>OLRK01000361.1_pt1 | contig 55300 bp, 53 predicted proteins | sample 1672911 | NCBI WGS metagenome assembly OLRK01 (sample SAMEA3136736, study PRJEB25190) | human gut metagenome | biome: human gut; feature: human-associated habitat; material: faeces | place: Austria | collected 2013
CAATGTATGGAGCTGACTGCTACTAATCGGTCGAGGGCTTGACCTAATAGCTTAGGAAACTAAGTGAAACGGTAAGTTGGAATTGGTTTGGTTTTGTGTATGCGGTTTTGAAGGTATATGAGAGAGAACTTCTGTAGATAGTAATATCTATAGGAGTTTTTTTTGTTTTACAAAAAATGGAACACTGTGTAGGTAACAATCCATGATATTTCCGAATCTAATTTCTGGTCATAAGATTCGGGGAAGATTACATATTTCGGTATTCTCTGGGGGTACAGCTGCACTGTTCTTTGAATATTCGGTTGAAAGTCTGTTGATTGTGGTAGCCGCACTCCATAGCAATAGTGGTAATGTTCATGTTGGAATTCAGAAGAAGATACCGGGCATGATTCATACGAAGTGCATTTACATATGAAGAAAAACTCACTTTTAAAACATTGGAAAAGATTCTGGAAAGCGCATATTTTCCAATGCCGAAATGTACAGCAACATCCGAGAGAGAAATGTCCTCACAAAAGTGTTCCGCGATGTAGGCAATAATACTGCAGACAATGTCCTGAGGAGGCAGTTCCTGATATTCCGTAAGCTGAAGAAGAGGAAATAGACGGCATAATATTAAGGAAAGAAAAGAGGAAATCAGGGCGCTGTCTTTTTCGGCTGCTGTTAAGGTAAACAGTCTTTTTTCTGCAAAGAGAATATCCGGATGAAGTTCTTTAGCAGCAAGTACCGGATTTGATGGAAACATGGAGAGCAGAAGCTTTTTATGCAAAGGAAGCAGGTCGAGATAACTGTTAATAATATTTAACTGTGTGTTTCCTTTTGCAGAAAGCGTATGATAGCTGTGGGGAACATTGGGAAAAATCATAGCCAGGGAACCCTCCGGGATAACATATTTTTCCCTGCCAATTTGCATTTCCAGCGAGCCTTTCATGACATGTACAAGTTCAATATAGCTATGTACATGTAAGGGATATTGTAAAGAGTTGAATTCTTCTACAGCAAAAAAATAGTCTTCTTTATTTTCGTAAAACATATGGAAACCTCTGCAATAAATGTGTGGTATTTCTTTTGTATTATGAATCATTATAAGTGAGTATCTGATATAATGTCAAATAGCAAAAGAAGAAAAATGGTATGTGTGAAAAGTGGTATGGAAAAATAAAGGAGAGTGATTATTATGAATAAAAATGCATGTGCCCAAACACCGCCCATGGGCTGGAACAGCTGGGACTGTTATGGGGCGTCTGTGACGGAGCAGGAGTTAAGGCAAAATATTGATTACATGGCAGAACATCTGAAGTCCCATGGTTGGGAATATATTGTCTGTGACATTCAGTGGTACGAGCCTACCGCTAATTCCAGCCATTACCATAAATTTGCGGATTTATGTATGGATGAGTATGGCAGGCTTTGTCCGGCGCCTAATCGTTTTCCATCTGCCGCAGATGGCAGCGGCTTTACAAAGATTGCGGCCTATGCCCATGAAAAAGGATTAAAATTCGGAATTCACATTATGCGGGGAATTCCCCGTCAGGCAGTGTCTCAGAATGTAAAAATAAAAAACAGCATATATACGGCCAGAGAAGCAGCGCATCCGTCCTCTATCTGTTGTTGGAATACAGATATGTACGGGCTGGATGCCACAAAGCCGGGAGCACAGGACTATTATGATTCTATTTTGGAATTGTATGCGTCCTGGGGTGTGGATTTGATTAAGGTAGATGATATTTGCGTAAAATATGGGCAGATAAATAATGAGAGTACTCTGGCTTACGGGGGTGATGAAATCCAGCTTTTAAGACATGCCATTGATAAATGCGGACGTCCGGTAGTGCTTAGCTTATCTCCGGGTCCGGCTATGGTGGAGCAGGCAGAGCATTTGCGGAAAAATGCCAATATGTGGCGGATTACCAACGATTTGTGGGATAGTTGGGAAAATATTATGGAAATGTTTGCCCGTTGTCATCAGTGGAGCCCTTATGTGTCGGAAGGCTGTTATCCCGATTGTGATATGCTGCCGGTAGGGCATATTTCCATTCGGGGCTGTGAGCATGGACTGGGAGAGAGACAGAGCCGTCTGAGCAGGGCAGAACAGCGAACTATGTTTACGCTGTGGTGTATATTCCGTTCTCCTATGATGCTTGGCTGTGAACTTACTGATATGGATGAATGGACAAAATCACTGGTTACCAATGATGATGTTTTGGGGCTTCTGAAGAAAAGCAGAAATGCCCGTCAGATTTTGCGTACCTATGATTTGATTGTCTGGAAAGCAGAGGATAACGAGAACAATTCTTATATAGCATTTTTCAATATTACCAATTGGAAAGAGACATTCCGTATTAGTCTGGAACAGTTGGAACTGGAAGGCCGGTATTGTGTATACGATATGTGGAGACAGGCAGAGTGCGGAGACTGTGAGGGCAGTCTGAGTGTATCTCTGGATTCTCACGATGCGGTACTGTACAGGCTGAATTAGAAACCAAGGGGCTGTCGTATGAAGTGGATATCGAGGATATTTATACATTTTGAACACAAAATGTATAAATATCCTGATTGCCGTTTCCTGTGGCAGTCTCTTTGGTTTTCTATCAAACCGTATCTATTAAATCACATCCGCTTACGATTTTACTCCAAAGATTTTCTCTCAGTTCTACTTTAGTGTCATGTGGATATTTCACATCTGCCGTCCAGTAGGGAAGGCGTGTCTGTTCCAGTTCTTCCAGCCGGTCCAAATCTCCATTTACATAAGAGGAGACTCTTCTTGCCGTGCTTTCCAAGCGGGTTTTTACACCGGACAGTTTGATGTCCATGAGTTCGTAGCCGAAAGGTTTGGCATCTGCCATCCACAGTTTTTCACGAAGCAGGTGCATATGTTGGAGATTCTCCAGAATATTGGGGATAACTTCCGTACAGATTTTCTGTAGTGTGGATAAGTTCTTTGTATCGTAAGCCTTTTTTAGATGTATTCCAAGGTCGGCTTTTTGGGAAAGCACCTGAGCAAAGGATTCATAAAAACGGAAGAAATCTGCATATTTTGAGGAGGTTTCCTGGCATTTCGCAAGTTTATCGGCCAAATTTCCATAGTACGTTTGCGTATCCATTCCTTGAATATGATAATCAAACATACCAAGCATAGGGTCCTGGTAAAGCAGGTACTTGGAAGGATTGTCTGCAGAAAGGTTTTTGCCTGTTCCCTGGAAAAGTGCATCAAAATTATCCAGAAGATAAAAGTCTTCCAAACGTGCATCGATACAGTCAGTAAAGAGTTGGGAGACTTCTTCTTCAGAAGGATTTTCCTGGAAGCAAAGGGCGGCGAACAGGATAAGCCCCGGATAAATGGCGGCAATAGGAGTCTCTGCACCGTTGTCCATCCAGCCTGTAGCGAAAACTTCCGAAATACCCTGGCTTTGACATTCCTGCAAAGCACTGCGTGTACACTGAAATGCCTTTCCGTAATTGGGGGCAATACCGTTCCAGTTCCAGATACCGCCTGCAAAAATGGTTCGTGAAGAAAGTTCTTTATGTACGCGCAGCATATTCCGGTAGACATTTCTGTCCAAATTATAGTAATCCCAGTAAACAAGTCCAAGGCCGTCATCTGGTTTTGTCCAGGAGGAAGTGTCTGTGTTTTCGTCCACGTCATAATAGCCTTTTCCATTATTGGAAGTGATGTACATATCACTCCACATCATTGGTTTCCAACCCAGTCTGCGGCAGATTTCCAGTACACGCTGGCTGTGTTCACGGATAAGAAGAGAACTTTCTCTATAACCGTTTTCCCGCAGATAATTGCCAAGACCCAGCATAAGGGCTTCATCCATACCAATGTGAATGTTTCTGGAAGAAAAACAGTCTTTTAAAGAGCACAGAAGTTGTTCCAGAAAGGCGTAAACTTTTTCTGAACCAACCATGAGGATATCTGCGTTGTCTTTTAAATCCTGTCCCATAGGCCATTTTAATGCATTTCTCAGATGAGCCAGAGTCTGAATACAAGGAACCAGTTCGATGCCGAAATTTTGGGCATAAGCATCCAGCTGGCGCAGTTCTTCCTGAGAGTAGCGGCCGCGGTAAGTGCCAAAGTAAGGAAGGCCCGGTACCTCATAAGTGTCTTCTGTATATAACAGTAATTGATTCATTCCAGCTTTAGCTAAAATGCGGATAAGTTTTTTTACCGTTTCCGGAGTAGAAACTGCATTTCGGGAACAATCCAGCATAAATCCGTTCTTCTCAAAGAATGGTGTTTCCTGACGTTCAAAATCTTCTCTGCTGTGGTGAAGAAGATAATTCAGTTCCCGAAAGTAATGAGCTGCCTCACGGCAGACGATTCTGCAGTTATTTCCAGTTTTGGAAATCATCAGTGTATTGACCGAAGGATCTACCGTTACGGAAACCTGAAGTTTTTCACAGAGGCTTGCCAAATCGGCATACTCTTCCAATAAAAGATTGGTTCCTTCATCTAAAAGGGATACAGTTTTGCTGTCAGCATCATAAGAAAAATACATAATTTTGTTCTCCTTTATAAGTTAAATTTGTTGATGCACATGAAAGAACTTTTTCTGCTGTGTGTAATAGTAAAGAATAAACAGCACTGCGGTCAGTCCCCAGGAAATGGGGTAGCACAGCAGAATGTTGGAAACACCCGGTCTGTGAGGAACTACGAAGAATATCCAGATAATACGCAGGATACATACACCACCGCAGGTCATCAGCATAGGAACCAGAACATTTCCCATACCTCTTAGTGTACTGGAAAGGATTTCTATAAAAATAAAGAGTACATAAGAAGGCGCAATAATATGAATAATTTTCATACCGATTTTTAAAACTTCCGGGTCTGTAGTAAAAAGCCGCAGAAGATATTCCCCAAAGAATAAAAGCAGAGCGCTTACCAGGATGGATGCCAGAAAATCCATAAATAAACAGATTTTGACACTTTTTTTCATACGGTCGTATTTTTGCGCGCCGTAGTTTTGTCCGATAAAGGTGGTAATAGACACGCTGAAAGCACCGGAAATCATCCAGTAAATAGCATCAATTTTGCCAAAGGCAGTATAGGCCGCCATGGTGCTGGTGCCGAGGTCATTCAGGGAGGTTTGTATAATCATATTGGCAAGATTGTACATAACAGACTGAATACCGGCGGGAAGACCTATGGTTATAATAGAAACCAGCAAAAATTTGTGAAAGCGGATTTCCTTTGGATGCAGGCAGTACATATCCGTGGACTTCAGCAAAGCCCAGATGACCAGTACAGCGCTGACTGCCTGGGAGACTACTGTGGCAATGGCAGCGCCTGCAACCCCCATATTGAAACCAACGACTAGAAGAACATCCAGAAAGATGTTGATAAAGCAACATACAATCAGAAAATAAAGCGGTCTTGTGGAATCCCCTACGGCCCGGAGAATAGCGGAGCCTACGTTATAAATAAACACAAAAATAATGCCGCCAAAGTAAATCCGAAGATAAGTGGCAGAGTCAGCCATAACGTCTGCAGGTGTTTTCATGATTTTTAGCATGGAAGGTGTGAAAAGAATTCCTGCTATAGTAATCAAAATACCGCCTGCAACGGACAGGGCTGCCGCCGTATGGAGGGTGTCGTTCAAGTCCTTTTTATTTTTGGCACCATAGTAACGGGCGATGATAACGGTTGCGCCGGAGGAGAGACCCACAAAAAAGCCCACAATCAGATTTACCATCTGTCCGGTAGAGCCGCCTACGGCAGCAAGGGCTCTGGTTCCCACGAATCGTCCCACCACTACTGCGTCCGCTGTGTTGTAAAGCTGCTGAAACAGCGTTCCCAGCATAATTGGAAAAAAGAAAAACAGCAGCTGCTTCCAGATGACACCTTCTGTAATCTGGTTAACCGCCTTTTCTTTTGTGCTCATAAAATTCCCCCTTGTTATTCGTAAAATAGCAGACACATAAGTATATATATCACAGCTTTAGCAAAATGTCGATATTGAAAAGTTATAATAATTTTACTATTTTTTGGTGAGGTTTATGGTATGATAAAGTTAAAGAAAAAGGGGGCAGCAAACGAGGAGGTAGATATTTATGGAAATCAGGATTCGTGTAGCAAATCCAGCGGGAAATATTACAATCTTTGTTATGGACAGGGTAAAAACAGAAGCTTATTCCGCAATAGCCAGACAGTTGCTGAAGCGGGAAGAACTGCACGCAGAGCAGGTGGGATTTGTGGAAACAAAAGAAGGGCAGGGGATGCATATGCAGATGATGGGGGGAGAATTCTGTGGAAATGCAACGAGGAGCTTCGGCTACCTGCTTAGTATGCTTTCGAAAGACAAGCCAAAGGAAGTTATGGTGGATGTCAGCGGTTCGGAGAAAGTCTTGAAAGCAGAGGTTGATTTGGAAGAAGGTACCAGCCGGGTGGAAATGCCGGTTCCTTTGGAGATAAAGGAGATTCATCTGGGGGAAGAGGGTGTTTACCCCGTTGTAGTATTTGAGGGAATTTGCCATATGATTGTGGAGTCAGAACCAAGAGACCAGGAGTTTGTGAACCGACTGATGAAAAAGGCAGAACAGATTTGTCCCTGTGATGCTTATGGGGTAATGTTTTTGCAGGGAAAAAATATGGTGCCGGTAGTGTATGTGAAGGAAACGGATTCCATGGTATGGGAAAGCAGCTGCGGAAGCGGAAGCATGGGGGCTGCCGTTTATCTTTCCCAGGCAAAGGAAAATGGATGGTATATCTGTGAACTGCATCAGCCCGGAGGTGTGATTGAGGTTTCTGTCTGCAGAGAACAGGGAAAGGTTACGGCATGTAAAATGGGCGGTCCGGTTACAATTTCAGAGGAAATGAAAGTAGAAGTGAACATATAGAAAGGTTGAATAAGTTATGGAATGCGGAAGGCTGAGACATCCATATATTGCAGTTATGAAGGAGGGAAGATTATCCTACGGCGGAAATCAGCAGTGGAGCAGGAAGAAAGCCGTGCAGAAATACGGCTGCGGAGTGATTGCAGGGACAGATTTACTGCTGTACTTGAGTTTACATAAGGAGTATTGTAAGGGAAAAGAATTTAAGAATTGGGAAAAGGAAAATGGGATTTTAGAGGCAGAAGAATATATGGAACTGGCAGAAACCATGAGGCGTCACTATTTCCCCGTAATTCCCGGACTGGGAATGCCGGGGTGGCTGCTGTCAGGGGGTGTTAATCGGTATTTTCGTGCAAACCGAATTCCGTTGAAAGTTTCTTTCGGGGTATTGGGAAGAAATTTCAGAAACAGAATCGGCGCCATGCTGGCCCATGATATTCCGGTAATTCTGGCTGTGGGTCCTAATTTTCCTCTGCCTTTAAAGAAGCATAAACTGACGTTTTATGAGAAAAAGGGCAGCGCTTATGAGGAAAGCTGCAGCGTGGCAGCGCATTTTGTGGCTGTTACGGCTCTGGACGGGCCTTGGATGCAGATATCCTCCTGGGGAAAAATGTATTATATTAATTTGTGCGAGTATCAGGAATATGTGCGCAGACACAGTCTGTTTCTTATCAGCAATATTTTTTATATTCGGAAAAGGAAACGGATTTCTGTATAAGAAAAGTTTCAGAAAAGAAACAGCGGATGTTTCTGAGTATACAGAAAAATCCGCTGTGTGTTACAGACAGAAAGATTCTTTTACAATCTGGGCAAGCATTCTCTGGCCGGTTTCCGTCAGATGGATACCGTCTGTGGTAATGGCCTCAAATCCCATTTCCCGGATTTTGGCGTTCATTGGTTCCTGAAGGGGAATGAAGAAAGCCCCGTAATTGCGAGCCAGCTTTTTGATGTTTTTGGACATTTTTTTCTGCCAGGGAACCCAGTCCTTATATTTTCCATCTTTTGGGAAAATAAAGGGCTCCAAAATAATTACTTTGGCATTGGTTTCTCTGGATAAATCAAAAAGCATTTCGTGGTAAGCGCGAATGCTGTCTTCCAGCATATAAAGCTTGTCCTGTTCGGAAGCCTCTGCACCAACAATTAACCCGATGTCATTAATGCCCACCAGAATACTGACATAGTCCGGGTGCAGAGAGATACACTCTCCATGAAGGGTCTGGGCAATATGCTCAGTGACATAGCCCTCTACACCTCTGTTGATAATCGTCCAGTCCTGATTTTGGTCTTTTAATGTTTCTGAAAATATATTTACATAACCAAAGCCAAGCTGATTGGAGGATTCCTTTCTGCCGGCATCGGTAATACTATCACCTAAAAATACAATAAGTCCCATAGCCTGTACTCCTTAATCCATACAATGGATATAGATTTATTTTGCGGCGGGAAATCTGCTGTGTAGATTTTGCCGTTTATATAATACATTTTAACTGAAAATCCTCGGCATTGCAAACGATAATTTTGTGGAGTCTGGACAAATAGTAAATTTGGTACTTATTTTGCTTTACAAATCCAAAAAGCAGAGGTATAATCGGAATCAACTTCAAAGCAATTATCTTATTTTCAAGTCAGCGGTTCCGCTGAGATTTCCAAACAAAGTTACAATTTTATACAGGAGAAGGGGTGGTTTTATGTCTGTACAGTCGTGCCTTGTTTTAGTGATTGCGGGTACAGCGGTTCTCATGGATTTTCTGATGGAAAAGGTGATCAACAGTTTTATTTGCCTGGGTCTGCTGGCGGGATTCGTGACGTGCCTGCAGGAGGAGGGAATCCGGGGAATTCCCGTATATGCGGCTGGGGTTTTGATTCCCTGTGTTCTGCTTTTGCCTTTGTTTTATTTTCGTATGCTGGGGGCGGGAGATATTAAGGTATTCGCTGTACTGGGGGGTCTGACAGGCAGCCATGGGATTTTATCCATCATGTTCGGCTCATTTCTTTTAGGGGCTGTTTTATCTTTGGCATTTTTGATTTCCTGCGGGAATCTAAAAGAACGCATCTCTTATTTTTTTCACTACTTTTATAAGTATTTTGTAACCCATCAGGTACAGTCTTATATTCAAAAAGGACAGAAGGCGGAGAATTTTCATTTTACCGTTCCCATTCTTTTGAGTGTTATGCTTTATGCGGGAGGTTTCTATTGAAGAAAAATGTAATAGCAGTATGTGACAGCGATGCAGAATATGCCTGTAATTTTGCAGAATATTTAAACAGCAGGAAAAAACTGCCCTTTCAGGCAGAGGCGTTTACCAATGCAGGGACGCTTTGTGATTATGCAGGGAAAAATCCACCGGAAATTTTATTGATTGCAGAAGCTGATGTGGATAGCCAGGTAGAAAAACTGGGGACAGAAAACATGATTGTGTTGTCTGATGAAAAGGACAAAGAAGAGGGTCAGCATAAGTTTGTGTACAAATATCAGTCTGCGGAAAGCGTGATTCAGGAAGTTATGAATTACTATACCCGAAATTCAGCGCCGGCGTTTTATGCTATGTCAGAGCGCAGAATGTCTGTTATAGGGGTGTATTCGCCGGTGTCCAGATGTGGAAAGACCCTGTTTGCCCTTACTGTGGGGCAGATTTTAGGCGAGAGAAAATCAGTTTTATACGTGAATATGGAGGACTATTCTGGATTTGACCAGTTGTTTTCAGGGCATACGGGAAAGAATCTTACGGACTTTTTCTATGAACTGCGCTGCAAGGAGGGGAAGATGCTGCATTGCATGCAGGAGTTGATTCGGCCTATGGGAAAAATGGATTATCTGCCGCCTGCGGAGTCACCGGAGGATGTAAGAGATATTTTATTTTCGGAGTGGCTGCAGCTTTTTGATTTGATTCGCAAAAACAGCAGATATGAAGTTCTGATTCTGGACATCGGCAGCTGTACAGACCAGCTCTTTCGTATTCTGAACCTGTGCAGCCATGTCTATATGCCTGTTCAGGAGGATCTTATGGCACGGTGCAAACTTGCCCAGTTTCAGAAGCTGGTAAAAAGCTGGGGCGCCATAGAGGAAGAGCGAATCCGGGAAATTCGTCTTCCGGCATTTCAGCCGGAATGTACAGATGGAAATCTGATAGAGTCCCTTTCCTGGGGAAAGTGGGGAACTTGTGTGAGAAAGGTGTTGGAAAAGAATGGAGAGTTTAAGACAGCAGGGAAAACCTGAGTATTTTCAGGACCTCAGGAATAGGCTGCTGCAGCAGCTGGAAGAAAACTGGGAGGATTCGGATACAGAGGTGTTGGAACTCATCGATGAATTGATGGCTGGTTATTGTAAAACGGTGTATATGTCCATTTCCCAGAGACAGAGTCTTAGGAAAGAGCTGTTTCAATCTGTGAGAAAAATGGATATTTTGGAGGAACTTCTGGAGGACGACAGTATTACCGAAATTATGGTAAATGGTTGGAATCGGGTTTTTATTGAGCGGGGAGGACGTATTTTTCCCTGGAACAAAAGTTTTTCTTCTCCGGAAAAGCTGGAGGATGTGATTCAGCAGATGGCAGCCCGGTGCAACAGGGTGATAAATACCATGCAGCCCATTGTGGATGCAAGACTGAAAAACGGAGAGCGGGTCAATGCAGTCATTGCTCCGGTGGCCCTAGATGGACCGGTGTTGACTATTCGCCGTTTTCCAAAAGATCCTATTACCATGGAAAAGCTGATTGAGATGGACAGCCTGAGCCGGGATGCAGCGCAGTTTTTGGAGAAACTGGTGCAGGCGGGGTACACCATTCTAATCGGCGGAGGCACGGGGTCAGGAAAAACTACTTTTTTAAATGCCTTGTCTGAGTACATCCCCAAAGACGAAAGAGTGATTACCATTGAGGACAATGCAGAACTGCAGATTCAGGGAATTGCAAATCTGGTGCGTCTGGAATGCAGACAGGCTAATATTGAGAAATCTCAGGAGATTACCATTGGGGACTTGCTGAAAACGTGTCTGCGCATGAGGCCCAGCCGGATTATTGTGGGGGAGGTACGTTCCAAAGAGGCAGCGGAACTTCTGCAGGTGGTGAATGTGGGAAACGACGGAAGTTTGTCTACGATTCATGCAAATAGCTGCAAGGATATGATAAGTCGCCTGGAAACCATGGTATTGATGGGGATGGAACTTCCCATTCCGGTTATCCGGCGGCAGATTGTTTCGGGCTTTGATATTTTCGTTCATCTGGGAAGGATGAAGGATAAAAGCAGGAAGGTTCAGGAAATCTCTGAAATTGACAGAATTGAGGCAGGTGAGGTGATTTTAAATCCGTTGTATGTAAGAACTTCTGGTCTGGAGAAGACAGGGGAGATGATACACAGGGAAAAATGCAGGAAGGCAGGAATTATGTTATGAAGAAAAACAGAAAAAAACGGGAAAAGACAGATTATCAGACATATCACTTATCCTGGCAGCAATGGATACAGTATACAGCAGAATCGGTGGCTTTGTGCGCAGGAATTAACTATTTATTTTATAAAAGTCCGGCTGTGTTTTTGTTTATGCTGCCTGTTCCGGTGTGGTATATCCGTCAGAGAAGGCGGCAGCAGATCATTCTTCGGAAAAGACGTTTGCAGAATCAGTTTAAAGATGCGCTGAATGCCATTCAGGTCGGGATTGCTTCCGGCTATTCTCTGGAAAACACGGTCCGGGAGGCAAGAAAAGATTTAGAGCGGATATACAGTAAAGAGGCAGAAATGACACAGGAATTTGCCTACATGGAAAGTCAGATAAGACATGGCGTATCCTTGGAAGAGCTCCTGTATGATTTGGGACTTCGCAGCGGTGTGGAGGATATTATGAATTTTTCGGATGTATTGATACAGTCTAAGAAAATGGGAGGAAATATGCGGATTGTCCTGCAAAACTGTATTACTTCCATAGAGGAAAGATTGGAAGTGAAAAAGGAGATACAGGCGGTGCTGTCTTCCCGGAAGATGGAGCAGAAAATTATGAGTGTGATTCCACTTGGGATTATTCTTTATATGCAGCTTACTTCACCGGGATTTTTAGATGTGCTGTATGGAAACGAAATGGGAATCTGCATTATGACGGCTTGTCTGGCTTTGTATCTTGCGGCATTTCAATGGGGAGTGAGGTTGACGGAAATTGAAGTTTAAACTGTCCGGGAAAAAAGAATGGTATCTGGCAGTACTTATCATTGTGGTGGGAAATCTTATGGGCATGGGTATGGCAGCGGTGGAAAAGAGGTCTGCAAAAACAGATTACCTTGAAAGAAATCCGTATGGAGAAGGGGCTTACGAGGAAACGCTGCAGGTGGAACTGGAAGGCAAGCAGGAAGAAATTCAGATTTATGTGGAAGAACAGAAATATACAGAAGCAGACAAAAAACGATATCTGAAAGAAGCAGAAAAAGAACTGAACACCTGGTTTCAAAGGGTATGCGGGGATAAGGGCGAGATTAGACAGTCTCTTTCCTTTCCGGATAAGCTGGAACAAAATCCCGTGACTTTGTCGTGGAGTACCAGTCAGCCTCAGATTCTGGACTGGGAAGGAGTACTGGGAACAGGAGTTGCCCCTAAGGGAGAGATGGTGGATTTAATGTGTACCATAACATTGGAAGAGGAAATGAAAATTTGGCAGAAAGAGGTACGGGTATATCCCCCAAGACGGACAGAAAAAGAAGCGCTTCAGGAGGAAATCCAGGTACGGGCAGAGAAATTAAGCGAGGAAAACTCGAAAAAAATGTATTTGCCAGAAACTTATCAGGGAGAAGCGGTACATTACCGCAGGACAGCAGGAAATACAGGATATCTGGTATGCGTTCTTTCTGTTCTTTTAGGATTTGGCATATTTCCGTTGAAAAAGGAGAGAGAAAGACAGAAGGAAGAACTGAGAAAAAAAGAAATGCAGAGAGATTATCCGGATGTACTGGACAAACTGGTGCTGTTCTTACAGGCAGGATTCAGCATTCGGAAAGCAATGGAGAAGCTGGCCATTGACTATCAGAGAAACCGACAGAAATATCATATGAAAGAGAGGGCTGCTTATGAAGAAATTGTAAAAACGTGCAGAGAAATGGAAGGGGGTGTTTACGAGGCAGATGCTTACGAAAGGATGGGGAAACGGTGTAAAATTTCCCAGTACAAAATTCTTTCTGTGCTTCTGGTACAAAATTTAAGAAAGGGGAATCAGAACATTTTGGAATTATTGGAAAGAGAGGCGGCATCTGCAGGTGAAGAACGCAAGAGAGAAGCCAGAGTCAGGGGAGAAGAGGCTTCCGTAAAACTTTTGCTTCCCATGATAATGCAGTTAATGGTGGTATTGGTTATTTTAATGGTTCCGGCATTTTTGAGCTTTTTGTAGGGAGGTGAAAAAAATGACGTTGTTACAGGAATTTTGGAAGGAAGAAGATGCAGTGGGGGTTGTAGAGATTATTTTAATACTGGTGGTATTAATCGGTCTTGTCATCATCTTTAAAGAGCAGCTCAATAGTCTGGTAAAAAATATTCTTTCAAAAATCACAAAACAAAGCAATAGTATATAAGGCGGTGAAGGCATGAAGCAAAAAGGAAGTATGACAATCGCCATGAGCCTGATGCTTCTGGCCTTTCTGCCCTTGATAGCGGTGACTATCCGTGCGTCGCAGACAGCCTGTGCCAGAGTACAGTCTGTCAATGGAATAGATACAGCTTTGTACTCTCTTTTTTCAGAATACGATAAGGAACTTCTGGAAACGTACAATCTGTTCTTTCTTGACGCCGGATATGGCACCGGAAAACTGGATATCGGACAGATGATTAGTCAGGCAGAGCATTATGCCAAGCCGGTATTATCTTCCGGCATGACAAGGTGCAGTATACAGGCTTGTGGGGCGGAGGGCTTTCGCCTTGCCTCAGACAGAAAAGGCAAAGCGGTAGAACAGCAGATAATTCGGTATATGAAAGGCAATCTTGGAGCTGCAGGTATAGAAAAATTAAAAGATAAATTGGAAGAAAACAGAACAATCCTCCAGCAGCAGGAGGAGATTCAGGCGCAGGGCATGGAAGAAACAGTTCCGGAAAATGCTGCACCCATGGAAGGGATTTCAGCAGAAAACAACCCTCTGGAGATTATAAAAAGTTTGAAAAACAATGGATTTCTGGGATTGGTGCTGCCTGCAGATACCCAGGTGTCAGAAAAAGTGCAGCCGCTGGGGGAAGTTCTTTCTCACAGAACCATAGAAACCGGTCAGGGAGATTTTGCTCAGATGGATGTGAAAAGTTCTGTGACGGATAAACTGCTGATACAGGAGTATGTGTTGGAAAATCTGGGTACTTTTACAGAACCGGGAAAGGAAGGTGCCCTGGATTATCAGGCAGAGTATGTACTAGGTGGAAAAGCAAGTGATAAAGAAAATTTATCCTATGTAGTAAACAGGCTTTTACTCATTCGGGAAACGGCCAATCTGGCATTTTTGTATACGGATGCGCAGAAGCGGGCAGAACTGGAGGCTTGTGCAGCAGCTTTGTCGTTTCTTCTTTTGATACCGGAAGGCATGGAACTGGTGCAGGGTGTGCTGGCAGCAGGCTGGGCTTATGTGGAAAGTTTGTCAGATGTGAGGATTCTGCTGTCTGGCGGAAAAGTGCCATTGATAAAGGATAGCACAGCCTGGAAGACACAGTTGGAAAATCTGAATCAAAATACTTCCATTACAGGTGGAAGAGGGCTGGATTATGAGGAGTATCTTCGCATTTTGTTTACATTTGCACCAAAGGAAAAGAGCCTTATGAGAACTATGGATATGATAGAACAAAATATATGTAAAACAGAAGGACGGGAAAACTTCCGCTTTGATGTTTGTGTGGATGCGGTTTCCTTATCTTTTCTGATAAAAGGTCCAAACAATATGACCTGGCAGGCAGACAGATTTTATACATATGATATGTAAAAGTAAGAAAGAAGGGCAGAGTATGGTGCGGATACGCAGACAGATGAAAATATGGAATGAGGAGGAACGGTTTCTTTGGCGTAAAGGGAGCATCACTGTAGAAAGTGCTTTTATTCTGCCTCTTTTCTTTTTTGCCATAACGATGATTGCCGGAATGTTGGATTTATATCATACAACTGTTCTGGTGCAGACGGCCTTGTGTGAAGGGGCAAAGGAATTGGGTATGTATGCCTATTGTATTTCCGGGGACAGGGAATCTCCGGTGGGTGTGGTGGATGACGGAATTTGTATGGCTTATGGAACCAGAAAAGTCAGAGAAGTGCTGAAAAAGGAATCGTTGTCTCAAATAGCAGGAGGTATACAGGGTATCAGTCTTTTGGGCTCTGCTTATGAAGGGGATATGGTTTCTTTAGAAGCTGTTTTTCTGTATCATATGCCAGCAGATATTTTCAGAAGTTTTCCGGTAAGGATAAAGGCGGAAGGAGCGGCAAGAGCCTGGGTCGGTTACAACGGAGAGAAATATGGAACAGGTAAAAGTGAAGAGATGGTGTATGTGACGGAATGGGAGAGTGTATATCATGAAAGTCAGTCCTGCAGCTATCTGCACCTTTCTCTGGAGCAGGTGTCCAGCGACCGTTTGGAAGAGAGAAAAAATCAGTATGGAGAATCTTATCATAAATGTGACAAGTGCTGGGGCGGAGAACCTGTCCGCGGAAATGTTTATATCACGGAAAGCGGAAGTCACTATCACAGCAGCAGTCAATGCAGTGGGCTTACCAGACATGTAAAACTTATAAAAAAATCGGAGTTAAAGAATCTGAAAGTATGTACCAGATGTGGAGGGGGACATTCATGATGGAAAAATGGATACTGCATATGCTTATGTTGGGGCTGTGCAGCGCAGAGGATTATAGAGAAAAGAAAATTTCCATGTGGAAATTTATATTATATGCAGGAATTGCAGTGGGGTATGGAATATGGGAGTACAGCACTGCGGATAGTCAAAGAAGCGTATGGATGGCCCAAAGTGTTTTGGGCAGTCTTCCAGGTCTTCTCATGCTTTGTATGGGGAAATTATCTCAGGAAGCGGTGGGATACGGGGATGGACTTCTGGTACTTATTATGGGAGTATCTATAGGATTTTGGGAAACGATGGGAATTCTTTTTACTGCCAGTATAGGGGCCGGTGCTGCAGCATTGTACACATTGTTGAGGCACAAAGGCGGAAGAAAGAAACAGATAGCTTTTGCGCCTTTTTTATTCCTGGGAATGGCAGGTGGAAGAGTATGGCTGGGAATTTAAAAAACTTTAAGCTGAGAGGAAGCTGTACGGTAGAAATGGCTATGATAAGTGGTGTATGGCTGTTGGTGATTTTTGCATCCCTGCTTTTGGTTGTGGGAAGTATGGAAAAGGTAATAAATACAGCGGATGGCGTGGAAGCTGCTGTGTATGGGAGTGGGAAAGCGGTTAGCAGGATTTATGACGGTGTGGGAGAGGCGAAAAGAAAAGGGCAGAGCACAGGAAAGGCATACCGTGTGTCCGGCAGTAAACGGGAAATTACGGTATCGGCGGAAAACAGACTGCAGATACCTTTTCAAAATTTGGAATGGAAGCAGTCAGAGGTGATAAAAAGTAAAGTAGTTCGTCCTGTATTGTTTATAGAAAAAGTACAGAGAGCCAGAAAAATACGGGATACTTTTGAAGGATAGGGAGAGGAGGCAAAGTACGTGGAGGTTTCCTATAAGAGAAGCATGAGTTGCAGCTATCTTGTTCTGCAGGAACCAGATGAAGAATTTCAGAATACATATCAAACCCACATTTTATTGGAAAACCAGATAGTAGGTCTCTGTTCCTGTAAGATACAAAAAATAGACGGAAAGGAATTTTTTTATTATGAAATTACAGGGGGGCAGACCTTGTGTAATTTATTTGAAAATAAAAAGTTTAAGAGAAAGGATTTGGAGGAATTGTTTTTGGCGGTTGTCCGGGTAATGGAAAATCTGGATGAGTATTTAATGAACAGAGATTTTCTGCTGCTGCATCCTTCTTATATATATCGAAATCTGGACAGTGGAGCATATCTTTTTATTTGGTTTCCCCAAGGCAGCAGGATGGCGGATCTGGAATTTCAGAATTTGACAGAATACATTCTTCCGCGCATTGACCATCAGGATGAGGCGGCTGTAACCCTGGGATACGGGGTATATAAAGAATCTGTAGAAAGCGGACTGCGGACAGAAACGTTGAAAACATATATTTATACGGAAATTCAGGAAAAAAAGGACGAATGGCGGGAAAATCCTGTGTATGAGGAGGAAACTGAGAAAGAAAAGGAACGACAGAAAATTCTGGATGATTTTTATAATACAGAAGAAGAGGAGGAACAGGGGATTTCTTTGAGAGAAAAGGTTTTTGCCTGTACCGGAATGATTTTTCTGATTGTTTTGTTTCTGGCAATACGGAACTTTACAAATATATCTGTGGGATATCTTTGTCTTGGAGCAGTTGCGCTTCTGGCGGTAATAGGAGGGGGAGCAGCAGTATGGTATTTGCTTCGAAAAGGAGTACGGGCGGAAAAGAAAAAAAGTATATCTTCCTGGGAAGGGGAACCGGCAGAAGATGAAGCGGAGAAAATAGAAATGCCGCTGCAGGAAAAAGAAGAGCAGGAAGAAGTGGGAAAAACGGTGGTACTGCATGGGGAAAATACCGCAGTGCCTTATCTGCAGCAGGATGATAATGAATTTGGCAGACAGTATTTCCTGAAAAAAGAAGTGAACGTAATAGGAAAGAAAAAAGATTGTGTGGATATATGGCTGAATGTTGCCACTATCAGCCGCATTCATGCAAAAATTGTAAGAAAGACGGAAGGAGATTTTCTTATTGACTTAAATTCCAGAAATGGAACTCTTTTAAACGGCAGATATATTAATCCGGAAGAGGAATATCTTTTGGAAGATAAAAGTATCATTGTTTTTGCAGAAAGCCGCTTTTGCTATTATTGCTCATAGTATACTTTGGTATATCTTGCATTGAGAAATAAAAAGTTCTATAATGTTAATACATTAATACTGCAAATGTTTATATAAAACGAAAAGGCGGAAAAAAATGGAACAAAATAACAGATACAGGCAGCCGCCTGCGTCAGGGACAGGAGAAGAAATCCGGCAGTTTCTCCGACAAAGAAAAAGAGTGCCGGTTAATACGGGACTTATTATTCTTAATTTGTTGGTATTTCTGGGAGTGGAAGGAACCGGGTCAGCGTTAGATACCAATCATATGCTCCGTTGGGGCGCTATGTATGCCCCTGATATTTTTCAGCAGGGAGAATATTATCGTCTGATAACTTCTATGTTTCTGCATTTTGGAATACAGCATTTGGGAAATAATATGCTGGTCATTCTCTTTTTGGGAGATTGTCTGGAACGTAATGTGGGAAAAGTGCGGTATTTTCTGGTTTATTTGCTGGGAGGATTTGGAGCCAACTGTCTTTCTTTATGGTTGGAACTGCAGAATGGAGAATATTTCGTTTCTGCAGGAGCGTCAGGCGCAGTATTTGCCGTTATTGGCGCACTCATCTATGTGGTGCTTATCAATAAAGGAAAAATTGAAAATTTTACGACAAGGCAGCTTTTGCTTATGGCAGCGCTGAGTCTCTACTTCGGTGTTACCAGTACAGGAGTAGACAACGCTGCTCATTTTGGAGGATTTTTCTGTGGATTTTTCCTGGGGCTGCTGCTTTATCGGAGACCACGAAAACGAGTCTTTTGAGGGGTGTCAGGCAACCGGAAGAAGAATTTCAAACTCGGTTCCCTTGTGAGGCATAGAGGTATAGGAAATGGTGCCGTTATGGGCCAGGACAATACGCTTGCATATGGCTAATCCAAGCCCGGTTCCCTCCTGCTTATGGGTGATGAACGGTTCAAAGAGAGTATTTCGATAGTCATCGGGAATACCTTCACCGGTATCTTTCACGGATATATGTACATTCTTTTCATCGGACTGTAAGGTGCAGATGATGGAGCCCTTTGTACTCATTGCCTCCATAGAATTTCGGAGCAGATTTAAAATGAGCTGCTGGATTTTGGTTTTGTCTGCATATACCGGGGGAATAGGGGAAACTATTTCCAGGGAGATAGAGATATCCTGTTTTTGGCAGGCAGGTGTAACAGAAGTAACGATTTCACGAAACAAGGATGCAAGTTCTAATTTCTGCATACGAAGCTTTCCCGAATTATTGAAAGAGGAAAATTCGTCCAGCAGGGCTTTTAAAAAGTCCATATTTTCCGTGATTTTATTCCAACAGTAGTCCTGGGAAATTTCCGGATGATGACTTTCCAAAAGCTGCAGAAAACTGTTTATCAGCGCTACCGGGTTTCTGATTTCATGAGAAATTTGTGATAAAGTGAATTGGTGCTGTGCCTGAAGTTCCTGATATAATGCTTTATAATCAGGAGTAGTATTTGGTGAAGACATAAAGTAAAAACCCCTTTCTTTTTTTCAATAGTAGTGTATCACCGATAGTTTTAAATAGCAACGAATTTCATGTAACAAAAAAAGTCAAAATTCGACAAAAGAGGAGTAATAATATCCGTTCCAAATTCGGATATATTAGTGAAAGGAGATATAAAAATGAAGGACTGTATTTTTTGCAAAATTGCAAACGGAGAAATTCCATCTGCCACTTTGTATGAGGATGAGGAGTTCAGAGTGATTCTGGACTTGGGTCCGGCCAATAAAGGTCATGCGCTTATCTTGCCCAAAGCTCATTATGAAAACTTGTATGAATTACCGGATGAAACTGCAGGACATGCTATGATTCTTGCAAAAAAAGTAATTACGAAAATGAAGGAGGTTGTGGACTGCGACGGTTATAATGTGGTGCAGAACAATGGAGAAGCAGCGGGTCAGACTGTATTCCATTTTCACATGCATCTGATTCCCCGGTACAAGGGAGATAACGCAGGAATTACATGGAACGCAGGCACTTTAACTTCGGAAGATAGAGACGATATCTTGGCGAAGTTTTCTATGAAATAAAGTTGGATATACTGAGATGACAGAGGAAAAATTTCACGAAATCTATCATCAATATTATCAGCTGGTGAAAAAAGTTGTATATAACGTACTGCGGGATGAAGGCTTTTCGGAAGATGTTTGCCAGGAGGTATTTCTCGCTTTCTTGGATAAAGCGGATACCATGGAAGCGAAGTATTATAAACAGTGGCTGTTGGTAAATGGAAAAAGGAAGGCAATAGATTTTTGCAGGAAGTCGTATCAGGTACATGAAACAACAGCAGTACCTTCACAAGATGAAAATGGACTTCAGATAGAAAATGTTCCTTGGATTTCCGACAGAAATGGCATGTACAAGTCTGCGGAAGATGAGGTGACTCATAGAATGGCATTGAACGAGCTTACAGGGAGACTATTTGAAGATTTGGCAAAAAAGAACAGCACCTGGTACGAAATTGTTATGCGAATGAATGTGGAAGGAGAAAGTGCAGAAGAAACAGCCCGTTCTCTTGGCATCTCTATAGAAAGTCTGAGAGCCAAGAGACACAGGATAAAAGTTTGGATAAACAAATATTACAGAGAACAATTTGAAAATCTCTAGATTATTTGTTTACTGCATTCTCAAATAATTGAACAATCTGCTCGATAGAGTTCTGCTGTTTGCTGGAAGACATGGCCATCATATAAGTTTCGCGGTTTTCATATAAATCGCGAACAGCGTCTAAAAGAGCTTCGTTTGTAAGTTCTTCTTCTTCCAGAACTTTACTGTAACCCAGATGTTCAAAGGAACGTGCATTTAGAATCTGGTCTCCGCGGCTTGCGCGGGCAGAAAGCGGAATCAAAAGATTTGGTTTATTCAATGCGCTGAGCTCGCAGATGGCGTTGGCGCCTGCGCGGGAAATTACAAGATCAGCCAGAGCGAATAAATCGGCCAGTTCTTTTTTGATGTATTCATACTGTACATATCCTTTGGTTTCTTTTAGGGATTCGTCCAGTTTGCCTTTTCCGCAAAGGTGAACAATCTGGAAATCTTTCAAAAGTTCAGGAAGGACAGCCCGTACAGCGTCATTGACAGCAGCGGCCCCTAGACTTCCTCCGATAATCATAATCACTGGTTTATCAGAGGTCAGTCCTGTGAATTTCCTTGCACGGTCAGGGTTTCCGGACAATAATTCCTGGCGGATAGGCGTACCGGTAAGGAAAGCCTTGGAAGCCGGAAGGTGCTCTACAGTTTCCGGAAAATTACAGCAGACTTTGGTTGCAAAAGGAATGGAAAGTTTATTGGCAAGTCCCGGTGTCATGTCCGATTCATGAATAAAAGTAGGGATTTTTTTCCTGCTTGCGGCAATTACCACAGGGACAGTTACAAATCCCCCCTTGGAAAATACAACATCGGGTTTTAATTGTTTCATAAGTTTGTTTGCTTCAAGGAAACCTTTCATAACTTTGAACGGGTCAGTGAAGTTCTTTACATCAAAATAACGTCTCAGCTTACCTGAGGAAATGCCATAATAGGGAATTCCCAGTTCTTCGATGAGCTTTTTTTCGATTCCTTCATAAGAACCGATATAAGAAATTTGATATCCCAGTTCTTTTAAACGTGGAATCATGGCTATATTCGGGGTAACGTGTCCGGCAGTACCTCCACCGGTAAGTACGATATGTTTCATGGTGTGCCTCCTGATTGGTTCATAATAGTAACTATAAGATAATATGATACACTTGTCAGGAAAAGTCAAGGAAAGATAGGAGTTTCATGGGTAAATTAAAAGAAAATAAAAACGATAAAATATCTTCTTTACCCCGGGAATTAAGTGATGAGGAGTTTAACCAGTGGATTCATGGACGATTTCTGGAAGAGGCTGCAGATATTGAAAAAGAACTGGACAGTATTCCTGATTCCGAAGACTGGAAGCCGACAGAAGAAAAGTTCCAGCGGTTGATGAGCAAAGCCAGAGAGCAGGGATTTTTTACAGAGGCGGACAATTCTGCAAGCAATGTAAATGTAGATGATAGAGAAAAAAGTACAAAAGAAGAAAAATTAAGAGAAGAAAAACTGAATATGGAAAAGAAGAAAGACAGGAATGTCTACAGGAAAGAAAAAGGATATTGGAGAAGGAGAGTGATGAAATACGCGGCTTATGCGGCTGTGACGTTGATTGGAATTTTCGGCGTCAGCATGAGCAGCGAAGCGAACAGAACTTATGTTATGCAGGAAGTGAATAAGTTAGTTGGGAATGATGTGAGTAGTAAGGTAAATAATAGTGAAGTTGTTCAATCCAGTGGGACAGAGTCAGAGGCGGTTGAAAATATTGAAGATGCATTAAATATTAAAATGCCACAGCTATTTTATATACCAGATACTTTGAAGTACCAATCCTGTTTTATTGATGAACAAGCACAATCAGCTATTATGCAGTATAGTTATCAGGGACAAATAATTACTTGGATGGTTTTAGGGAATGATAAAGAAGCTAGTGGAAATACCTTAATCGATGGTGCAAAAAATGTGGAAGAAATAACAAGCGAGTTGACTCCAAATTTAACTTGCGAACTATGGAAAATAGAAGAAAAAGATGAAAATGATACATATGTATTAAGGTGGCAATATAAGAACATTTACTATGAATTTATAGGAAAAATAGAGGAAAATGAAATGAGAATGATTGCCCAAAAGATTATGTGTTAAGGAAAGGAATATGAAAAATGAAACGATTGACAAAAATTATGTTAGTACTTGTGCTGGTTTTATCTATAATAAACTCAGGCACAGTAGTAAAAGCCGATGAAGTTGCTGGAAAAATTGTAGATGGATCTGAATTAACTCAAAATAATACCGCAACAGCCATCAGTGATAATTCAGCAAGGGGAAAATATTTAAATGAAGGGGTGGCTAGAGTTACAGATAATGGTGGTGGCAGCGTAAATGTGTATGGAGCAGTCATAGGAAGCGTCGTTTGCGATAAGATGATTTTAGAGTTAACTTTACAGAGATATTCAAATGGTTCTTGGATAAATGTAAAATCATTTTCTAATACGGCATATAATACCTCATTATTGGCCAAAAGTTATAATGTATCGGTAACAAAAGGATATTATTATAGAGTGAAGGCTGCATGTATAGCACAGAAAAATGGTGCTTCAGAAAGTAAAATGCCAGTTACAGATGGAATTTTAGTAGATTAACCCTCCACATTTTTAGAAAAATCCACACCCTCTTCGCAAACTGTCTATTAATTCACAACAATTTTAAAACTCAGCTTATTTCTTTCTAAAAACTTAATAAATTTCTGTCAAAACCCTCTTTGTTGGGGTATAATGAGTATAGCAATATTCATTTTACCACAAAGGGGGTTTTCTTATGAGACTGACTTTTATAGGGGCTGCTCATGAGGTGACGGGAAGTTGTTATTACCTGGAAGCAGCGGGGAAGAAATTTATTGTTGACTGTGGTATGGAACAGGGGCCGGACCAGTATGAAAATCAGGATATTCCGGTAGCGTTTTCAGACTTGGATTTTGCACTGCTGACCCATGCGCATATTGACCACTCCGGTGATTTTCCTCTGGCTTATGCAAGAGGATTCAGGGGACCGATTTATGCAACGGCAGCGACCTGTGATTTGTGTGACATTATGCTTCGTGACAGTGCACATATTCAGATGTTTGAGGCAGAGTGGAGAAACCGAAAAGCCAGAAGAAACGGGCAGCCGGAATTTGTGCCGGCCTACACCATGGAAGATGCGTTAGGGGTGATTCAGCAGTTCGTTCCATGCAATTACAGTACCGAGATTCAACTGGCAGAGGGAATTAAAGTGCGGTTTACAGATGCCGGGCATTTGCTTGGTTCTTCCAGCATTGAACTTTGGATTCAGGAAGAGGATGAAGAACGGAAACTGGTATTTTCCGGAGATATTGGAAATACAGAACAGCCTTTGATTAAAGACCCGGAATATCTGGAAAGTGCGGATTATGTGATTATGGAATCCACTTATGGAGACAGAAGTCATGGAGAAAAGCCGGATTATGTCAATGAACTGGTAAACCTCTTGAGGAAAACGTTTGCAAGAGGCGGAAATGTAGTGATTCCTTCTTTTGCAGTAGGCAGAACGCAGGAAATGCTATACTTTTTCAGGAAAATCAAAGAAGATAACCTGCTCCCGGAGTACGCGGGATTTGAGGTTTATGTAGACAGTCCGCTGGCCGTTCAGGCTACCAGTATTTTTAAGGACCACTACAAAGAGTGTTATGACGAAGAAGCGATGGAGTTAATCAATAAGGGCATCAACCCTATAACATTTCCGGGCTTGAAGCTGTCCATTACCAGTGACGAATCCAGAGCCATTAACTTTAATGAACATCCTAAAGTCATTTTGTCTGCCAGTGGTATGTGTGATGCCGGACGTATCAAACATCACCTGAAACATAATCTCTGGAGACGGGAATCTACGATTTTATTTGTGGGATATCAGGCTATTAATACCCTGGGAAGGGCATTGGTAGAAGGGGCAAAGGATGTCCGTCTTTTTGGAGAAGATATTCATGTCAACGCAGAAATTGTCCGTTTGCCCGGCATCAGCGGTCATGCAGATAATGAGGGATTAATGAAATGGGCGGCGTCTTTTCAAGAGAAACCGCAGAGAGTGTTTGTGGCTCATGGAGATGACCAGGTATGTGACATTTTTGCACAGCGTCTGGAAAACGAACTGGGATATTCGGCTATGGCGCCTTACAGCGGAACGGAAGTAGACTTACTGACCAATGAGATTGTGAAGGAAACCGTGGGTGTTGTGGTAACGCATGCACGGGAGAAAGCCAAAACCAGGAAAGCAGCAGGAGTATTTGCCAGACTTGTGGCAGCAGGGCAGAGGCTTATGGCAGTTATTCGTCACAATGAAGGAGGAAGCAACAAGGATTTGGCGAAATTTGCCGACCAGATTAATACGCTTTGTGATAAATGGGATAGATGAGAAATATAGAGGGCAGCTGCATAAAATAACAGAAAGCAACTACCCTCTTTGTGACTGTTTTTTGGAAAAGATTTAGAAACCTGACTGTTTTTCCAGTCCGTGAAGCCAGTCCGATTTCAGAAAATACAGGATAAAGGCAATGGAGCTTAAAGTCCAGGTGAGGGGATAAGCCCAGAAGATGACCCTTATATCGGGAATAAATTTCACAGCAACGGAAATATAGGTTACGCGGATAATGCACCAGCACACCAGCATAACAAACATGGGAACAGTAGACTTTCCCGCACCTCGCAGAATTCCCGCCATGCAGTGGGAAAAGGCAAGGAGAAAATAAAACAGTGTGACTACATGAGCCTGGGCTACACCGTAAGAAACCACCTGCGATGTAGCGTTAAAGGCAGCAATAAAGTAAGGGGAGAAAAAGTAAATCAGCACACCTACCAGTTCTGCAATGCTGATAGAGCAGATGACGCCAAATACGGCGCCTTTTTTTGCCCGCTGGTATTCTTTTGCCCCAAGATTCTGGCTGATAAAAGTTGTTAAAGCCATGGCAAAGCAGGTAATGGGGAGAAAGCCGAATCCCTCAATCTTAGAATAAGAACCGCAGCCGGCCACGGCCATTTGTCCGAATTTGTTAATATTGGACTGTACCACTACATTTGCCAGAGAAATGATAGAGTTCTGCAGTCCCGCAGGAAGACCATTGCTGATAATCTGTTTTAACATGAGCCAGTCTATGCGAATATTGGAAAGATGTACCCGGTATTCCCGGGGACTTTTCAAAAGCTGGCGCAGGCAGAGGAAAGCGCTGATAAACTGGGAAATAATCGTTGCCAGAGCAGCCGCGCCTACACCGAAATGAAAACCTGCCACCAGAACCAAATCCAGTACAATGTTAATAATAGAAGAAATAATCAAATAAATCAGAGGGTGCTTGCTGTCGCCCACAGACTGTAAAATTCCCACCAGAAAATTGTACATGACAAAGGCCAGTGAGCCGCAGAAGTAAATGCGGAAGTAGGTCACCGAGTTTGGCAGTACGTCAGCCGGTGTTCCCATAAGCACCAGAATCTGAGGAGCGGCCAGAACACCTACGACCGTCAGCAAAAGACCGGATACAATGCCCAGAGCCACAATGGTATGTATGGCTCTCTGCACCATATCAAATTTTTTTGCACCGAAATATTTTGCTACCACGACTCCGGCGCCGATGGCGATACCGTTAAAGAATCCCACCATAAGAAAAATCAGGTTTCCGGAAGAACTGACCGCAGCCAGAGCGCTGCTTCCCAGGAAATTTCCTACAATCAGCGAATCCGCAGTGTTATAAAGCTGCTGAAACAGATTTCCGAAGAAAAGGGGAATGGCAAAGGCGATAATTCTTTTCCAGATAGGCCCGTTTGTCATAAGTGTAGCAGAAGAATTTTTATTCATAATTGTGAAGCCTCCGTTTTGATACTATAATATAGTATAAGAGCAGGAATGAAGAAAAGCAAGATTCAAACATCATAAGGAGAGCGTATTCATGTTGATATCAGATTTACATATACATTCCCGGTTTTCCAGAGCCACCAGCAAGGAAAGCGACCTGGAGCATCTGGACCTTTGGGCCAGAAAAAAGGGGATTCACATTATCGGAACCGGAGATTTTACCCATCCCGTCTGGAGAGAAGAACTGAAAGAGAAGCTGGAACCAGCAGAAGAAGGGCTTTACAGGCTGAAAAAGGAATACCGGATACAGGATGAAAATACGCCGGACACCATAGATCCGCGATTTGTATTGTCCGGAGAAATCAGTTCTATCTACAAAAAGAAGGATAAGGTGCGAAAAGTACACAGCCTGCTTCTGCTTCCCGGGCTGGAAGCGGCGGACATGCTGTCTGCCAGATTGGAATTGATTGGAAATATTCACTCCGACGGACGGCCCATTCTGGGTCTGGACTGCAGAGACCTTCTGGAAATTATGCTGGAAACCACGCCGGAGGGAATTTATGTACCGGCACACATCTGGACTCCGCATTTTGCCATGTTTGGAGCCTTTTCCGGTTTTGATTCCGTAGAGGAATGTTTTGGAGATTTGACGCCCTTTGTCCACGCGGTGGAAACCGGCTTGTCTTCTGACCCGCCTATGAACTGGAGAGTTTCTGGCCTGGATAACTATCAGCTGATTTCCAATTCTGATGCCCATTCTCCCGGTAAGCTGGGACGTGAGGCAAATCTGCTGGAAATAGAACCTTCTTATGCGAATTTGAAAAAAGCCATAGAAACAGGAGAAGGTTTATACGGAACCATTGAATTTTTCCCGGAGGAGGGAAAGTACCATTATGACGGACATCGAAAATGTCATCTCTGTCTGACTCCTGACCAGACAAAGGCTTATGGTGGGAAATGCCCCGTGTGCGGAAAAAAGATTACCATAGGTGTGGAACATCGGGTAGAAGTTCTTGCAGACCGTTCGGAAGGTTATTGGGACAGCAGCAGGAAACCTTTTGAGAATCTTATGCCTCTTCCGGAAGTCATTGCTGAGGCAATGGGATATTCTTCTCCTGGTGTAAAAGTGCAGAAAGAATTTCATCATATGCTCAGAACCCTGGGAACGGAATTTGAGATTCTCAGGAATGTTCCAATGGAGGATATCCAGAGTGCGGCAGGTACGAGGATTGCAGAAGGTATCAGCCGTCTGAGACGGGGGCAGGTGGAGCGTCACCCCGGCTTTGACGGAGAATACGGTACCATCCGCTTGTTTTAGAAGCATAAACTTGAAATGAGGCTGTTTGATTTTCTTTGAGATAATGGAATAAAGGAGAGAAAGAGACATGAAAAAACGGGAATGGACGAAGGTTTTTCTCATCTTATATGGTGTGTTGGCAGCAGCGGGAGTCACGGTTCTTTTCCTTTGCAAAAGCAGGGGGTATCCGTGCAGGCAAATGGCTTCCGCTTTTGGCTATCTTTTGCTGTGTCTGGCAGGGATTTATATAGGGTGTCTGGGTATCAGCAATCTGATTCGGTATAAGGTACGGTATCCGGATAAAAGTATTGCAGGCGGTTTTACGCTGCTGCTTTTTTACGGCATTGCGGCCGTGACGGCTTTGGGATTTACCATTCCCGGAAAAGCAGAGCTGCAGAATCTTCGGACAGAGATTTCCAATGCGGTGCTCTTGGCCGGAGAGGGCAGGAGTTTCACACAGGAAGAAGAGAAACCGAAAGAAGAGCCGAAGCAGGCGGTGCCTTATGAAAAGGTGGAAGATGCCTATGGGAAATTATATGAGGAGGTGCTTTCCATGTATTATCCCTCCTGCACAATGCAGTACAATGCAAAAGGGAATTTTTATGCCACGATGGAGGAAGGAATCGAGACGTACCAGGGAACCGCAGACGTTCCTTATGAGGTAACCGTGGTGTATGACAGGGTTTCTGACGACGGACAGAGCCATATGTTTATTCAGTACAAAATTTACAGTACCTCGGAAGGAACGGTTACGGATTTCGGGCTTCGCTATTATGTGAATATGTACACCGGTGAAGTTCGGGCAGAAGAGGTTCCATGGGGAAATTAGGCAAAAAGATACCGCAGAATGTATCGGGCGGTATCATTCTGCGGCAGCTATTACTGTGCCATTGCTTCTTCCAGCGCTCTGGCCAGCTGATCCGGACATGAAGTGCCTCTGCCGTTACAGTCTGTTCCTTTTAATCTGGTGATGACATCGTCTACTTTCATGCCTTTTACAAGGCTTGCGATTCCCTGGGTGTTGCCATTGCAGCCACCGTTAAATTTTACGGATTTTACCGTATCGTTTTCTATTTCAAATTCAATAGAGCGTGAACATACGCCTTTTGTTTTGTATACAGCCATGCTGATGTCCTCCTTTGTTTTCTTTCAAAAGTTTCCAAAAGCATTATAGCATGGCTGTTTTGAAAGGTAAAGGAAAGTGTAGCCAAAAAAAGAAAAACAGTGTACAATAAGGACATTATGAAATCCAGAAGATGAGGTAAAAGACATGAACAAAATTGGAATTATCGGAGCCATGGAAGAAGAAGTGGCGATTTTAAAAGACAAGATGACAGAAGTTTCCGTATTGGAAAGAGCAGGCATGGAGTTTTTCAGCGGAAAGTTAAGCGGACATGAGGTTGTAGTAGTTCGTTCCGGAATCGGAAAAGTCAATGCGGGTATCTGCACACAGATTCTGGCAGATAAATTTGAAGTGGAAGCAGTTATTAACACAGGTATTGCAGGTTCTCTGAAAGCAGAAATTAACATCGGGGATATTGTATTATCCACAGATACCATGCAGCATGATGTAGACGCAAGAGAATTTGGCTATGCCATCGGTCAGGTTCCGCGTATGGATACCCTGGCTTTCCAGGCAGATGAAGGACTTCGGAAACTGGCTGCAGAAGTATGCCGCAGAGTGAACCCGGAGATTCAGGTGTTTGAAGGAAGAGTGGCAAGCGGGGACCAGTTTGTGGCTGACCGTGAGACAAAAGAAAACATTATTCAGAATACAGAGGGCTTCTGTACAGAAATGGAAGGAGCAGCCATTGGGCAGGCCGCTTATTTAAACAAAATTCCATATCTGGTTATCCGCGCGATTTCGGATAAGGCAGACGACAGCGCGCATATGGATTATCCGGCTTTTGAAAAAGAAGCCATCCGCCACACGGTAAACCTGGTGGAAAATATGATGAAAGAACTGTAAAAAACAGGAGAGATGTCGCAGACACTATGGATTTGTCGACCGATTTTTGTTTTCAAACAGGAGAGGGTGCTATATAATAGTTTCATAGACAAGGGGGATATGGCGTTAAGGATGCAATGGGAAGCTTTTCGATTGCGGCTTAAAGCAAAGTCCCATGTCAGAAAAAGCAGGAAAAACCTGCTGAGAAAGAGGAGGAACTATGGAGCACCTGATTTTCTATTTTGGTGCCTGCCTTATGGGACTGGCAAGTTTCGTAAGTATGCTGGCGGTTTACAACAGTAACAAAAGAGTATTGGGAGATTTGAAAAATCCGTCGGAGACAAAAGATAAATGGTTAAGCGGCTTTGTACAGGAGTATCAGAAGCTGGCAAAAGACAATATAGAGATACATAACCCTTCTGTTTATGTAACGAAACGAATGAGAGGACGAAAGATAGCACTATGGAATATGCGCCAGATAAAGGGCATTTCCTGGGGAACTTTTATCCTCTCTTTTTTATTGATGGGAGTGGAGATTCTGCTTTTGCGGCAGCAGGGCGGCAAAGCGGACCAGTTTTTGGTTCTGGGAAGGGAACTGCCATTGATGAGTGTGGCGGTCTTTACGGGAATCGGCATGGGAATTGTCCTGCTTCTTTGCAGACTTTTGATTGGTACGGGCTATCAGGAGGAGGAACTGGAAACCAATCTTCTGGATTATGTGGAAAACTGCCGAAGCGGGACTGCAAAAATTATCTCTATGGAAAATGCCAGAACTTCCGGAAGCAGGGAAAACCGGGGCAGCAGAAAAAAGGAAAACCAGACAGGAGAGAAGAAAGAAAAAGCGGCCCGGCAGATAGAACAGGGAATCATGGAGGCTGCAGCCACAGACAGCCGTTACAGCCATCTGCTCAGTAAAGAGGAAGAGGAGATTGTAAAAGATGTGGTGAAAGAATTTCTAACTTGATAAACTATTATGAACCTGCTAAACTAAAGAAGAAATCTAAAAGTCAAAGGAGAAGAGAAAATGGGAAATAAAGTTACATTTGACTATTCAAAGGCAGCAAACGTTGTGGGCGCTGAAGAAGTAGCAGCAATGGAAAAAATGGTGGAGACAGCCAAAGAAGTGCTGGTATCCAGAACAGGACTTGGAAACGATTTTCTGGGGTGGATTGACCTTCCTGTAAATTATGATAAGGAAGAGTTTGACAGAATAAAAAAAGCAGCGGACAAAATTCAGAAGGATTCCGACGTACTTCTGGTAATCGGTATCGGCGGTTCCTATCTGGGAGCAAGAGCGGCCATTGACTTTCTGAATCATCCATTTTATAACAATCTGAGCAAAGAAAACCGTAAGACACCGGAAATTTATTATGTAGGAAACAACATCAGCGGTGCCTATGTAAAAGGACTGGCAGAGGTAATCGGCGACAGAGACTTCTCCATTAACGTAATTTCAAAATCCGGAACAACGACAGAACCGGCTATTGCCTTCCGTGTTTTCAAAGAAATGATGGAAGAAAAATACGGCAAAGAAGAGGCAGCAAAGAGAATTTACGCAACTACAGATAAAGAGAAGGGTGCATTGAAAACCCTTGCAACAGAAGAAGGCTATGAAACCTTCGTAGTGCCGGACGATGTTGGCGGACGTTTCTCTGTACTGACAGCGGTAGGTCTTCTGCCAATCGCAGTCAGCGGCGTATCCATTGACAAATTAATGGAAGGCGCAGCGTCCGGAAGAGAACTGGCTTTGCAGGCTCCATATGCAGAAAACGACGCTCTGCAGTATGCAGCAGTGCGCAACATTCTTCACAGCAAAGGAAAATCCGTGGAAATTCTGGCGGATTATGAACCGACTCTGCACTATGTAGCAGAATGGTGGAAACAGCTTTACGGAGAAAGTGAAGGAAAGGACCAGAAAGGTATTTATCCGGCGTCTGTAGACTTTACCACAGACCTGCATTCTCTGGGACAGTTTATCCAGGACGGTTCCAGAATTATGTTTGAGACAGTTCTGGCTATTGAAGAACCGAAAGAAGATGTTGTAATCAAAGCAGCAGAAAGCGATTTGGACGGACTGAACTATCTGGCAGGCAAAGGTATGGACTTTGTAAATAAGAGCGCTATGAACGGAACCATTCTGGCGCACACAGACGGAAATACACCAAACCTTATGGTGAAAATTCCGGAGCAGAACGAATTCTATCTGGGACAGCTGTTTTATTTCTTTGAATTTGCATGCGGCGTCAGCGGATACCTTACCGGGGTAAATCCATTTAACCAGCCGGGTGTGGAAAGCTACAAGAAAAACATGTTCGCACTTCTTGGAAAACCGGGATACGAAGAGCAGAGAGAAGAATTGCTGAAAAGATTATAATAGAAAAGAGCAGAACATCGCCGTATGTGGGACAAGCCCTGTGCGGCGGTGTTCTTTTTGTGTTGAACCCTGCCCGGTCTGCATATATTCTATAGACAAGGGGAATTTTTCGGAGAAGTTATGCGGAGAAAGTGGCTGAAAAGAATCATGGCGCTGTGTATGCTCTGCGCCATATATATGCTGGGCAGGGAAGGGGCTGTGCTGGTGGATAAAACAGCGGAAAACAGCAAAGGCGTGATAGTCATTGACAGCGGACACGGGGGCATTGACCCCGGCGTAGTGGGAATCGGAAATCTGGAGGAGAAAGAGGTCAACTTAAAAATTGCCGGATACCTGGCAGAATATCTGGAAAAAAAAGGCTATGAAACCGTGCTCACCCGGAAAACGGACGCAGGGCTTTATGAGGAAAACAGCCGGAATAAAAAAGTGCAGGATATGCAGAAGCGCTGTGCCATTATAAAAGAAACAAAGCCGATTCTTACGGTGAGCATTCACCAGAACAGCTATCCGGATTCGTCGGTGTGCGGGCCTCAGGTATTTTACTATACCAATTCGGTGCAAGGCTCTAAGCTGGCAAACTGTATTCAGGGTGAGTTAAACACACAGTTGGAGGTAAGCAAGCCCAGAACCGAGAAGCCGAACCAGACCTATTATCTTTTAAAACGCAGCGAGGGAATTTTAAACATTGTAGAAACGGGATTTCTGACAAATCCCAGGGAAGCAGAACTTCTGGGAACGGAAAAGTACCAGAAAAAGTGCGCAAAAGCCATTTGCGACGGAGTTTTAAATTTTCTAAAAACGGTAGAAAAGGACGCATAAAGTGTGTTATGATAGGAGAGCGTAAGAGAAACGAAACTTATGAAGGAAGAAGAGGGTGCGGATTGAATACAAGAGTAGTCAGGGTAGATAAAGACAACCCGGACAAAACAGTGCTTCAGGAAGTAGGAGAAGTTATAAAAAAGGGCGGTCTGGCTGCGTTTCCCACGGAAACCGTGTACGGTCTGGGCGGTGACGGACTGAATGCAGGTTCTTCACAGAAAATTTATGCTGCAAAGGGCAGGCCTTCCGACAATCCGCTGATTATACATATCGCGGATATGGAAAGTCTGGCGCAGATTACAGAGGACGTACCGGAAAAAGCAAAAAAACTGGCAGAAAAATTCTGGCCAGGGCCTCTGACCATGATTTTCAAAAAGAGTGACCGTGTACCTTATGAAACTACGGGAGGCTTGGAAAGTGTAGCTGTGCGTATGCCCAGTCACCAGACTGCGTTGGCGCTCATTCGGGCAGGCGGCGGTTTTATCGCAGCCCCCAGTGCCAATACCTCCGGACGGCCCAGCCCTACCAGCGCGGCTCATGTGGCTGAGGATTTGACCGGGAAGATAGAGGTAATTGTAGACGGCGGTGAAGTAGGTATCGGGCTGGAATCCACTATTGTGGATTTTACAGAGGAAGTGCCGGTGATTCTGCGTCCCGGTTACATCAACCAGTCCATGATAGAAGAAGTGATTGGTCCGGTTCGCATGGACAGAGGGCTTCTGATTACGGATGAGAAGGTGAAGCCCAAGGCGCCTGGCATGAAATACCGTCATTATGCGCCAAACGCCGAACTGACCATTGTGCAGGGAAGCACAGAAAAAGTGGTGCAGTATATTAATGAGCAGTGTCTTGCGCTGCAGGCTCAAGGAAAGAGAACCGGGGTTATCGGTACAGATGAAACCCGCAAATTCTATCAGGGAACTGTGGTGAAAAGCATTGGCACCAGACAGGATGAAGAGGGAATCGCAAGGCATCTTTTCGGTATTTTAAGAGCGTTTGATGAAGAGAAGGCGGACTGTATTTTTTCGGAATCTTTTGATACCCCCCGTATGGGACAGGCCATTATGAACAGGCTGTTAAAGGCAGCGGGACATCATATTATTTATCTTTAAGGAGGAAAAACATGATAGCATTAGGGTGTGACCACGGCGGTTACGAACTGAAACAGGAGATTATCAAGTATCTGGAAGAGCACCATCTGCCCTATAAGGATTTTGGGTGCGACAGTACAGAGGCAGTGGATTATCCTGTGTATGCAAGAAAAGTAGGAAAAGCCATTCAGGACGGAGCGTGCGATAAGGGAATCCTCATCTGTGGCACCGGAATCGGTATTTCCATTGCAGCAAATAAAATGAAGGGTATCCGTGCGGCACTTTGTACAGACTGCTTCTGTGCAGAGGCAACCAGAGAGCATAATGATGCCAATGTACTGGCTTTGGGCGGCAGAGTGGTAGGCCCGGGGCTTGCAGTGAAAATCGTAGATACCTTTTTAAATACAGAATTTTCTCATGCAGAGAGACACCAAAAGAGAATTGACCTGATTGAAGAATAAGAAAGAAAACCAACGAGATACTAAACACAAAGGAGAAGAAAAATGGCAAAAACATTAGTTATGGAACATCCGCTGATTCAGCATAAGATTGGAATTATCCGCAGAAAGTCTACAAGCTCAAAAGAATTCCGGGAACTGGTCAGTGAAGTTGCCATGTTCATGGCTTATGAAGCAACCAGAGAATTAAAACTTGCAGATGTGGAAATTGAAACGCCCATTACGAAAACTACCGTAAAAGAACTGGCAGGAAAGAAAATGGCAGTTGTGCCCATTCTCCGTGCAGGTCTTGGTATGGTAGAAGGTATGCTGACCATGGTTCCGGCTGCAAAGGTAGGTCATATCGGACTTTACAGAGACCCGGAAACTTTAAAACCAGTGGAATACTACTGTAAACTCCCGGCTGACTGCGGGGAAAGAGAAGTCTTTGTCACAGACCCTATGCTGGCAACCGGCGGTTCCGCTGTGGCAGCGATTACCATGCTGAAGGAAAAAGGCGTAAAGAACATTCACTTTATGTGTATTCTGGCAGCGCCGGAAGGTGTAAAAGCTCTTTCTGAAGCACATCCGGACGTCGATATTTACATCGGTGCGCTGGATGACCACTTAAATGACCACGGCTACATTGTACCGGGTCTGGGAGACGCAGGAGACCGTATTTTCGGAACCAAGTAAGAGGTGAAGCTTATGAAAGGAAAACGAGACGGTTATATCTCCTGGGATGAGTATTTCATGGGAGTGGCAAAGCTTTCCGGCATGCGTTCCAAAGACCCTCATTCACAAGTGGGAGCCTGCATTGTCAGTCCGGATAATAAGATTTTGTCCATGGGATATAACGGATTTCCTATGGGGTGTTCAGACGATGAATTTCCCTGGGCCAGGGAAGGTGATGAGCTGGATACCAAGTATTTTTATGTGACACACAGCGAACTGAATGCGATTTTAAACTACAGGGGCGGTTCCCTGGAAGGCGCCAAGCTGTATGTGTCGCTGTTTCCCTGCAATGAATGTGCCAAAGCCATTATTCAGGCGGGAATTAAAACGATTGTCTATGAATGTGATAAATATGCGGATTCTCCGGCAGTGAAGGCGTCCAAGCGTATGCTGGATGCAGCGGGAGTTCGTTATTATCAGTACAATCACACAGGCAGAAAGCTAGAAGTAGAAGTATAGAAAAGGAAAGTCAGTTATAGGAAAAAACTATAACTGGCTCTTGTTATTTCATATTAGACAATTGCCTCTTGTCATATTAAAATAACCTTGTAAACAGATAGGAATTATAATGATATGAACCGGAGGTAAGGATATGAGCATAAAGACAAGAGAAGAAAGAAAATTCAGATTTGAGACACTGCAGCTGCATGTAGGACAGGAAAAACCAGACGTGGCAACAGGAGCCAGAGCAGTACCGATTTACCAGACATCCTCTTATGTATTTGAAAACTCCAAACAGGCTGCAGACAGATTCGGCTTATCAGACCCGGGAAACATCTATGGAAGACTGACAAATCCCACGGAAGATGTTTTTGAAAAAAGAATCGCAGCATTAGAGGGCGGTGTGGCTGCTTTGGCTGTAGCGTCAGGCGCAGCAGCGATTTCCTATACATTCCAGAATCTGACACAGGCAGGAGACCATATCGTTTCCGCAAAAAATATTTATGGAGGCACTTATAATCTGCTGGCCCATACACTTCCGCAGTATGGAATTTCATCTACCTTTGTAGACATCTTTAATAAGGAAGAGATACAAAAGGCCATTCAGGAGAATACAAAGGCTATTTTCATCGAAACTTTGGGAAATCCTAATTCAGAGGTAGTAGACATTGAAGAAATTGCAAAAATTGCCCATGCGAATAAAATTCCTCTGGTGGTGGATAATACCTTCGCAACTCCGTATCTGGTGCGTCCCATTGCCTACGGCGCAGATATTGTAGTACATTCTGCAACGAAGTTTATCGGAGGACATGGAACAGCCATTGGCGGTGTGATTGTAGACAGCGGAAACTTTGACTGGGAGGCATCCGGGAAATTCCCGTCTCTGACAGAGCCAAATCCAAGCTATCACGGAATCAGCTTTACAAAAGCAGTGGGAGCAGCCGCATTTGTGACAAAAATCCGGGCTATTTTGCTGAGAGATACAGGAGCAACCATTTCCCCGTTTCATTCTTTCCTGTTCCTGCAGGGGCTGGAAACACTTTCTCTGAGAGTAGAGCGTCATGTGGAAAATGCAGTGAAGACGGCAGAATTTTTAAATAACCATCCATTGGTAGAGCGTGTACATCATCCCAGTGTGACAGAAGATGAAGAGCAGAAAAAACTCTATAAAAAATATTTCCCAAATGGCGGAGGTTCTATTTTTACCTTTGAAATAAAAGGAGACGCAGCGACTGCGCAGAAATTCATTGATCAGTTGCAGCTGTTTTCTCTGTTGGCCAATGTAGCGGATGTGAAATCTCTGGTCATTCATCCGGCTACCACAACACACAGCCAATGCACAGAGGAGGAACTGGAAAGCCAGGGCATAAAACCAAATACCATTCGTTTATCTGTGGGTACAGAGAATATTGCAGATATTCTGGAGGACTTGGAAGAGGCATTTGCAAACTTATAAGAAGCAATTCTATAAAACATATTGAAATAGTAGGTTAATTTGAGTATAATCAGACGTATGGAGGAAGAAATATGAGAATATCAACGAAAGGAAGATATGCAGTTCGCCTGATGTTGGATTTGGCAACCAATTATTCCGGGAGTCCCATACGTCTGAAGGATGCAGCAGGAAGACAGGGAATCTCGGAGAAGTATCTGGAGCAGATTATCAGCGTCCTGAACAAAGCAGGATATGTGAGAAGTATACGGGGACCTCAGGGAGGCTATGTACTGCAGCGGACACCGAAAGAATATACCGTGGGAATGATATTGAGACTTACAGAAGGAAGTCTGGCCCCGGTAGAGTGTGCAGAGCAGGAGTTCGCTGGCTGCAGCCGTGAAAATGATTGTGTGACGAGAATCCTGTGGAAAAAATTGAATGATGCCATAAACAGTGTGGTCGATGAGGTTACGCTGGAAGATTTAATCAGCTGGCAGGCGGCAAAAGCAGACGAATATATCATATAAGATGATAAAAAAGACATTAAAAAACTTTGATATGAGGCAGATATGCAATTCCGGCCAGTGTTTCCGTATGGAACTGCTGGAGAATGGAAATTATAAGGTTATTGCCGGAGACAAATATCTGGAAGTGGAACAAAAGGGGGAAGACTGCACCTTCTTTTGTCAGGAGGCAGATTTTGATTCGTTTTGGAAAACGTATTTTGATTTGGACAGAGATTATGCTTCCTGCATTTCGCAAATTGCAGTGGAAGATGTATATTTGATGAAAGCAGCCCGGTTCGGCAGCGGCATCAGAATTTTAAAACAGGATTTATGGGAAATGATTGTTTCTTTTTTGATTTCCCAACAAAATAATATTGTGAGAATACGCCGTTGTATTGCGAATATCTGCGAGAAATACGGAGACGAGAAGAGGGACATTCACGGAAATGTGTACTATGGATTTCCGAAAGCAGAGGTATTGGCAAAGCTGGAAGAAGATGCTTTAAAACCATGTAATCTGGGCTACCGCAGCAAATATGTGGTGCGGACAGCCAGAAGCATTGTAAACGGAGAGGTGAACCTGGAAGCCCTTGGAAGTATGAAGTATGAGGAAGCAAAGGCAGAACTTTTAAAGCTGTTTGGTGTAGGAGTAAAGGTGGCAGATTGTATCTGCCTGTTTGCATTGCATCAAATGGAGGCGTTTCCGGTAGATACCCATATCCGGCAGGCCCTGGATGCAAATTATGTGAAAGGATTTCCTATGGAGCAGTATCAGGGAATGCAGGGCATTATGCAGCAATATATTTTTTATTACGAGTTGGAAGGCAAGAAAGAACAGGAGAACACATGAATTTAGAATTTAAACCTATTGATGTTGAGGCCATTGAGGAATTAACCCCTTATTTTTGTAAAAGACCGAATAAAACATGCGACAGTGTGATTTTGGACAGCTATTTATGGAGAACGTATTATCAGGTGCGCTATGCAGTCAGTGACAACAAAGCTATACAGTGGCTGATGGAGCACGAAAATGTGGTGAGCAGCGCTATGCCTGTCTGTGAGGAGCAGGATTTGGAGCATTACTTTGAAGAACTGGTGACATATTTTAATGAAGTGCTTCATAAACCGCTGCTGATTCATCTGGCAGATGAAGAGGCTGTCAAGGCTTTGAAGCTGGAGGAGCAGACAGACCGGTTTCTGGTGACAGAGCAGGAGGATTTAAAAGATTATTTGTACGAGGGCGATAAACTGCGGACGCTTTCCGGGAAAAAGCTTCACAAAAAGAAAAACAACCTGAACTACTTCATGAAAAATTATGAAGGCAGATTTGAGTACCGCAGCCTTTGCTGCTCGGACAGAGATGATGTTTGGAAGTTTCTGGACCGCTGGAGAGAGGCAAAAGGAGAGGAAACGGAAGAACATCTGGACTATGAGGTACATGGAATCCATGATATTCTGAAAAACTGTTCCAGTTTTCAGGTACGCATGGGTGGTGTGTATGTGGATGATAAACTGGAAGCGTTTACTATCGGAAGCTACAATTCTTTTGAGGATATGGCCGTGATTCATATTGAAAAGGCAAATCCGGAAATCAGGGGACTGTATCAGTTTATCAATCAGCAGTTTTTACTTCATGAATTTCCGGAAGTACCTTTGATTAACCGGGAAGACGATTTAGGGATTGAAGGGCTGAGAAAGGCAAAAATGTCGTATTCTCCCCTGGATTTTGCCCGAAAATATGAAGTGAGACAGATTGATTTTCACGAACGCTGACCTTTACAGGGAAAGGACGGAGAAGATGATACATTATCTGCAAGGGAAAGAGAAAGCGAGAAGCCGGAAACTGTGGGAAGAGGCCTTTCCGGAGGACTCTCAGGCGTTCCGGGATTATTATTATACAGAAAAAACAAAGGATAATGAAATACTTGTTCTGGAAGAGCAGGGAAAAGTGCTGTCCATGCTTCATCGAAATCCCTATGACCTGGCCCTTGGAAAGCAGACGGCAAAATGTGATTATATCGTGGGAGTTGCCACAGATAAAGAACACAGAAGAAAAGGGTATATGCGGCAGTTAATGGAACGGGCTTTAAAAGATATGAATGCAGAAAAAATGCCGTTCTGTTTTCTCATGCCGGCCTTTGAAGCGCTTTATCTGCCTTTTGATTTTACCTATATTTATAAAAAGCAGAACCGGGTTCTTACGGATAAAGGTCTCTCTGCTTTTAAAAGCAGAGAAGCAACGCATGGGGAATTAAAGGAAGCTGCCGCTTACATGAACCAATGGCTTGCGAAAAGATATGAAGTGTATGCAAAGAGAGATTTTGCCTATACGGCCCGGTTGAAAAAAGAACTGGAAAGTGAAAACGGCTGCATGGAACTGCTTTACAGTGAAAATACCCTGGCAGGAATCAAAGCCCGGTGGGGTATGGAAAAGCCGGAAGAAAGGATGCTGTTCTGTGAAGAAAGTTATGCAAGAAACACAGGAGAAGCAGTTCCCTGTATCATGGGCCGGATTGTAAATTTTGCAGAATTTGTTCAGTCCATCCGGCTGCAAAAGGGTGTGAAGGCAGGGCATGATACGATTCTTTTGAAACTGCAGGATGACATTCTGCAGGAAAATGCGGGACTCTGGCGCTGGACTTTAACCCAGGACGCCTCTGCGGCTGAAAAAATTTCCGGCACGGCCGTTGGGAAAAACGGAGAAAAGGCGGAACCGGATATAAGGCTTACGGTTTCGGAACTGACGGCCTGGCTTTTGGGGTATGCCCTGCCGGGGGCAGCAGAAAAGTGGGCCCATGTGGTGCGCCCGCTTACCGGCGTGTTTTTAGACGAAATTGTATAAAGTGCTGCTTAGGCAGAAGTGTGACGATATTTTCCGGGAGACAAACCTGTTGTCTGCCGGAAAATTTTGATAAAGTGGCTTTCACTGGAAAAGCATAAAATGGTACTGATTTCAGAGACGGAATAATCGGTGTAAAGCAGCATATTTTTGGCAGTGTCGATTTTTTCCTGCCGGACATAAGCCATGGGGCTTAGACCTGTCTCCTCCCGGAACAGGTGGGAAAAGCGGCCCGTACTCAGCCCGGAAAGTTCCCCCAGTTCTTTTAACGTGATTTTGTCCTGGACATGGCTCTGAATATAGTTTATTGCTTTTCGGACAGAACGGGAAAAGGCAGGAGAGAGTTTCCGGTGCTTTACTGCATTGGCAAAGTCCCGTATGGCTCTGGTCTGGAGTTTTTGAATCTGTTCCACGCAGGTACAGGACTCAGAGGTCTGAATATAACTGTCACTCATGGCATAAGCCAGATTTTCGGGTACTCCGGCGTCCATAGCTGCCCGGGTAACCTGTGTAGTAAAGGAAATCATGATAATCTGCGCCTGACGCAGAGGGTTTTGGGACAAAGTTCCCGCTTTTCCTGTAGTTCCCATTAAGCGCAGGCGTTCTTCAGCCAAATCAGCGTCGCCCATACGGACGGCTTCCAGCATATTTTTTTCATATAAATAAGGCGTATGGGGGATAAAGGATTCCCTGCTCTCCAGCAATATTTTTCTTGTTTTCTTATCTAAAAAATCAAAAGAATCTGTATTGAAAATTTCCATAAAAAATCCACTCCTTTTTTGTACAGTATACCAGAGAATTATCAGCATGAATATGATAAAAACAGCAAAAAAATAATATTTTTATTTGCAGAAGTGTGTTAAGTTTATTTCATAAAATATCAGTTTATCATAAGGAGCGATGAGACAATATGAAACGTGATGTAAAAGCGATTGTAAAGGAAATGACTCTGGAAGAGAAAGCCGGAATGTGTTCCGGTAAGGATTTCTGGCACTTGAAAGGAGTAGAACGTCTGGGTATTCCGGAGGTCATGGTGAGCGACGGACCTCATGGGCTGAGAAAGCAGGCAGAGGAAGCGGACCATCTGGGATTAAATGAGAGCATTAAAGCCGTATGTTTTCCTACGGCCTGCGCAACGGCCTGCTCTTTTGACCGGGATTTGCTGCAGGAAATGGGAGAGAGACTGGGAGAAGAATGTCAGGCAGAAGACGTGTCTGTGATTTTAGGCCCGGCTGTCAATATCAAACGTTCCCCTCTGTGCGGAAGAAATTTTGAATATTTCTCAGAAGACCCCTATCTGGCTTCTCAGATGGCAGCTGCACATATTAAGGGTGTGCAGTCTAAGAATGTGGGAACTTCTATTAAGCACTTTGCCGCAAACAATCAGGAACACAGGAGGATGTCCTGTTCTTCAGAAATTGATGAGCGTACCTTTCGGGAAATTTACCTGGGCGCTTTTGAGACAGCCATTAAAGAAGCAAAGCCGGACACAGTGATGTGCTCTTACAACAAAATCAACGGAGAATTTGCCTCTGAAAACCATCGGCTTCTCACAGAAATTTTGAGAGACGAATGGGGATTTGAAGGTTATGTGATGTCTGACTGGGGCGCTGTCAATGAGCGGGTAAAAGGTTTAAAGGCGGGGCTGGATTTGGAAATGCCGGAAAGCGGCGGCTATACAGATAAAGAAATTGTGGAGGCTGTGAAAAACGGAACCATGGACGAATCCGTTCTGGATACAGCTGTGGAAAGAATTTTAAATGTGGTGTTCCATTATGTGGACAACCGCCAGGAAGGAACCTTTGACCGTGAGGAAGACCATAAGCTGGCAGCGAAAATCGCAGCAGAGTCCATGGTACTTTTGAAAAATGAGGGAATTCTGCCTTTGAAACCGGAAGGAAAGAAGATTGCCTTTATCGGAAAATTTGCAGAACAGCCAAGATTCCAGGGCGGCGGAAGTTCTCATATTAACTCTTTTAAAATCACCAGTGCATTAGACGCAGTAAAGGAAGTTACAGAAGTGACTTATGCCCAGGGATATGACATAAAGGAAGATAAAACAGATGAAAAGCTTCATAAGGAAGCCGTGCAGGCGGCGAAGGAGGCTGATGTTGCCGTGATTTTTGCAGGTCTTCCGGATGCGTTTGAGTCAGAAGGATATGACAGAACACATATGAGAATGCCCCAGTGCCAGAATACTTTAATTTCAGATATTACAAAAGTGCAGAAAAATGTAGTTGTAGTGCTGCATAACGGCTCTCCGGTAGAAATGCCCTGGGCGGATGACGTTCAGGGGATTCTGGAAGCTTATCTGTGCGGAGAAGCCGCAGGACAGGCAGAAGTAGATTTGCTCTTTGGCAAGGCTAACCCGTGCGGTAAACTGGCTGAAACGGTTCCTTATAAGCTGTCAGACAACCCGTCTTACCTGTATTTCCCGGGAGACGGAAAGACGGTGGAATATAAGGAAGGCGTCTTTGTAGGCTACCGTTATTATGATACCAAGGAAATGCCGGTGCGCTATCCTTTTGGATACGGATTAAGCTATACAACGTTTGCATACAGCGATATGCAGATTTCCGCAGAGGAAATCAAAGATACGGATACGCTGAAGGTATCTCTGAAGGTGAAAAATACAGGAAATGTGGCAGGAAAAGAGATTGTACAGCTTTATGTAGCGGATAAGACAGGCGCAGCCAGCCGTCCGGTGAAAGAACTGAAAAACTTTGTGAAAGTAGAATTGCAGCCACAGGAAGAAAAAACCGTGGAAATGGAACTGGATAAGAGAAGTTTTGCGTGGTACTGCACGGAACTTCAGGACTGGTATGCGGCAACCGGAGAATATGAAATTCTGGCGGCAGCGTCTTCTCAGGATGTGCGTCTTAGAAAAATTGTCCGAGTGGTTTCTTTCCAGGAAATACCGCTGCATGTACACATGAACACCACCATCAGTGAACTGATGGAAAATCCAAAAACCAACAGCGTGATTCAGGAACTGGCCAGCAGCCTCATGGAACATATGGGCGGTTCTCAGGACGGAGAAGAAGGAACAGCAGCAGCAGAAGCGATTACCCCGGAAATGTCCATGAAAATGATGGAGAACGCGCCTCTTCGCGCTATGCGCAGTTTCATGGGAATGAATGGAGAGGAACTGGAGGCGTTGATTAAAAAATTGCAGGAAGCAGCGTCAATGTAGCAAAAACGTACTTTTCGTTGTGTCATAATGTTAAATCTATGTAAAATATGTTAAATCTCTGTATAAAATATTGCGGAATTTGCTCATAAAAGGTATAAAAGTAAGGAAGAGATTAATAAAACGTAAAAATTGCATGAATTGCAATGGGAGGAAAAACGTGAAGATTACAGATTTTTTCAGTCTTTTAGGAGGACTGGCATTATTCCTTTACGGAATGCAGATGATGAGCAACGGACTTGAGGCAGCAGCAGGAAACAAGATGAAACAGATTCTTGAAAAGCTGACTGCAAACCGTTTTCTGGGTGTTTTGGTAGGTGCCGGAATTACAGCCGTTATTCAGTCTTCATCAGCCACCACAGTTATGGTCGTGGGCTTTGTAAACTCAGGCATGATGACTTTAAAACAGGCCGTATGGATTATTATGGGTGCCAATATCGGTACCACAATTACCGGACAGTTAATTGCCCTTGATGTCGGTCAGCTGGCGCCGCTTTTTGCTTTTGCAGGTGTGGCTTTGATTGTGTTTGTGAAGAAACAAAAGGTACATCACTATGGTTTGATTGTAGCCGGACTCGGTATTCTGTTTATTGGTATGGAAATGATGAGCGGCGCAATGATGCCTCTTAGAGAGTCTGAGGCTTTCGTCTCTCTTATGACGAAATTCTCCAACCCGGTACTGGGCATTCTGGCAGGTATGATATTTACAGCTCTTATTCAGTCTTCTTCTGCGTCTGTAGGTATTCTGCAGGCCCTTGCATCCAGCGGACTGATTGGACTGCCAAATGCAGTATTCGTACTGTTCGGACAGAACATTGGTACTTGTATTACAGCAATTCTGGCTGCTATCGGCACAAACAGAAATGCAAAACGTACTACAGTGATTCACCTGATGTTCAACATTATCGGTACGACTATCTTTACCATCGTATGTATTCTGACTCCGCTGACCTCACTGGTGGAAAACTGGACACCGGGAAATGTTTCAGCACAGATTGCAAATATGCATACATTATTTAACATTGTAACAACACTGCTCCTTCTTCCATTTGGAACTTATCTGGCAAAACTTGCTGTCAAGATTCTTCCGGAGAAACAGGAAGAAATGGAAGGCGTTATGCACATGGAGTTCATTCATCCAATGGAAACCAAAAGAGATACTCAGATTGGTCTTTCCGCTATTGCGGTTACGGGTATTAAGAACGAACTTCACCGTATGATTGGCATGGCAAAAGAAAATGTAGAAAAGAGTTTTGTATGTGTGAAAGATGGAAAGAGAGAACTCTTAGAGGAAGTCAGAGAGCGAGAGGAATATATTGATTATCTGAACAAAGAGATTTCCAAATATATTTCCAAGGTGCTGGTAAATGAAAGCAATCCGGGAGATTCCCAGTACATCAGCGCGCTTTTTAAAGTGTGCGGAAACGTAGAGAGAATCGGCGACCACGCCATGAATATCTGCGAATATACCAAGATGATTGAAAAACAGGGAATTACCTTCTCTGCAGAAGTAAAAGAAGAAATGGATGAAATGCGTGAAATTTGTGGAAAAGCTTTAGATTTTCTGTCAAAAATTGAGGATAACTCCGGAAAGAACATTCAGGCTATCGAAGACTTTGAGCAGAAAATTGACGATATGACAGAGGACTACAGACAGAAGCAGATGGTTCGTATGCAGAAAGGAACCTGCTCAGAGGAAGGCTGTATTATCTACTCTGAAATGCTGACAGATTTTGAACGTATTGGTGACCATATTCTGAACATTGGACAGGAAATGGGCATGGGGAAAGTTGGAGCGTAGGAAAAAAGACTGCTTACAGGCAGAGTGATTTGCGAGGAAGCAGTTGACATTTATGAATACTTATCAGGTTACGGGCTGTGGCATTAAGCATACGATGTGTTTAATGTCACAGCCCTTTTTTGCTTTAACAAGGTTGACATGGTTTCATAAAAGGTCATATAATAGTTGTATATACAACTATTGGAGGTGCAAGTATGATAAAACGTTTGTTTTCTTATATGAGGCAATATAAAAAATACGCGATACTGTCTATTATCTGTATTGCGGCAGAATCTGTTTTCGAACTGATCGTACCCTTGATCATGGCAGATCTGGTAGACATAGGAGTTGCTTCCGGCAACAGGCAGTACATTTACATAAAGGGGATTCAGATGGTATTTTGTGCACTTCTGGCATTGGTTCTCGGAACGGGCAGTGCAAGGTTTTCTGCTTTGGCGGGTCAGGGATTGGGTGCAAATCTGAGGCAGGCAGAATATGAGAAAATGCAAAAGTATTCCTTTTCTAATATTGACCATTTCAGGGTGTCTTCGCTGGTCACACGGCTTACCAGTGATGTGACTAATATACAGAATACGGTATCTTCGGGAATGAGGCCCTTTTGCAGAGGCCTCGTTATGCTGATAGCAGCCACAGGAGTGGCATTTTCTATCAATGCCACACTGGCTCTGGTATTTGCAGTAGCACTTCCTGTATTGGCCGGTCTGCTTTTTGCGATTACTATGAAAGTCAGACCTTTGTATACCAGGATGCAGGGAGCTATAGATACGGTTAACCGCATCATTCAGGAAAATCTTATTGCAATCAGGGTAGTAAAAGCATATGTAAGAGGAGAATATGAAATTTCAAAATTTGAAGAAGGAAATGAAAATCTGAAGACGCAGTCAGAACAGGCATTTCGTCTTGCAGCCCTCAATATGCCAGCCATGCAGTTTGTCATGTACGGGACAATCCTCAGTATTCTGTGGTTCGGGGGAGGACTGGTCCAGATCGGGAATATGCAGGTAGGAGAACTTACAGGCTTTCTCAGCTATGTACTTCAGATTTTGAATTCTCTTATGATGATATCCAATGTATTTCTCATGATGACAAGATCTGTGGCATCTGGAACACGTATCATGGAGGTCATAGATGAGAAGATTGAGATCACAGACGAAAAAGCCAGGGATATTCAGGTGAAACAAGGGGATGTATCCTTTGAGCATGTGTGGTTTAAATATAAAAAAGAGGCAGAAGAATATGTACTTTCAGACCTGTCTCTGCATATTAAGGCCGGACAGACAGTGGGCATCGTAGGGCAGACAGGAGCGGCCAAGACTACGATGATCCAGCTTATTCCCCGGCTTTACCAGGCAGAAAAAGGGTGTGTGAGAGTAGACGGAATAAGAGTAGAAGAATATCCTATGGAACGATTGAGAGATGCTATAGCAATTGTATTACAGAATAACACATTGTTTTCAGGAAGCTTGCTGTCAAATCTCAGATGGGGCAAGGAAGATGCCTCTATGGAAGAGGTGGAGAAAGCATGCCATATTGCCTGCGTAGATGAATTTATTGACAGGCTTCCCCAGAGATATGATACGGAAATGGGACAGGGAGGCGTAAATGTATCAGGAGGACAGAAACAGCGTATCTGCATTGCCAGGGCTTTGCTGAAAAAACCCAGGATTCTTATTCTGGACGATTCTACCAGTGCAGTGGATACCGCTACAGAGGCAAAAATCCGGCGCCTCATGGCAGAAGCACTCCCACATATGACGAAGATTATCATTGCCCAGAGGATTTCGTCTGTATGCCATGCGGATCAGATTTTTGTTCTGCATGAAGGAAAAATAAATGGGGTGGGGACTCATGAGGAATTGTTGAAAAATAATCAGATTTATCGTCAGATTTATGAATCCCAGAAGGAAGGAGCGGAGTTGTAATGGCTAAATATACAGGATATAAACGACCGAAAAATACAAAAAAGACGCTGAAATATCTTTTCCGATACCTTGGTCTCCATAAGTGGATGTTTCTTCTGGTAGCCCTGCTGGTTTTTATCAGTACAGGCGCAAATATTACAGGAACGTACCTTCTGAAACCGGTAATCAATCATTTTATCCTGCCCGGAGACAAACCCGGACTTCTGAAAGCAGTGGGAGCTATGGGAGTCATGTATTTATGCGGAGCATTGGCTACACTAAGTTATAATCAGCTTATGATCAAGTCGTCTCAGAAGGTGATTCGGGAAATCCGGACGGACTTGTTTGCTCATATTCAGAAGCTGCCTTTGCGGTATTTTGATGCACATACACATGGAGAGCTTATGAGCCGTTTTACCAATGACGTAGATACGGTTCAGGAGGCTATGAACAACAGTTTTGCCATGATTATTCAGAGCTTTATGATGTTGTTCGGCACCGTTTTTATGATGATGGTGCTTAGTATCCGTTTGTCAATCATTGTGATCGGTTTTTTGCTGCTCATGTTTGTATTTATAAAATTTAATGGAAAGAGAAGTAGGAAATACTTTCAGAGACAGCAGGAGGAACTGGGGAAAATCAACGGCTTTGTGGAAGAAATGGCTGCCGGTCTGAAAGTAGAGAAGGTATTTAACCGCGAGAAAAAGAACTTTGAAATGTTTTGTCAGATGAATGAATCATTGAGAAAAGAATCTTCCAATGCACTGACCTTTGCGGGAATGATGGTTCCAACGATTGTAAGCCTATCTTATGTAAATTATGCTGTTTCGGCATGTGTGGGAGGCCTTTTTGCTTTGAGCGGCCTTTTGGATATAGGCAGTTTGGCTGCCTATCTGGTCTATGTAAGGCAGAGTGCAATGCCTTTGAATCAATTTACACAGCAGGTGAATTTTTTGCTTTCAGCTTTATCGGGGGCGGAACGCATTTTTGAAATGATGGAAGAAGAACCGGAGGAAGATGAGGGCAAAGTTATCCTGTGTAATGTGCGAAAAGACGGCGGGAAACTGCAAGAATGCAGCACATATACAGGAGATTTTGCCTGGAAAATTTCAGACCCGCAGGGGGGACGTCTTGTTCCTCTGAAAGGTGATGTACAGTTTCACAAGGTGGTGTTTGGTTACGTTCCGGAGAAAAATATTCTGAACCACATTTCACTGTATGCAAAGCCGGGAGAGAAGATGGCCTTTGTAGGTTCTACAGGGGCAGGAAAAACTACAATCATCAATCTTATCAATCGTTTTTATGAGATTTCCGCAGGCTCTATTACATATGATGGAATTGATATCCGGGATATCAGAAAAGATGATTTAAGACGCTCGCTGTCATTGGTGATTCAAGAGACGCATCTTTTTACGGGAACGATTGCGGATAATATCAGATATGGAAGACTCAATGCCACCGATCAGGAGATCCGAGAGGCTGCCAGGACAGCTAATGCAGATTCCTTTATCCGAAGGCTGCCCCAGGGGTATGATACGATGCTCTATGGAGATGGCAGCAACCTTTCACAGGGGCAGAGACAGCTTCTGGCAATAGCCAGGGCTGCGGTTTCAAAGTCTCCGGTGCTGATTCTGGATGAAGCAACCAGCTCGGTAGATACCAGAACAGAGAGGCTGATCGAGAAAGGGATGGATGCGATTATGGAGGGAAGGACGGTATTTGTCATAGCTCACAGGCTTTCTACGGTAAGGAATGCGAAAGCTATTATGGTGCTGGAAAAAGGAGAAATCATAGAGAGAGGCAGCCATGAAGAATTGGTGGAGCAGAGAGGAAGATATTATCAGTTGTACACGGGACAGTTTGAATTGGAGTAAGTGGGGTGAAAATAATGGAAAAATATCAGGTGAGAAAGATTTTACATAATCTGGATTTAGAGCGAAAGAGAATTTTAAAGCCCCTTTTTTTGGAATTGGGGCTTACAGTGGGAGAGGGACAGCCCAGAATTTTAAATACGTTGATAGAGCAGGGAACTATGACACAGAGGGAACTGGCCGAAAATTGCATGCTGGATGTGACGACTATGTCCAGAACACTGGATAAGCTGGAGCATGGAGGGCTGCTGGAGAGAAAAGTTAATCCAAAATGCAGGAGGTCCTATCTGATTTCTCTTACAGAGGCAGGGGAAAAAAAAGCAGTGCAGGTACGGAGTATCTTTGCACAGCTGGATGAGAAGATGTGGAATGGGATAGACAAAGAAGAGATGGAGCAGATGTATCTTACATTGGAAAAGATACACAGAAATCTGCAAAAAGATTGAAAACCCGGATTTCGAGCAAGTACTACAGGAGAAGAAATTATAAGGACATTATCTACAAAGCTCAGGATACCCATGAATCCTGAGAACGAAGAGCTTTAACAGAAAATGAAACATCCGGATGAATTCACGATTGCGGAACCATCCGGATGCTTTTATATTATAGGAAAGAAGCATCAAGGCTTTTTTTTCTGGTCTTTTTTCTTTTTGTACTCCTCCAGAAAGACAGCTGCGTCCGGTCAGAAAGATTCTGGTTCTCTCTAGCAGTGCAAAGCAGAGAAATGTGCCTTTCCGTTTTCAAAAGGTCCAGCACAGGGATGGACAGCTCTGTGATTTCCCAGATAGTCTGTATTAAAAAGAATAGGGGAACCATCCGGATTTTCGAAGCGCTGTTCCGGCTCAAATGCCATTCCCAGAGTTTCTGTGCTGATAGTTCCAATGGTAAAGTCGGGAAGCACATCATAAAGATTAGTATGCAGTGCCCATGCACCGTCTTTTTCTTCTGCCGATAAGGTTACTATATGGGTGGAGTCTACGAAATAGTTTTTTTCTTTTTTCCAGGGAGTAGCTCCATTAAAATATATGTTTCCTTCGGACCATACAGGAAGGTGCATATAATAGCGGTCGCTGGGTTCGCTTCCCAGGCCGCAGTAGCCGTCAAATTCTTTGGACCATTCTGCAAAAAGCTGATAGCCATTATCATAGGGAAAAGTACCGACGTGGATATTCCCGTCATCCCATTCACTTTTTCCTTCTCCCTGCATAAAATCGCTGATCTTCTGCATACAGGGGCGGACTGGCTGCTGAACAAAAATATTGTTATAGAAACGCATATCTCCGTGGAGGAAGGTCATAAATCCGGCTATCTCTGTGCCATGGGGAACATGATAAGGAGTGTAACGGGGAGAGGATAAGGTCTTAGCGCCATTATCTGTTCCGATACCAACGGCGGTAAAGGAACCTCCGATTAGGTTATGGACAAAGGCGACTCCTTGTGTGGCCAGTTTGGCGCTTCGGTCCGAAAGCAGGATATTATTATCAATTAAAGTAGGCCCATGAGAAACTTCAATAAAAATATCTTCTCCTAATCCAGGCATATCCGGTTCTATACCGTCATCGGCAGCAGGAAGGCAGTTGTGGTGGAAAAAATTCTGCGTCACTCTGGTTCCCTGGGCCTGCCAGTCCAGCCATAATCCACGGGTACAATGGTGGATGTGGTTTCTGCGGTAAATAACATCAATAGCGGCATGCATTTTAATACCGCCGATTTCTGCACCAGCAAGATTCTGCTTGTTATTGATATGATGAATGTGATTATCTTCGATAAGGGAAAACACACCGCCCAAATGACCTACAATACCGGTCTGACCGCAGTCATGAATGTTGCATCTGCGTATGATATGAGAGCCGATGGTTGCTTTGCTCCAGCCGTCTCTCTGTGCCTGACAGATACAGTCTCTTTCTGTCTGGGTCCCGTCTTTAAATTTCCATTTCAGCCATTTGTTGTCGTTTTCAGGCTGTCTGTATTTTCCCAGAGAAATACCAGAACACTTGGAGTGGGAGATATCGCAGTCTTGGATAATCCAGCCTTTAGACCAGTGAGGACCAACCATACCTTCCTGATAAGCCGTAGGGGGAGCCCACTGTGTAGCGGCTTTTGTAATCTGAAAACCGGAAAGGGTAATATAACCGATTCCTTCTTTTTCAGGATAGAAAAGTGTACGGCGAACATTGATCTCTACCGTTTCCTGATTAGGGTTGAGACCATGAAAATTTGCATATAACACAGTTTCATTCTTTTCTTCGTCCTGCTCTGTGTACCAAGTATAGATGGAAAAATCAGGATCCCAGGAAGCTGCGGATCTTATCGGAGACAAAACCTGAGAAAGAGCAGAGACTTCGTAAAGAGATTTATTGTTCAGATATATCTCCCCAGTGTGAGCAATAAAGGAAGCGAAGAACCAATCACCTTCTACGAAAGTGGTATAAGGGTTATAATTTCCAAAAATTCCGTTTGGAATTCTGCAGAGCCATACATTCTCTTGATAAGGTTCCCAGCTTTTAATTTCTTCAGCACCGGTGATTACAGCCGCCAAGGGCTCTGCTGAAGTATAAGTGATTCTTTGATTTTGTGTTCCAGGATGAATGGGATTCACAGATTCCCTGTAGATTCCAGGAAAAACAACAACCTCATCGCCGGCTTCGGCCACATTGGCTGCCTCTTGGATCGTTTTAAACGGAAATTTCTCACTTCCGTCACCGCTTATGAATGCGGAACCATTAACGTAGTATTTCATAAAAACCTCCTTTATCCTTTTACAGCACCGATTACAATTCCTTTTACAAAATATTTTTGAAAAAACGGATAAATAACTAAAACAGGGAATACTCCCATTACTGCAACCGCCATCTTTATTCCTGTTGCTGGAAGAGTAATATTTTGAGTCAGAGCTCCACCTGCTGCGCCGCTCATAAGATACTGCACGTCCAAAAGCATTTTATTTAACAACACCTGGATACTGTAATACTGGTCATTATTAATATAATACAGACCATTTAACCAATCATTCCAATAATTCAGTCCTACAAGTAAAGCTAATGTTGCAATGATAGGCTTTGACATTGGCAGAACAACACGCAGCAAAATCTTAAATTCTCCTGCACCATCGATTCTTGCCGCTTCTAATACAGCATCTGGAATATTCGTAGTAAAATATGTACGCATCATTATAACATAAAATGCTCCCATCATCAGATTAGGTACTATTAAAGCAGCCAGTGTATTTTTGATATGAAATACACCCGTCCACATCATGTAAGAGGGAACCAGCCCTCCATTGAATAACATTGTAAAAAATATAACAAATGCAAAAAAACCTTTTTTCGGAAGATCTTTCCGTGATAATGGATATGCGAATAGTGTCGTCAGCGCCAGGTTTGCAAATGTACCGACTACAGTAACAAAAATAGAAATTATATATCCCCTCACAATACTTCTTGAGTCAACTAACAAGGTTTTATATGCGTCAAGACTAAACTTTGCCGGAAAAAAAGAATATCCGTTTTTAAGCAACGAACTTTCATCTGTAATTGAAGACATCACTAACAATATAAATGGAATAATACACGCGGCTGCCAAAATTATCATAAGGATATTGGCCGTAATTTGAAATCCCTTTTTTCGTTCTACCATTTTCCCACCTCCTAAAATAGCGCACTACTTTTATCTAATTTACGCACAATAAGATTTGCAATTAATACTAAAATAAATCCTACTAATGATTGATATAAACCTGCTGCCGAAGCCATACCGATATTATTAAGTTCCATTAATCCTCTATACACGTAGGTATCAATGGTATTTGTCACATCAATTAGTGGACCACTGTTCATTGGTACTTGATAGAAAAGTCCAAAATCAGAATAGAAAATCCTTCCCACAGCCATTAAAGTAAGTGTGATAATCGTAGGTTTTAACCCCGGAAGAGTAACATGGTAAATCTTTTGCCACCTGTTCGCACCATCGATCGCCGCTGATTCATACAAACTAGTATCTAATCCCACTACTGTAGCATAATAAATAATACAGTTATATCCCAGATTTTTCCATATATTTATAAAAATCAGAATCCCTGGCCAGTATTTAGGTTCAGAGTACCATCCTATTTCCTCTTTTCCCATGACTTTTAAGATACTGTTATTTACAAAACCAGCATCTGTACTCAAAAAACCGTAGACTAAATAGCTGACAACTACGATAGAAATTAAAAATGGAATTAATATCATTGTCTGATAAACTTTTTTTGCCATTTTTGATTTTATCTCATTCAAGATTATAGCAACTGCAATCGCCAACACTGTGCCTAGTATAATAAAAATCAGATTATATACTAATGTATTTCTGGTAATTGTCCATGCTTCTTTTGTTTTAAATAAAAATTCAAAGTTTTTTAATCCTACAAAAGGGCTGCCAAATATCCCTTTTGCATAGTTATATTTTTTAAATGCGATGATAATACCGCCCATAGGCATATAGTTATTAATGATCAAATATATCAGGCCCGGCAACATCATAAGGTACAATGGCAAATATCTTTTCATATATATGATTGTCTTTTTTTGGGCCTTGGCTTTTTTTATCTGTATTTTCATACCCGAATCCTCCCAATATTTAAAAAGGCTGCCACCTGAAATTAATAGCGGCAGCTTTTTTAATTATTTATTTGTTTTCTTTTAGCCATTCGTCTAACTGTTTCTGCTTTTCTGCAATAATCTCATCTGCCCCTGCTTCCTTTAATTCTTTCAAAAACTTGGGCATTGTAGTCTCAGGATCCAAAGATCCACACTCTAAAGCAGGACCATATTTTGCTATTACATTTGCGCATGCAGTTACCTGATTTTGTACCGCACTATTATCCCACGCAAATCCTTTTGCCGGAGATACCGTTGCATTCTCATTAAATTCCTGTGTTTGTTCCCAAAGATCTTCAGGGTTTCCTTCCCATACATAAGAAATGGCTTCGTTTGGCCATGCCCATGGAAGGCTTGTATAACCTGTGTTACTTGCATTTACTCCTTCAGGATAATTAACGATCCCTTTTTCTTTATCTACAAGCTGATAATGTGTTCCCTCAATGCCATTAATCAATATATTCGCTAATTCTGGATTGGTATACATTTCATTTAACACCTGTACAGCACGCTCAGGCTGTTCACTGTTATGAGGAACATACCAAACAATGTCTACACGCGTAGTTGTCGTATATGGCTCTACCAGATTGATAATCGCAATATCTTTTCCGGATTCTTTTTCAATTTCCTGTTCAATTCCCGGTTTTGTATTTGTGAATCGTCCAAATCCTTTTCCGGATCCAATCAGACTATTTGCGCTTTCAGTCGTAGTTGATGCATCCGGCATAATCAATCCTTTCTGGCCCCAGTCGTAGCGCAAATTTACTTCTTTCATATACTCATCAGATGCATAGTAATCAATAACTTTTGTACTATCAGAATCTGAACTCTCTAATGAACCGATATCGCCTCCAAGGTCATCCTGATTTGTCATAAGACTCATTGTTCCCGTGTGAGAAACAATCGGGTATACTTCCGGATACATTTCTTTTACTTTGGTTAAAAGGGGCTCTAATTCAGCTTCTGTCTTAATACTGCTATAGTCAATCCCCGTTGCGTCTGCCATTTCTTTGTTCATGGCAAATCCCCATCCTGTTGCCTTTTCTTTATTGGATGGTACCCCGTAAATGGCTCCATCAAAAGTTACACATTTCCAGTCTGATTTATTAATCTGCTCTTTTAAATCTTTTCCTACGGTATCAAGATACTCGTCAATAGGGATAATCTGACCACTACTGATTGCAGATGTCACGTTACCACAGTATTGATACATTAGATCAAGTTTTTCTCCTGAAGCCAGCATTAAATTTACCTGTTGATCATAACTTCCAAATCCAACCCTTGTAACTTCAATCTTAGTATTAAATTTTTCTTCTGTAATCTTGCTGGCTGCTTCTGAAATTTTTTCACAATCCTCTGTACTAGCGTCACCTGGTGCAAGAATTTTCACCGTATAACTATCCTGATTTACGCTATTTTCTCCAGAAGATTCTGCTTTTGAGTTTTTGTTTCCCCCGCATCCTGCAAACATACTTCCTGCTAATGTCATTGCCAATGCTGCTGCTACAACTTTTTTCGCTTTCATTTTTCTTCCTCCTTGTGTGTTATTCTCATTACTCTTCAACTCTCCCTTGAGTTGTTTTTATATTAACAAACGCTTCTGTTTGTTCTCTATAAAATTCATGACTTTTCTTTTATTTTTTGTGACATTATAATCCAAGTTCTATACTATAAATGAGCAAGTTCGTGATTTTGCATAAAAGAAAGACACCTCGATTCCATGTGTTGTATAATGAAAGTGCCAAAACAAACATTTGCAACATTTACGAAAGAAGGTGTCTCTCGCAAATACTATACAT
>OLRK01000362.1_pt1 | contig 55284 bp, 54 predicted proteins | sample 1672911 | NCBI WGS metagenome assembly OLRK01 (sample SAMEA3136736, study PRJEB25190) | human gut metagenome | biome: human gut; feature: human-associated habitat; material: faeces | place: Austria | collected 2013
TTCAATAGACCGTACCATAGCCGCGGACCGCCCCGCCCCGCAAGCGCCGCCGCTCCACGAAGCTGTCGGCGGCCGACGACGGGCGCGGTTTGGAGCGCGTGTCCACCTCCCGCGAGGAGGGCGCGCGCGGCGAGGGGGCCGCATCGCCGAAGCCGCGCCGTCAGCGCTCCGGGACGGCCTCGCGGCCCAAGGACGGCGCGCGCCCCAAGGACGGCGGCCGCAACCAGAGCGGCCAGGGCAATCAGGGCGGCCAGGGGAAAGCGCAAAGGGCCAAGGGCTCCCAGGGCCGCTCTCGCTCCGGCCAGGGCGACGGCAAGCCCAAGGGCGCCTCGCCGCGGCCGGGCCAGAAGTCCTCGGGGCTGCGGGCCGAGCAGGGCGGCGCGTCCCGCAGCGACGGGGCCAAGGCGGACACGGGCGCTTCCAAGCCTCGGCGCCGGCGCCGCTCCCGCAAGCCCAAGGCCGACGGCGGCTCGGGCGCGGGCTCGGGCCCGCAGAGCGGCAACGGCGGCAACGGCACCGGAAACTAGGGAGGCACCTCACTCATGAACGTGGACTACGCGCTGCTCACCGATCTGTACCAGATCACCATGGCCCAGGGCTACTGGGACGCCGAGAAAGCGGGCGAGGAGGCCTGCTTCACCATGTACTTCCGCGACTACCCCTTCAAGGGAGGCTACGCGGTGGCCTGCGGCATGGCCCAGCTGGCCGACCTGGTGGAGACGTTCCGCTTCAGCGAGGAGGATATCGCCTATTTGGCCTCGCTGGACGCTCCGGCCGGCGGCCCCTTGTTCGATCCGGCCTTCCTGGAGTATCTGCGCGATCTGCGCCTGTCGGTGGATATCGACGCGGTGCCCGAGGGTACGATCGTGTTCCCCCACGAGCCGCTCGTGCGGGTCACCGGCCCCATCATGCAGTGCCAGCTTATCGAGACGGCGCTGTTGAACATGGTGAACTTCCAGACGCTCATCGCCACCAAGGCCGCCCGTGTGTGCCGCGCCGCCAAGGGGCGCCCCGTGGCGGAGTTCGGCCTGCGCCGGGCCCAGGGCCTAGGCGGCGTGTGGGCATCGCGCGCGGCGGTGGTGGGCGGCTGCGCCTCCACCTCGAACGTGCTGGCCGGCAAGCTCTTCGACATCCCGGTCTCGGGCACCCACGCCCATTCCTGGGTCATGTCCTTCGACGACGAGCTCACCGCCTTCCGCGAGTACGCCCGCATCTTCCCGAACAACTGCATCCTTCTGGTGGATACCTACGATGTGGAGCAGGGCATCAGAAACGCCATCACCGTGGGCCTGGAAATGCGCGAGCGCGGCGAGCGTCTGGCCGGCATCCGCATCGACTCGGGCGACCTGTCGTGGCTCTCGAAGATGGCCCGGCGCATGCTGGATGAGGCGGGGCTTACCGATTGCGGCATCGTGCTCTCGAACGATCTGGACGAGTACACCATCCAGTCGATGCTGGAGGAAGGCGCCGACGTCATGTCCTTCGGCGTGGGCACGAAGCTCGCGAGCGCCTACGACCAGCCCACCTTGGGCGGCGTCTACAAGCTGGCCGCCGTCCGCGCGGGCGAGGGCGCTCCCTGGACGGCGCGGCTGAAGATCTCCGAGTCGGCCGCCAAGCTCACCACCCCGGGCGTGCTCGACGTGCGGCGGTACTACCAGTCCGACGGCCGCATTGCCGGCGATATGGTCTTCGACGTGAACGAGACGCCGGATGCGCGGGAGGTCATCGTGGACCCCATGGACGATTTGCGCCAGAAGAACCTCTCGGGCCTGCGCTTCGAGACGCTGCTGCGCCCGCTGGCCCGCGTCGGCAAGGTGGTGCTCGCGCCCGAGGAGCGCAGCGCCATGGCCGCCCGTGCGCGCGCTTGTGTTGGTTTGGAAACCCTTGACGAAACTCAGTTGCGCATGCTGAACCCCCACACCTATCCTGTTGGTCTGGAGCTGGGCCTCAACGAGCGCCGCCGGGCGCTGGTGGCCGAGCTGCGACATATTCTATAGAGAGGACGCTCTATGGCGAAATGCCACCTGATCATCGATTCCTGCTGCGATCTGCCCGCCTCGGTGGTGCGGCGCCCAGGCGTCACGCTCATGAAGTTCCCCTACACCGTCGACGGGGGCACCTTCGAGGACGACCTGTTCGAGTCCGTGTCGGCCGAGGCCTTCTACGGGGCCATGCGCAAAGGCGCCGAGCCCTCGACGGCCCAGGTGACGCTGCAGACGCTCACCGACACGTTCACGGCGGCGGCCGAGGAGGGGACGCCGGCGGTGTACCTGGCGTTCTCCAGCGGTCTGTCCGCCTCTTTCGACGCCGCCTGCGTCGTGCGCGATCAAGTCCTTGCCGAGCACCCGGACTTCGAGCTGCATATCGTGGACACCCATTTGGCCAGCGTGGCCGAGGGTCTGCTCGTCTACGAGGCGCTGGTGCAGCACGAGAAGGGCATGTCGGCTGCCGAGCTGGCCGCTTGGGCCGAGGAGGCCCGCTGCTTCGTGAACGAGGAGTTCATGGTGGACGACCTGGAGGCCCTGCGCCGCGGCGGCCGCATTCCCGCCTCGGTTGCCGTGGCCGGTGCCGCCCTGGATGTGAAGCCGCTGCTCGTCATCGCCGAGGACGGGACGCTGTCGCTGGTCGGCGTGGCCCGGGGGCGCAAGAAGGGCATCAAGCAGCTGGCGGAGTACTACAAGAAGAACGTCGACGACGCCGGTCAGGCCCATGTCGCCATTGTGGGCCACGCCGACTGCCCCAAAGATGCCGCGCGTCTGAAGGAGGCCTTGGAAAAGGAGGCGCCCGGGCTTTTGTGCCTGGTGTGCAACATCGGCCCGGTCATCGGGTCTCATGTGGGCGCCGATATGCTGGCCGTGGTGTTCTGGGGCCACGACAAGCGCGAGAACCTGTCCGTGGCCGATCGCATCGCCCGCAAGGTGAAGGGAGACAAGTAATGGCGAAGTCGTACGCCTACGTGGGTGCCCCGTCGTTCATCGGGGCCGTGGAGGGGCGCCTGGCCGACGCCGGCTTCTCCCAAGTCTCCGATGTCGCCTCGGCGGACATCGTGGTGACGTATGCCACCTCCGGCTCGGCGCTGGAGGATCTGTACTTCGGCGACGAGGGACTCGTCACGACGACGGCTCCGGGGTCCACGCTGGTGGATCTGTCGGCTGCCACGCCGAACTTCGCCCGCGAGATCAACGCCGTGGCGACGGTGAACGACCTGATCATGGTGGAGGCACCGGCGACGGTACGCTCGCTGGTGGCCGCCGATGCCTTCGCCCGCGAGAACCTTCTGGGGCCGGTGGCCACCGAAGCCGAGCTGACCGACGATGTCCGTCGGCTTCTGGACGCCATCTTCGGAGAAGTGGTGGAAGTGGGGGCACCGGGCCGCGCGCAGCTTCTGCGCAATACCCACACGCTGCCCTTGGCCGCCGATCTGGTGAGCGCCATCGAGGCCGTGGCCTTGGACGATGCCTCGGCCCGTTCGGTGGGAGCGCTGGACGCCGACCAGATTCCGCTGTTCAGCCCCGTCTCCGCCGATCCTGTGGTACAGGCCGTGCGCCAGCAGCGCTACACCGGCGACTACACGGCCGAGATGCTCCTGGCCGAGCTGTCCGCGGCGCTCATGGCCGCCGACGACGCCGAGGTGATTTTGCCCGGAGTGGAGGCGACCATGCACTTGCTGGAGCTTCTGGTGGTCATCGGAGGCGCCGATATGGCGCCGGCGGCGCTGTCTCTGGTGTATCAGGACGAGGCGGCCGGGGCCCGGGCCGGGCTCGACTGGACGCGCGCCGAGCAGGCCTATGGGCACCCTGCCTCCGAGGAGGACGAGGACTGGAGCGCCTACGACGACGAGGACGGTTGCGGCCACGACCACTTCCGCGAGGATCACGACTACGACGACTATGACGACTTCGCTCCCTATAACGACGACTTCGACTACTCGAACAACTAGTTGTGACTCGCCGGAATCAGAGCTGCGCGATACCTTGATTCGCTCAGACAGTCCTCGCTCGGCGGAAATGCCCACAGGGCATTTCCGTTCGCTACGGAACTCGCTCGGTCAAGGCATCCCGCATCCCCTCTACGCGTTGCCGTTGTCGTGCGAGCTGTGCCCCCGGAGGTGTGGCGTTGATCGGGCGGCGGGGGAGCGCGGGGTTTGCGGAGCTGCGGGCGAGGTGCTCGTGGCCCGGGCGGCGCTGCACTTCTGGGAGGAGCCGCCGATCTCCGGCGAGGACGGCAGCGGCACCATCTTCTTCTCCGGCTGCCCTCTGCGTTGTGTTTATTGCCAGAACGCCTCTATCGCTCTGGGCGAGGCGGCCCGGGCAATCACTGTCGAGCGCTTGGCCGCCATCATGGGCGAGCTTGAGGCGGCCGGGGCGCTGAACATCAACTGCGTGACGCCGACGCACTTCGCGCCGCAGATCCGCGCGGCGGTTGCCTTGGCGCGCGAGCAGGGCATGGCGCTGCCGGTGTTGTGGAACACGGGCGGCTACGAGACCGTGGAGGCGGTGCGCGGCAACGTCGGCTTCGTGGACGCCTACCTCACCGACTTCAAGTACGCCGATGCGGCGCTGGCGGCTCGCTACTCCCATGCTGCCGACTACCCCGAGGTGGCCCTCGCGGCGCTTCAGACCATGGTAGAGGTCGTTGGCGCCCCGTGCTATGACGAGTTCCGCGGCCAGGAGCGCCTCGTCTCCGGCGTGGTGGTGCGCCATCTCATGCTGCCCGGGGCCCTGGATAACTCCAAGGCCGTGGTGCGGCTTCTGCACGAGCGCTTCGGGAGCGATGTCCGGCTCTCGCTCATGAACCAGTACACGCCGGTGATCGCTCAGGCCGCTGCAGCCGGCGACAGGCGGGCGGCCGCGGCCCTGGCGGCGAGTCCCGAGCTTGCGACCACGGTACCCGATTCCGAGTACGAGCAGCTGCTCGATTTCGCCGATGCGCTGGGAGTGGAGGACTACTTCTGGCAAGAAGGGGGAGCCGCTGAGGAGAGCTTCATCCCGGCCTTCGACTTCACGGGCGTGTAGCGCCTAGCTGCCAGCGGTATGCGAGAGTATTAGCCGACTTTTGGCTCAACGGTCGCATGAACTTCTCCTCTGCGCGCGTTTTCGAGCGTGCATATGGTGTACGATAGCAAAAATGCCCATCGCGGCCGCAGCGTCGCGATACGCCGTCGCGTGCGGCGCGGATGCCTTCGGGTGCCTCGCTGAAAGGAGAAGTCGTGGTCAAGATCGTCACCGATTCGGTCGCCTCTATCCCCGCCGAGGTGGTGCGGGAGCGCGATATCGAAGTCGTCTCGCTGTTCGTGAATCGGGATGGTCGTGAGTACCGCGAGGCCGACATGGACGTCGATGCATTCTATGAGGATATCGCCGACATGATCGACAATCCGCCTACGTCGAGCCAGCCCTCGCAGCATGCGATGGAGACGATTTTCGAAAAGGCGGCGCAGGCGGCCGATGAGGTGCTCGGGGTTTTCATCTCGTCGAAGATGTCCGGAACGTTCGAAGGGGCGGTGCGCAGCGCTCGGGCCTGCAAGGAGCGCTACAAGCAGTTCCGCTGCACGCTGATCGACTCGACGTCGAACTGCGGCGATGAGATGTTCGCGGTGCTCGATGCATGCGATGCGCGCGATGCGGGCGGCGATCTGACGCGGTGCGCGCAGGCGGCGATTGATTCGGTCGTCTCGTCGCGGTTCATCTTCGCTCCGGAGAGCCTTGCTTTTTTGAAGGCGGGCGGTCGCATTGGAGGTGCGTCGGCGTTGCTCGGCGGTCTGCTGCAAATCTCCCCCGTGCTCACGGTGGCCGATTGGGAGACATCCACGTTGGCGAAAGTGCGCACGTGGAAGAAGACGCTTGCTCGCATGGCAGACGTCTTCAAAGAGGAGATCGAGGCCTTTGGGCTCAAGCGCGTGGTGGTGCACTACATCGGATCGGCGGCCCCCGCCATCAAATGGGCGCGCGAGGCTATCGAGCCGGCGGTGGGACACGCGGTGGAGGTGCTGCCCGTCAGTCCGGTCATCGGCGTTCACGTGGGGCCGGCCGTAGGGATTGCCTATGAGTGCGAGTGCCCCGTGCCCGGCAAGCTGACCGCCCCGACCGGCGAGCTGGTATTCAGCTTGTAGGGCCGTCGTCGCACCGGCGGGGATGTTTGCGCGGCCGCGGCTCACCCGCGTTCAGCGTAGCGCGGGCGCAGGGCGGCAGGGCTTTCCTGCAGCTCGGTGAGGTTCTTCCAGAAGCGCTTGGGCATGAATTGACGGCGCAGCTCCGGGTGGTAGCGGGCGTCGATGGAGACGCTTTTGTAGAAGGTGCGCCAGGCCTCGCTCATGAGGGCCTCGTCGGCGGTGCGGTCGGGCAGCGCTCGTTCCAAGTCGCCGGCGCCCTCGGTGTTCACCAGCTGCCAGTCGCCGCCGTCGTAGACGCCGGCGAGATGGTGCACCTCGTCGTAGATGATGAAGGGCTGCACGCCGAGACGTTCCACGAAATGATCCATGATAAGCGGCACCACCGAGGCTTTCGGGTTCACGCGGGCGAACCATACATCGGCTCCTTCGCCGGCGAGGTGCTGGAAGCGCACGAACTGGCGCATATGCTCGCATTCCTGACCGACCGAGCGCGAAATGCGGAAGAGCCGCTCCACGGCCGGATGCGTGATGTCCGAGAAGGCGCGGCCCCGCTGCTTGGGGCACGGCCCCATGCCGCCGCGGCCTGCGCAGGAGGCGCGCTTGCGACAGTGCTCGCATGCGCGATGCTTTTGCTCGTCGATGGCATAGCGCACGAAGCGGTAGACCGCCGTGCCCGCACCCGGCTCGTCCGAGCAAGCGGCGCGGGTCACCGCCAGGGCTGCCGCGCGGCCGCACTGGCGGCGCAGGGTGCCCATGACGCGCAGGGCCCGGTCCTGGTCGGTGGGGATGAGCGACACGCGCTGGCCGAGACGGAGCTGCAGACGCTCTTCCGGCGCGATATCGGTGGGATGCTCGTGGCGCTCGTAGGCGGCGAAGACAGCCGAGAGCAGCCCTTCCAGGGAGCCGTCGTAGGCGTAGGCCACCTCGTCGTAGATGTCGGGAGGAGGGGAGGGCGTCGCAGGGGCGTCTTCCGCGGATGCGTTCGGGATATGCTCCATGGCGCCCACCTAGGCCACCGAGAGCAGCGGGCTGTCGAGCGTTTTGCGGCCGTCGGCGATCGAGCGTTCTGTGGCCGATGCCGTCTCGGTTGCGATCGCTTGCCGTCCGTCCGCCGTCCCGGTCGTCTCGAGGGCCCGGCGCTGGGCGGCAAAGGCGACCTCGCGGGCGGTTGCCGCATCGGGGCTCGTCTCGGGCAGTACGGGCGGTGCCTCCACGGTTTCGAAGAGGCTCATCTGGCCGGCTGGGGCGCGGTCGGCGCGGCGCCCGTGGCGACCGCCGTCGATAGGGGCCGAAAGCCGCGCGTGCAGGGCCTCGCGGGAGAAGTCGATCCCCGATCCGCCCCAGGCGCCGTTCATGGTGATGAAGTAGCGGGCGCGCTTATAGGCGATGCCGAGCTTTCTCAGCTCCGCCTCGCCGAGGGTGGATTGCCGTCGTGCCCGACAGATGAGCTTGGCGCCGCGCACGCCGATGCCGGGCACGCGCAGAAGCGCCTCCAAAGGCGCGCTGTTCACCTCCACGGGGAAGAAGTCCAGGTGGTTCAGGGCCCAGTTCGCCTTCGGATCGACATCGGGGGCGAGGAAGGGATTGTCCTCGTCGATGATCTCGCTCACGTTAAAGCCGTAGAAGCGCAAGAGCCAGTCGGCCTGGTAGAGGCGGTGCTCGCGGTTCAGCTGCACGGCGTCGGTGGCGGGCAGGAGCGGGTCGGCCACGACGGGGAGGTAGGCGCTGAAGAACACGCGCTTCAGCGACAGGTGGGTGTAGAGGGCCGCTGACAGATTCAAGATCTGGTAGTCGCTTTCCGGAGTGGCTCCGACGATCATCTGGGTGGACTGGCCCGCCGGCGCGAAGGCCCGTGCCTTCCGGGCGTTCTTCTTGGTGAGGTACACCGTGGTGCGCTTCTTCGCCAGCGAGCGCGATTCCGCATCGTCGGCGATGGAGTCGCAGATATGCCGCATGGGGGCCAGGATGGACGCACGCGACTTGTTGGGGGCCAAAAGCCCCAGGCTCTGCCGGCTCGGCAGCTCCAGATTCACCGAGAGGCGGTCGGACAGGCGCCCCAGCTCGTCGATGAGCTCCACCGAGGTGCCGGGGATGGCCTTGGTGTGGATGTAGCCGCGAAAGCCGTACTCCTCCCGCAGGATGCGCAGAGCCGCTATCATGAGCTCGGTGGTGCGGTCGGGGCATCCGGCGACGCCCGAGGAGAGGAACAGCCCCTCGATATAGTTGCGACGGTAGAAGCCGATGGTGAGGTCGGCCAACTCGCGGGGCGTAAATGCGGCTCGGGGTGCCTCGGCGTTGCTCGCGCGGTTCACGCAGTAGCAGCAATCGTAGACGCAGACGTTGGTCATGAGCACCTTAAGCAGCGTGACGCAGCGCCCGTCCGGCGTGAACGAATGGCAGCATCCCGCCTGGGTGGCCGCGCCCAGCTGCCCGGCCTTGCCCGCGCGCTGAACCCCGGAGGAGGTGCAAGCTACGTCGTACTTCGCCGCATCGGCCAGAATCTCCAGCTTCTCGATGACGTTCACCGCGCAACCCCTTCCCGTCGCCAAGCATCTTCCGGCCCGCAACTCTTTACGGGCACACTTGTTCGCCCGAATGAATGTACGCTATACTACCCGAATAGATGTTCGCGTGTCAATGGGTTGAACATCGCCGGTTTGCTTGCGGCGTATGCCTTCTGGGGTCGGGAGAGGAGTGTGGCGGCGAGGGGTTTGCGAAGGAGGAGACTTCGTTGTCGTCGGTTCGCGATGGCTCCTGCTTTTACGAGTCAAGCTCCTCGAGCAATTCCTCACGGTATTCCGCATCGGTCGCCGCACGGCGGGCGTCCTCGAAGCGACCGGCATCCATAAGCTGAGCTATCAGCTTTCCAAGTTGGTCGGCTCCTTCCGCCCGTCCCGCGGCCCTACCCTCGGCCCTGCCCTCGGCTCTACCCTCGGCTCTACCCTCGGCTCTACCCTCGGCAAGCCCCTCCTCACGGCCCTTCTTCTGCAGGAGGCGGCCTTGGGCGCGCATATCCTCTTCCAGCGTCAGCATGACAAGAGACTCCTCTCTCCATGGGGCGTCCTCGTTGGCGGCCTCCACGGCGGCCGCGAGATCGGCGGTAAGGCCGTCGCCTCCGACCTCCTCGGTGGCGACGTACCGAAGTAAACCACGAAGCGGCCCATCTGGCAACATCTCCCAAGCGGAAGCGTTGAGCACGACCCATTTGAAGCCGTGCCCAAGTACCACGGATCCACTCTCATCGCATATCATGTCGAAGGTGTAGACGGGGAGCCCCTCCTTGAACTCGTCGTGTAGGCAGATGAAAACGATAAAGCTCTCGGGCAAACTGTCGTAGGTGGCTCCCGGGCGCAGCATCGCAGTGTCCATGGCGCTCTGGTAGTAGCGCATGCGTCGACCCAGGCCCTCGCGGGAGTAGGTCTGCATCTCCACGTCGTAGAGCGCGTCCGAGGTGCGAACCCAGGCGTCGAGGCGCACTCCGTGGGAGCCGACGCGGGGCTGCAGGGTGCGCTCGGCGACGACGTTGCGCACCTCGTCCACGGGTACCCCGAGGGCCGTTTCCAGCACTCGGCGGCACAGATCGGGGCGCTCCTCCATGATTCTGTCAAACATGGGGTACTCGCTGAACAGAAGGTTTCTCGACATCTAGGCCGTCCTTTCACCGGGGTTTGGATCGTGCCATGCTACGCGATCCGAACCGCAGAAATGACGCAGGAATGTCCCGGTTCGTTCCCCGCGCCATCCGTGCTGGAGCCGCACTTTGATCGATTCGGGGAAACCGACGAGGAAATCGGGTATCATGGTGCCCATAGGAAACATGAGGGAACTCCTCACGGATGAAAGGGCGGCTATGGAGGCTTACAAGCGCGAGTTCATCGAGTTCATGGTGGAGAGCGATGTGCTGAAGTTCGGCGACTTCACGCTGAAGAGCGGGCGCAAGTCGCCGTTCTTCATGAACGCGGGGGCGTACGTGACCGGCGAGCAGCTGCATCGGCTGGGGCTGTACTACGCCCAGGCCATCAACGACAACTTCGGGCTCGACTTCGACGTGGTGTTCGGGCCGGCCTACAAGGGCATCCCCTTAGCGGTGGTCACCGCCATGGCGCTGCAGGAGCTCTACGGCAAGGAAGTGAAGTACTGCTGCAACCGCAAGGAAGTGAAGGACCACGGGGCCGATGCGGGCAACCTCTTGGGCGCGGAACTTCACGACGGCGACAAGGTCATCATGGTGGAGGACGTCACCACTTCGGGCAAGTCCATCGACGAGACCTACCCCATCTTGAAGGCCGCTGCCGATGTGGATGTGCGCGGGCTCATCGTGTCGCTCAACCGCATGGAGGTGGGGAAGGGCGGCGTCACCACGGCCCAGAAGGAGATCGAGGCGAAGTACGGCTTCCCGGTGGCCTCCATCGTGTCCATGGCCGAGGTGAAGGAGTGCCTGCACAATCATGAAGTGGCCGGGCGCATCGTTATCGACGACGATATCGCGGCCGCCATCGACGCCTACTACGAGCAGTGGGGCGTCAAGGAGTAGAGAATCCGCGGTTGCAACTTCCCTAAACCGGGACGTTGTCGTACAATGGGCCGACGCGGAACGGCATCGATGGGGAGGGTCGGCCGTTCACGCGCTCGTCGCCGGTGTGGCTCAACGGTAGAGCAACTGATTTGTAATCAGTGGGTTGCGGGTTCGATTCCTGTCACCGGCTCCAGAACTTTAGCGAGGTCATCTCTCGTTTTCGAGCGATGGCCTTTCGCTTTTCGAGGGCTCGTCTTGCGCGGACGTGCCAATTGTGCGCCAGCGGCTTGGAGGGCATGGCCTTGGTGTCCTCTGATGCGGGTTTCTGCTAACCGACCTTTTTCCAAGCTTGAAGTGGCTTGGAAATCACGAAACATCGGTTTCTGACCAGAAAATGATGTTTCCAGCTCTTCAAATGGCTTAGAAATAGCGAAACATCGGCGTCAACCGGGCTTCAGAGGCCTCTTTGTAATACACGACCTGGGAAAATGTCCTCTTCGGTATTACAACATCGCCGAAAAAGGCCTTCTCGTCCGATGTTTCGTGGTTTTCAAGCCATTCCAGCCGATCGCTCGACGAAACTCCGTCAAACTCTTGCCACTGCGGGTTCCGACTGTTGTTTTTCAGCGATCTTCAAAGGAGAGAGCATCCAAAGGGGAAATCGTTCGAGCGGCGTAGGGCGTTTTCTTCGCGCGTCCTGAGGATGGCACGCCGCGCGGATCTGCGCGCTCTGCTATCATGGCTCGGGAACGTTCGAGAAAGGAAGCACGCGAGTCTATGGCAACCTACATCGCTCACTATCAGTCGCCGAAGGGCTCCTACGACCGTGAGCGCGGGCTCTTCGAGTTCGAGAGCGACGCGCGGGCCGGCACTAAGGCCAACGCCCACGACGCACGGATGAAGATGCTGGAGCTGTTCGGCGCGAGCGCGGTGTCGTGGACTATCGAGAAGGTGGAGCGGGCCGGCGCCGCCCCCGCCGAGAAGCGGGAGAAGACCACCGACGGCCAGCTGGCGCTGGATTTCCGTCCTCCCAAACCCGAGCGCAAGCGAAAGCATTCGAAGGGATACTGGTAAACGAGGCCCAAGGCGCAAGGTGACGGCGCGAACGCAGCACAACGAGCCTGCTCACCGGTGGATCGAACAGGAGAACCAATGAAGAAGAAACATCTGAAGTTTTTGAAGCAGTTGGTGGAGACGCCCTCGCCGACGGGCTTCGAGGAGCCGGCGGCCGCGTTGGTGCGCGAGAGGCTCGCTGGTGTGGCCGACGAAGTGGCCACCGACACCATGGGCTCGGTGCGCGCGGTACTCGAGGGCCGCGACGCCGGTGCGCCCTCGCTCATGCTGGCGGCCCATATGGACGAGATCGGCCTCATGGTCACCTACATCTCCGACGAGGGCTTCCTCTCCGTGGCCTCTTTGGGCGGCGTGGACGCGGCCATCCTGCCCGGCATGCGGGTCGACGTGCACACCGCTTCCGGCACCCTCCGCGGCATCGTGGGCCGCAAGCCCATCCACCTCATCGAGCCGGACGAGCGCAAGACGGTGACGCCGCTCTCCTCCCTCGTTATCGATTTGGGCATGAAGCCCAAGCGCGTGAAGAAGCTTGTGCGGGTGGGCGACCCCATCACGTTCGGCGTCGGATTCGAGCGGTTCGGCGACGACATGGCCGTCTCGAAGTGCTTCGATGACAAGTGCGGCGTGTGGATCGCCTGTCGCGTCATGGAGAAGCTGGCCCGCGCCGGCCGCGCCCCGGGCGACTTCATCGCCGTAGCCACCACTCAGGAGGAGATCGGCACCCGCGGCGCCATGACAAGCGCCCATGCCGTGAATCCGGACGTGGCGCTCGCCTTCGACGTCACCCATGCCACGGACTACCCGGGCATCGACAAAACGAAGTACGGAAAGATCGTCTGCGGGGCGGGCCCGGTTATCGCGCGGGGGCCGAACATCAACCCCGTGGTGTTCGAGCGCCTCGTGGCCGCTGCCGAGGCGGAGGGCATTCCGTACCAGCTGGAGGCCGAGCCGTCGGTCACCGGTACCGACGCTCGGGCCATTCAGGTGACGCGCGGGGGCATTCCCACAGGCCTCATCTCCGTGCCGCTGCGCTACATGCACACTCCCACCGAGGTTGTCTGCCTGCGCGATCTGGAGGCCACAGTGCGCCTCATTACCCGCTTCGCGCAGGATCTCGCTCCCGAGACGAGCTTCGTGCCGGGGCTGGGCGGCGCTGTGACCGAGAATGCGGAAGGGAAGGGCGCCGGCGCCGATGCCGACGCGTCCGACGCTTCCGCCGCACCCGAGGGGGCGTGAGAGCCGTGCCGAAGCGCGAGGAGAAGACCATCGCGAAGAACCGCCGGGCCTTCCACGACTATGAGATCTTGGAGACCTACGAGGCCGGTATCGAGCTGACGGGCACCGAGGTGCGCTCGCTGCGGGAGAACAACTGCCAGCTCACCGACTGTTTCGCCCTCATCCGGAGCGGCGAGGTGTGGCTCAACAACGTGCACATCTCGCCGTACTCCAACGGCAGCATCTTCAACCCCGACCCCGACCGGCGCCGGAAACTTCTGCTGCACAAGAAGCAGATCCGCTACCTGGATGCGAAAGTGGCCGAGAAGGGCCTGGCCATCGTGCCTTTGAAAATGTACTTCAACGAGGACGGCCGGGTGAAGGTGGAGCTGGCGCTGGCCCGCGGCAAGAAGCTCTACGACAAGCGCGCCTCTATGAAGGAGCGCGACACTAAGCGCGAGATCGACCGCGCGCTGAAGGAGCGCGTTCGCTAGGCTAAGGGTCTGCGGGGCCGCGCCGCGCGCCGGTGCCCGGTCGCGCCACCGCCTTCGCTCGGTGCTCGCGGGTTGCAGGACCGACGTCGCGCCTTGGCACGTTCACGCTCGGTCAACGAAACGGCGCGGGAGGGCCACGGCGCGGGAAGTCGTGGCATCATGGTTTCGGCGGGCGAGGTCGCCCGCGCACGTACATCACGAGGTTAGGAGTCTGGCAATGGGTCTTGACGAAGAGCTTGAGAGCATGGAAGAGGTCGGCGAGACCGATGCCGAATGGACCGACCAGGAAACCGAGCTGGAAGACGCCGAGGACGACGAGGACGCCATCTTCGACGCCGACGGGGAGGACGCCGCCGAAAGCGATCTGGAGCACGCCTACGACAGCTTCATGACCGACAACGAGGCCGACTACGACGGCTGGGATCCCGACGAGGTGCCCGAGGCCATCCAGGCAGAGGAGGATGCCGATATCCTGCACTCCGAAGGCTACCATATCGAAGAGGAGCCCGAGGAGGAGAGCGAAGTCATCGAGATGGAGATTGAGGAAGGCGACATCTACGCGATGATCGTCGACGAGCACGACAACGAGATCGGTTTCATCTTGCTCGACGAGGACGGCAACGAGCAGGAGTACTACTACGTCGACGAGGACAACGACGGCGACGGCGTGCGCGTGGAGCGCACCTCGGACGGCGATGAGTTCGATCTCGGTATCAGTCGCGAGGGCGTGGCGGCCGCCACCAGGGACATGAACGCCATCTACAAGGACGGCGTCCAGGTCGCCGCCGAGCTGAAGAGCACCTTCGACGAGATCTCCGATTCGCTGAGTTTCCTCAAGAAGAAAAAGTAACGGCGACAAGGCGCTGTCGAAACGACAACGGAGACGGCCCGCGTCGGCGAAAGCCGGTCGTGAGGGCCTACCATGGGCGGGAGCGATCGGTTGGGTCGCTCCCGTTTCGTCGTTAGGAGATCATCATGTGCACGGGCGTTCGTTTTGCCGATGCAGCCGGCAACTTGTATTTCGGCCGCAACCTCGATTGGTGCGAGAGCTACGGCGAGGGCGTGGTCATCACCCCGCGAGGGGCGTCTATTCCCACGCAGTTCCTTGGTTCGCTGAGTCCCGAGCATGCCTGCGTGGGCATGGGTATCGTCGTGGGCGGCGTGCCGTGCTACTTCGATTGCGCCAACGAGGCGGGGCTCGCCATCGCCGGCCTGAACTTCCCCGGCTATGCCCAGTTCGCCGAAGCCCCCGAAGAGGGGGCGGTGAACGTGGCGGCCTACGAGTTCCCTCTGTGGGTGGCGGCGAGCTTCTCCACGGTGGCCGAGGTGCGCGAGGCGCTCAAGGGCGTTGTCATCGTGGCCAAGGCGCCCAGCGAGGGCTATGGCGTGGCCCAGCTGCACTGGCTGGTAGGCGATGGGAAGGAGTCCATCGTCATCGAGTGCCAAGCCGACGGCATGCACGTGTACGACGACGGGCTGGACGTGCTGACCAACCAGCCGCCCTTCCCGTGGCACACCGAGAACGTGCGCAACTATATGCACATCGAGACCGCGCATCCCGAGGCGGTTACCTGGACGCGCGACACCCTGCGCGCGTTCGGCAGCGGCGCGGGCATGATCGGGTTCCCGGGCGGCTACGACCCGGCCAGCCGCTTCGTGCGGGCCGCCTTCCTGAACGCGCATTACCCCGCAGAAGAAGGAGAGGCCGCCAACGTGACGCGCCTGTTCCGCACGCTTGAGGGCGCGTCCATGTGCAAGGGCGGGGCGCAGATGGCCGACGGGCGCTTCGAGTACACCATGTTCTCCGACGGCTATTCGGCGGCCACCAAGACCTATTACTGGTGCACCTACGACGAGCCGGCGCGCCAGAGCGTGTGCATGGACGATTACGACCTGAACGGCACCGAGCTCATCCGCGTGGCGGCCTAGCGCCGCAGCAGCACGGGCGTGCCGCGGTAGCGGGGCCGATGATGCGGCTCTTGACAGGAGCGTCGCGGCCGCTAGAATAAATCGACAACCCTTAAGGGGGCGACTGGTTTCGACATGGTAAGTTCGAAACGAGGAGCAGGCCGTGGTCTCCTCGCCACGCTAAACAGGGGTACCGTCAAGTTAATTGGCAAAAACACTTCTAAGACCGGCTACTACATGCCGGCCGCCATGGCTGCCTAACAGCAGTTTTTGGTGATCACCGACCCCGGTGCTTCCCCGAACCGGGCAAGGTGTCATTTCAGGGGAATGCCCCGCGGCACGTAGTCGGTATGGCCGCGGGAAAGGCCGAACCGACTAGGAGCGGCCACGTTGGTCTGCGAACCGATCCGCTCCGAAGCCCGATCGCTGACTAAGCCTGTAGCGCCTTGTGGACAATTTAGTATGGACCGGAGTTCGATTCTCCGCGCCTCCACCAAGCTTTTCGCGGCCGCTCTTCGGGGCGGCCGCCTTCCTCTCGCGGCATATATCTTACGAAAACGGTCATGTTCTGGGGAAACAGGCTGAAAATCCTTTAAGTTCTGTGGGGGAGTCGTGGGGAATGGCGTGCAGGGTGGCGCGCGGGGCGCGGTCTGTGGGAAAGTAGCGCCGAACGACGTATCCGCCGGCGGCCGCGGGCTCCTTGGCTTATAATGGGCCTAAGGCGCATCCGCCGACTTGCGCGGCGGCCCCAAAGTAAGTTGAATCGCACCACGGAAGCGCACTATGCCACGACACAGCACATCTGACAATCGAATTTCCGAAGCGGGCGCAAGCGCGACCCGCGGTTTCGTCATGCCCGAGGGCCGCTTCGGCGCGCCGAGGCCCGTGGGGCCCCAGGTCACGGGCGCGATGCCGCCCCAGCACGACCAGGGAACCGCCGCGATGCCCCCTCAGCCTTCGCGCCCCGCAATCAGCGGCACCGGCGCCATGCCCGTCGTGCCCCCCATGGGCCCGACGTCCGGCGGCTACGTGCCCGGCTACCAGGTGAATGCCCGGCCGCCCAAGAAGCATCGGGGGCTCAAGATCTTCGGCATCGTGATGGCCTCCATTCTAGGCGCCATCGCCCTTGTCTACTTCGCCGGCGTCATCGTGTTCTCCGGGCGCTTCTTCCCGCAGTCCACCATCATCGGCATGGACATCTCCGGCAAGACGCCCGAAGAGGTCCATCAGATGCTCGACGAGGTGCTGGGCGACTACACCTTCAAGGTGGAGGGCCCGGGTCTTTCCCTCACGCTGGACGCCACGGACATGGGCATGGCGCTCGACAGCCAATCTATCGCCGACGGCCTTCTGGCCGAGATGAACCCCTGGGCGTGGCCCTACGAGGTGTTCCAGCGCCACGACGACACCGATGACTTGGTCTCCACTCTGGAGAACTCGAAGCTGGCCGACACGCTGACCGCCGCCGTGGAGGAGGCCAACGCCCGCGGCACCGCTCCCAAGAACGCCACCGTGGCCTATGACGCCGACGAGGGCGGCTATGTCGTCGTGCCCGAGGAGGAGGGCAACACCCTTTTGGCCGACGTCGTCATCGACGAGGTGACGCGGGGCACGGTGAACTTCGCGCCGAAGGTGACGCTCTCCGACGCCGTGCTGGCCAAGCCCACGGTGACGCGCGACGACCCCGCGCTGGCCGAGGCGCGCGATGCGGCCAACAAGTACCTCGGCGGGGCGCTTTCCCTCACCATGGCGGGCGCCGAGAAGATGGCCATCACCGCCGACGAGATCGCCGAGCACATCACCTTGGGCGACGATCTCTCCGTGACCTTCGACCCTGAGCCTTTGGTGGCGGCGGTGAAGGAGAAGGTGAACGCTATGGACACCACGGGCGCTACCCGCACGTTCACGCGTCCCGACGGCAAGGCCGTCACGGTGAAGGGCGGCGACTACGGCTGGATCACCGACAGCCAGGCCACCGCCGACGCCGTGCGCGAGGCGCTCACCTCCGGGGCGGGCGGCACGCTGGAGATCATCATGAAGCAGAACGCGGCCCAGGCCCCCGACGAGGGCGGCCGCGACTTCGGCACCCGCTACATTGACGTGGATCTCACCGAGCAGCACGCGCGCTTCTACGGCGAGGACGGCATCATTATCTGGGAGAGCGATATCGTCAGCGGCAAGCCCGCCGACGGGCGCGACACGCCCCAGGGCACCTACTACATCAAGACCAACGACGGCAAGTCGGTGCTGCGCGGCTACAAGCCCGACGGCACCAAGGACTACGAGACCGAGGTGGAGTTCTGGATGCCCTTCAAGGACAACTCCGTGGGCTTCCACGACGCGGGTTGGCAGGAGAAGTTCGGCGGCGACTGGTACGTCGAGCATGGCAGCCACGGCTGCATCAACCTGCCTCCCGATAAGGCCGAAGAGCTCCATGGGCTTCTGTCGGTGGGCGACGTCGTCGTCGTGCACGAGTAGGGCGCTGTGGATACGGAGCATTTCGACAACCGCCCCATCGGGGTGTTCGATTCCGGCTACGGGGGCCTCACGGTGGCCCGCGCGCTGCAGAAGCGCCTGCCGGAGGAGTCCATCCTGTACTTCGGCGACTCGGCGCGCTGCCCCTATGGGCCCCGCGATCAGGCCGAGGTGGACGGCTTCGTGCAGCAGATCTGCACGTGGCTCGTCGGCCGGGACGTGAAGATGATCGTCATCGCCTGCAACACGGCCACGGCCGCCGGCCTCGCCCATGCCCAGGAGAACTTCTCCGTGCCCGTCGTCGGCGTGGTGGAGCCGGGCGCCCGGGCGGCGGCCCATACGACGCTCAACCGGCGCGTGGGGGTCATCGCCACCAAGGGCACCGTGGATTCCAACGCCTACAGCGACGCCATACGCCACATCGACGCCGGCATCACCGTGTTCTCCACGGCGACGCCTCGGTTCGTGGAGATCGCCGAGATGGGGCTGAAGCTCTCCGACGGGCCCATCGAGGACTACATGGCCGACACCACCAAGGTCTACATCCGCCCGGAGTTCGAGGACATCGCCCGGCAGTACCTGGAGCCGCTGCGTCGCTGCGACATCGACACGCTCGTTTTGGGCTGCACCCACTATCCGCTTCTGAAGGCGCTCATCGGGGGCGTGGTGGGGCGCAAGGTCACGCTGGTGAACTCGGCCGACGAGACGGCCCGCGACGTCGATCACATCCTGCGCCGGCGCCGCGCCCACGCCCGCTCGGGCAACGTGCCCGTCCACTCGTTTTTCACCACGGCCGACGACGTGGAGGAGTTCCGGCGCTTCGGCGGCCGCGTGCTCGCCCGCCCCATGGACGTCGTCGCGCATGTGGATCTGCCCGCACTGTAAGCAACCGCCCGCACCGGCGAGGTGCCCGTCTGCAAGGAGGAGCCCGTGAAGGAAGTGCTCATCGCCACGAACAACGCCCACAAGGTGGAGGAGATCCGCACGGCCCTGAACTTCGAGGGCTGGACGTTCACGACGCTGGCCGAGGCGGGGGTGACATCAGATCCGGCCGAGGACGCCGACAGCTTCGAGGGCAACGCCCGCATCAAGGCCCGGGCGGCGCGTGCGGCGGCACGGGAGTCGCTGGGGCGCTTTGTGGCGGTGCTCGCCGACGACTCCGGTTTGGAGGTGGACGCCCTGGACGGCGCGCCGGGGGTCTTCTCGGCGCGCTACGCGGGACCCGACGGGGACGATGCGGCCAACAACGCGAAGCTTCTGGCCGAGCTTGCCGCCGTGCCGGACGCCGAGCGCACGGCGCGGTTCGTGTGCACGCTCGTGTTCATCGACGAGGACGGCACGGAATCGGTGGCCCGCGGCACCATCGAGGGTTCCATCGGGCGCGAACCCCGCGGCAGCGAGGGTTTCGGCTACGATCCGCTGTTTTTGCCCGACGAGTACGGCGGCACGCGTGCGCTGGCCGAGGTCTCCCAGGCCGAGAAGAACGGCATATCTCATCGAGGAAATGCCTTGCGCGTGCTCAAAAAGGCCCTTTCCCAAAGCGTTGACGAACGGTAAAAATGGGCTGTGTGCGGGGCTTTTCCGTGGGATATTATTTCGATCTATTGACTTATAGCATACTCCATATGGTCTAATGGACACGCAGGCTGCGCGAACGTGAGATGCGCAGCGGCGCGTTTCGAAGGGGACGGCATGAAGATTGCGGAAGTCAGCAAGCGCTACGGTGTTTCCACCGACACGCTGCGCTATTACGAGCGCATTGGCCTGTTGCGCCATGTGCCTCGCAACAAGAGCGGCATTCGCGATTACGACGAGGCCAGCTGCAATGCCGTCGAGTTCGTCAAATGCATGCGCGATGCCGGCATGTCCATCGAGTCTTTGGTGGAGTACATGGAGCTTCTGGAGCAGGGCGACGAGACGACGGCGGCCCGCAAGGAGCTTCTTTTGAGGCAGGGCGACGAGATCCGGGAGCGCATTGCCGGCCTGGAGCGGGCCTTGGCGCGTCTCGAGTACAAGATCGAGCACTACGACGAGGTCATGACGGCCGCCGAGCGGACTCTGCGCGCGGGGGAGTAACCGCCGCGAATGCGTTTGTTCCGTGGGCGTTGCCCTCGAGTCTTTTATTGGAGCTGACTCCAACATTTATCATGGCTTTCCGAGAAACCAACTGAGAACGAGTGAGGGCGTTCGTCGGAAAGCGGGGTGGCCGTGGCCTTTCACCAGAGCGAGAATTCTGAGAGTCTTTGCGGCGGAGCCGCGTTCGCGCGGCCCGACTACGACCGTGCGATGCGACAGGGCGCCGGCGAGGTGATTTACGGCGAGGGAAAGACCGCCGAGCAGATCGCCGCCATCGCCTCGTCGCTCATGGGCGCCGGTCAACCGCGCGTTCTGGCGACCCGCGTGGACGCGAAGAAGGCCGATGCCGTTGCCGCTCTGTGGGGCGACGACGGCGGGATCGCCCCATGCGCCTACTACGAGACGGCGCGGCTCGTCGTGTTCGGCGGCATGCCCGCGCCCGACGGGGACGGGGTGGTGGCCATCGCCTGCGCCGGCACGAGCGATCTGCCTGTGGCCGAGGAGGCGGCGCTCACCGCGGAGTTCCTCGGCAACGAGGTGCGGCGCTTCTACGATGTGGGCGTGGCGGGCATCCATCGACTCTTGGATGTGGCCGACGAGCTGCGCGCGGCCCGAGTCGTGGTGGCGGTGGCCGGCATGGAGGGCGCGCTCGCCTCCGTGGTGGGGGGTCTCGTCTCCGCGCCGGTGATCGCGGTGCCCACCTCGGTGGGCTACGGCGCCTCGTTCGGCGGCGTGACCGCCCTGCTCGCCATGCTGAACTCGTGTGCGAGCGGCGTGTCGGTGGTCAACATCGACAACGGCTTCGGCGCCGCCTTCCAGGCAAGCGCCATCAATCACTTGAATTCCCGACAAGGATAAACCTGCGGCGGTTCCCGCCGAACGCGGGCGCCTCGAGGGCAGCACCATCATGAAAGGCGATGCAATGACGAAACTTCTCTATCTGGAATGCACCTCCGGTATCAGCGGCGACATGTGCGCGGCGGCCCTGCTGGATGCAGGCGCGAGCGAGGAAGCGGTGCGCCGGGCGCTGGAGAGCCTGCCTGTGGAAGGTTTCGCTGTGGAGATATCCCGGGTGAAGAAGTCGGGCTTGGACGTCTGCGACTTCAGCGTCGTGCTGGATGCCGCCCACGAGAACCACGACCACGATATGGCCTACCTGCACGGGCAGGGGGGCGCAAGCGAGCACGGCCACGGCCATGACCATGGTCACGCCCACGATCACGACCATGCCCACGGTGCCCCCGGTGGCCACCACCACCGCGGCCCTGCGGAAATAGCGCAGATCATCGACGGTGCCGCCATGACCGACGGCGCCAAGGCCATCGCGCACCGCATGTTCGGCTTCGTGGCCGACGCCGAGGCGCGGGCTCATGGCGTACCTGTTGGGGAAGTTCACTTCCACGAGGTGGGCGCCGTGGATTCCATCGCCGACATTATTGCCATCGCCGTGGCGGCCGACGACTTGGCGCCCGACGGCGTTGTCGTGTCCGATCTGCCCTGCGGGTACGGCACGGTACGCTGCCAGCACGGCCTCATCCCCGTGCCCGCCCCGGCCACGGCGTTCATCGCCGAAGCTGCCGGATTGACGCTTTCCCCGGTGGACGTGGAAGGCGAGCTCGTCACCCCCACGGGCGCCGCCGCGGCCGCCGCTCTGCGCACGGAAGCCGCCCTTCCCGAGCGATTCTCCATCAAGGCCATCGGCATGGGCGCCGGCAAACGCGCCTACGACACTCCCGGCATCCTCCGCGCCATGATCATCGAGCCTGCGGAGTAATTCCAACCGTAGGCGAAAATCCCATTGCTTTAGCACTCTACTGTGATAAAGTACTAACATCGATGCGAGATCCTCGTGCGTTCTTTGCGCGGGAACTCTGTCGATAATTCGCCGTTTGCCGTCCCGGTGCGCCGGGAGGGGAGAGGGCGTGTAACATGACAATCTCGGTAATCGAAGGCGCTTGCGACGAGACGAGCCAGGCGATGGCCTCGGCTGACTGCGAGCCAGGGCGAAAGCTCCGGCTGCATGCATGCCGGGTCACAGGTCTTGGGCCGTTCGCGCGTCGTTAGCGCCAGTGAGGAATGTGCGTTGAACGCTGTGACACCATCGGGCTTCCGCGACGTGCTCTCCGAGGAGGCGCGCGTCCGCGAGGCCATCACCCGGGCCGTGGCCGACCTGTTCGCCTCTCGCGGCTACGTGCCCATCGAGACGCCCACCCTGGAGGTGATGGACGTCCTGCGGGCCGGCGGACGGGTGCCGGCCACTCCCTTCAAGTTCTTCGACTCCCGGGGCGACCTTCTGGCCATGCGCCCGGACGTCACCCTGCAGATCGCGCGCATGTGCGCCACGCGCCTGGCCGGCGTCCCCGGCCCCTTGCGCTTCCGCTACACCCAGCGGGTCTTCCGCGAGGCCGAGACGGAGAACCAGGTGCAGGCCCGCGAGCTCACCCAGTGCGGCGTGGAGTGCATCGGGGAAGTGGGGCCGGCGGCCGATGCCGAGATTGTGGCGCTCTTCGCCGAGGCGCTGCGGCTGGCCGGAGCGACGCAGTTCGTGCTCGCCATGGCCACGGTAGGGGTGCTCCGGGCCCTGCTCGAGCGCTCGGGGGCCGCCGAGCCGTGGAAGGCCGCGGTGCTGGATGCCTATCACGGCTCCGACTTCGTGGCCCTCGACCGTTTGTGCGACGCCGCCATGGGGCGCGCCGTGGAAGGGGAGGCCGTCGATGCGGGGGCTGCCGCGCCCGCCTACACCGAGGCCATCCGTCAGCTCGCGCGCATCCGGGGCGCCCAGGACGCCATCGACGCGGTGCGCGCGCTCGTGACCCCGCTCGGGTGCGTGGCCGACCTGGACGACTTCCAGGCCACCTACGATCTTCTGGGCGAGGCCGGCCTGGCCGACTCCGTGCTCGTCGACTTCTCGGTGGCCAGCTCCTTCAACTACTACACGGGCCTCGTCTTCGAGGCCTGCTCGCCCTATCTGGGCTCGCCTCTGGGCTCCGGCGGCCGCTACGACCGCATGATAGGCGCCTTCGGGGCCGATCGTCCCGCCGCGGGCTTCGCCTTCTCGCTGGAGCAGGCCATGGCCGCCGCCTCTGCCGAAGTGGACGCGGCGCCCGCAGACGCGCGCCCGCTGCGCATCGCCGTGCCCAAGGGCTCCCTGAATGCCGAGGCCATCGCCTGTTTGGAAGAGGCCGGCCTCGATGTGACGGGGCTTGCCAACCCCGGGCGCGCGCTCGTCATCTCCAACCCCGGGGTCGACTACATCATCGTGCGGCCCTCCGATGCCCCCGTCTTCGTGGCCCTGGGCGCCGCCGACTGCGGCATCTGCGGCAAGGACTCGCTTTTGGAAGTGGGCGCTGCCGTGGAGGAGCTGGTCGATCTGCGCTTCGGCGGCTGCCGCTTCGTCGTGGCGGAGTCGGCCGGCACGAGCGCGGCCATCGAGGAGCGCTACCGCAAACTCGGCAGCATACGCATCGCCACGAAGTACCCTTCCATCACCCGCGCCCACTTTGCGCGCACCGGCACCCAGGTGGAGATCGTCTATCTGCACGGCAACATCGAGCTGGCGCCCATCACCGGCATGGCCGAGCGCATCGTCGACATCACCGCCACGGGAACCACCCTGCGCGAGAACAACCTGGAGATCGTGGAAGAGGTGCTCGCCTCCACGGCCCGCTTCTTCGCCAACGGCTGCGCCCTGCGCACCGACGAGCGCATCGTGGCGCTGGCCCGCGTGCTCGCCGAAAATGCCCCCAAGCATACCTACGCGCCCATCGCCGGCGCTTCCAACCCGACCCGTCCCTCCCAAGAGTAAGGAGCTCTCCCGCCATGACCATGAGACGAATCGACCTGCAACCCCTCGAGCCCTTCACGAGCGACTTCATCGACCGTACCGGCGCCTTCAACCCCGGCGCCCTTGAGGCGGCCACCGCCATCATCGAGCAGGTGCGCCAGGACGGCGACGCGGCCCTGCGCGCGCTTACCGAGAAGTTCGACGGCGTGGCCATCGAGAACTTCCGCGTGCCGGGCGAGGCCATCGATGCCGCGATGGCGGAAGTGGACCCGGACACCCTCGAGGCCCTGAAGCACGCCGCGGCCCAGATCCGCGACTTCCACGAGCGCCAGAAGCAGCAGAGCTGGTTTTTCGCCCGCGAGGACGGGGCCATCGTGGGCTCGAAGGTGACGCCGCTCGAATCCGTGGGCATCTACGTGCCCGGAGGACGGGCGCTGTACCCCTCAACGGTGCTCATGAACGCCCTGCCCGCCCAGGTGGCCGGCGTGGAGCGCATCGTCTGCGTGACGCCGCCCACCAAGGACGGCACGCTGGATGCGGCCATCCTCGCCGCTTGCAAGATCGCCGGCGTCACCGAGATCTACACCGTCGGCGGCGCCCAGGCCGTGGCGGCGCTCGCCTACGGCACCGAGACCATCCGCCCGGTGGCCAAGATCACCGGCCCGGGCAACGCCTTCGTGGCCGCGGCCAAGAAGCTCGTCTCGGGCGATGTGGGCATCGATATGATCGCTGGGCCGTCGGAGGTCTGCGTCGTGGCCGACGAGACGGCCGACCCGCGGCTGGTGGCCATCGATCTCATGGCCCAGGCCGAGCACGATCCTTTGGCGGCCTGCTACCTCGTCACCTTCTCGGACGCCTATGCCGACGCGGTGGAGGCGGCCATCCAGGTGCACCTGGCCGATTCCACCCGCGCCGACATCACCCGCACCTCCCTTGACGATCACGGGCTCATCGTCGTGTGCACTTCCATGGATCAGGCCCTGGAGGCGGTGAACGTCATCGCGCCCGAGCATTTGGAGATGCACGTGGAGGGCGCCATGAAGTATCTGGGTGCCATCCGCAACGCCGGCGCCATCTTCTTGGGCGCGTGGACGCCGGAGGCCGTGGGCGATTACGTGGCCGGCCCCAACCACACGCTGCCCACCGGCGGCACGGCCCGCTACTCTTCGCCGCTTTCCGTGGACGATTTCGTGAAGAAGTCCTCCATCATCCAGTACAGCCCCGCGGCCCTGAAGAACGACGCGCGCGCCGTGGTGCAGATCGCCACCCACGAGGGGCTGTGGGCCCATGCCCGCTCGGTGGCCCTGCGTCTTAAGGCGCTGCTGGACGCCGAGCAGGCGAGCGTGGCCGTCTCGGCCGCGGCGGGCGTGGAAGATGGCGAGGCGCGCGGTGAATAAGGTTCGCGCGTCGGCGCCCCAGCTTGATGGGCTCGTTCCCTACGATCCGAAGTACCTGCCGGCCGAGGCGTACCTGTCGGCCAACGAGAATCCGCGCGACGTGGACGCCGAGGTGCGCGCCGCCATCGAGCGCCGCATTGCCCAGGTGCCCCTGAACCGCTATCCCGATCCTCTGGCCAACCGCCTGCGCGACCTCATCGCCGAGGCCAACGGGCTCGACCGCGCCAATGTCCTTCTGGGTAACGGCGGCGACGAGCTTTTGTTCGATGTGGCCCTCGCTTGGGGCGGGCCGGGGCGCAGCTTCCTGAACCTGCCCCCGACCTTCTCGGTGTACGCGGCCAACGCACGGCTCACGAACACCCGCTGCGTGGATGTGCCGCGTCGGGCCGACTTCTCCATCGACGAAGTGGCGGTGCTTGAGCGCGTGGGGAAGGGCGACATCGACTTCGTCATCGTGACGAGTCCGAACAACCCCACGGGCCAGAGGGCGTCCACGGCGTTCATCGAAGAGCTGCTCGACGCCACCGATGCGCTCGTGCTGGTGGACGAGGCCTACTTCGAGTTCTCGCGCGCCACGGTGCGCCCTTTGCTGGCGACCCACGAGAACCTCGCCATCCTGCGCACGTTCTCGAAGGCGTTCTCGCTGGCTGGTGCGCGCCTGGGCTACGTTTTGGCGAACGCGCCGGTCATCGAGGAGCTGTGCAAGGTGCGCCAGCCCTATTCCGTGGACGCCATCTCCCAGGCCATAGGAGAGGTGGTCTTCGAGAACCGCGCCCGCTTCGAGCCGGGCATCCGCGAGATCATCGAGGAGCGGGGCCGCGTCATGGAGGCGCTGCGCACCCTGCCCGGCGTGACCGCCTACCCGTCGGATTCCAACTGGATTCTGTTCTCAATGGAAGATGCCGGGGCGGCCTGGCAGTACCTGTACGACCGCGGCGTGCTCGTGCGCGATTTCAGCAGCGCCCCCATGCTCGAGGGCTGTCTGCGGGCGACCATCGGCACGCCGGAACAGAACGACGCGTTCATCCGCGGGCTGCGCGACTTTCTCGCCGAGAGCCGTGCCCAGCGCGCGCGGGCTATGCAATAGGGAAGGAGAGCAATGACGAGAGAGGCCACCATCCTCCGCGAGACGGCGGAGACGCGCATCGAGGTCACGGTGAACCTGGACGGCGCGGGACGTGCGGACGTGGCGTGCGGCATCGGGTTCTTCGACCACATGCTATGCGCTTTTGCACGTCACGGCCGTTTCGATCTGAAGGTGTCGGTGCGCGGCGACTTGCATGTGGACGGCCACCACACGGTGGAGGACACGGGCATCGTGCTGGGCCGCGCTCTGGCCGAGGCCTTGGGAGAGAAGGCCGGCATCGAGCGGTTTGGCAGCGCGTTCGTGCCGATGGACGAGGCGCTGGTGCTGGCGGCTCTGGATATCTCCGGACGCGGGCAGCTGCACTGGGACGTCGAGGCGCCGTTCGGCATGGTGGGCGATTTCGACACTCAGCTCGCCCGGGAGTTCTTCATCGCGCTTGCCGCTAACGCGGGCATCACCCTGCACATCCGGCAGCTCGCTGGCGACAACGTGCACCACATCTTCGAGGCCGCCTTCAAGGCGGCAGGCCGCGCCCTGCGCCAGGCCGTGGCCGTCGACCCGGCCCTGGGTGGCGCGGTTCCCTCAACTAAAGGCGTGCTATGAGCATCGTCATTGTCGACTACCATAAGGGAAACCTGCTCTCGGTGGAGCGGGGACTTGTAGGCGCGGGGGCAGACGTCGTCGTGACCGATAAGGCGGATGTCATCCGCGCGGCCGACGCCGTGGTGCTGCCCGGCGTGGGGGCCTTCGCCGATGCCGCCGCGTCCATGGAGGAGATGGGCCAGATGGAGGCGGTGCGCGCGGCGGTGGCCGGCGGCGCGCCGTTTTTGGGCATCTGCCTTGGGATGCACCTCATGTTCGAGGCGGGCACCGAGCACGCGCCCGCTGACGGCCCGCTGCCACGCGGCCTCGGCTTCATCGAGGGCGTGGTGGACGCCATGCCCCGCACCGACGCTGCCGGCCTCGCCTACAAAGTGCCCCATGTGGGATGGAACTCCGTGGAGTTCTCCGAGCCGAATTCGCTGTTCGATGGAATCGCGCCCGGCGAGTTCTTCTACTTCACCCACAGCTTCGTGGCGCCGCCGAGCGTGGCCACCATTGCCGAGACCGTGCATTCGGTGACCTTCCCCTGCGCCGTGCAGGTGCCGGGCCGTCCCGTCTTCGGCGTTCAGTTCCATCCGGAGAAGAGCTCGGATGCGGGCGCGCGCCTGCTTGCCAACTTCGCAACCATTGCACGAGCCGCGCGCGCCGGCAGCGCGCACGCTGATAAGGTGGCGGAAAACCCCGTCGCGTCAAAGGAGTAGCCATGTACCTTCTTCCTGCCATCGATCTTTTAGACGGGCGCGCGGTGCGCTTGGCCAAAGGAGACTACCACGCCGTCACCGTGTACAACGACGACCCGGCGTATCAGGCCCAGCTGTTTGAGGAGGCCGGTGCGACGTGGCTTCATGTGGTCGATCTGGATGGCGCGAAGTCCGGCAATCCCGACAACTTGGAAGTGGTGCGCGCGATTTTGGCGCGCACGAGCCTGAAGGTGGAGGTAGGCGGCGGCGTGCGCTCCCTGGAAGCGGCCGACCGTCTGCTGGATGCTGGCGCGACCCGCGTCATCCTAGGCACCGCACTTGTGCGCGATCCTGATTTCGCCCAGGCGGCCATGGAGAAGTTCGGCCCCGATGCCCTGGTTGCCGGCATCGACGCGAAGGCCGGCGAAGCCGCTGTGGCCGGCTGGACTGAAGGATCGGGCGTGGCCGCCGCCGACCTGGCCCGCCGCATGGCGGCGCTGGGATACGAGCACCTCGTCTACACCGACATCGCCCGCGACGGCATGCAGACCGGCGTGGAGAACGAGGCCTACGCGAAGATGGCCGCCGCCTTTGGCAATCCGGTCATCGTTTCCGGCGGCATCGCCACCGCAGCTGACATCCGGGCGCTGGCCCCCATCGCCGACGCCGTGGAAGGCGTCATTACCGGTCGGGCCATCTACGAGGGCACTCTTACCGTGGCCGACGGCGTTGCGGCGTGCGACGGCACCTTCCAGCTGTCCGACCAGCTGGAAGAGGAGGAGCGTCCCCTGACCATCGAAGAGCTGGAAAGCTAGCAAACAAGGAAGAGCAGCCCGGGCGCCGCCGGGTGCCTTGACCGAGCGAGTTCCGCAGATGGTGTCGAAGGCCAAAAGGGAGGGGGAGCGGTTGGCCCTGACGCCTTCGATACCAGCGAGGACTGTCTGAGCGAATCAAGGTACCCGGCGGCGCCCGGGCGGACGGGTTGAAGAGAGTATGTTAACAAAGAGAGTAATCCCCTGCCTGGACGTAAAGGACGGCCGCGTCGTGAAGGGCGTGAATTTCGTGGGCCTGCGCGATGCGGGGGACCCCATCGAGCTGGCCCGCGCCTACGACGAGCAAAAGGCCGACGAGGTCATCTTCCTGGACATCACCGCCACGAGCGACGATCGCGCCACCACGGTGGAGCTCGCGAGTCACGCTTCGGCCGAGCTGCATCTGCCCTATTGCGTGGGCGGCGGCTTCCGCAGCGTGGCCGACATCCGCAAGATGATCGCCGCCGGCGCCGACAAGGTGTCGGTGAACTCGGCAGCCGTGGCGAACCCCCAGCTCATCACCGATGCAGCTCGGGCCTTCGGCACGCAGGCGATCCTCTGCGCCATCGACGCGAAAGCGGTGCCCGGCAATCCCAACAAGTGGGAGGTCTACGTGGCCGGCGGTCGCAAGAACACCCATATCGACGCCATCGAATGGGCCCGCGAGGCGACTCGGCGCGGAGCGGGGGAGATCCTGCTCACCTCCATGGACCGCGACGGCAGCCGCGACGGCTTCGACTGCCACCTGACGCGCTCCGTGGCCCGGGCCGTGGACATCCCCGTCATCGCCAGCGGCGGCGTGGGCAAGCTCGAGCACTTCGCCGAGGGCATCATCGAGGGCGAGGCCGACGCCGTGCTCGCCGCCAGCGTCTTCCATTTCGGCGAGCTTACCGTGCGCCAGGTAAAAGAATCCATGCGCGCCGCCGGCATCCCGGTACGGCTTTAGGCGAGCTTAGGATTTCGCATAAAGAAGATTTCTGTCTTTCAGGTAGCGCTGTTGAGCGCGCGGGTGGAAGGAATTGCTGCCGCACACGACATCCACGGAGCGACCGAGGGCAGCCTCCAGAGCAACGCCGGGTCCTCCCAGGGAGAAGAGCGTGATGGAGTCGCCGCATTCGATGCAAATATCGACGTCTGATTCCTCGTCGGCCTCATTGCGAGCATAGGAGTCAAAAAGATAGGCTTCGGTGATGTCGTATCGCGGCATCACCTCATGAACGGCAGAGGAAATGGTATGTTCATCCAGCGTCTTCATAGTGCAAGTTTAGCATAACCAGCCAGGGGATCGTCGATGGGCAGGAAGTCGTTGTGGGATGCGACGAGGTTTCCTCTTTCAGATAGATGCTCGTGTTGTTGAGGTTGTTGCTATTCGACTTTTGCCGCAGAGCTTCGTGCTTGGAGTGAGAATTCTCCCATGCTTGGATGAACTCGGGATCACGTTTACTTCGCTTCTGCACATAACGCTCAATGTCATTAGTCGTCATTCGCGCTTTCCGGCCTTTGGCCTTCCCGCTGGGGCGCGGGAGGCAAGGCGCGCGTCGATGCTGGCTTTGGTCACCCAGGTGTTGCGGCCGTCTTTCCAACCTTCTAGAAGGCCCGAATGCAGCATAGCCGTCACGCGGCTGCGGCTGACGCCGAGTAGTTCCGCCGCCTGAGCAGCGCTCACTTTCTCGATGTCGTCCAGTGTGACATCGACGGACACGATGAGTCTCACGCCTCCGTGAGAGGGCTCGTGGTCGAACGTTGCCTTGGGCGGTGTCTCGCCGCGCATCAGGTATTCCCGAGCGAGCTCCCTCAAAAGGTCGGCCGCCGACTCGCAGACATCTTCCACGTCGACGCCCTGGGTGATGCCCACAAGATCGAAAGGTGCAGCAATCCACGCGAACTCCCCGCGCCACATTTCGAATTCATAGGTATATTGCATCTCTTGCTCCTTGATCATCTGGCTGATCTCCTATAAAAGGCCTGCCTGCTTCTTCAACTCCCTGAATACCTCATCCTCGATTTCTCGGTGTCTCTTGATCATGATGGTTGTGCGGCCGTTGGTGAACTTCTCGTGCTTCGTGTCGCCGACGGACCAGAACCCGTGATTTTCGAAATACCTTATGACATCCCTTCTCTTTGTCATGCTCTCTCCTTAGTAAGATAATTATGAATTGAATTTACAAAAAGTCAACTGCTAACGTGGTTTCGCAACAAACTTGCGTTTGAATCGTAGTCGAACTATAATGCAACCATCACTTTAGCAGATTACGAACTATAGTGCAATAGGAGATTTGAATGGCTAAGGAGAACAGCGTTATCGATTGGGAGGCCTACGGGACGTTGCTGAAGGCGGCGCGGCTGGCCAACGGGTACTCGCGAGGCAAGAAGCTCACCGACGCGGTGGAGGAGAAGACGGGCATGAGGATCTCGGAGCGCACGATTTACGCGCTGGAAGACGCCTCGCGCGCACCTTCCGCCGATATCTTCCTCGCGTTGCAGCAGGTGCTGCCCGAGCTGTGCGATCCGGAATACATGCGCCCGGCCTTCCGCAAGGCCGACATCAAGGTCATGCTCGTCACGCTGCCCTAGGAGGAGAGGTGGATCTTCCCGAGTTGAAGTACAACGAGGCGGGGCTCATCCCCTGCATTGTGCAGGACGCCGACACGGGCGAGGTGCTTATGATGGCATGGATGAGCGCCGAGTCGCTGGCGCTTACATTGGAGCGCGGCGAAACCGTGTTCTGGAGCCGCAGCCGGCGCGAGCTGTGGCACAAGGGCGCCACGAGTGGCAACACCCAGAAGCTGGTCGATCTGCGCTACGACTGCGACGGGGACACCCTGCTCGCGCTGGTGCATCCGGCCGGCCCCGCCTGCCATACCGGCGAGCGAACCTGCTTCTACCGCTCGATGCTGGAGAGGTAGCTGGTTGCTCGCGTTTTGCGCTCGTCGAGCAAAGGTGCGAGGGGCGTTTTAGGTGGATGAGTCCAAGGATCAATGCTCAGAAGCTGGAAAGCTTGTCCCGCGAGGCTCGGTGATGCCGGGTGAGGCCTAGGCCGCGTGGTGCAGGACGCGACGCTGGGCGCGCACGAGGCGCACGTAGGCGCGGCGCATCCGGCGTCGCTGAGCGGCCGGCAGCTTCGCGCGCGCCTCGCCGACAAGCGCGCCGCCGATGATGCAGCAGGCGCCGGCGAGCTGCACGGGCGTCATCACCTCGCCGAGCACGAGCGCCCCCAGCACCACGGCCGTGAGCGGCTCGGCGTAGGCGCACACCGACACGGTCTGCATGGGCAGCTGGTCGATGGCCCGGTAGTAGAGGAAGTAGGCCAGGGCGGTGAACACGGCGCCCAGGGCGATGACGGTGGGCCACGAGCTTGAGGGGATGCGGCCGATGAAGGCGAAGCCCTCGCCAGCCGCGGCCACGGCGAGGGCCACCGCCACCGCCGTGGCGAGTTGGATGGTGGTGCAGGGGATGCCGGTGATGTCGCGGGCGAGCTTGTTGAAGATGACCATGCCAGCGGTGCTGGCGGCCGCGGCGAGTCCCATGAGGATGCCGGGAACCGACAGCGTGCCCTCCAGAGCGGACGCATTCAGCAAAAGCAGGCCGCCGACCACGATGGCGAATCCGACCATCACGGGAATCCGCAGGCGCTCCTTGAACAGGAGGGGGGACAGCGCCATGGTGATGACCGGGGCCGTGGCGGCCAGAACGGCGCCGAGGCCTACGCCGAGCAAGCGGTAGGCAGCGAAAATGGTCATCATGGCGAGGCCGAGACAGGCGCCGGAGAGGGCCACGAACAGGTACTGGCGACGGCCGACGTGCCGGGGCAGTCGCTGGCGGGTGACGACGAAGATCAGGCCCATGGACAGCGCGCCAATAATGAGGCGCATGAGGCAGACCTCGAAGGCCGACAGCGGCAGCGTGCTGGCAACGATGCCCGACGATCCGAACATCATGACGGCTGCAATGAAGCACAGAAGGTACTTCATCGATGCGATCTTCGTGCGCATGGCAAGCCTCTCCTTCTCGGTGCAGGGCGCGGGGCTCGCAGGCTCAGCGCGCCGCCTCCTTCCTTTTGATGCAGCTGCATTATGGCGCTTGACAAATCCCTTGAAAAGCGAAACTATTTCATAGTTCACATGAGAAATTCTCATAATATGAGGCAATGAGGCACGAAGCAACGAGGGGAAGAGGGAGCTGTGGACGCCAACATTCAGAAGTACCAGGCCTTCGTGGAGGTGGCCGATGCCGGCAGCTTCACCAAGGCGGCCGAGACGCTGGCCTACTCCCAGTCGGGCATAAGCCACATGGTCTCCGATTTGGAGCGCGACTGGGGCGTGGCGCTGTTCGAGCGGAGCCGCCGGGGCGTGGTGCTGACCGGCGACGGCGCACGGCTTCTGCCTGAGGCCCGCGCCCTCTGCGAGAGCTTTCGAGCCCTGGAGGCCACCGTGGACGAGGTGCGCGGTCTCGAGACCGGTCTCATCCGCATCGGCGTGTTCCCGAGCGTGGCCGCCCATTGGATCCCGCGCATCATCAAGCGCTTCAACGCCGACTACCCGGGCATCGACTACAAGCTGCGGGTGAGCGATTACACCGAGATCGAGGAGTGGATCGCCGCTGGCACCGTGGACTGCGGCTTCGTGATGTTGCCGTTGCGCACCGATGCGCGGCTTGTCGTGCGGGCCTTGGAGGAGGACGAGTTTCTGGCCGTGCTCCCGCGCGACCATGAGTTGGCGAGCGCGGAGGTGTTTCCCGTGGAGCGCCTGGCCGAGCTGCCGCTGCTCTCGCCGGCATCGGAGTCCGACGACGAGCTTTTAGAGTTTCTGGAGCGGTGGGGCGTGCGGCAGAACCCGCATTTCACCTCATGGGACGATCGGGCCATCCTCTCCATGGTGGAGTACGGCATGGGCGTGAGCGTGCTGTCGCGCCTTATGCTGCGGGGCCTGTCCCAAAACGTGGTCACGCTGCCCTTGTCCGATCCAGTCTTCCGCACCATCGGCGTGGCCTATCGCAGCGCCGGTCACCTTCCTTTGGCCACCCGCCGCTTCCTCGATTACTTGGAATTTCGCAAAGAAGAGGAGTGAGCGCGGACGGCCTGAGCGAATTGGAATGCCGTCGGAACGCCGACTGGCTCCCCTCCGAGTTGAGTCGCGGGCAGTCTGTGCTTTTTCTTGTGCGGCGCGGTCGGTTGCGCTACTATGGTTCCAGCTCTGAATCTTGGGCGCGATGGCGCCCCACTTCCTTCCCATAGTCCCGTATCGCCCATTTTCAACGTTCTCTCGGTTCGGGTTCGCAGTGCGCTTTACCGCGGTCGATTCGAGCGCCATTCCCATTCCTTTGCCTGTAAACCTCAAGAAGGAGGATGAACGTGAAGTTCTTTCTGGACACGGCCGACCTCGCCGAGATCGAGGAGGCGGCCAGCTGGGGCGCTTTGGCCGGCGTGACCACCAACCCGACGCTGTACTCGCGCATCGGGGGCAAGCTGGACGACTTCCACGCGCACATCAAGCGCATCTGCGACATCGTGGGGCCGGATTGCCCGGTGTCCGCCGAGTCGGTGGCCATGACCCGCGACGAGATCGTCCGCGACGGCCGGGAGCTCGCCGCCATCGCGCCGAACGTCGTCGTGAAGATCCCCACCATGGTGGAGGGCCTGGCCGCCACGCGTGCGTTGGCCGACGAGGGCATCCCGGTGAACATGACCTTGTGCTTCACGGTGCCCCAGGCCATTTTGGCCGCTCGCGCCGGCGCCCGCTACATCTCGCCGTTCGTGGGCCGCTTCGACGACATCTCCGAGGACGGCCTGGCGCAGCTGGACGACGTCGTGCGCGCCATCGGCAACTACGACTTCTCCGAGGACACCGTGAACGGCGAGCAGATCGAGATCATCGCCGCCTCTATCCGCAGCGCCAACCATGTGACCCAGGCCGCTCTCATGGGGGCCGACATCGCCACGGTTCCCTTCGGCATTCTGAAGAAATGCGTGCAGCATCCGCTGACCGACCGCGGCCTTGAGTCGTTCCTCAAGGACTGGGAGAAAGTGCAGAACGCATGAGCGATACCCAAGAGACGATGACGACGGAAGCGGCCGCCCCGGAGGCGACCCCCGAGAAGCCGAAGCGCGGCCGTCCCCGCAAGAAGGCAGAAGAGGCCCCGGCGCCGGCACCGGCACCGGCTGCCGAAGGTGCCGAGGCGTCAGCCGCTCCGGCCAAGAAGACGACGCGCCGCCGTGCTGCGGCCAAGCCCGCCGAGGAGGCCGCGGCTCCCGCAGCCACCGAGGCGCCGACGGCCGAGGAGGCGCCGAAGCCGCGCCGCACCCGCGCCCGCAAGACGCCCGAGCCGGCGGCGGAGGAGGGGACGGGTGCCGCGACCCACGCAGCACCTACGACTTCCGAGACTTCCGAAGAGGCTCCCAAGCCGCGCCGCGCCCGCGCCCGTAAGGCGGCATCCGAGCCGACGGCCGGCGCGGAGGAGAAGGCCCCGCAGGCCAAGGAGCCCGAGGGCGCCGAGGCGTCCGCAGCGGGCACCGGCACGTCCGAGGCGCCCGCGGCCGCCGATGCCCCCGAGTCCAAGGAGGCTCCTCGCCGCGAGCGCACCACCACGACGGTGATCCGCCGCCGCGACCGCGAGGAGCGCCGCCAGAACCAGAGCGGCCAGAACCAGAACGGCCAGGGCCAAGGCAAGAACAGCCAGAACAAGCAGAACGCCCAGAACAGCCAGGGCGGCAAGAAGAACAAGAAGAACCGCCACGAGAATCGCAACCGAGAGCCTCAGCCCTCCGTCTCCAAGGAGGAGCTGACAGAGCTCAAGGTGGCCGACCTGCGCGCTCGCGCCGCCGAGGCGGGGGTGGATGCCGCGGGCCTGAAGAAGGCCGAGCTGGTGGACGCCATCTACGAGGCCGTCTGCAAGGCCGAGGGCTTCGCCGAGGTCACCGGCGTGCTGGACATCATGGGCGACGGCTACGGCTTTTTGCGCACTTCCGGCTACCTGCCCGGCGAGAACGACATCTACGTGGGGCTCGCCACCATCCGTAAGAATGGCCTGCGCAAGGGCGACATGGTCACGGGCACGACGTGCCCGGCGCGCCCCAACGACAAGTTCGCGGCCCTGCAGAAGGTGTCGGCCGTCAACGGCATGGCCCCCGAGATCATGGCCCTGCGCCCGAAGTTCGCCGACCTGACCCCGGTGTTCCCCGACGAGCGCCTGCTCATGGAGCACGGGAAGAACACCACCACGGCCCGCGTCATCGACCTGACGGCCCCTATCGGCAAGGGCCAGCGCGGCCTCATCGTGTCGCCGCCCAAGGCCGGCAAGACCACCGTGCTCAAGGACATCGCCGCTGCCATCACGGCGAACAACCCGGATGTGCACCTCATGTACCTGGGCATCGACGAGCGTCCCGAAGAGGCGACCGACATGGAGCGCTCCATCCGCGGGGAGGTGGTCTCCTCCACCTTCGACATGCCCTCCGAGAACCACATCCAGGTGGCCGAGCTCGTCATCGAGCGCGCCAAGCGCCTGGTCGAGCAGGGGAAGGACGTCGTCATCCTGCTGGATTCCATCACGCGCCTGGCCCGCGCCTACAACTTGGCGCAGCCCGCGAGCGGCCGCATTCTCTCCGGCGGCGTGGATTCCACGGCCCTTTATCCGCCCAAGCGCTTCCTCGGCGCCGCCCGCAACATCGAGAACGGCGGCTCGCTCACCATCCTCGCCTCGGCCCTCATCGAGACCGGGTCGAAGATGGACGAGGTGATCTTCGAGGAGTTCAAGGGCACCGGCAACATGGAGCTGAAGCTCGACCGCTACCTGGCCGATCGCCGCATCTTCCCGGCCATCGACCCCATCTCCTCGGGCACGCGCAAGGAGGAGCTGCTCATGGATCCGCAGGAGGCCCCGCTCATCTGGGGCGTGCGCCGCATTCTGGCCAACACGAACTCCACCGAGCGCGCCATGGACATGCTCATCAAGTCGCTGAAGCAGACCAATTCCAACCAGGAGTTCCTGCTGCGCATGGCGAAGAAGATGCAGGCACAGCAGGGTCGTGCGGACGATGGCATGGAACTGTAAGCCCGACGAATCCGGCCCGACGAAAGAGGCATCATGAGCGATCAAAACCAATGGCAGAACGCCGCCTGGGGCGCACCGCAGGAGGGCGCCCCGTCCTCGGGCGGCACGTCGGCGGGGCAGGGGCAGGGCGCCCCATCGCAGCAGGCCGCTCCCCAGCCTCCCTATCAGGTGGCTCCGCAGCCGCAGGCGCAGGCAAATCCCTACGGCTACGCCGCTGCCCAGCCGCGCCCGACTGCCGCCTATGCCGCCCAGTCTCAAGCCGCTTACGCCGCGCAGCCCCAGTCGCAGCCGGCTGCCGCCTACGCGGCGCCGGCCCAGGCTCCCTACGGCACCGCGGCTGGGGCCGTCCCGGCCCAGCAGCCCAAACGGCGCGGTTGGATCGTCGGTCTGGCCGCCGTGCTGACGGTGCTCATCTTGGGGGTGGCCACCATCGGGTCGTGCACCTCGGTGTTCACCAGTTCCATGGGGGCCTTCTCCTACGAGTCGCCCTCCTGGGCCGACACGGTTACCGGAGACACCGTGGGCATCATCAACATCAGCGGCACCATCCAGTACGACGGCACCACCTCAAGCCCCGAGGGGCTTAAAAGCCAGTTGGACGCCGCCGAGCAGAACCCGCATATCAAGGCGGTCGTGCTGCGCGTGAACTCCGGCGGAGGCGTGGCCACGGCCGGCGAGGAGATGAGCACCTACATCCGCGACTTCTCCAAGCCCGTGGTGGTCTCGAGCGCCTCCATCAACGCGAGTGCCGCCTACATGATCTCGTCCCAGGCCGACTACATTTTCACGGACAAGACGACCTCCATCGGCTCCATCGGCGTCATCATGTCGGTGACCGACCTGTCGGGGCTCTACGAGAAGCTGGGTATCTCCGCCGAGAACATCACCTCGGCCGACGCCAAGGACTCCGGCGCCGGCAACCGCCCGCTCACCGAGGAGGAGCGCGCCTGGTACCAGGATCAGGTGGATCAGATCAACGAGGTGTTCATCAACTTCGTCGCCGAGGGCCGCGACATGCCGGCGGAAGACGTGCGCGCGCTGGCCACGGGCCTTACGTTCACCGGCATGGACGCCGTGGAAAACGGGCTGGCCGACGAGTTGGGCACCCAAGAGGCCGCCGTGGCGAAGGCCTGCGAGCTGGCCGGTATCGCCGATGCTGATACCGTGTATCTGCAGTCGTCCACGAGCGATTTGTCGCGCCTTCTGGATATCATGGGCACCGAAGATTCGCTGGATGTTTCCGGGACACTGAAGGAGTTGGAGAACCGTGTCGGACTTGAATAGCAGAGAGCGGGTCGAGTGGCCCGCCCGCGCCGTGGTGACGGCGGGCATGCCCTATGGGAACAAGCCCTTGCACTTTGGCCACATCGGCGGCGTGTTCGTGCCCGCCGACGCCTTCGCGCGCTTTCTGCGCGACCGCATCGGCGCCGAGAACGTCCGTTTCGTCTCCGGTACCGACTGCTTCGGCAGCCCCATCAACGAGGGCTACCGCAAATTGGTGGAGGCCGGCGAGTTCGACGGCACCATCGCCGACTACGTGCTCGCCAACCACGAGCGCCAGAAGGCGACCCTCGAGGCCTTCCAGGTGAGCCTGGACATCTACGAGGGCAGCGGCATCGGGCACGCGGGCGACGTGCACCAGATGATCTCCGACCAGTTCATCGAGCGCCTGCACGAGAGCGGCCACTTGAAGCTGGACTCCACCCTGCAGTTCTACGACGCTAAGGCCGGCACTTTCCTGAACGGCCGCCAGGTGCAGGGCCACTGCCCCGTGCAGGGCTGCAAGTCGGAGCACGCCTATGCCGACGAGTGCGATCTGGGACATCAGTACGCTCCGGTGGACCTCATCGCCCCGGTGTCCACGCTCACGGGCACCGTCCCCGAGATGCGGCCCGTGGAGAACTGGTACTTCGATCTGCCCGGGTTCGAGGACTTCCTGAAGGGCTACGTGCGCGAGCTTGAGGCCGACGACGAGGTGCGCCCGGTGGTGACCAAGGCCATCGCCGAGTTTCTGGCGCCGCCCGTGATCTTCGTAAAGAACGAGCACTTGGAAGAGTACGAGGCCATGGCCGCCGAGCTGCCGCCCCACGAGTTCCGTCCCGCCGAGGGCAACAAGCAATCCTTCGAGATAGAGTTCGCCTCCATCGGCGAGCGCGATCGGGCCCGCGACGCGCTGGCCGCGGCCGGCCTGCGCTTCCGCACCTCGAAGACGCTCGTGCCCTTCCGCATCACCGGCAACATCGAATGGGGCGTGCGCGCTCCCGTCATCGACGGCGTGGAGGGGCTCACGGTGTGGTGCTGGCCCGAATCGCTGTGGGCGCCCATCTCGTTCACCATTACGATCAACGACGAGCAGGGGATGCCGCGCACGAGCTGGCGCGACTTCTGGTGCTCCGACGACGCTCGGGTCTACCAGTTCATCGGCCAGGACAACCTGTACTTTTACGGCGTAGCCCAGCCGGCGCTGTGGGAGGCTCTGCGCCCCGGCGGCCTGTTCGCCGAGGGCCCCGACTCCCAGATGCGCCAGACCACGCTCGTGGCGAACCACCATATGCTCTTCGGGAAGAAGAAGGCCTCCTCGTCGGGCGCGGTGAAGCCGCCCACGGGCGAGGAGCTGCTGGAGCACTACACGCCCGAGCAGCTGCGCGCCCACTTCCTGGCGCTCGGGCTCGACCAGAAGTCCGTCGGCTTTTCCCCCAAGCCCTTCGACCCGGACCCGGCCAAGCGCGACGATCCGCGCTACGCCGACCCGGTGCTCAAGGAGGGGGCGCTGCTCACCAACGTGTTCAACCGTCTCGCCCGCAGCTGCTTCTACGAGGCGCAGAAGAATTTCGACGGCTGCATGCCTTTGGGCGCCGTGACGCCCGAGGTGCGTCGCCGCGCTTTCGAGGCGCTGCTCGACTACGAGGAGCGCATGCACAAGGTGGAGCTGCACCGGGTGATGTCGGTGTGCGACGAGTTCATCCGCTGGTCGAACAAGTGGTGGGCCGACGGCATCAAGGCCGCCGAGGCGTCCGAGGACGCGGATGCGCGCCGCCAGGTGCTTGTGGACTCGTTCTACCTGCTGCGCGTGGCCTGCCTGCTCATGCATCCCGTCGTGCCCGTGGGCTGCGAGAAGATCTGCGACTACCTGAGCTTCGACTTCGGTGACTTCTTCAGCTGGAACTACGACTTCGATTCCAACGACGAGTTGTGCCCGGCCATCGAGATCGATGCCGGCGCCCACCGCATCCACGAGCTCCCTCCGCGCTTCGACTTCTTCCGCAAGCACGAGTCGCAGTACAAGTAAGGCTAACGTGCCGGACCGATCGTTCCGAGAGCCCGCTTCTGGCGGGCTCTTTTTGCTCCTTCGGATGTCCTGGCCGCGAAAGCGAGGATCCGTAAGGGACGAGCGAGAGCGTGCAAATGGAGCTGCGAGTGCCCAGCATGGCGGATCCGATGCATCGAACCGGAAGTCGCGGTTGCGCGGCTGCGTGGCGGAGGCTGTCGGTCGGAGGTTGCGGCCGCGATGCTGTTCGTTGAGTGGTGCGGACGAGATAGCGCGGGCTGGGAGCTTTGTAGCGGAAGGGGAATGAGATGGCTACGATTGTCGAGGGCCTTCTTGCTGCGCGGGGACGCCTCCTCCGGCGCTTGTCTGCCTTGTCGTACTTTCTTTGCGCAATCCCTTGCTTTTGCGGAGGATTGTGCTATTTTAGACAGGCTGTCTTCGCAGGCGTGCGATGGGCAGCGGCAACTATCACACATGCTCGGGCGACCGAACTTCGCGAGTGGCCACCGGAAAAAGGCTGCGAAGGGGCGGGATGACCTCGGGCAGAGGACTAACGAATGGAGTGATCATGACGAAAGTCAGCATTACCACGCTGCTCGACGCCGGCGCGCACTTCGGGCATCAGACCCGCCGCTGGAACCCCAAGATGAAGCCGTACATCTTCGGCAGCCGCGGCGACATCTACATCATCGACCTGAAGCAGACCCTCTACGGGCTCGACGCCGCCTACACCTTCGTGAGCAACCTCACCCGCAAGGGCGGCACCGTGCTGTTCGTGGGCACCAAGAAGCAGGCCCAGGAGGCCGTCGCTGACGCCGCCAACCGCTGCGGCATGCCCTACGTGAACGCCCGCTGGCTCGGCGGCATGCTCACCAACTTCGCCACCATCCGCACCCGCGTGAAGCGCATGGAGGAGCTGGAGGCCATGGACGCCGACGGCCGCATGGCGCTGCTTCCCAAGAAGGAGCAGATCCTGCTGCACAAGGAGCTCGCGAAGCTGCAGACCAACCTCAACGGCATCCGCAACATGAAGAAGGTGCCCGACGCCATCTTCGTGATCGACACCAACCGCGAGGGCATCGCCCTGCACGAGGCCCATCGCCTGGAGATCCCCGTCGTGGGCACGCTCGACACCAACTGCGACCCGGACGACGTCGATTACGGCATTCCGGCCAACGACGACGCCATCCGCTCCGTGCGCCTGCTCGCCGACTTCATGGCCGACGCCGTCATCGCCGGCACCGGTGCCGACGTGACCGCCGCCGAGATGGCCGGCGAGGCCGCTGCCGCCGACGCTGTGGCCGAGGTGGCCACCGAGGCCGCCGCTGACGTGGCCGAGGGCGCGGGCGCCGAGGTCGCTGCCGACGTGGTCGCCGACGCTGTCTCTGAGTAAGTAAGACTCTCATTCCCCAAAGGAGGAATTCATGGCTAACATCACCGCTTCCATGGTGAAAGAGCTCCGCGAGATGACCGGCGCGGGCATGATGGAGTGCAAGAAGGCCCTGGCCGAGGCCGAGGGCGAGATGGAGAAGGCCGTCGACGTGCTGCGCACCCGCGGGCTCGCCGCCGTCGCCAAGAAGGCCGGGCGCGCCACCAACGAGGGCACCGTCATGGCCATCGTGAACGATGCGTGCACCACCGGCGCCGTGGTCGAGCTGAACTGCGAGACTGACTTCGTGGGCATGAACGAGAAGTTCAAGGCCTATGCCGAGAAGATCGCCAAGGCGGCGCTTGCCGCGAAGCCGGCCGATGTGGACGCGCTGAAGGCCGCCGTCATCGACGGCGAGACCGTCGAGGAGATCGTCACCGACTGCATCCACGTGATGGGCGAGAACACCCAGCTGGCCCGCGTGGCCGTGGTGGACGCCCAAGCTGTGTCCGCCTACATCCACGGCGGCGGCAAGATCGGCGTTCTGGTGACCTTCAACGTCGAGGGCATCGATCCGGCCTCCGACGCCTTCCAGAAGTGTGGCCGCGACATCGCCATGCAGGTGGCTGCTCTGAACCCGGTGTCCGCCACCCGCGAGGACGTGCCCGCCGACGTGGCCGCCCACGAGATGGAGATCTACAAGGCCCAGGCCGCCGAGTCCGGCAAGCCCGAGGCCATCCAGGAGAAGATCGCGCTCGGCCGCATGGACAAGTTCTACAAGGAGAACTGCCTTGCCGAGCAGGACTTCGTGAAGAACCCCGACCTCACGGTGGCCCAGTACGCCGACGAGTGCGCCAAGGAGATGGGCGGAAAAATCGCCATCACCGGTTTCGTGCGCTTCGCTCTGGGCGAGTAGCCGCAACGGGATGGATTTATTTCCAAAAGGAGGAAAGCCCGCGCGGGTGCGCGGGCTTTTTTCTATAATAGGGACACTTGTGAATAGTTGCATGACGCGGGGCGCTCGGGCGTCCCGGCAAAAGGACTAGAAATGAACCAGGAAGTCATCATCGTTCGGGGAAACCATACCCTCAAAGGCGACGTGCGCGTCTCCGGCGCCAAGAACTCGGCCTTGAAGCTCATGGCCGCGTCCATTCTGGGGCAGGGGGAGACGATCCTGCACAACGTGCCGCTCATTTCCGATATCGAACTTATGAGCGAGGTGCTCGCGCGCCTGGGCGCCACCGTGGTGCGCGAGGGGCATACCCTGCGCATAAACACTGCCGACGTCGACAGCTGCGAGACGCCCTACGAGCTCGTCTCGAAGATGCGCGCCTCCATCTCGGTGCTGGGGCCGCTTATCGGGCGCTTCGGCGAGGCGCGGGTGGCCATGCCCGGCGGCTGCCAGATCGGCGCCCGCAAGATCGACATGCACCTGGTGGGCTTGGAGGCCCTGGGCGTTGCGTTCGACGTGGATCACGGCGTTCTGGCCGCCACGACGCCGAACGGCCTGCGCGGCACCCACGTGTACCTCGAGTTCCCCTCGGTGGGCGCCACGGAGAACATGCTCATGGCCGCCGTGACCGCCGAGGGCCACACGGCCATCGAGAACGCCGCCTGCGAGCCCGAGATCGAGGATCTGGCGAACATGCTCAACGCCATGGGCGCGCGCGTGTCCGGCGCCGGCACCTCGCTCATCGAGATCGAGGGCGTGCCGCTCTCGACGCTCCATCCCTGCGAGCACACGACGGTGGGCGACCGCATCGAGGCGGGCACCTTCCTCGTCGGCGGCGCGCTTTCCGGAGGCCCCCTCACCGTGCACGGCATCGACCCCGCCTTTTTGCGCATGGCCATTATGAAGTTGCGCGCCATGGGCTGCGATGTCGAAACGGGCGACGACTGGATCACCGTGCGCCGCGAAGGGCCCTTGTCCTCCGTGGACATCCAGACGCTGCCGCACCCCGGCTTTCCCACCGACCTGCAGGCCCAGTTCATGCTGCTGGCGGCCCTGGCCGACGATGTGTCGGTCATCACGGAGAACGTCTTCGAGAACCGTTTCATGTTCGCCGCCGAGCTCATGCGCATGGGGGCCGACGTGACGCTGGACGACCACCATGCCATCGTGCGCGGTGTCGATCATTTGGAAGGGGCGCCCGTGTCCTCCACCGATCTGCGGGCGGGCGCGGCTCTCGTGCTCGCGGGCATCGTGGCTGACGGCGAGACGAGCGTGCACCACTTGGAGCACATCGACCGCGGCTATGAGGACTACGTGGGCAAGCTGGCCTCCCTCGGCGCCGATATCCGTCGCGTGTCCGCGGATTCTCTCCGCTAGGGGCGTCCATGGCACTGCACGGCAAAAAGGCCCCTTCGGCCTCCCAGACCCGTCGCGTCTCCCGACGCGTGAACGATTCCATGATCGGCTCCCATGTGGAACGCGGCTCCTCCGCTCGGGGGCGCCACGCTGCCGGCGCCGACCGTCCGGCCCGCGTCGACTTCTCCGATGGACGCCGCAGCCGCCGAGCTGACCGCGGCATGGTGGACCAGGTGGACGTGGGCGCTACGAGCGGCGAGAGCGACTCCGATTACGCCCGGCGCCGCGCCCGGCGCAGCTACGCCGAGGAGATTCAGGCCAAGGGGCGCCGCCGCAAGATGATCTTCTTCGGGGCGGTTGCCCTGCTCGTAGTCGTGGTGGCCGCTGTGGCGGGCACGGCGGCGTTCTTCGCCTGGTCCGACTCCCAGCTGTCCTTGGGCGACTCGAACGCCAAAGAGGCGCTGACGGCTCCCGAGGAGGGAGCGCCCTATTACGCGCTGCTCTCCGCCGATCTCGCCAAGAACACGGCAGCTCCCTCCGCATCTGACGAGGCCTATCTCGCCGTGCGCATCGACGAGGGCGCCCGCACGCTTACGTTCATCTCGCTGCCGCCCTCGGTGTCCGTGGAGCTTTCCGACGGCGAGCGCCACGCCCTCCGCGACGCCACGTCGGTTGGCGGCGACGCGGAGCTTCTCCGGGCCGCCGGTTCGCTGCTCGGGGTTCAGTTCGCCCACTTTGCCTCCACCGATGCCGAAGGCCTCGCCTCCCTGGTTGATCTGGTGGGAGGCGTGCCGGTGGAGCTGTCCGAGGAAGTGGACGACCCCCGGGCCGGCATCCACGTGCTGGCCGCCGGCTCCCAGACGCTTGACGGCGCCCAGGCGCTCACGCTTTTGCGAGCGGCCAACTACAGCGATGCAATGGGAATGCAGGCGAAGATGCGGGCCCTGTTCACGGTGAATCTGGCCGAGCGCGCCACCTCGGGCGAGGGTCTTTCCTTCCCGAGCGTGATAGCCGACGGCGCGCCCTTCGTCTCCACGGACTGGACAAGCGGCCAGCTCATCTCTTTGGGCGATGCTCTCAGCCCCCTCACCGAGGCGACGGTGTACGCTGCCGTGGTTCCCGGGCGCCTCACGACCTCCGACGAGGGCGAGGAGACCTACGAGGTGTCCGACGAGGATCTCGCTGCGATGATGGAGACGGTGAACGCGGGGAATTCGCCGGAGAGCTTCGAGGGCAACCTCGCCAATGTCGACCGCAGCCTCGTCACCGTGGAGGTGCGCAACGGCAGCGGCATCCAGGGCGCGGCGGCCCGTTGCGGCGAGCTTCTGACCTCGGCGGGCTACGACGTGAAATCCGTCGGCAACGTGGACGATGGCACGGTGTACCCCGAGACGCTCGTCATCTACAAGGACGAGGCCTTCGAAATCGCCGCCAAGGCCATCGTGAGCGACCTGTCCGCGGGACGGGTGGTGAACGGCGGTGACTTCTATACCTTCGACACCAACGTTTTGGTGATCATCGGCACCGACTGGATCGGCTAGGCGCCCTCTGTGTTATGATGCTGGCCGATATAGGAAACCTCTCACGATAGGAGTGACTCATGGTTGAGAAGTCCGATGTGGCCGCGGTGCTGGAGCTGATCCGCCCGAGCCTGCAGGCCGACGGCGGCGACGTGCAGCTGGTGGACGTGTCCGACGACGGCGTCGTCACGGTGGAGCTGCAGGGTGCCTGCAAGGGCTGCCCCATGTCCCAGATGACGCTCGCCAATGGCGTCGAGCGCATCCTGAAGGAGCGCGTGCCCGGCGTTACCTCCGTGGTGCCGGCCCAATAGGCGGCAACGAGTTCGGAAATGCGTGCGGGCTCTTCGGGGCCCGCTTTTTTACGAGAGAGGCTGGTGTATGGAAGGATGCTGGAGCCGTCGCGGGTGCGATGACGAGATGCAGGGGCGCTGTCCGCACAACGTGCCGGGGGAGCCGTGCCCGGCGGACTGCCATTACGCGGCGTGCCACCGTCCGACTCATGTGGTGTGCGAGGACTTCGGAGTGCTCTTAAATCCGAACCGCGATTACGACGCGGCTGTCAAGCAGGTGTGTCGCTTCTGCGAGCACTTCCTTGTGAATGGGCCGGACATCGACCCGGAAACGTGTACGCGCGACAAATTCAGCGGCCGCAACCGGTTCCTGCTTTAGGACTCGACACAGATTTTGTGACCATTTTCTCTCGACTTTTTGCAAAGACCGAGAAGGCAGTTGGGTGAGAGGGCTTGCTTTTGCGTGATTGTCGAGGGGCTCTGCTACAATGCAGTTCGGCAAAGGTTCAAGCGTGAGCGAAGGCGGTGAGAGCAGTGAAAGCGAAGGTGACCTGTCCGGCCTGCGGGGCCGATGACCTCGACGTGCGCGCTTACGACTCGCTCATGGCCCTGCGCGCCGATCTGGCGCTGTTCACGCTGACCTGTCCCCATTGCGCCGCCCGCATCTCGGCGCTTCTGACCATTCCGCCCGAGTTGCGGGAGGAAGTTGTATTTGCCGCCATCGAGCTGGGCGCCGGCATGGGCGCCCATGAGGGAACATCGTAATGCTGAACGACATTTATCAGGGGCTTGACCCCATTGCCTTCTCGCTGGGGCCTCTGGTGGTGCGCTGGTACGGCCTGGCCTACGTGCTCGGGTTCGTCTGCGCCGCCGCCATCATCTACTTCGTAGCGAAGCGCTGGAAGCTCGGCATGAGCGAGGACAACCTGCTCACGCTCATGGTCTGCGCCATCGTCGGCGTGGTGCTGGGTGCGCGCATCGGATACGTGCTGTTCTACGGCGACGGCTACTACCTGTCCCATCCGCTGGAGATCCTTGCGTTCAACCAGGGGGGCATGAGCTTCCATGGCGGTCTCGTGGGGCTGCTTATCGGCGGCGCCGTAGCTGCCCGTATGACGCGCATTCCGTTTCTCACGTTGGCCGACTTGGGATCCATTGCGGCGCCGATTGGCCTGTTCTTCGGCCGCTGCGCCAACTTCGTGAACGGCGAGCTGTGGGGCGCGCCCACCGACGGGCCGCTCGGCGTGGTGTTTGGCGGCGCGGCCGGCATGATGCCGCGGCATCCCAGCCAGCTCTACGAGGCGGTGCTGGAGGGGATCGTCATCTTCTGCGTCCTGTTCGCGCTCTCGCGCAAGCGGCCACCGAGGCCCCAGGGCACCTTCCTCGGCGCATTTCTGGTGCTCTACGGCATCTTCCGCTTCCTCATCGAGTTCGTGCGCGAGCCCGACGTGCAACTGGGATACCTGTGGGGCGGTTGGCTCACCATGGGCCAAGTGCTCTCGGCACCGCTCATTGTGGCCGGCATCGCGCTGCTTATCTACGCGGCGAGGACGCGGCATCCCCAGGCCGGACCGCAGGAGATTCAGCCGCCGTCTGTCCCTGGCGATGCGGCTTAGGCGCTCCATCGGGTTTTCTTGTAACGACGTGGTGTCACCCGGCGTTGCGGAAATCGGGGTGGCACTCCTTCCAGTACAATATTTCAAGGCTGCGGACAGCGCGTCTGCGGCTCTTTGTAACGAGCAGCTACAAGAGATATGAGGTAGAACATGGACGTGAAATTCTACAAGTGCATGCATTGCGGCAACATTGCCGTTAAGGTCTTCGACGCGGGTGTGCCGCTGGTGTGCTGCGGCGAGAAGATGGTTGAGCTGGTCGCCGGCTCCCAGGACGCCGCCCTGGAGAAGCACGTGCCCGCCGTCGAGGTCGAGGGCAACAAGGTCGTCGTGAACGTCGGCTCGGTGGATCATCCCATGCTGGAGGAGCACTGGATCCAGTTCATCTGCCTGGTGACCGACAAGGGCTACCAGATTCACCCGCTCGCCCCGGGCGATGCCCCCCACGCCGAGTTCGTCATCGCCGAGGGCGAGACGCCGCTCAAGGTCTACGAGCACTGCAACCTCCACGGCCTGTGGGTGACCGAGATCTAAACGCCCGCTCGCGGAGCGAAATGAGAAAGACCCGTGTTGCGCGGGTCTTTTTTCTTGCATTCGGGGAAAACGATGCTAATATAGACAAGCTTGTCTCAGGGCTTGGTCGGAAACCAAGCCGCATTCGGCCCCTTGGTCGGAAACCAAGGAAGTTAGGAGAACCCAATGAAGCAAGGTATTCATCCGGAGTACGTGGACTGCGTCGTGAAGTGCAGCTGCGGCAACACCTTCACCACCCGCTCCACCAAGCCCGAGCTGAAGATCGACATCTGCAACGCCTGTCATCCGTTCTACACCGGCACCCAGAAGCTCATCGACACCGGTGGACGCGTCCAGCGCTTCGCCGACCGCTTCGGCGCCGCTAAGGACGTCGTGGCCGAGCGCGAGGCCGCCAAGAAGGCCGAGCGCGCCGCTCAGATCGCCGAGCGCGAGGCCGCCAAGAAGGCCGAGCGCGAGGCCAAGGCCGCCGCTAAGGCCGAGCGCGCCGCCGCCTATGCCGCCAAGGCCGCCGAGGAGGCCGCCCGCGCCGAGGCTCAGGCCGACGTTGACGCCATGGAAGACGCCGCTGCCGCCGGCACCGCCGAGGAGGCTCCCGGCGTGGAGCTGACCGACGCCGAGGTGACCGAGGCCGTGGAGGCCGCCGAGTAGCTCGTCGTCGCATTCGGTGAACGCAAGGCCCGCTCGCACTCCGGTGCGGCGGGCCTTTTCTTTTGCCGTCCTGTGAATTCCCGCAAAGGGGAGCGGGCGCGGTTTTATAATGCTAGGGAGTTGAACGCAACGCGACCGATGGGAGTAGATATGGTTGCGAATCCGGAGCAGGACTTCGTCCTGAAAACGGTTGAGAGCAGGGATGTTCACTTCGTTCGCTTCTGGTTCACCGACGTCTTGGGCAACATGAAGTCCTTCGCGGTGGTGCCCGGCGAGCTGGAGAGCGCCTTCGAGGAGGGCATGGGCTTCGACGCCAGCTGCATCGAGGGCTTCTCGGCGGCGCAGGAGTCGGACATGCTGGCCTTTCCCGACCCTTCCACCTTCGAGATCTTGCCCTGGCGTCCCCAGGCCAACGCCGTGGCCCGCATGATCTGCGACATCCGCACGCCGGAGGGGGAGCCCTACGCGGGAGATTCGCGCCATGTGCTGGAGCGGGTGGTGCGCCGCGCCGCCGAGGACGGCTACTCGTTTATCGTAGGGCCCGAGCTGGAGTACTTCTACTTCAAGGACGCCGAGGGCACCGACGTGCTCGATCATGGCAGCTACTTCGACCTGACGTCGCTCGATTCCGCCTCCGACTTGCGCCGCGACACGGTGCTCACTTTGGAGAAGATGGGCATTCCCGTGGAGTACTCCCACCACGAGAAGGGCCCTTCCCAGCACGAGATCGACTTGCGCTACGCCGATGCGCTCTCCATGGCCGACGCCGTTATGACCTACAAGCAGGTGGTGAAGGAAATCGCCATGAAGCACGGGGTGTACGCCTCGTTCATGCCCAAGCCCATGGCGGATGCTCCCGGCAACGGCATGCACGTGCACCAGAGTCTCATGGATCGCTCCGGCAACAACGTGTTCTTCGACCCGGACGATCCGTCCGGGTACAACCTGTCGGCCACGGCGAAGAGCTACATCGCCGGCCTTCTGAAGTACGCGCCGGAGTACACGCTGGTCACGAACCAGTACGTGAACTCCTACAAGCGCCTGCAGCCGGGAGGGGAGGCGCCCACCTGCATCAGCTGGGGCGCGCGAAACCGCTCGACCTTGGTGCGCATCCCGGGCTATCGCCCGAACAGCGAGTCGGCCTGCCGGGTGGAGCTGCGCAGCCCCGACCCGGCGGCGAACCCCTATCTCGCCTTCGCCGTCATGCTGGCCGCGGGGCTGGCGGGCATCGAGGAGGGGCTTGAGCTGATGCCCCCGGCCGACGAGGCCGCGCCCATCGGCTGCACCCGCTACGAGCATCGCGCCCGGGGCATCGAGACGCTGCCGGAATCCCTCGGCGAGGCCGTGGAGCGCTTCGCGGAGAGCAAGCTGATGCGCGAGACCTTGGGCGAGCACATCCACGATTACCTCGTGCGCACCAAGCGCGAGGAATGGGAGGCCTACCAGGGTATCGTGACCGCGTGGGAGCTCGAGCGCAATTTGGCGGTGTTGTAGCATGCAGCGCAAAACGATTATCTTCATCGCCGACAGCCTCGACAACGCCCACAAGTTCCAGCAGGTGCTCTCGAAGCTGGACGTGGACGTGGCCGCGGGCTCATCGGTGCAGTTCAAGAAGCTGCTCGCGGCGCACCCGAGCCACGATCTGGTCATCTACGAGGCCCGGGGCGACGCTCTGGGCACGGTGGCCTCGGTAGAGGCGGCGCTTGCCGAGGAAGGCGCCACTGCCATGCTCGTCATTGTGAACGAGGACCAGCTGGCCCAGTTCCGTCTGCCGGTGTCCTGCAAGGCCGACTTCGTCGTGCACGGGGCGAGCGCCGCCGAGTGCGCCACCCGCATCCGTCAGCTGCTGTGGCCCGGCAACGAGGGCAGTTCGGCCGACTACATCACCGTGGACAACATGACGGTGAACCTTGCCACCTACCAGGTGAAGGTCGGCGGGGAGCCGGTGGACCTCACCTATTTGGAATACGCCCTGCTCGCCTTCCTCGTCACCCATCCGGGCCGCACCTACTCCCGAGACGCGCTGCTGCGCCGCGTGTGGGGCTTCGACTACTACGGCGGCAGCCGCACCGTGGACGTCCACGTGCGCCGCGTTCGCGCCAAGCTCGGCCCGGAGCTCGCTCAGCGCCTGGAGACGGTGCGCGGCGTCGGCTATTTGTGGAACGCCTAAGACCCGAAAGGCTCGAAATGTCAAAAAAGATTGCCGTTATCGACGGAAACTCGCTCATGCATCGTGCCTACCATGCGGTGCAGACGCCCATGACCGCCAAGGACGGCACCCCCACCAACGCCGTCTTCGGCTTCCTCACCATGCTCTGCAAGTTCATCGAAATGGCCTCGCCGGACGCGGTGGTGTGCGCCTTCGACGCCGGCAAGCCGGTGCACCGCATCGAGGCCATGGCCCAGTACAAGGCACAGCGGCCGCCCATGGACGAGGAGCTGCACGTGCAGTTTCCCGTCATTCAGGAGCTGCTCGAGTCCATGGCCATCCCCGTGGTGAAGGTGCCCGGCTGGGAGGGCGACGACATTCTGGGCACCATTGCCGCCCGCGACGAGGCGCTGGGATACGAGACCCTGCTCGTCACCGGCGACAAGGACGCCTACCAGCTGGCGAGCGAGCTGACGCGCATCGTGACCACGAAGAAGGGCATCACGGACGTGACCATCAACGGGCCGGCCGAGGTGGAGGAGCGCTACGGCGTGACGCCCGCCCAGTTCATCGACTACCTGGGGCTTATGGGCGACAGCTCCGACAACATCCCCGGCGTGCCCGGCATCGGGCCCAAGACCGCCACGAAGCTTCTGCAGACCTACGGGTCGATGGAGGGCATCTACGAGCACGTGGGGGAGCTCAAGGGCAAGCAGAAGGAGAACATCGAGAACAACCGCGAGACGGCGTTTCTGTCCCGAGAGATCGCGACCATCGTGACCGATCTGGACTTCCCCCTCGACTTGGAGGCGGTGAGCTTTCCCGCCTTCGACGCGGCGGACGTGGAGGAGGCGTTCGGCAAGTACCAGCTGGCGAGCCCCTTGGCCCGGGTGCTGGCCATGATCGATGCCGAGCCGCCCTCGCGCGAGGCGAAGTTGGAAGTGGCGCCGGTGCTCGAGGGGGACGCCGGCGCGGCCGAGGTCGCCCGGGCCGTGAAGGCGGGGGAGACCATCGGCGTCGCCTTCGTCGATCCGGAGCAGGTGTCGCTGTTCGACGAGGGGGCGACCGGCGCGTTCGCCACCGACGAGGCAACGGTCGTCGCGGTGGGAGACGACGCGCTGGCGCTGCTCGCCCAGGTGGTTCGGGAAGGCTCGTTCGTGGCCCTGGATGTGAAGGCGGAGCTGCACCGGGTGTACCCGGCCGACACCGCCGAGCCGGCTCTCGTGAGCGATGGGGAGGTGCTCTCTGCCGACGGCTTCGACCTGTCCGTGGCGGGCTACGTGCTGAACTCGTCGCTTTCCGCCTACACCTACGACTCGCTCATGGAGGCCCTGGCCGCCTCCACGCTGCCCGAGGCCGAAACCGACGCCGAGCGGGCGACCATCCGCGCCACGGCGGCCCGACTGCTGAAGGGGCTCTTGGAGGAGGCGCTGAAGAAGGACGGCAGCTGGGACGCCTACGCCGACATCGACTTGCCGCTCGTGGGGGTGCTCGCCGTCATGGAGCGCGTGGGCGCCGCCATCGACGCGGAGCGCCTGGAGGCGCTGGGGCGCGAGGCCCAGGCCGAGGTGGACGGTCTCACGGCCCAGATTTACGAGCTGGCCGGCGAGCCCTTCAACTTGAGTTCCCCCAAGCAGCTGGCCCACATCCTCTTCGAGGTGCTGGAACTGCCCCCGGTGAAGAAGAACCAGCGCGGGTACTCCACCGACGCCAAGGTGCTCACGGAGCTGTCGGCCATCCATCCGTTGCCCGACCTCATCCTGCGCTACCGCGAGTTCTCGAAGATCAAGAACACCTACATTGACGCCCTGCCCCGTATGCGGGCCGCCGACGGCCGCGTGCACACCCAGTTCAACGAGACGGTCACCACGACCGGGCGCCTGTCGTCATCCGACCCGAACCTGCAGAACATTCCCGTGCGCACCGAGTTCGGCCGCCAGATCCGCAGTTGCTTCGTGCCGCTGCGGACGGGCGAGCTGTTCCTGTCGGCGGACTACTCGCAGATCGAGCTGCGCCTGCTCGCGCATCTGTCCGGCGACGAGCACTTGGTAGCGGCGTTCAACTCCGGGGCGGATTTCCACGCCTCCACGGCCTCTCGCGTCTTCGGTCTGCCGGTGGAGGCGGTGACACCGGAGCTGCGCAGCCGCGCCAAGGCGGTGAACTTCGGCATCGTCTACGGCCAGCAGGCCTTCGGACTCTCCCAGACGCTGGACATCCCCGTGGCCGAGGCCCGCGAGATGATCGACCGCTACTTCGAGGCGTACCCCGGCGTGCGCACTTACTTGGACGAGACCGTCGCCGAGGCCCGCGAGCGCGGCTTCGCCGAGACCATGCTCGGCCGCAAGCGCCACATTCCCGAGCTGAAGAGCTCCAACGGCCAGCAGCGGGCCTTCGGCGAGCGCACGGCCATGAACCATCCCATGCAGGGGAGCGCCGCCGACATCATCAAGATGGCCATGAACGAGGTGCAGCGCCGTCTTCTGGCCGAGGACTTTGAGGCCCAGCTCATGATCCAGGTGCACGACGAGCTGGACTTCTCGGTGCCGGCTGGGGAAGTGGAGCGGCTGGCCGCCATGGTGAAAGAGGTCATGGAAGGCGTCGTCAGCCTGAAGGTGCCCCTCATCGCCGACGTCAGCTGGGGTCCCACCTGGGCCGAAGCGCACTAGCGAGTCGATCGAGTCAGCCGAGTAAGCCATGCGCCGGGAGGTCGGGAGGAGGTATCCCCAGACCTCTGCGCGCCCCCTGGAGAACGCGGCCGTTAAGAAATAGCTTCCACTTCAGCAGCAGCGATGCGGGGATGGTACCGGCCTATGTGCGTTCCTTCCGCTATTTCTTTTGCCGCGTTCGCAGGGGGATAAAGCGCGCAGCGGGCTGGGGATACCTCCTCCCGACCTCCCAGTCAGAGGAGTCCCTTACACCGTCTTCCAGAAATCCTGGATGAGCTCCTGGCGGTTGGTATGCCCCGTCTTTTGCAAGATGTTGTGCACGTGCACCTTCACGGTGGAAGGGGAGAGCGACATCGCCGAAGCGATGTTCTGGTTGTCCTGATCGCGCAGGATGTAGTCGAGCACCTCCTGCTCGCGGGCCGTCAGCTGGTGGCGCTTGGCGTAGACGAGCAGATCCTCGGCGGTCTGGCGGTAGCGCAGGGTGTCGTCCACCACGGGCGACGTGTTCGAGTGAATGTTCAGCTGGCGCAGGGCGAACCAGCAGGTCATAGCCGCGCAGACCATCATGAGCACGTTCTCGGCGTAGTTGCGCTCCGCTGACAGCGTGATTGGCCCCAAGGTGATTGTGTCGGTGGACAGCACGAGGAAGAACAGCGCGTCCTCGGCCACCATGACCATTCCGAGCAGGGCGAGAGCGACGCAATGGTTCTTGTAGCGCCCAAGTCGTTGCCGCTCGACCTGGTCTTTCGTACGCAGGTAGTGAACGGCGCCATAGGCCAGGATCCAGAACATGAAGGCGGCGCGGCAGCTGTAATAGCAGAACCTCAGCACCTTGCTCTCGCCGGAGATGGCGAGCAGGATCAGCGAAAGGGCGGCATAAACGACGATGGGCGTGATGCGGATGCTGCGACGGCACTCGCCGATGTACTCGCAGACCATGAACCAGAAGGCGCCGAGAAAGCCGGCTCCGGTGACCATCGTGTAGAGCGAGCGGATGAAATAGTACTCCTGGGTCAGCCCCGAGGCCAGCTCGCGCGCCGCATAGTCGTCCTGCAGGATGGAGGCCACGTCGAAGAAGTAGAACATGAACGCGATGCAGGCGAACAGCATCGTTTTCCGCTTCGTCACCAAATACGAGGAAAGACACACTGCCGCCGTCAGTGCCGAGACGAGAATAACCAAGAGCGTCTCGTAGAAAATCGCCAGTCCCATAGACCCCTTCGTTCCAGCCAGCCTGCATCAAACCCTCTTTTTAAGCTCATTATATCGCTTCGCGGGGAATTTCGAGGGTCGGGGGAAGCCGTCGAGAGCGATGGGGGCCTGGATGGCGCTCTGCGTTCCCCGAATGCGTCGCTCGAAGGAGAGTTGTGGAGACGCGCCCGGGCGAAAACTCTTGAGCAGAAAGCTTACGAAACGGTAACAGCGCTTAATTACCTGACGAAAAGTCAATAATCAGAGTTTTTAAAAAGCGTAAGTGACCTGCGGTTTAGATTGGTTGTAGAAGAAACCCGTAGGAAAGCGTTTGGCTGATGGGGCCGAGCTACAACTGGTTTAGACCTTTCGCAAACTTCATAGTTCCTGCACATTGGATTCATGAAATCGCGAGCCAGTTCCTTCGGGACTCGCGTGGCCGTGGAGGGAAACCGCGGCAGCCGGCAATCGAGTGGCGCGGACGCGCCAGATCGGAGAGTCACATGCAAGGAGTAAACGTCAAGAGCGAGATCGGCAACCTCAAGAAGGTTATCCTTCATCGCCCGGGGAACGAGCTTTTGAATCTCACCCCGAACACGCTGGAGGAGCTGCTGTTCGACGACATCCCGTTTTTGGAGGTCGCCCAGGCCGAGCACGACGCCTTCGCCGGAATTCTGCGCGAGGAGGGCGTCGAGGTCGTGTACCTGGAAGACCTCATGGCCGAGGCCCTGGACACCGATCCGGCCCTGCGCGAGAAGTTCCTCGACCAGTGGATCTACGAGGCGGGCATCCGCACCGATCTGTACACCCAGATCATCAAGGACTACATCAATAGCGAGTACGCCGGCACCAAGGACATGGTCATGAAGACCATGGCCGGTATCAACCTGCAGGAGCTGCCGCAGCAGCACACCAACCTGCTCGTGGACATGGTGTCCGACCGCACGAAGCTCGTGTGCGCCCCGATGCCGAACCTGTACTTCACCCGCGATCCGTTCAACATGATCGGCAACGGCGTGGGCATCAACCGCATGTACAGCCAGACGCGCAACCGCGAGACCATCTACGGCTCCTACATCTTCAACTATCATCCGGATTTCAAGGACGTGCCGCAGTACTACAGCCGCGAGAACACCTTCCACATCGAGGGCGGCGACGTGCTGAACATCAACGAGCACGTGCTCGCCATCGGCATCTCGCAGCGCACCGAGCCCGACGCCATCGACCAGCTGGCCCACAACGTGTTCGGCGACGAGACGTCCACCATCGACACCATCCTGGCCTTCAACATCCCGGTGTCCCGCGCCTTCATGCACCTGGACACCGTGTTCACCCAGATCGACTACGACAAGTTCACCATCCATCCCGGCATCATGGGACCTTTGACCGTCTTCGAGATCACCCCGGACGGCAAGGGCGGCACCAAGATCCGCGAGCGCAACGAGG
>OLRK01000364.1_pt1 | contig 55032 bp, 41 predicted proteins | sample 1672911 | NCBI WGS metagenome assembly OLRK01 (sample SAMEA3136736, study PRJEB25190) | human gut metagenome | biome: human gut; feature: human-associated habitat; material: faeces | place: Austria | collected 2013
TCGTTCGCGAGGACGTCGGCGCTTCACGTCAGCCCCATCGGGCTCCGATCCCAGGGCCGACCAAGGTCGGCCCCTACGGGGATCAACCCACCGAGAAGGCCCCTCGCGGAGCGACCTAGCCGCGATACGGCGAGAAGGCCAAAGCGGCGTTGTGGCCGCCGAAGCCCAGCGAGGTCGACAGGGCCACCTTCTGCGGATAGTCGGTGACCGCCTCGGTGACCACGGCCACGGGGCAGTCCTCGGCGGCCTCGGCGAAGCCGGCCGTGGGGGGCACCGCGTCGCGGGCCACGGACAGGGCGCACACGATGGCCTCCACGGCACCGGCGGCGCCGAGCATGTGGCCCGTGGTGCCCTTGATGGACGTGACGGGCAGCTCGGCGGCCGCCTCCGCGCCGCCCATGAGATTCGCGAGCGCCTTCGACTCCGTGGCGTCGTTGGCCGGCGTGCCCGTGCCGTGGGCGTTCAGGTGCCCCAGATCGGCCGGGGTGAAGCCGCCCTCGGCCAGAGCGGCGGCCATGGCGGCCGTGATCGCGGTGGCCTCCGGGTCGGGCGCGGTCATGTGGTAGGCGTCGCCCGTGCTGCCGAAGCCGGTGATCTCGGCGATGGGCTCGGCCCCGCGGGCGAGCGCGCTTTCCAACGACTCGATGACTAGGGCCCCCGCCCCCTCGCCGGCCACGAAACCGCCGCGGCGGGCGTCGAAGGGCAGCGAGGCCTCCTTGGGATCCTCGGCGCGGGTAAGGGCCGACAAATTGGTGAAGCCGGCGATGCAGATGGGGCTCACGGACTCCTCCGTGCCGCCCACGAGCGCCGCGTCGATGTAGCCGTGGCGAATGTCGCGCAGCGCCGTGCCGATGCAGTGGGCACCGGTGGCGCAGGCGGTCACCACGTTCAGGCACTCGCCGCGCATGCCGTAGCGAATGGCCAGGTTGCCCGCCGCGATGTTCCCGATCATCGTGGGGATGAACAGGGGGTTCACGCGCTTGGGGCCCTTCTCCTCCAAGGTGGCGAAGCTCTTCTGCAGCTCGTCGATGCCGCCGATGCCGGTACCGAACACCACCGCGATGCGGTCGCGGTTCTCGTCGGTCACTTCCAAGCCGGACTGGGCCAGCGCCTCGTCGGCCGCCACGATGGCGTACTGCACGAAGCGCTCGAAGCGGCGCGCCTCCTTCTTGGTCAGGCCGTGCTCGACACCGTCGAAGTCGCGCACCTCGCCGGCAATGTGCACCTCGTACTCGCTCGTATCGAAGCGCTCGATGGGCGCGATGCAGCACTCGCGCCCCATGAGCGCCTCCCACAGCGCCTCGACGCCCACGCCGGCCGGCGTCACCGCGCCCACGCCGGTGATGACGACGCGATGGGTGCCGTCGGGCCGCCGGGTCTGAATGCTCTCGCTTGCGTTCTCGCTCATAGGGACATACCTCCGTCCACGCAAATGACCTGACCGGTGATGTAAGACGCCTCGTCCGAGGCGAGGAAGCGCACCAAATGGGCGATGTCGTCCGGCTCGCCCAAGCGCCCGCTGCCGATGCGGCTCACGATGGCCTCGCGCTGGGCATCGGAAAGCGCGTCGGTCATGTCGGTGGCAATGAAGCCGGGCGCCACGGCGTTGGCCGTGATGTTGCGGCGCGCAAGCTCGCGGGCGAGCGACTTCGTGAGCCCGAGGACGCCGGCCTTGGAGGCGGCGTAGTTCACCTGGCCCGCGTTGCCGTACACGCCCACCACGCTGGACATGTTCACGATGCGGCCCCAGCGCTGCTTCATCATCAGCTTCGCGGCGGCGCGGCAGCAATGGAAGGTGCCCTTCAGGTTGATGTCGATGACGGCGTCGAAGTCGTCGTCGGACATGCGGGCGGCCAGGCCGTCGCGGGTGATGCCGGCGTTGTTCACGAGCACGTCCACCCGCCCGTTGGCCTCGGCCGCGGCGGCGATGAGCGCGTTGGCCTCCTCTTCTATGGCCACGTTGGCGGCAACGGCCAGGGTTTCCACGCCGAACTCTTCGGCGATCTCGGCAGCCACCGCCTCGGCGGCGGGCAGGCTGCGCTCAGAAGAGCTGTTCACCACCACGTTCATGCCAGCGGCCGCCAGCTCGCGGGCCACGGCGCGTCCGATGCCGCGGGTGGAGCCGGTCACAACGGCGCAGCGGCGGTTTTCTGATTCGGTCACGTCTATTCCTTTCCGAATTCCTCGACGAAGGCGTCGAAGGAGGGACGATCCTGAATGGCGGAGCGGGGCGCGCTGCGGTCGATGCGCTTCACGAGATTGGCGAGCACGCCGCCGAAGCCCACTTCCGCGAACATCTTCGCGCCGGCCTCCTGAAGCTTCGCCACGCTGGCCTCGAACTGCACGGGCGACACCAGGTGCGCCACCAGCTCGTCGCGAGCGCCGGCGGCGTCAAGCGGCGCGGCGTGCACGTTGCCGATGACCGGCACCACCGGCTCGCGGAACTCCACCCGCGCCAGGTAGTCGGCGAAGGGCTCTTGCGCCGGTGCCATGAGCGGACTGTGGAAGGCGCCGGAGGTGGCCAGGCGCGAGAAGCGGCCCTTGCTCGCGGCCCAAGCCTCCTCGGCGCGAGCCACCGCCGCCGGCGTGCCGGCGACGACGATCTGGCCGCCGCCGTTCAAGTTCGCGGGCACGAGCACCTCGCCCTCGGCGCACTGGGCGCACAGCGCCTCGGCCTCGGGCAGCGTGATCTTCAGAAGCGCGCTCATAACGCCGGGGTTCGCGTCGGCCGCCTCTCCCATGAGGCGCGACCGCTCGGCGATGAGCGCGAAGGCGTCCTCCTCGACGAGCATGCCGCCGAGCACCATGGCGGAAATCTGCCCGAGGGAGAACCCGAGCAGCGCGTCCGGCACGATGCCGCGCGCCTCAAGCGCCCGCCCCATGCCGACCGACAGCGCCGCGATGGCGATCTGGGCGTTGCGCGTGTCGTTCAGCTCTTCGGGCGACGCGTCGCGCACAAGCGCCGCCACGTCGCGGCCGAGCACGTCCGAGGCGCAGGCGAACACGGACGCCACCTCGGGAATATCCAGCATATCGGCACCCATGCCGGGCTTCTGCGAGCCCTGGCCCGAGGCCATGAACACCAGGCCAGCCGGGCCCAAGGGCGCCAAGGGAGTCTCATCAAGCATGGCAGCCTCCCTACACGCGCGCCCGGCGGCTGTTCAGCTCGGCCAACTCGCCCAAGGAGCGGCCGGCCAGGGCCTCGGCCTCGCGCACCATATCGGCAATGACGCCGGCCGCCGTGCCGCGCTCGGTCACCAGCGCGGCCACCTGGCCCGCCATGACCGAGCCGTTTTCCACGTCTCCCGCCACGGCGCGGGCGAGCGAGCCGGCGTACATGCCCTCCAGCTCTTCCCCGGAGGTGGCGGCCATCTCAATCTTGCGGCATTCGCGGGCGAACTTGTTCTTCAGGCCGCGCACGGGATGCCCCGTGCCGCGCCCGGTGACGATGGTGTCGGAGTCCTTCGCCTTCAGCACTTTTTCCTTCCACGCCTCGTGCACGCTGCACTCCTCCACGGTGAGGAAGCGCGTGCCGCACTGCACGCCCTCGGCGCCCAGCGCGAAGGCGGCGAGCATGCCCCGGCCGTCCACGATGCCGCCGGCGGCGATGACGGGAATGGAAACCGCCGCACACACCGACGGCACAAGGGCCATGGTGGTCAGCTCGCCGATGTGCCCGCCGGCCTCGGTGCCCTCGGCCACCACGGCATCGGCGCCGAGGCGCTCCATGCGGGCCGCCAGCGCCGAGGAGGCCACCACGGGCACCACCTTCACGCCCGCGTCCTTCCACATCTTCATGTAGTTCGCAGGACTGCCGGCACCGGTGGTCACCACTTCCACGCCCAGCTCGCACACCAGCTCGGCCACCTCGCCCGCGCGCGGATCCATCAGCATGACGTTGATGCCGATGGGCTTGCTCGTGAGGGCGCGGGCACGGGCCACCTGCTCGCGAATCCACTCGGGCCGGGCGCCCCCGCAGGCGATGATGCCCAAGCCGCCGGCTTCGCTTACGGCGCCGGCCAGCCCTCCGTCGGCGATGCGGGCCATGGCCCCTTGCACGACGGGATACTCAATGCCCAAAAGCTCTGTGATACGGGTCTTCATGAAAGCAGCTCGTCCTCTCTTTCGCTGCGGCAACACGCGCCTTGAGATAAACTATCTGAGAAATCTTAAGGAATTCGCCCCAAAAACTGACCGCGCGTTTAAAATCTTCACCAAACATCTCATCGTTGAGCAGAAAACTTGGCGATATGGGGCATCATAGAGCAGGTTGAGGCATCATTTACGGAAAGGAACGGCTTTGGGCAGCGTCATCATCGGATCGGGCAGAGCGCTGCCCGCGCGCATCGTCACCAACGACGAGCTCTCGGAAATCGTAGACACCACCGACGAGTGGATCGTCCCGCGCACGGGCATTCACACCCGCCACGTCGCCATCGAGGAGACCTGCACCGACCTGGGCACCCAGGCGGCGCTGCGGGCGCTGGGGCTTGAGGAGGGCGGTTGGCAGCGCGAGGCGGGAGCGATCGATGCCGCCAGCCTGGACATGATCATCTGCCCGACGCTCACCGCCGACACCCACTTCCCCTCCGAGGCCGCCCGCATCCGCGAGCGCATCGGTGCCACAAACGCCGTGTGCTACGACATGTCCTGCGCCTGCTCCGGCTGCGTCTACGGGCTTTCCACCGCCGACCTCATCATGGCCGGCGCCGCCTTCGCGCGCAAGGAAACCGCCCGCACCGGGACGCCTATGCGCTGCAACGACGTGCGCCGCGTGCTCGTCGTGGCCGCCGAGCGCCTGAGCAAGCTCGTCGATTGGGAAGAGCGCGCCACGTGCATCCTGTTCGGCGACGGCGCCGGGGCCGTGGTGCTGGAATGGCGCGACGAGACGGAGGCCGGTGCTGCCGAAGCCGCCGGTGCCACCGGTGCCGCCGGGGCCGACGCCCCTGGCATCCTCTCCTCGTACATGGAGAACACCGACGACGTCGACCGCACCCTCTGGTGCGACAGCGCCTTCGCCTCCCGCGAGGTGCCCTTCGCCGCCGACGGCACGACCGCCGCTGCTGGCACCTCCGCCACCGATACCCCGCGCCTCGCCGCTGCCGACGCGGAAAGCGACCCCTATATGCGCATGGCCGGCCAGGCGGTGTTCAAGTTCGCCACCTCCGCCATGATTCGCTGCACCGAGGAGGCGCTTACCCGCGCCGGACTGACCACCGACGACGTCACCCTGTTCACGCCGCACCAGGCCAACGAGCGCATCATCCGCTACGCCGCCAAGAAGATGGGCCTCCCCATGGAGCGCTTCCAAGTGATCATCGACCACGTCGGCAACGTCAGCGGCGCCAGCGCCCTCATCGCCCTGAACGAGGCGCTTTGCGAGGGCAAGCTGCAGCCGGGAGACATCGCCTGCATGACCGCCTTCGGCGGCGGCCTCACCGCCGGCTCCTGCGTGATCCGGATCTAGGCTGCAGCCGCGATGCGGTCGGCGGCCTCCTGCACCTTCGCTTCGATGCGGGCCTTCTCATCCCCTTCGGCCAGTATCGGCTGGTAGGTGTTGCGGTCGGTCTCCGTGGAAACCGAGGCGGCGATGAAGTCCACATCGTCGTTCTTGGCCACCGTATCGCCGGTCACGGTGAAGGTCTGCTGGAAGATGAGGCAGTCCTTGTCGTCGGGGTTGGTGTTGCCGCCGAAGCAGAAGTTGCCGAGGCTGTAGACGATGTAGCGGCCCTGATACACCTCCCAGCCCTGCACCACATGGGGATGCGAGCCCACCACCAAATCGGCCCCCGCATCAATAGCGGCGCGCCCGGCGGTCTGCTGCCCCTCGGTGATGTCGTACTCGTGCTCCTGGCCCCAGTGCACGTACTCGATCACGAGCTGGGCGCCCTCGGCGCGGGCCGCGGCGATGTTGTCGGTCATCTCCTTGGTGTTCTCGGCGCTGTCCTCGGGGAAGTACGACCCGATGAGCGCCACCTTCACGCCCTTCACATCCAGATACGCAATGCGATCGTAGCCGAAGCTTTGCACCCCCTCGGCATCCAGCGCGGCAATGGTGTCGTCGTAGCCCGTCTGGCCGTAATCCTGAGAGTGGTTGTTCGCGAGCGTCGCCGCCTCCACCGAGGCGCTGGAGAGGATCTTGGCGTACTCCGGCTTGCCGCGGAAGGCGAACTTCTTGTCGGCCCGCTCGCCGCCCTCGGTCAGCGCGCCCTCCATGTTCACCACGGTAAGATCGTCGGAGCCGAACAAGTCGGCGACGTTGCGCAAGAAGTAGGTGGCGTCGCCCTCCTCGGCCTGCCAGCGGCTGTTGAAGGACCGCTCGTTCTCGTAGTTGATGTCGGTGCCGAGCGTGCAGTCGCCGGCGAAGGTGACGGTCAGCGTCACGGGCTCGGGAGCGGTGGCAGGGTCGGAAGCGGCGGCATTCCCGTCGGCACCCTGAGAGGCGGCATCGTTGGCAATGGGAGCCGCAGCCGCCGCCGAATCAGCCGACGATCCGGCCGCCGCACCTCCCTCGGAAGCGCCGGCGCGGCCGGCGAGCAAGAGCCCGATGGCCACAAGCTCGACCGCAATAACAACAATGAGAAGGATCTTCAGCGGAGTCGGACAGGTCGGTTTCGCGTACATGTAAAGCCTTTTCTAGAACCTTTAGAACACTAAGAGGCAAACGATTACAACAAGAAGAACGACGATCAGGGGGACGGCCACCTTGACGAACAGCGGCACGCCGGAGCCGCCCTGCGCTCCGCCATAGTTGGCACTTCCGCTCATAACGCCGGCAAACCCCACGTCGGAGGCGCGAGAGCTACGGGGGCGACGCACAGGCGCCGGAGCGCCGGGAGCCCCCTCGGCGGGCGTGGCGAACCCCTGCCCGGCCCGAGAATACCACGTGCGATTGTCCATCGTGTCGATCATCGGGTCGTGGCGGTCGCGATCGTCGCGCGAGTAAGCGGAAATCTGGTGGCTCTCGTTGAAGGTGCGCGAATCGATGCTGCCGCGGCCGTCGATGACCTCACGGTTGAGCGCACGGCCCCGGCGAGCCTCGGAAAGGGCATCGCGGGAGGCGCGGGCACGCTCGTAGCTTTCCATGGAAGAGCGAGTGAGGTCGTAGCTCTCCTGGGAAGAGAGCGGGGGCACCACGCGGGTTCGGCGCTGGCCGGCGCGCTGGGCCGGAGTCGCCGCGGGCGCGGGCCGCTGCTGGGCGGCGCGACGAGCCTCCTGCTCGCGCTGCTGGGCCGCAAGCGCCTCGCGCCGCGCCGCGCGATCGGCGTCGCGCTGGGCGGCGCTGGCCGTATAGGCGCGGGACGCCTGCTGGGAGCGCAGGCGCGCGTCACGGGCGCGCATCTCGTCTTGGGTCGCGTAGGACTGCAGAATGCTCTCTCGCGAGGGGCGCGTGGTGATCTTGCCCCGCGAGCCCTGGGGAGCCCGGCCGGCCGGAGCCGGCGCATCGGGTCGCTCGGGGCTGCGGCCGTAGGCGTCCCCTCGGGGGTCTTGGTTCATTCCCATGGATGATCAACCTCGTGTTCGTTTCCGTCGTGCGTTTCGCGTGTTCGTTTGGTGGCAGCACGCCGGCCGCCGAAGCAGCTTGCGTGCGGTTGCGTCCATCGAAATACAGGTGGGCTCATTATAGGCAAAATATCGCCTTGCGACCTCCCCTCTTCGCGAAAAGCCCTCAGACCTCAACAATCGGCAGCGACGAAAACCTCAACGCGTGCAGCAAGGGTCGCCAACGTCGCTCCCCCGTAGGGGCTGACCTTGGTCAGCCCTAGCGAGTGGGACGACCACGCGCGACAAAACAGGGGCGACCAAGGTCGCCCCCTACGGGAGCCAAACGGCAGCGGCCCCCACAACTTCTGCGCAACCCGCGCCGTTTCTGCTTGCATGCCGTCAACAATGGCGACGGGATGGAAACGGGCGTATTTCAAGGCGGCTTCTTTCTTCCGAACAAGTTCTCTTACGCATACGCGATTCCAACAATGCCCAGTTCAGAGCCTATTTGTGACCTGGACACCCTAAGATAGGCACTGTCAAGTTCCATTCTTGGCCCTTACCACACGAGAGGGTTCGCCTCGCAAAGAAGAAGCCCGTCCGCGACTCCGTCGATAGGCCTCGTGAAAGGAAGAAGCGTCATGAAGGCATCGAAACTCATAGCCGCCGTTGTTTCCGGCGCCGCCGCGCTCGCCCTGGTCGGCGGCATTGCCTACGCCATGGAGCCCGACCGCGATCCGGCCACGCTGCCCATGCCCGAGGCGGCCCAGGACACGTCCATCGTCAAGCAGGTGGCCTCCATCATCGTCTACGAGGATCAGGAAGAGGCGGTGGCCATGGCCTCCGAGTTCGACGACATCCACGACGAGCTGGCCATGGACGCGGTTTCCAGCCGCGCCTCCCTGTCCGCCAAGCACAGCGCGAGCCACGATGCCACAGCCAAGACCGCCGCGAGCGCTGCCGGCGAGACACCCGAAGGCTCCGACGATTCCATCGACGTGGAGGCCGTCGACGTGACCGAGCCCCTCGAGACCATCTCCCCCGAAGGCGATGAAATGGTAGCGGACTCCATCGACGTGAACGGGGACATCGTCACCTACGTCCCCTCCTACGAAAGCGCCTCGGCTCCCGCCTCCGGTGCGGGACTGTGGATGGGCTCCGATAGCACCACCGATGGCAGCTGGGGCTACTTCATCGGTCACAACCCCGGCGACTTCACCTGCGTCATGACCCTGAAGAACGGGGATCCCGTCACCGTGTGCGACTCCGATAGGAACACGCGCACCTACTCCGTCGTCGACGAGTTCATCGTGCCCGACGACACCTACTGGGAGGACATCCAGTCCCGCGTGACCGACTACGGCGAGTCGATCATTCTGCAGACATGCTGCGGGGACAACGCCCATTACCGTGTGGTCATCGCCGCCTAGCGACGAGCGCGCGACCCGCCCCCCCCTCTTTCGAGCCGCCCGGTCATACCGATCGGGCGGCTCTTTGCCGGCAGGTTGCGCTACCCTAGGGAATCACTGCGGAATGCACCCTCGAGAAAGGACCCTCATGGCACGCCTCGGCGTTATCGACCTCGGCTCCAATTCGGTTCGCCTGGTCGTTTACGAGACCAAGCGGGAAGATGCCGCCAAGCCCTTCCGCACGTTGGTCGACGAGAAGAAGATGGCCGGCCTTGCCGCCTACGTGACCGACGGGGCCCTCTCCAGCGCGGGCATCGCACGAGCCGTAACCGTGCTGGGCGACCTGCTGAAGCTGGCCGACAACCTCAACTGCGCGCGCGTCGATATCTTCGCCACCGCCGTGCTGCGCAACTGCGCGAATTCCGAAGCGGCGACTGCGGCCATCGAGACAGCCATCAACCATAGGGTGCGCGTGCTCTCCGCCCGCGAGGAGGCCCACCTCGGGTTCGTCGGCGCCTCCATCGGCACACCCCTTGCAGCAGGCACGCTCATCGATGTCGGCGGCGGCTCGACGGAGCTGACGGCCCTTGCGGCCGATGGCGACCATGCGGGGATCTCGATACCTTTCGGCTGCGTGCTCGCCTACGCGAACTACGTGCGCTGCGTCATTCCCACCCCGGCCGAATGCCGCACCATCGCCGACGCGTTCCGCAAAGAACTCCAGGCGCTACCGAATTTGGAGGGGTACCGAAGCGAGCGGCTCTACGGCATCGGCGGATCGGTGCGCGCCCTCGCGAAGATGGTCGCCGCCGTGTGGGGCGACGACACTCGGCCCAAGAGCATCAGCCGCAAGGACATGGAAGGGCTCGCCGATCTCCTTCAGGGCGACGTCTCCGTTTTCGCCCATCGCGCCGTGAAAGCCGCCCCCGACCGCGTTCACAGCCTCGTTCCCGGCATGATCATCGTGCGCACACTCGCAGAGGAGCTGGGCGCCGCCGAAGTTATCCCCTGCAAATACGGCATCCGCGAGGGCTACCTCGTCACCCACATGCTTTAGGGCCCCGCCGGTTTACCCTGTGGAGCCGGTCAACCTCGCTTGCCTCACATCCCGTAGGGGCTGACCTTGGTCAGCCCTCCCAACCGGAATGATGCCCCCTACGGATCGCACTTGCAGGGCTCTACAACAGCTCGGCGGCCAAGCGCCGGGCCTTCTCCATCACTTCGCGCTCCAGATCGGCAATGGCCGGCGGCGTCCAGCTGACGGCGTCGGCCCCGGCCGCAATGGTGGCGCGGATGGCGTCGTCGGTCGGGCCGCCCGTGGCGATGATCGGCAGGTCGGGATATTCCCGGCGCAAAGCCTCCACCACCTGGGGCGTGCGCGAGCCGGCGGCCACGTTCACGATGGAGGCGCCAGCCGCAATCTGGCGGCGCACCACGTCATCGGCGGCGCAGGCCGTCACGCACACGGGCACGGCCACCTTCTCCACGAGCGCCGAGATGGACTCCACGGGAATGGACGTGTTCACCACGACGGCGGCCACGCCGGACATCTCGGAGTGCAGGGCCGCCTCCACGCAGCGCTCGCCCTGGGTGATGGAGCCGCCGACCCCGTTGAACACCGGGCGCTGGGACGCGGCCACGAGCGCCTGGGTGATGGCCGGCTGGCAGGTGAAGGGGTACACCGCGAGCACCGCATCGGCGTCACAGTGGCAGATGACGGCCAGATCCGTCGAGAACACGAGCGAGCGGATCTTGCGTCCCTGAATGGCGATGCCGGGGGCCGTACGCATGACCTCGGGCACGGAAAGCACGCTCTCGTGGGCCCGCGCCCGCTCCGCATGTTCTCTCTTGATGACCTTGGTCACAGCCGTACTCCTCGCCCTTGCCGCCTTCGGCGCCGCACCGACGCCTTCTTTTTGGAACGCCCAGTATAGCAAGAGGGGCGCCCGCGCTACCGCTGAAGTCGCCCCCTGCGCCATCTTTCCGCTTCCGAGGCGGCAAGGCGCCTTCAGTGGGGTACGCTTCTGCCGACGAAACCCTGCGGCGCGCAGGCCTTAAGCCCCGGCGCCGCCCACGGAAGGAGTGCCCTATGAACGTCGTATGCCTCGATTTGGAAGGCGTGCTGGTTCCCGAAATCTGGATCGCCTTCGCCGAGGAAGCCGGCATCCCCGAGCTTAAGCGCACCACCCGCGACGAGCCCGACTACGACAAACTCATGAAGTGGCGCCTCGACATTCTGGCCGAGCATGGGCTGGGCCTGCCCGACGTGCAGGCGGTCATCGCCAAGATCGACCCCATGCCCGGCGCCCGCGCGTTTTTGGACGAGCTGCGCAGCCTCACCCAGGTCATCATCATCTCCGACACTTTCGAACAGTTCGCCAAGCCCCTCATGGAGAAGCTCGGCTGGCCGACGCTGTTCTGCAACGAGCTGGTGGTAGCCGCAGATGGCGCCATCACCGACTTCACGATGCGCTGCCCCGAAAGTAAGCTCACCACGGTGCGCGCGCTGCACTCCTGCGGCATCGAAACCATCGCCGCCGGCGACTCTCATAACGACCTGGGCATGATCCTGGATTCGAAGGCCGGCTTTCTGTTCCGCACCACCGATGCCATCAAGGCCGAGTACCCGGAGCTGCCGGCCCTGGAAACCTACGACGAGCTGCTGGCCGCCATCAAGGCCGCCCTATAGTTAGTTCCGTTCGCCCTAACGAGACGAACGGATCCGTCGACGCTGCGGTTCCGACAAGCGCCTGCCCTTTGCGTTCAGCGCTTTCCCTCACGGCCCAAAGGCCGCCCGGCCGCGCTTCAAGCGAATTGCAGGCACCTGTCGGAACCTCGCTGGCTTCCTTGGGCGAACCTGGTATCTTTTGCATTCTTATGGAAGAAGCACTCTTAGAAATAATCGCTGCTCTGGAAGCAGGCGAGGATGTTGACGCCGCGTGGCTCGACAAGCTCGTGCGACGGTACAACCGCGCCGCTCACGACGGCACGCGCCAGGTAGCCAAGCGGCGGCTCCTCCCCTTCTACCTGCGCGTGAAGGCCGAGGAGCCCGAGCGGTGGGCGGCATGGAACATAAGCGAGGCGACCGACGCGGCCCTCGTGCGCCTTCTGCAGGCCAAGCCCCGGCGCACCGCCTCAGGCGTGGCCACCATCACCGTGCTCACGAAGCCCTGGCCGTGCTCGGGCGCCTGCGTGTTCTGCCCGAACGATATCCGCATGCCGAAGAGCTATCTTTCCGACGAGCCGGCCTGCCAGCGGGCCGAACGATGCTGGTTCGACCCCTTCCTCCAAGTGGCCGCGCGCCTGCGGACGCTGACCGCCATGGGGCACGTCACCGACAAAGTGGAGCTTATCGTGCTGGGCGGCACCTGGAGCGACTACCCCGAAAGCTACCAGCGCTGGTTCACAGGCGAGCTTTTCCGCGCCTTGAACCTTTCCGACGAGGAGCGCGTCCGCGAGGCGACTGAGCGCCGGACATGGTACGAGAGACGCGGCCTCCCCCGCGACCGCGATGCCCTGGCCGCCGCGGCAGCCCCGCTTCAACAGCGCATCGACGCCGGAGAGCTCACCTACAACGAGGCGTGGCGGGAGGCCTACAGCGAGGAAGAGGTGCCGCAAAGCTGTTCCTGGGACGATCTTTTCGCCCTGCATCGCGCCAACGAAACGGCACCGAAGCGCGTCGTCGGGCTGGTGGTGGAAACGCGCCCCGACCTCGTCACCGCCGAGGCCTGCCGCACTCTGCGCGCGCTGGGCTGCACCAAGGTGCAGATCGGCATCCAAAGCCTGAACGACGAGACGCTCGCCGCCAACGGCCGCGCCATCACGTCCGCGCGTATCGCCGACGCCATGGCCCTGCTGCGGCAGTTCGGCTTCAAAAGCCACGTGCACTTCATGGTGAACCTGCTCGGCGCCGACCCCGCTGCCGATGCCGCCGACTATCGCCGCCTCGTCACCGACCCGGCGTTTCTGCCCGACGAGGTGAAGCTGTACCCCTGCTGCCTTGTGGAAAGCGCCCGGCTCACCGACTATTTCGAAGACGGCTGCTGGCGCCCCTACACCGAGGAAGAGCTCGTGGAAGTCCTCGTCCAGGACGTGCTGGCCACCCCGCCCTGGACACGCATCTCCCGCATGATCCGCGACATCTCCGCCACCGACATCCTCGCCGGCAACAAGAAGACCAACCTGCGCCAAGTGGTAGAAGCCGCCGTTGATGCCACAGACGAGGAGGTTGCCGAGATTCGCTCCCGCGAAATCTCCGTGGAAGGCGCCACCGTGGGCGACCTTTCCCTTCAGACCATCGCCTACCAGACCGCCGCCACCGAAGAACACTTCCTTGAGTGGATCACCCCCGAGAACAAGATCGCCGGCTTCTGCCGCCTGTCGCTGCCGACGCCACTTCCCCGCGACACCGCCAACGAGCCTGCTACCCCTCCCATCAAGAGCGAGCAAAGCGAGGCGAGGGGTTCCTCGCCTGCTTCCCCCTCCGCACCGCAGGAGGCCATGATCCGCGAAGTGCATGTGTACGGGAAGGTGGCCGCCCTGCACCGCACCGGCGAGGGCACCCAGCATCTGGGCCTCGGGCGGGCGCTCGTGGAAGAGGCCTGCGCCCAAGCAGCGGCGGCCGGGTACACCGCGATTAACGTCATCAGCGCCGTGGGCACCCGCGTCTACTACCGCAACCTCGGCTTTAAGGACGCCGGGCTCTATCAGAAGCGGCCGCTGCCATGAGCATCGCCGACGAGCAACGCGTTTCCGCATCTGGAGCAACGACCACGCAGAGCGCCTCGCAACCCGGCGCCTACTCCCCCCAGGTCATCCGCAAGCTGAACGCCCTCACGAGCGACTTCTACGCCCGCGAGGCCGCCTCGTTCTCGGCCACGAGACAAGCCCCTTGGCATGGCTGGGAGAAGGCTTGGGAGCTCATCACGGCCCACGATGCCGTGCAAGGCCCCTTCCCCAGCCACGCCGCCCGCGTCCCCGATGACAGTGCCGGCGATTCCGGGGCGCCCCTCACCATCCTCGACCTTGGCTGCGGCAACCTCCGCTTCGAGCGCTTCCTCGCCGAACACACGAACGCCCCCCTGCGCATCACCGCCCTCGACAACTGCCCCGATCTGGCATCTCCCGCAATCGGCGCCCTATCTGCCGCCTTTCCGCACAGCCCTAGCAGCTCCTCTGCTGCTTCCAAAACGAAAGGAGGGGATGCTTCAGGACAGGGCACGAACCTCCCCGAAAAGACCACCGTAGATCTCCGCGCCCTCGACATCGTGGAATCCCTCCTCGACGGCACCTTCGCCGATCGTCTCCCGCGCAACTCCTGCGACCTCGCTGTCGCCTTCGGACTCATGCACCACCTGCCGACAGGCGCCCTGCGGGCCCGGGTTCTCGAAGGGCTCCTTAGTTCCCTGAGGCCCGGCGGCTTCGCCATCGTGTCGTTCTGGCAGTTCCTGAACGATGCGCGCTTGGCCGCCAAGGCCGCCGCGGCCACTGCCGAGGGCCGCGTCGCCCACGGCTTGCCCACCTTCCAAGAAAACGACTTTCTCCTCGGTTGGCAGCACGCAGAGGGCGTCTACCGCTTCTGCCACCATACGCCCGAGAAGGAAATCGATGCCCTCCTCGCCCCCATCCGCAACCCCAGCGCACCTTCTGCCAGCAGCTGCGCGTCCACCGCCTCCCTCCCCTTGCGTGAGGTCGCCCGCTTCTCCGCCGACGGCAAGCAGGGCAACCTCAACCGCTACCTCATTTTGCAGCGCCTCTAGCCCAGACGCACCCTCGTCCCCACCGTTTTCCAGCCGCGAATTCACGGTCTTCCCGTAACAAGCGTCAATTCGTGACTGACCGGAGACCAAAACAGCCCCGTTTGAGAGAAATGCAGCCGCAAAATGACGCTTGTGACGTCAACATCGTCATTTTGCGGCTGCTCGCTCTTTTGGCGAAAGTTTGAAGGAGCTAACAAGAACGGCACATCAGCGGGAAATCTGCTAAAGTGCGCACCATGGCAAGAATACCTGACACCCCCAAAGTCGCTCGCCGCCGCGAGCGCGAGAAGCGCACCATCTCGAACATGGTGGCGATTTATTGCGCCGGCAACCACGAGGCGACCGCACGCACCGAGACCAGCCATGCCGGCGAGGCGCTCTGCCCCGCGTGCAAGGCCATCGACGACTACTGCGTCCTGCGCACCGAGCGCTGTCGGTCCATGGCCCACAAAACAAGCTGCGAGGAATGCGGCAACCACTGCTACGCCCCCGCCCAGCGCGAGCAGATCCGCGCCATCATGCGTTACGCCGGTCCGCGCATGATCACGCGCCACCCAATCGCTGCCATCCGGCATCTGCTAAAGAAATAAGGCCGACGCCCTCTCGTCCCTCGGCGAGACTACATCCCCAAATACGCCAGCAGCCCCTCGCAGCCATCGCACACGTCGGCATAGGTGGTTTCGAAATCACCCGTGTACCAGGGGTCGTCGACGCTGCGGTTGGTGCCGGCGAATTCCAAGAGTTTGAGCACCTTGCCGTCCGGGTCGCCGCCGAGGATCCAGTTCATGTTGCGAATATTGGCCGTGTCCATGCCAATGATGAAGTCGAAGGCGTCGTAATCGGCGCGGCGCAGCTGGCGGGCGCGCTTGCCTTCGAAGCCGCCGATACCATGCTCGCGCAGCACCGCCGCCGTGCCCGGATGCACCGGGTTGCCAATCTCCTCGGTGCTCGTCGCCGCCGACTCAATGCGGAACTGCTCGGCAAGCCCCCGCCGCGCCACCATGTCCTTCAGCACGAACTCGGCCATAGTCGATCGGCAGATGTTGCCGTGGCAGACGAAAAGGACGCGAATGGGAGACTGGGGCATGGGGAAATCCTTTGCAAGGAGACCGATTGTTTAAAAGATACGGCGCATATTATCTCACAGCAACCCCCATCGCCCTAAGCCACAAGTCGCGGTTTTCTTCCAGTATCGCGAAGGCGCCATAGCACCCGTCGGTTACTTCTGGGAAAATACCGCCCAAGCATTGGACGGCTCGCTCGGCGAGACGGCCTTCTCGCATGCGCCTCGCGCTGCGGGCCGAGGGACCGAGCAGAGGGAACAGGAGCATCATGGCAGAGTTCATCTACCAAATGTACAAGGCCCGCAAGGCGGTGGGCGACAAGGTTATTCTGGACGACGTTACGCTGTCGTTCTACCCCGGCGCGAAGATCGGCGTCGTGGGGCCCAACGGCATGGGCAAGTCCACCCTGTTGAAGGTCATGGCCGGCCTCGAGGAGGTTTCCAACGGCGAGGCGCGCCTGACGCCCGGCTACACCGTGGGCATCCTTCTGCAGGAGCCGCCGCTCGAGGAGGACAAGACCGTCCTCGAGAACATTCAGATGGCCTTCGCCGATGTGCTGGCCAAGGTGGAGCGCTTCAACCAGATCGGCGAGGAGATGGCCGCTCCCGATGCCGACTTCGACGCGCTCATGGACGAGATGGGCAAACTGCAGGACGAGATCGACGCCGCCAACGGGTGGGACCTCGACTCCCAGCTCTCCCAGGCCATGGACGCGCTGCAGTGCCCCGACCCGGACGCGCCCGTGAGCATCCTTTCCGGCGGCGAGCGTCGTCGCGTGGCCCTGTGCCGCCTGCTTCTGGAGCAGCCCGACCTGCTGCTCCTCGACGAGCCCACCAACCACCTGGATGCCGAATCGGTGCTCTGGCTCGAGCAGCACCTGAAGACCTACCCCGGCGCCGTGCTCGCCGTCACCCACGACCGCTACTTCCTCGACCACGCCGCCGAGTGGATCTGCGAGGTGGACCGCGGGCAGCTCTTCCCCTACAAGGGCAACTACTCCACCTACTTGGAGACCAAGGCCGCCCGCATGGCCGCCCAGGGACAGGCCCAGGCCAAGCTCGCCAAGCGCATGGAGCGCGAGCTTGAATGGGTGCGCAGCTCGCCGAAGGCCCGTCAGGCGAAGTCGAAGGCGCGTCTGGCCAACTACGACGCCATGGTGGCCGAGGCCGGCAAGGCGAAGAAGCTCGACTTCGCGGAGATCCAGATTCCCGCCGGCCCTCGTTTGGGCTCGAAGGTGCTCGTTGCGAAGAACCTGCACAAGGAGTTCGACGGCCGCGTGCTCATCGACGACTTGTCCTTCGAGCTGCCCCGCAATGGCATCGTGGGCGTGATCGGCCCCAACGGCGTCGGCAAGACCACCCTCTTCAAGACCATCGTGGGCCTAGAGCCGCTCGACGGCGGCGAGCTGGAAATCGGCGAGACGGTGAAGATCGCCTACGTCGACCAGAACCGCGCCGGGATCGATCCGGACAAGAAGCTGTGGGAAGTGGTGTCCGGTGGCACCGACTACATGATGGTCGGCGAAACGGAAGTGCCCTCCCGCGCCTACGTGGCCGCCTTCGGTTTCAAGGGAGCCGACCAGCAGAAGCCCGCAGGCGTGCTCTCCGGCGGCGAGCGCAACCGGCTGAACCTGGCGCTCACCCTGAAGGAGGGCGGCAACCTGCTCCTTCTGGACGAGCCCACCAACGACCTGGACGTGGAGACCCTCTCCAGCTTGGAGGCGGCGCTGCTCGACTTCCCCGGCTGCTCGGTCGTGGTCAGCCACGACCGCATGTTCCTCGACCGCATCGCCACCCATATTCTGGCTTGGGAAGGCGACGACGAGAATCCGGGCCGCTGGCACTTCTTCGAGGGCAACTTCGAGGCCTACCAGGCCGACCGCGAGGCACGCCTCGGCAAGGAAGCCGCCAAGCCCCACCGCCTCCACCGCAAACTAACCCGCGACTAGGCGCCGACAGTGGCCCTGGGGCCGACGAGGGCGCACTTATCATATTCCCCCATCGAAGAGGGCGGTCTCACAGGGATCGCCCTCTTTCTATCTTTTGATTGATATGTTGCTGAGTTTTTCTCTATCATTTTCTCGAATTCATGTCGAATATGTCCTAATCTAACTGATATAATACCCCTATTAGGCAATCTATAGATTGGATAATCATGAGAGAACACGACATGTCCCAGCAAATTAAGGAGATCCGGAAGCACTACGGGCTCTCCCAACAGGCCTTTGCGCGGCTACTCGGCATCGGCGAGGCCAGCATCACTCGCTACGAGAAGGGTATCGCCCCCACCAAGGCCAACGCCAACCTCATTCGCGCCACCATGATTCCCGCGTTCATGGCCGGCTGCCTCGAGCGCGACGGCGACGCGCTTACCCCCAAGCAGCGCGCATCGGTCGAGAAGATCGTCTACGCGGAAGTGACCTTTGACGAGGGAGGAGACGTCATGGACACGACGGAAATCTACGAGATAACGTTGCAGCAGGAGGTGTTGAACGAATCCGCCTGGGACATCATGGCGCAGATCTCCAGAGCACGCGCCGAGGCAAAGCTCAAGGGAAATGACGAGCTAACGATAATCTACGACGACATCGAGCAACAGATCGCTCGCCTTGTGCCCGAAATTCTCTCGGACTCAGCGGCCAACCAACATGCTATCGATGAGATACGAGGGCAACTGAAAGGCTTTCAGCAATTTCTTTCGACCCAGCTCGCAAAGGCGGCCTAATCATGGGCGATGAAGACAAATACACCGAAAGAGAGTTCAGCGAAAAGTTCGAAGAGCTGCGCTGGAATCTCCTGAGCGCCTATCGCCCTACCCTTGAATCGCCACCTCAGGCTTTTTTGCTCGGGGGCCAGAGCGGGGCAGGGAAAACCACGCTCCACAAGATCATCCATCGCCGACTGGACGGCAATGGCATCAGCATCAACGGGGACGACTATCGAAAGTTCCACCCCCGTTTCTTGGAGCTTCAGCGCATCTACGGAGACGAGGCCGTTAACTATACTGCGCCATGGGCAGGACGCATGACCGAGGCGCTTATCGACTCGCTTTCGCGCATCGGGTACAACCTCGTCATCGAGAGCACGTTGCGCACGGCAGAGGTGCCCCTGAAAACGGCGGAGCTGCTGCGCCAGCGCGGTTACGGGGTGTCCCTCGCGCTCATGGCCGTAAAGCCGAAGATATCGCTCGTCAGCTGCCAGATACGCTACGAGGAGATGCGCGTGGCCGGCACCACGCCCCGAGCCACCGATCCGGCGCACCACAACAAGATCATCGACCAGATCGTCTCCAACCTCGGCGTCCTGGAAGCAAGCGGAATGTTCGACGAGATCGCCCTCTACGACCGAAGTCAAACGTGCTTGTTCCCTCGCGAAGGGGCCGGCGATAGCGCCGAGGAAGCTTTGCGCACCATCCTCTTCGGCCCCTGGACCTCTGAGGAGCGGCGCCACTACAACGAACTCAAGGCCAAGCTAGAACAGCTGCGCAGGAAGTAGGATACCACGGGATAGTCGCGCCCTGTCCCTCGATGCGAGAGCCAGGGCGCGGGTCAATCCCGTACAAGCACACACCTCCGAGCCATGGGAAGGAGGTGAAACCGATGAGGGAGTTTTTCACCTCAGTGCTTGCGGGCGTCGCGTCCGCAGTCGTCTGGGAAACGATCAGGTGGGTTTTCGCGTCCATAAGGGCGCAAAAAAAGCCCGCCGATCCTGACCAGGCCAAGCGGGCTTGACACCCTGCGGGGGACGGTTCGGTTCCGTCCCTCGTAGTTTCGCATTGTAGCATAGAGCGTATATCTTTTCAGTCTAAAGATGCACGATTCGTCATGAACGCTCTGTAGCCGACTCTTCTTCCCCAGTGTCGTCAACTGGCTCGGAATCGTCTATCGCCTCGAGCTCATCGGCCGGCTCGGGATCGCCGGGCTCTTCGGCGTCGTCGGCCTCCCCGCCCTCCGCGGCGAGGGCGGCGTCTTCGGCCAGAAGGCGGTTGAACTCCTCCACGTCGTACAGCTCGCCGGTGTCGCTCAGCTCGTCCACCACGGGAATCTCGTCAGCGTCGTCCGCATCGCCGGCAAAGTCCTCGCCCCAGCCGTCCGCAACGCCGTAGTCCTTCATGCCGAAGCGCGCACGACCGCAGCTCACCAGGCGCGGCTCGAAGTCTTCCGCCTCATCGTCGCTCGCAGCATCGGCGTTGTACCAGTGGTACTCCTCCACCGGTACGGCGGCCACTGCAGCAGCCGCGGCGGCGGCCGGTGTGGCGCCCTTCCTGGAACGCAGGGCGTTGCGGCGGCGCAAGGCGGCCTGAAGAGCGGTCTCTTCCACGACCTCGCGCGCATCGCCATCGGCGCCCTCCCCGCCTTCAACGCTCTCGTCGTCAAGCAAGGGGTTGAAGGCGGCCACCGAAGCGGCAGCCGCCTCGGTCTCGGCAACGCGCTGCTTGCGGGACTCGGAGACCAACCCCGCCACGGCGCCCGCGGCGGCAAGGCCGAGGACGCCCACGGACACAGGACCGGCCATCTTCGCGGCATCGAGCCATTCCACCTCGCCGGTGGAGGCCAGCGCTTCGTGCATGCTGCCGGCAACGCCGTACTTCATCACCTGTACCACGTGGTGGCCGCCCTGCTCGCTCACACCGAGCACTGAAGCGTTGGCCCAGCCGCGCTCGCGCAGAGCCGCTGCGCGCTCGTTGGCCCGGGAAACCACGGCATCGCGATCGTCGAAGGCCAGCGCGTCCAGCGGGCAGGCAGCCACACAAGCGGGAACGCCTCCCTCGGCCACCTCGGCCGCGCACCCGTCGCACAGGCACAGCTCGCCGCGCTCTCCCCGATGGCGGGGGGCATCGGCGGGACATACCATGGCGCACAAATGGCAGCTCACGCAACGCTCCGCATCCAGGGTCACAAAGCCCGTCTCGCCGCCCACTGCCAGCGCCCCAGTGGGGCATACTTCCGCGCAAGGCGCCTCGGCGCAGTGCACGCAGCCGGCGCGGGCCGCCTCCCATACCGTGCTCCCGTCGGCCAGCGTGCGCTCGAAGCGCGCCACGGCAAGCGGCGCCTCCTCGTCCAGCACGGCCGCCCGCCCGAACGCGCGCGCCGCCATATCCTCCGACGACGACGCAGGCCCGAGGCCGAAGCGGCCTTTGCAGGCAGCGACGCACGCCTGGCAGGCAGAGCACCGACTGCTGTCGAAAAGAATTGCCTTGTCAGCCATGATGCTCCCCTAAGCCTTCTCGATATCGACCAGGAAACCCTTGACGTCGCGGGCCGCTCCCACGGGGCTTTCCGCCGCAGGGGCCAAAACGCCCCACACGGCCGCCGCGGCATCCTCGTTGCCGAGGGCCATGCCGTTCAAGCACACATAGTGGCCCTCGTTGTCTTCGCATTGGAAGGGACGGATGCGGTCGGTGACGAGCACCGGCGCCTCCACGGATCCGCGCTCGTTGAACACGCGGGCCCACTCCCCCGTGGCCAGGCCGCGAATGCGAGCCAAGCTCGCCGACATCTCCACGAAGCAGCCGGGCTCCGCGGCAGCCAGCGTCTCGCTCAGGGCGCGCCGAGCGCCGTCGCGGCCGTCCGAGCCGTTGATGACCGCCGCAATGGGATAGGCCGCGCGATCCGCCTGCATAGAGGAGTAGTCCGGCGCCAGCGCATCGGCCACGGCGGCATCCACCGCCCCGTCATCGCCTGCGGCACCGGACGCCTTCGCGGCGGCCGCCAGCAGCACCGGAGAGGCGTAAGCCCCGTTCAGGCGATTGTTCAACGGGGACTCCAACGGTTCGTAGTGCTCGGGCACAGGCCCGTCGCCCAACCGGTCGGACACCAGAAGCCCCACCTGTTCCCAGGTACCGGGGAAGGCCTGGTTGTCCGGCTCGAGCCATCGTCCGTCGCGCAGAATCGGGAAGTCGGGCGCATCGATGCAGGCCCAGCTCTCCCCCTCCCAAGTAAGGAGATTGCGCTCGCGCACCCAGGGCTGGCCCGCCAAGTTCGCGCTCGCCCGGTTGCCGCGCACCCGCACGTTGCCGGGCCACGTGAAGCCCCAGCCGGGGAAGAGCCCCAGACCACTCTCGTCGGCGCCGTCGCGACGTCCCACGGGTTGCTCGGCCGCATCGGCCGCACTGGCGCCGTTCGACCACAGCCCCGCCAGGAAAGCCGCGCCGCAGGCCGTCGAGCCGTCGGCGCGCAGCCCGTCGGCACCTTCCAAAAACACCAGCTCGCCGCCGTCCCAGTCGCTGTCCTCGACGACATAGCCGTTCATCGCCCAGGCCACCTTCACCAGATCGATGCTGTCGGATGTCACGTAGTCCCACCGGGCCTTAAGGATCGGATCCGTCGCCGTACCGCCCTTGGTGTCGTACAGGTTGAACACGCGCTCCCACATATCGCCGATGATGGCAGCGTCCGTGCGGCTCTCGCCCGCCGGCTCAACCGCCGCCGCAGCATGCTGCAGAAGGCGGCCGCCGCTCGCCCGGATGCCGGCCTTCTCGAAGCCAAAGGCGCTTGGCAGCTGGAACACCGTCGTCTGCTGCTGGGAGGGATCTTCCACCCGTTCCCAGAACGTAGCCGTGAGGTTCGGCGAGCCGTCGGTCACGACGAGCCACGCCAGGCGCCCCACGTCGTCGGCCGTAACGCCCGAAGACGCGCTCCCCACCAGATCGGCGCCCCACAGGAAACACCCCTGCAGCAAACCTGTGCGCAGCGCCTTGCTGAACGACGCCCCGCCAGCCGGCGCCTTGGGCAGCCAATCGTAGCCGTAATCGTTGTCGAAAGCCGCCTCCTCGCCCCACCACTCGCGCAGGGCCGACACCAGGGCACGGGGCCGCAGAGAACCCGCGCCGGCCGGCTCGGTATGGGCCTCGAGCCACGCCTGGAGCGTCGTCTCGCCCTCGGTGGGCCAGGGAAGATCACCGCAAAACATGTCCGGCGAAAGCCCCATGGCATCGGCCAGCCCCTCATTCGCAGCGCCCCCCAGGTAGGAGATGCCGCCCCCGGGCACGCCGATGTTGCCGAGCAGCAGCTGCACCACAGCGGCCGCGCGCGCCGCCTGGGCCCCCGTGCCATGCTGCACGAGACCGGGCCCGGCCAGCACCTTGCCCGCCCCCTCCACCGCGCCCGTGGCCGCGAAGGCCCCGTAGGCGCGCTCGAGCAGCGACCGCTCCACGCCGCAGACGGTGACCACCGTGTCCAAGTCGTAGCGGGCGAGAAACTCCTGCAGGCGCACCCAGGCGCAAGCCGGGTCCTGCAGCGTGATATTGCGCTCGCAGCGCGGCTGGGACGGCACGGCCCAGGCAGGGACGCCCTCACCGCGCACCCAGGAGAACTCGCCATCGAAGCGCATGTTCCACGTGTCGAAGCCGTCGGTCTGATAGCCCCAACTGGTCTTGTCGTAGGCGCCGGTCATGGGATCCCAGCCGAAGAAGGCGCCGCTTGACGCGTCGAAGGAGAAGGCGGGGTCCATGAGGTAGGAGGCGTTGGTGAAATTCAGCACGTACTCGGGCTGCCAGAGGGAATTGTCCATGGCGTATTTGGCCAGCCCCCCGAGAAACGCGATGTCGGTGCCGGGGCGGATGGGCACGTGGATGTCGGCCATCTCGGCCGAGGCCGAGCGCAGCGGATCCACGGCGATCCAAAGCGCGCCCGCATCCCGGGCACGCTCGATCCAGCGAAGGGAGAGCGGCTGGCTTGTGGCAACATCGGCACCCAGAGTGAGCAGGCAGCCCGTGTTCGCGATATCGCTCCAGAGCCCGTCGGGCTCGGCGATGCCGAGGGTCGCGGCGACACCGGCTGCGAAGGCACGCCGACCGAAAGCCGCTTCGGAGTCGATGTTCACCACGCCCCAGGATCGCAGCGCCTTGGCGAGCAGGAACTGCTCCTCAGCCACAAGGCGCGCGCCACCGAAGCTGCCGATGGCCCGAGTGCGCATGACCGGCACGCCGCGGGGACGCTTCCGGGCGCCGTAGTCGTTGTCGCCGTAGCCATCGTCGCCGTAGCCGCCGCGGTCGCTCCAGTCCCATTCGTCGAAGTCCGTCTCGCCCTGCGCCTCATCGTCGGCCTCCACGCCCTCGATGCTCTCTTCGAAGGTGGCATCCCGCGTGTCCTTCACCAAGGTGGCGATCTCATCCAGTGCTCGATCCCAGGAGATGTCTTCCCACGCATCCGACCCAGCACGACGCACCCGCGGCGAGGTCAAGCGCCCCGGACTGGCCGTCGTCGCGCCTTCGCTCGCGGCGTCGTTGCCGCCCGCGCCATTGCCACCATCGCCACCGGCGCCGTCCTCGGTCGCCCCTTCGGGCGCCTTCCACAAGTCGGTCAGCGCCTGAGCGCGCAGGCAGAGCCGCCCTTCAGAGAACGGATTCGCGCCGTCGCCGCGCACCGCCGCCACCCGCCCGTCCTCCACCTCGAGCACCAGTGTGCAGGCGCCCGGACACTCCTCGCAGACGACGACCGGCCCCGCAGGGGCCGCAGGCTCTTCGGCCGGCGCCTCGTCGGTGCCGGCGGCCTCTTCGGCGACCTCTTCGTCGGCCCAGGCTCGATTCGGATCCAAACCCCATGCCGCGCTTCCCGCCGCCACGGCTCCGGCACCAGCCAGAAAGCCTCTCCGCGTCAATTTCATGGACGAACGTCTCCTTCGCACAGGCCCACGTCCTGCTAGCGCAAGCCTATTCACACCCTGTCTCTTAGAACCTTCATTTTCACACAAGAGACCGTCGTGCGGACGCTCAAAAACCCCGAGCGCGCGCCGTAGGCGAGATGCCCACAAATTGTCCACGATTGCGGCGCTGATCTGCCCATTGATGAGGTTTATCCTCGTCTTTTCCCATTGGAAACATTCGCCCCCTAACCTAAGCGCATCAGAAAACCGCACCATGAAGGAGGCCCCATGGCCCGCATCAATCGCAACTACGAGAAGCTGCCCGGCAGCTACCTGTTCTCGGAAATCGCCCGGCGCACCGCCGCCTACCAGGAAGCGAACCCCGACGCGCGCCTCATCAAGATGGGCATCGGCGACGTCACCCGCCCGCTCGCCCCGGCCGTCGTCGCCGCCATGCACGCCGCCGTAGACGACCTCGCCGCCGCCGAGACCTTCCACGGCTATGGGCCCGAGCAGGGCTACGCCTTTTTGCGCGACGCCATCGCCGAGCACGACTTCGCCGCGCGGAACATCGCCATCGACCCCGACGAGATCTTCGTCTCCGACGGCGCCAAGAGCGACTGCGGCAACATCGGCGACATCTTCGCCGAGGACAACGTCGTGGCCGTGTGCGACCCGGTCTATCCCGTCTACGTGGACACGAACGCCATGGCCGGGCGTGCCGGCGACTACGATGCGGACACCGAGCGCTGGACGAACATCGTCTACATGCCCACTACCGCCGAGAACGACTTCACGCCAGCCCTGCCCGACGCGCCCGTCGACCTCATCTACCTCTGCTCGCCGAACAACCCCACGGGCACGGTGCTTTCCCGCGAGGCCCTGCAAAGATGGGTCGACTTCGCCAACGCCACCGACGCCGTCATCCTCTTCGACGCCGCCTACGAGCGCTTCATCGCCGATCCCGCCATCCCCCACTCCATCTACGAAATTCCCGGCGCGAAGACGTGCGCCATCGAGTTCCTCAGCTTCTCGAAGACCGCCGGCTTCACCGGGGCCCGCTGCGGCTACACCGTGGTGCCGCGTGACCTGGTACGCGAGGGGCAGAGCTTAAACGCCATGTGGAACCGCCGCCAGACCACCAAGTTCAACGGCGCCTCCTACGTCATCCAGCGGGGCGCGGCGGCCATCTACACTCCGGAGGGGGCGGCCCAGGTGGACGAGACGATCGACTTCTACCGCGCCAACGCCCGCACGATAAAGGAGGGCCTGGCGGCGGCCGGCCTTGAGGTGTACGGCGCCGACAACAGCCCGTACGTGTGGTGCCGCACCCCTAACGGCACCGGCTCCTGGGACTTCTTCAACCGCCTTCTGGAAGAGGCCAACGTCATCACCACTCCCGGCGCCGGGTTCGGGCCGGCCGGCGAGGGCTACATCCGCCTGACTGCCTTCGGCGACGCCGGGGACACGCAGGAGGCCGTCGAGCGCATCAAGCGGATGCTCGATGCCGAGAGTCGCGACTAGCCGAAGCGCACCACGGAACCAGCGCTCAGTCGAGCCCGCGCGCCGTTTGCTGACGCTTGTCAACAAACGCTCCACAATTGATCGCCGATGACGCGACTCAACAATTCGCCGCTATACTGGTCACCATCGCATTGACCGCATCGATTCAAGGAGAGACACCATGAACACCAACCATGCGAAGGCCATCAAGGGCATGAGCATTGCCAATATCGTGCTCGCAGCCCTCGGCATTTTCGGCATGCTCATCGCTTGGGCAGGCCTCGGCGTCGGCGGCGCCGCCATTTCCGGCTCCGGCTACGACTACTTCTACACCGACGACGGCCTCTATTTCACCACCGATGACGTGTCAGTGCTGCTCGGCATGCTAGGCTTCCTCGTCTTCCTCGTGATCGTCTGCGCCGTGCTCATTCTCATCGCCGGCATCCTCGGCGTGCGCGGCGCGGCCAAGCCCGACAAACTGCGCGGCATCATGATCTGGAACATCGTCGCCGCCGTGGTGAGCTTTCTCTCCTGCTGCTGGGTGTCGCTCGTGCTCTGCATCATCGTGGCCGTGTTCGCCAACAAGGATCGCGCCCTGTACGCCGCCGCGCCGGCGCCCGCGGCTCCCTACGGCTACGCGCCGGCCGCTGCGCCTGTCGCACCGGTAGCCCCGCAGCAGCCCGTCCAGGCCGCCCCCGTCGCGCCCCAGCAGCCTGCCACCCCGGCCGCCGCTGTTCCCGTAGCCGCCGCCGTGGCCGCCGAGGCCGTTGCCGGCGCAGTGATGCCCGCCACGGCCGCCACGGCCCCTGCGGCAGAAGTCGTCGCCACCGAGCAGGTCGTCGCGACCGAGCCCGCAGCAGCCGAGCCCATGGCCGCCGTTGCGGAGGAGACGGTCGCCGAGCCTGTTCCCGCCGCCGTGATGGAAACGGTCGAGGAGGACACCTTCGCTCCGGCTGAAACTCCGGAGGAAGCCGCTGAGGCCGCAGCCGAGCCGGCGATCCTTCTGCCCGACAACTACATCGAAGATGCCCAGGCCGGCGTGACCGTCGTCGAGGAGATCCCCTCCGACGCCGACACCGCAGCCGCCGACGCTGCGACCGCCGACGCTGCGACCGACGCCGCCGACAACGACAAGCCCACCGCCTAGCGCGAAAATTTCCTGAGCAGCCTTCACGGCACTGGCAGCCAACCGCCAAAAGACCTCCCGCCTCCGGTCAGGAGGTCTTTTCTTTTGAGCACTTTTCTGACCACCCTTCCATGTAATTGCGATGCCGCCGTCTGCAGTGCCGGACAAAAACTGGGGGTTTGGTATCTTTGGGCGCTCTCGCTCTGGCAAGATGGTGGGGTGCTCCCGACGTACCAAGCCACCTCCACTGAGTAAGATAGTTGCCGAACTGCTTCGGAAAGGCAACGAGGCGGGGACTTAGCCGGCCGGGAGGGGGCCTATAATCGAATTGCGGGACGAAAGCGCGCCCAAGCGCGCCCGCAATCTGTGCGCCACGAGACGCGCCGCCGAAGCAGCGAGCAGGACAGCAACATCATCAGGGGTGAGAGGCATGAACCGCGAGAGGGAAATCGTCAAGGCGAGCATCTACGGCATTATCGGCAATGCGCTGCTCGTCGCCTTCAAGATGGCCGTCGGGTTCATGTCCCATTCCATCGCCATCATCTTGGACGGCGTCAACAACGCCACCGACGCCTTGTCCTCCATCGTCACCATCGTGGGCACCAAGCTCGCCGGGCGCCGGCCCGACCGCCACCACCCCTTCGGCTACGGTCGCGTGGAGTACCTCACGAGTGTCGTCATCGCCATCATCATCCTGGTGGCCGGCTTCATCTCGCTGCGCGAGTCCATCGACAAGATCATCCACCCCGGCACCCCCAGCTACTCGGCCATCACCATCACCGTCATCGTGGTGGCGATCCTCGCGAAGATCGCCATCGGCATCATGTTCAAGCGCTTCGGCGACAAAACGAACTCCGAGGCCCTCATCGCCTCGGGCATCGATTCCAACTATGACGCGGTGCTCTCGGCCGGCACGCTCGTGGTGGCGGCGGCCCAGAACTTCTGGAACCTGAACATCGACGGCGCCGTGGGCCTCATCATCTCGCTCGTGGTGCTGAAAGCCGGCTTCGAGGTGCTCGGCGACGCGCTCTCCCCGCTCATCGGCGGCCCCGAGGACAAAAAGCTCGTCGACGACATCACTGCCTACGCCAACAGTTTCCCCGACGTGCGCGGCACCTACGACGTGGTGCTGGACAACTTCGGCCCCAACGAGATTTTGGGCTCGGTGCACATCGAAGTGCCCGACGATATGTGCGCCCGCGACATCCACGCCCTCACCCGCCAGATCAGCGAAGGGCTCGCCGAGAAGTTCGGCATCCTCGCCACCGTGGGCATCTACGCCGCCAACACGACCGGTGCGTTCGCCCCTCTGCATGCCGACCTCGATGCCCTCGCGAAAAGCGACCCGGCGATCCTGCAGATGCACGGCTTCTACGTGGACGAGAAAACCTCGACCATCTACTTCGATTTGGTCATAGGCTTTAAGGCCGACGACGATGCCATCCGCGACAAAATAATCGCCCATCTGAAGGAAAAATACCCCTATTACACCTACAATGTCGTCATCGACCACGATTACGAAGACGATCAGCCAACGTAGGCGATCATGGGGAAAGGGGCGCACGATGGCGGGCGAGAGCCAGAAACTGAAGCTGCTCAACCTCGCCAAGATGCTCTACGAGCGCACCGACGAGAGCCACGGCCTCACCTGCCCCGAAATCATCGCCGGGCTGGCCGAGGCGGGCATCGAGGCCGAGCGCAAATCGGTGTACCGCGACTTGGACGCCCTTCGCGACTTCGGTCTCGACATCGCGAAGCTTCCCACGTACCCGGTCAGCTACGCCCTCGTCTCGCGCACCTTCACCGCCGCCGAGCTCATGCTGCTCACCGACGCCGTGCAGTCCTCGCGCTTTCTCACGGTTCGCATGGCCCATCGCCTCACCGAAGGCCTGGCGTCTCTGGGCTCCTGCCACCAGGCCGCCGCGCTTTCCAAGAACGTGCACGTGGAAGGCCGCATCAAGATGCAGAACGAATCGGTGTTCCACCACGTGGACACCTTGCACGAGGCCATCCGCCGCCACCGGCAGGTGGCCTTCCGCTACGTGAAGCACGACGTGAACAAGCGCCCACAGCCCCAAGGGGGCGGCCGCATCTACTGCGAGACGCCGGTGTGCCTCATTTACTCCGAGGGCTGCTACTACCTCATCGCCTACAACGAGAAGCACGACTCCTTCCCCAGCTACCGCGTCGATCGCATGCAGGGGCTGCGCATCACCGACGAGGCGGCCGTGCGCAACGAGCGCATCGCCACCTTCGACGCGGCGGCCTACACTTCTCGCACGTTCTCCATGTTCGGCGGCGAGACGACGCCGGCGACGCTGCTGGTGGAGGAATCGGTCATGAGCGCCATTATCGACCGCTTCGGCAAGGACGTGGAAAGCGCGCCGGTGGATGCGACCCATGCCCGCGTGCACGTCACCGTGGCCGCCAGCCCCGTCTTCTTCGGCTGGCTCGCCCAGTTCGGCACATCGGTGCGCCTGGAGGCCCCCAGCGCCCTGGCCCGCCAGTACGCCGACTACCTGAAAGATATCGCCGACAGCTACTAGCGCCGTCGCGCGCACCCGGACGGGGCAATCGCGCCCCCGTAGGGGCTGACCTTGGTCAGCCCTCCGCGAGCGGACCAACGGCGCACGACAAAACAGGGGCGACCAAGGTCGCCCCCTACGGGCCTATCTTAATGCACGACCTTCTCGATGAGGGACTGAAGACGGTGAACGTCGAGCGGCTTGGGAAGGTGCGCGTCCATGCCGCATTCCAGCGAGCGCTTGCGGTCCTCGGAAAACGCGTTGGCGCTCACGGCGATGATGGGCAGCGACGCGCGCAGAGGGTCGGGCAGCGCGCGGATGGCGCGGGTGGCGGCATAACCGTCCATGACCGGCATCTGAATGTCCATGAGCACCAAGTCGTAGGCGCACGCATCGGCCTCCTCGATCATCCCCACGGCCACCTCGCCGTTTTCCGCCGTGTCCACCGCATAGCCCGCGTCATCCAGAAGACAGCAGGCGATCTCGCGGTTGAGCTCGTTGTCCTCCACGAGCAGAATGCGGTGCACCGGGCCCCGCCCGCGGCTCGGACGCGGCACCTCGGCGGCCACGTCGGCGGGAGCCTGGCGGAAGGTGATGTCCACGGTGAAAGTGGAGCCCTCCCCCGGCGCGCTTTCCACGGCGAGCTCGCCTTCCATAAGATCGAGCACGTTGCGCACGATGGTGAGCCCGAGTCCCGTGCCCTGAACGCCCGAAGCCGTGGTGTTGCTCTCCCGTTCGAAGGGCATGAACATGCGCTCCATGAACGCGGGCTCCATCCCTACGCCCTTATCGGCCACGACGAAGCGGAAGCTGGCGAAGCCCTGGGGCGCGCCGGCGTTCTCGGCCACGCTGATGCGCACGGTGCTGCCAGCCGGCGAGTACTTGATGGCGTTGTCCACCAGCTGGGTGAGCACGTGGGACAGGCGCACGGCATCCACGAGCACGCGATCGTGGGCCAGAGGCTCAATGTCGCAGGCCAGGGTGACGTCGGCGCGGTCCGCCAGATCCACCATGTCCATGCGCGCCTGCAGAACCAGCTCGGAAAGCGAGCATTCCGCCTCGGCCAGCTGCACATGGCCCGCCTCCATGCGGCTGATCTCCAGCGTCTCGTTCACCACGTCGAGCAGCTGCTCGGAAGCGGCCAGAACTTTGTCGCTGTAGGCGCGCACCCGCTCGGCCTCGCCGCCATGGGCCGAGATGAGCGACGCGTAGCCCACCACGGCGTTCAGCGGCGTGCGGATGTCGTGGGACATGTTCGAGAGGAACGTGTTTTTCGCCACGTTGGCGGCCTCGGCCTCGGAAAGGGCGTTGCGCAGCATGGTACGGTGCTCGAGTTCGCGGGCATAGGCCTCGCGCAGCTGGGCGTTCACCGCCTCCAGCTCGTCGGCCCGCTCGCGCAGCTTGTCCGTGGCGTCGTTGATGAACACGTAGAAGAACTCGCCCGCGTCCAACGTGACGTGGTGGCCGTAGTCCTCTATCCAACGCACCGAGCCGTCGCGGCGGATGATGCGGTACTCCACGTAGTCCATGGAGTACCGGTCGGCCTGAATCTGACGGCTGATGGAGTGCTCCACGGCCTCGATGTCCTCGGGGTGCACCATGCCGGGGAAGGTGCCGCCCGTCAGCGCGACGAACTGCTCCTCGTCAGCGCAGCCGAAGATGCGCAGGCAGGCCTCGTTGACGTAGACCACCGCCTCGTCGCCATCAGCATGGTAGACGAAAAAGCCGCCTGGCATATGAGCGAGAACGTCGCCGATGTCGAGCTGGGCTAAAGCGGGGAATATGGAGGGCGCCGAGGTTGCCATGTGCTGCTTTCTTCTGTCGGTCGAAAAGGTGCTTTCCGTATGCTACCACGGCCGTTGCCCAGCGCCCCCGAAGCTGTCGATGAGCCCACGAATTTGTAACGAAAGAGAAACGTGGAAGGCTTACGAGAAATCGAACATGGCGGTGGAAAGGTAGCGCTCGCCCGTGTCGGGCAGGATGACGACGATGTTCTTGCCCACGTTTTCGGGTCGGCGCGCCAACTTCGCCGCCGCCGCCACGGCCGCGCCCGAGGAGATGCCCACGAGCAGTCCGTCATGGGCAGCCAGCTCGCGCCCGGCCTCGAAGGCCTCCTCGTCTTCGATGGCGATGACCTCGTCGTAGATAGCGGTGTCCAGCGTCTCGGGCACGAACCCGGCGCCGATGCCCTGAATCTTGTGGGCGCCGGCGCGGCCCTCGGAGAGCACGGGGGATCCGGCCGGTTCCACGGCCACCACCTGGATGGCCGGGTTCTGCGCCTTCAGATAGGCCCCGGTGCCCGAAAGCGTGCCGCCGGTGCCCACGCCGGCCACGAGGATGTCCACCGCGCCATCGGTGTCCTCCCAGATCTCCGGGCCGGTGGTGCGCTCGTGCACGGCCGGATTCGCCGGGTTGGAGAACTGCGAGGGAATGAACGAGTTCGGAATCTCCGCCGCCAGCCGCTCGGCCTCCTCGATGGCGCCCTTCATGCCCTTGGCGCCTTCGGTGAGCACCAGTTCCGCCCCAAAGGCGCGCATGAGGTTGCGCCGCTCCACGGACATGGTCTCGGGCATGACGATGATGATGCGGTTGCCCCGCACGGCGGCGATGGCAGAAAGGCCGATGCCGGTGTTGCCGGAGGTGGGCTCGATGATGACCGTCTCGTCGTCGAGGACCCCGGCCTCCACGGCGGCGTCGATCATCGATTGGGCGGCGCGGTCCTTCACCGAGCCGGTGGGGTTGAACGACTCCACCTTCCCGATGAGCGTGGCGGGCAGCTCGTGGGCGCGCTCGTAGTTGGTCAGCTCCACCAACGGCGTATGCCCGATCAGCTCGGTGATGTTCTCGTGGACGGTCATGGGAAATCCTTTCTGGCTGAAACAAAGCCGGCAACCGGTCGGAGACGTGGGGTGTTCTGACCGAGCGAGTTCCGCAGCGAACGAAACAGTCCAGTGGACTGTTTCGCAGAGCGAGGACTGTCTGAGCGAATCAGAATACCGCGCGGCTCCGACCGACGAGGAGATGCATTGCCCCCATCCTACTGAATAGCCCCACTTCGTCAACGGCCCGCGCCATAGCGGTTTCCGATGGCGAGGCGGCCGAGAAAACCGTGGCGCACCGTCAAGTTCTCCCTTCCATCGCCGCCCGACGGTCGTATAATGCCTAGCAGTTCCCTAGACTTGAATCCTAACCCGCCATAGGAGCTTCCCATGACCCTGCAGCAACTTCGCTACCTCATCGCCATCGCGAACCACGGCTCCATCTCGGCGGCGGCGCACACGCTGTACGTCTCGCAGTCAAGCCTGTCGGTGGCCGTGCGCGACATCGAGCGCGAGACCGGCGTCACCATCTTCGAGCGATCCAACCGCGGTATCACGCTCACGAGCGATGGCATCGAGCTTTTGGGCTACGCCCGCCAAGTGGTGGAGCAGGCCGACCTCATGGAGCAGCGCTACTCCGGCCGCGGCGGCGAGGCGGCGCAGCGTCTATCCATCACTTCCCAGCACTACGCCTTCGTGGTGGAGGCGTTCCTGGAACTGGCCGAGGAGTACGAGGGCGCCGGCTACAACTTCAGCCTGCGCGAGACCCGCACCTCCGAGGTCATCGAGGACGTGCGCGACTTCCGCAGCGATCTGGGCGTGCTGTACCTCTCCACCTTCAACGAGAGCGTCATCGGGCACGCCCTTTCCGACGCGAACCTCTCCTTCAACCTGCTGTTCACTGCGCAGCCCCACGTATTCGTCAGCGACAAGCACCCCTTGGCCTCGCGCACCGAGGTGACCGTGGAAGATCTGGAGGACTACCCCCGCTACGCCTTCGAGCAGGGGGCAAACAACTCGTTCTTCTACTCCGAGGAGCCCCTGGCCGAGCTGCCCCACACAAAGTGCATCTCCGTGAGCGACCGCGGCACCCTCTCGAACCTGCTCGCTCACCACAACGGCTACACCATTTCCACCGGCGTGCTCTCCAGCGAGATGTACACCGGCATCGCCAGCGTGCCCCTGCAGACCAAAGAGCTCATGCGCGTGGGCTACATCGTTCACAACGAGCGACAGCTGTCGCCTCTGGCCCAAAGTTACATCGAGAAGCTGAGCCTGTTCGTAGAAGGCTACCAAATCGGCCTCGCGGGGTTGTAGCCCAAAGCAGCAGCAGACAGCATCCGCAGCCCCTGTCTCCTTTCGGGCGGGCTAGAAAGCCCGGACGATGGTGCCGCCGCCGAGGACGATGTCGCCTTCATAGAGGACGGCGGCCTGGCCTGGGGCGGCGGCGCGCTGGGGCTCGTCGAAGGTGACGGTCAGCTCGTCGGGGCCGGTCTGCTCGGCGACCGCTGGCACGGGCCGCTGGCGGTAGTGGGTCTTCACCTGCACCTCGCGCGGGCCTTCCAAAACGCCTCCGCTGATGAGATTCACATCGCAGGCCACTACTCCTGAGCTGAGCAGCTCGTCTTTGAAGCCGACGATAAGCTGGTTGGCAAACGCATCTTTCCCCAGCACGTACAGCGGCTCGCGCGCCGCCACACCGATGCCCTTGCGTTGCCCGATGGTGTAGCGGATGAGCCCTGCATGCTCCCCGAGAACACGTCCTTCCCGGTTCACAATCTCGCCCGGTTCAAAAGCAGTAGCAACCGAAGTTTTCTTCGCACCTGTCTCCGTAGGAGCGGACCTTGGTTCGCCCTTGCCCGCGAGTCCTAAGGGCGTGCACAAGGTTTCTCCCTCACAACGACACGCCCGGCACCATGCTTCAATGAATCCCGTGTAGTCGCCGTCGGGAACGAAGCAGATATCCTGGCTCTCGGGCTTTTCCGCTGTGACGAAGCCGTGGGCGCGGGCCAGCTCGCGCACCTCGTCCTTCGTCAGCTCGCCCAGAGGAAACAGCATGTGGGCGAGCGTGTCCTGGGTGAGGTGGTACAGCACGTAGCTTTGATCCTTAGCAGGGTCACTCGCCCGCAGAAGCTGCCAGCACCCGGTCGCCTCGTCCCAGCGGCGCCGGGCGTAGTGTCCCGTGGCCACGTAATCGAGCCCCAGCTGGCGCCGGCGCTTTTGCAGCGCCTCGAATTTCAGGAACCGGTTGCAGGCGATGCAGGGGTTGGGCGTGCGGCCCTCGAGATAGGCCCCGCAGAACGGGTTCACCACCGCCGCATCGAAACGATCGCGCAGATTGAAGGCATCGTGGGGAATGCCGAGACGCCGGCACACTGCCCGCGCATCTTCCACATCGCGCGCCGACCCACACGTCGACCCTTCGCCTTTCCCGGCGTCGCCCAAAACCTCGCCACCGCGTAGCACCATCGTCGCACCGCGCACGTCGTAGCCCGCCTGCTGCAAGAGCAACGCGCACACGGAGCTGTCGACGCCTCCCGACATCGCCGCCATCACGCTGGCCGCCCCGGGCGCCGCGGCCGTTCCTCTGTCATTTCCGAAAGTCATGGGGCGCATCATAGCACAGCATGGAGCATCTCTCTTCTCTCCCTGCTCCATCGCGCTCCGTCCGCGTCTTCGCCTTCCACCTTCCCCTCGCTCACCGCCCTGTGGAGCGCGAGACAGGCATCCCCGCCCGTGCCCACTGCCAATCGTGCTACGCTGGAACCATGCAGGGGTACCGCCCCGACAAAGCGAGCCAAACCCATGGCCACCTCGTCGATGCGGTTGAGAGGGCGCTTGCCCAACCCTTCGAACCTGTCAGCTAACACTGTCGTAGGGAGCATGCTCACCAAGCACAAGGGGCGCTTCCTGCAGGGAGCGTCTTTCTTTTTGGCACGCCCGCAGGCCAGCGCTTCAGCTTCCGGAAAGGAATCGTCATGACCGAACCTTCCACCTGCGCCATCAGCGCACCTGCAGACGCTTGCGCGTCCCGCAGCACCCGAACCGAGGCAGAGCTTCGGGCGCTCATGGCCCGCGCCGTGCACGAGGTGCGCGAGACGAACCCGCTGGCGCCTTCCATCACCAACACCGTGACCCAGAACTTCGTCGCCAACGCCCAGCTGGCCGTCGGCGGCTCGGCGGCCATGGTGTATTTGCCCGACGAGGGCGAATGCGTCGCAGCCCTGGGAGGGGCCGTGTACATTAACCTGGGGACCCTGCTGCCCGTCTACGAGCAAACGGTTCCCGCCACGGCGCGCGCCTGCGCGGGGGCGGGCAAGCCTTGGGTGCTCGATCCGGTGGGCATCGGCATCGGCAGCCTGCGCACCCAGCTCATCGAGGCTGTGCGCGAGAATCCCCCCGCTATCCTGCGCGGCAACGCCTCGGAGATCATCGCCGTGGCTGAGCTGTGGGGACTCGGGGACGACGCGGCCGAAGACGCTTCCGGCGACGGTCCCCGCGGAGTGGACAGTACCGACTCTGTGGACGCCGCCGAGCGCGCCGCCGTGGCGTGCGCCCGCTTCACGGGAGGGGCCGTGGCCGTCTCCGGCACTACCGACCTTGTCACCGACGGCGCCCAGGTGGCGCGCCTTTCCGGCGGATCGCCCCTCATGACCTGCATCACCGGCTCCGGCTGCTCGCTGGGGGGCGTGTGCGCGGTCTACGCCTGCGTGGCCGATCCCTTCGTGGCGGCGCTCGCCGCAACGGCCGCCTACAACCTGGCCGGCCTGCGCGCTGCCGAAACCTACAACGGCTCCGGCAGCTTCCAAGTCGCCTTCCTCGACGCCCTCTACAACCTCACCGCCGAGGAAGTGGCCGAGGCACCTCTGGCGCTTGCCAGCGCATCAGCCGCGTAAGCCGAGAAACAAAAGGAGATTCCTATGAACACGCTTGTTGCCGTTGCCATCGCCCCCTTCGGCGTGGGAGACGAGCTGGCCCCCTACGTGGCGGAGGCCATTCGCGTCATCCGCGACTCCGGGCTGCCCCACCGCACTACCTCTATGTTCACCGAGATCGAGGGCGAATGGGACGAGGTCATGGCCGTCGTGCGCGACGCCACCATGCGCCTCGCCGACCAGGGCATCCGCACCGAGGTAATCCTGAAGGCCGACATCCGCCCGGAGCACAGCGACACCCTGCACACCAAGGTCGAGAAGGTGGAGGCACTGCTGACCGATTAGGGGTTCGTCCACAACTTTCCATCATCTGCATGGAGGCCCTTGCGCTTTCGCGTTGGCCCGCTATGATGCTTCCCGAAATACGACACGAAGCGAAAGAGGTTCCATGCTCCGCAAAATTATTCACATCGACGAGGACAAGTGCACCGGCTGCGGCCTGTGCGTCGACGCGTGCCACGAGGGCGCCATCGCCATGGTCGACGGCAAGGCGCGCCTGGTGCGCGACGACTATTGCGACGGGCTGGGCGACTGCCTGCCGGCCTGCCCCACCGACGCCATCTCCTTCGTCGAGCGGGAAGCCGCTCCCTACGACGAGGCTGCCGTGGCGGCACACCTGGGCGCCCGCAACGGCGGCGCGACGGCTGGCAGCGTTCCGGCCGCGGCCGAGCACCGCAGCGGCTGTCCCGGCTCGGCCGCCCGCACCCTCATCGACGACGCTCCGAAGCCGGCGCCGTCGCCTGCGCACCAGGGCGGATGCCCCGGTTCCCGCAGCCGCTCCCTGAACGGAGCCCCGGCACCAGCCGCTCCTGTACCGGCTGCTCGCACCGCCGCTCCGGCCGCTACCGGCGCCACCGACGCGCTTTCCGCCGTGGCCGCCGCTCTGCCGAACCGCTTGGCTCAGTGGCCGTGCCAGATCAAACTCGTACCGGTGCAGGCCCCCTACTACCAGGGCCGCGGGCTGCTTATCGCCGCCGACTGCACCGCGTTTGCCTGCGCCAGCTTCCACGAGCGCTTCATGAGCGGCAACGTCACCATCATCGGCTGCCCCAAGCTGGACGAGGGCTCCTACACCGACAAGCTCGCCGCCATCATCGCCGCCAACGACATCACCTCGGTCACCGTCGCCCGCATGGAGGTGCCCTGCTGCGGCGGCCTCGAGCGCGCCGCCGCCGAGGCCTGCGCCCAGTCGGGCAAGGACATCCCCTTCGAAGTGGTCACCTTCGCCGTCAACGGCGACGTCATCGGCTAGAAACAACCGACGCGCACTTGATTGAATGCGCCTCCTAGTTCATCGAGGATGACCAGGTCAGCCCAGCTCGACCATAACCGCCTCCGAGACGATCCCGGCTACCTCCGGGATCGTCTCTTCTTCCAAGGAAGAGAAGCTCATCACGAAGGCGGGACGGCGCCGACCCCTCCCCTCGCTGCACCCAGACCGCACCTCGTCGCATACCCTTCGGGCACCCTCGACTTCGCGAGCCTCGCACCGGCAGCCTACCGTTTCGTTCGAGCTGCGCCCAGGAGCTCCCGCCTCGCAACCCGTGAACCGATAACGGCCCAAAGGCGCCAGGCGCACGCCCCGAATCGCAGCGCGCCGGGCCACGCGCTCCTCGAAAGTCGCACTATCTCTCTCGTCTCCTTCGACACTCCTAACCTCCATGAGAAAGTGCAGCCCGGCACCCGCATTGGCAAAGTGCAAATGATCGCCGGCCGAAGACGCCGCTAGTACGTCAATCAGCGCGCTCAGCCGCCGCCGGTAACGCGTCCGCTGGCGATTGACATGGCGCTCGTAGTCCCCCGACTCCATGAACCGCGCCAACGTCAGCTGCTCCAATGCACCCACCGTGCAGGCGTAAAAGCCAAGTCGGTCGCGGAACCGTTCGGCCAGCGCCTCGGGCAGCACCATGTAGCCAATGCGGAAAGCACCCCCGAGCGTCTTCGAGAACGTGTTCGCGTAAATGACCCGCCCAGCCCCATCGAGGGCCGCGAGTGGAGGTACGGGACGCCCCGCCATGCGGAACTCGCAGTCGAAGTCATCTTCGATGAGGTAGCGCGACTGGGCACTGGAAGCTTTCACGCTCCGACCGCGAATCTCCCTAGCCGCTGCACCGTCCTCGGGCGCGGCAACCCCACTCTGGGCCCATTCCAACAACGAGCGCCGGCGCGACACCGGCACCGTGATACCGGTGGGAAACTGGTGCGACGGCGTGCAGTGCAGCACGTCGATGCGGGCACGCTCGAGCGCCTCCAAGACCGGCCCTTCCCCATCGAGAGCGATCGGCCGCACCGCCACGTCGTTCGACTCGTAGATGCGCGTAAGCCGCGGATAGCCGGGGTCTTCCACGCCGTACGCCAGATTACGACCGAGCAGCTGCACGAGCAGGCCATAAAGCGACTGGGCACCGGAACCGATCACGATCTGGTCGGGATGCACCTCCATGCCGCGAAGGCCCCGCAGATGCGCCGCGATGGCCGCCCGCAACCGAGGCGATCCCTGAGGCCCCGACGCCTCCAGCACCGTGCGCTCGCTCTCGTCGGCCAACACGCGCCGCAGCGTCCGTGCCCACGCCGCGTAGGGAAACACCCCTTCCGGCGCCGTCGCCCCCGTGAAATCGGCGAGCCATTTGCGTCCGGCGCCATTCTGGCCGCACCAAGATGCCCCACATCCGGCATCGTTCTGGCCGTTCCAAGATGCCCCGCATTCGGCCCTGTCATCCCCGATGCACGCGTTGCTCCGGATTTTCGTCGCATTCCCGCAGAGGCTCGCTTCGCCCTGGAACCCCCCACACGCCCCCGAAACATCCCCTTTGCCACAAGCTATACAAAAGGACTCGTCTTTTGTGGCAAGTTTTTCGAGGGTTTCGACGTCGCCACCTTCCGAAACCCCCATTTTGGCTACGCCGAGCGCGCTTTTGCCCTCGAAACCGGCTTTGGAAGGCGATTTCACGGTTTCACGCGTCGAAACCCTCGAAAAACTTGCCAAATTCGAGCCGATTTCCTGCACATAGAAGCCACTGCGGGGCACGGCGCGCACATAGCCCTCGGCCACCAGCTGGTCCAAGGCCCCCTCCACGGTGACGACGCTCACCCCCAAATGCTTTGCGAATGCCCGCTTGGAAGGGAGGCGCGCGCCGGCCGCAAGAACACCGGACTCGATGTCGGCTCGAAGCGCCCGGTAAAGCTGCTCGTACAGGCTCGTCTCCCCTCCACGATTTAGCACATACGTGAGCATCGCTTTCCCTTCCTCCTCCTGCAGCACGCTTTGAACGAGCTGCTCCTTTACGACCACCTGGTCTTCTGCCAGATCGCCAGCTCGTCGGCTCTTTGCGAAACCGAGGCCATCTCCAACTGACCTTATTAAAACTTCCCAAATTGAATATAACACTAAGCTCAGTTATCCCTTACCCTTCCGCTCATATCTTTTGCGAAAGGAAGGATCCTCATGACCGAAACCGCCCCCGCCGCTAACCAGGCCGGCAACCCCGCTACTCCCATCACCTCTGCTGAGCGCGCGGCCCTGAACCGCCAGCTCGCCCAAATGCTGAAGGGCGGCGTCATCATGGACGTCACCACCCCCGAGCAGGCCCGCATCGCCGAGGCCGCCGGAGCCGCGGCCGTTATGGCGCTCGAGCGCATCCCCGCCGACATCCGCGCGGCCGGCGGCGTTTCCCGCATGAGCGACCCGGCCATGATCAAGGGCATCCAGGCGGCCGTTTCCATCCCCATCATGGCGAAATGCCGCATCGGGCACTTCGCCGAGGCACAGATCCTCCAGGCCATCGACATCGACTACATCGACGAATCCGAAGTGCTCTCGCCGGCTGACGACACCTACCACATCGACAAGACCGTCTTCGCCGTCCCCTTCGTCTGCGGCGCCCGCGACCTCGGCGAGGCCCTGCGCCGCATTGCCGAGGGCGCCACGATGATCCGCACCAAAGGCGAGCCGGGCACCGGCGACGTCGTGCAGGCCGTGCGCCACATGCGCCGGATGAACGCTGAAATCCGCCGCATCCAGAACCTGCGCGACGATGAGCTGTTCGAAGCGGCGAAGGAGCTGCAAGTGCCGGTGGAGCTGCTGCGCGAGGTGCACGAGGCCGGCAAGCTGCCCGTCGTGAACTTCGCCGCCGGCGGCATCGCCACCCCGGCCGACGCGGCCCTTATGATGCAGCTGGGCGCCGAGGGCGTCTTCGTGGGCAGCGGTATCTTCAAGTCGGGCGACCCGGCCCGACGCGCCGAGGCCATCGTAAAGGCCACCACGAACTTCAACGATCCTGAGATGCTCGCCGCCTTGTCCGAAGACCTCGGCGAAGCCATGGTGGGCATCAACGAGCAGGAGATCCAGATCATCATGGAAGAGCGGGGGCAGTAGAACCCATGTCCCCAACCATCGCCGTTCTCGCCCTGCAAGGCGCTTTCATCGAGCACGAGCAGCGCCTGCAATCCCTCGGCTGCACCACCATCGAGCTGCGCCAGGCCGCCGACCTCGCCCGTCCCTTCGACGGCCTGGTGCTCCCCGGCGGCGAGTCCACCGTACAGGCGAAGCTGCTGCATGACCTGGGAATGTTCGAACCGCTGCGCCAACGCATCGCCGAGGGCCTCCCCGCCCTCGGCACCTGCGCCGGCCTCATCCTGCTCGCCGACCATTTCCGCACCCTGCCCGTCACCGTGCGCCGCAACGCCTACGGCCGCCAACTCGGCAGCTTCCACGCCGAGGGTCGCTGGGAAGATGAAGCTGTTCCTCTCACCTTCATTCGCGCCCCGCGCATCGAAGCTACCGGCCCCGGCGTCGAGCCCCTCGTCACCCTGAACGACGCACCGGTAGCCGTGCGCCACCGCAACCAGATCGCCGCCGCCTTCCACCCCGAACTCGACGACGACAACCGCCTCTACGAAGCGCTCCTCGCGCCTTTGAAGCGCGCCTACTGAACCAACCGATAGACGGCGCCCGGGCCGCGCGACGGCCCCAGCCGTTCCACAAGAGACTTGTCCATCAGCCGATTGAGCGCGCGGCTGATCGTTGCCTTCGACTTACCCAATGCGTCCATAAGAATCCGCGAGCTCACCGGTGCGGGCGCCTCTTCCAAGAAGTCGACGATGTCGCACTCCACCGTACCCGGCGCCAGCACATGAATGGTATGGAAGCGACCTGTTTCGTCTGACCACTCCGTGACGGATCGCACGATCTTCCCGCCCGCAGCGCCCTCAGGCAGCCGAACGCCACCGCGCCCGCCACCCCCCGCGCGGCCGCCGAACCCGAACCCGAACCGCCCTGCCTCCGCGCCAGCGCCGGCCTTGTATAGCGCCACCTCGAAAGCGGTGATGTGGTCAATGGCTACCGGTTCCGGCATATTCGCCTCGCGCAAGCTGGCCCGAATCTGGAAGTAACCCGTGCCCTTGTTCTCCACCACGCTGCCCACCTCGGCAAACCCCTCGGCATAGGGGGTGGCGCGCAGGATGTTGGCCAGTGCCTGGTTGCGCGGGAAGGAAACGCCAAGCTCGCCCAAACGGTCGACCGTCATAGCCCGGCACAAACCGCCTGGACTCAATATCTCAATGCGGTCGCCGTACATAGTCACCTGAACCTGAGAGGCGCACCCGTCCGGCGAGTAATCGCGGTGCATGAGCGCGTTGGCCACCGCCTCGCGCACGGCCGTCTCGGGATACTCGAGTCTATCGATGCGAAACGCCCCCTCCACCTTCGACGAGACGCGCACGTTGCGTCGCAGCGCCACCATCAGCTCCGATATCATCACGGGGATGGGCCCGACGATCTCGCGAGAATCGAGAAAACGCAGCCCCCCGGCGCTCACATCGGCCTTCGACGTCCCCGGGATCACCGTAAACGAAAGGCAGGCCCGCGGGAAATAACGCTGCGGAAAGCGCCCGAGCGCCATAAGTCCCGCCAATGTGGGTCGCACAATCCCCTCCCCGTCACGAGCCGTCACGCAGAGCGCCTCAAGCAGCTCCTCGTCGCTCATGCCCTTGAACGCTCGCGGCGAATCGGCACGCTGTCGGCGCATGAAGCCCTCCAGAAGCTCTTCGTCAAAGTCGCCCATCGCAGCCCCTTCGACCACTTCGCGATCGTATCGCGGCGGCCGACGCCCCTCCAGCAGGCGGTCCACCTCGTAGGGGCTCAGCCTCCGATCACCATCCCCCACACGCACATAGGAGCCGTCATGCATTGCGCGCGACTTGACGAAGCAGGGCTTAAGCTCGGGCGGCAGTTCGGGCACCGTGGCCACCACCACAGGCGATCCTTCGAACTCGACAATCTCGACTGACGCCCGCACGGGCGGCTCCATCTTCTCGCCGCACATCTGGGCAAGCGCGTCGGCCACAGCACGCGCCTTGAAGCCCGGAACACCTTGGAACCCCGCTCGCTCCGCGAGCCCCAGAATCACCACGCCACCCGACGTGTTCGAAAACGCGCTCAGCGTCTCCGCCATGCTTTTCGGAAGCCCCTGAGAAGCCGCTTTCACCTCTACCCGCTCGGTGTCGGTGCCAAGACGTCGGGCGAGACCAATATAGCTCTCCAGATCGAAATCGTACACGCCCATAGCCCACCCCCGCAAATAGTTTCAAGAAGTCTCATCAGTATGCAACAACTTGAGACTATTTGCAACAACGCTTGTATTTGTTGGTGCGCGCAAACCCAACATTGTGCAAGACCCCTGCTCAGAGAATTCAAATCATGATTTGACTGTAACATCTGCGGGACCGACATCACCGGCAACACCTCCGCCCATGCGAAAGAACACATGAAGGCCGGTGAAGGATCTGGGCATCATAGTGAAATCCGTCAGATAGTCACCGGCTACAACACGGTTAGCCATAAGAAAGAGGGACATTGGGAAACGAGGGTTGTCGGCGGTCGTTGGGAATAGACGTTAGGCAGGGGTCATTAAGGATGCGCTTGATATTGCTGTCAAGCCCTGATAGACGATTTGTCCGTTTATCAGCCACAGTTGCTTAGATGCCGGCAGAGCATGAAACAATTTCTGCCAGTAGGCGTCATTTCGCGATGCGCATCTTTTATATCCAATAGGCTGCATGGGTATCGCTAACCCACACAGCCTATTGGCGCCCAATCTCTCTAACGTACTTATCTGCGACTATTGAATCTTCTGCGACCGACATAGAGCAGCAAAGAAGCCAGTCCTATAGCAGAAGCGCAAAAGAGAATCAGAGCAATACGCACAGGCAAGCCTAAGCTGTCACTTGTTTCTGCCAAAAAGCCTAAAGAGCTAGCAGGCTTATCAGTATCAGTGACGGAGTTCGCGTTATCTGTCTGACCCGAATTGATTTCCTGGTTACCTCCTGATGCCTCAGGTGCATCCGAACCACCGTTATTCCCTTGGCCACCGTTCATGCTTCCGCTATTGCCCTGATTGGTTCCACCGTTGTCTCCGCCTCCCTGCTCGCCACCACCTGACGGATCGCGTCCGTCATCGGTTACGCTCACGGCAAGATTCAATCTCTCGCTGTATTCATCAAAAGGCATCCCCTCTTTATATGCGGCGATTCGATACTTCGTATCTCCCGTAACACTGATAGGTCCGGTGTAAACGCGTCGCGTCCCGTTTGCATCGCAGGGGCAGGTGTCGTCGGTGGTGTAGTAGATGGTCGCTCCTTCGGTGGTGGTTGTCAGGGTTAGCTTCGAACCTTTCGGTACCGTCACGCTGTTCTCTTTTGGAGCCAACGCATCGAACGTGTTCGTTCCGATGGTTGCGGTGGGCCGCACGGGTTGCGCTGCATCAGAAGTGGTGCGAATCGCCAGCTCCTTGGAAAGCGACGTGCCAGTTGCCGCAAGGGTGAGCGCCGTCATTCCGGGAAGGTCACCATAGAGCGAGAACGATGTCTTGCCCTCGGAATCCGTCATGCCAGTTGCGATGCCCTCGCCAGAAGCGTCCAAGGCGCTGATACCGTCGAGCGCCGCGATGCTGGGCGCATCCACCTGTGCCGTCACCGGCTGGTTCGCCACAGGGGTGCCGTCCGAATAGCGCACGTAGGCCACAACTTGGACAGGTTCAGGAGCATCGCTTTGCAAGACGACGGCATTCTCATAGTTCGCAACGAGCTGCGCCGGACGTTTCTCGACGGTGAGCGTCTTCGACCATGACCCGAACAGATCGCCCAACGAACACTCCGTATAGCTCTTCGCACCGTTCAGCTTCACCGAAACACTTGCTCCTTCGGACAAGGGTTCTTGCGGGTAGATGCGCAGGACCTTGGCAAGCGCTCCTCCTCCGTCGGCCTCGCTGGCGTCTTTCGAGTCGACCCATTCAAGACGGGCGCTCTCGCCATCCACGAGGGCGCTCGTTCCTGCTCCCTCATCGGCTTTCATGTATTGGCTGAATTCCAGCTCTATATATTCGGGGCAGGCATTCGCAGCTACAACGCTTGGCGCCTGCGTTGACTTCAAACCTACCTTCAGCCCGGTTCGGATGGGGAGCACCGAAAGCCAGTCCGTCCTTGCTACGTCATACCCTTCTTTGGCGACCCTCACCTGATAGAAGCCGGTTGGCGTATCCCATTGGAAGGCTCCGTCTGCGCCCGTGGTCAGCGTGCCCTCCTGCTCGTAGTCTTCGGCATTCCATTTCCGTGCATTGCGGCCGTTTGCATCGTCTGCAACATAGATGGTCGCCTTGGCACCTTCTACGGGATTACTATCCAGCGCCTCATATACGATGCCCGACGGGTCGATGATCACATTTGACCCGATGCCGTAGAACTTGTCCCAGTCGATGATGTTCCTGACATCGTCGCTGCCATTGTTCTTCTTAGGAACTTCCTTGCAAACGCTCTTCCTGTAAGCGGTTGCCTGCTCATAGGCGTTCTTTGCCTTGTCGAGGTAGTGCGCGCGCAGCAGGTGAATCGAGGTGGATCCTGCATCGATCGCCAACGAGGCCTTGCTCACCACGCCGCCAGCAGTGCTAGCCCCCTCCGTCACTACAGAGCTGCTCCCCATGGTTGCGACAAGGATGATCGTCGATCCCACCGTGTTCCAATAACCGGTCATTACATCGGTGTAGTTATGGTCGTCCTCGTTCTCCATGAGCTCTCGGTACTTCTCGGCCGCATCGCGTTCGGCGTAGAGCGCCTTGAGGCAGTTCTGGCATGCTCCATCGCAAGGGTTGCGCTTCTTGTAATAGAGAATCCATTGGTTTATGGATTCGATGTCGGCTTCAAGGACGCCTAAGGCATCCATGTTGTCTAACCATGAGTCCATGGCGAATCTCAACCCCACACCACTTCCGATGACGCCGACGCCGCCCAGAACCTGATTGACATTCGTGCACTTTGAGATTTCATTGGCCACCTCTTCTGTCTCCTTAGCCCACATCTGGCTCTTCGCCCAGGCTTTCACCATGGGCGTGATCCTCTCAGGCGGAACGTCCTTGAGGATGCGGCGCGCAAGCACGTTGTCGAGCACACTCTTTGCGCCCTCGTCGATCACGCCGCTCACCATGTCAATCCCCATACCAAAACCATCCAACCCGGCGGCTTTGAGTGCATCCACCTTGGCGGAGCGCATATGGTCATCTTTCTCCTTATGTTCTGAGAAATCGACCTTGTAGGTGTTCTGCTTCTTTGCGTTCGGATCCGTAGCTCCTTGGGGTGCGCTTTCCGTCACCAAGCACGAATAGCCCGTGTAGACGCCTTCCGTCTTGCCGTCAGCACTGTTCTTCTGCGAGTCGGTGACGTAGAGCTCGGCTTCGAGGCGGCCGTCTTCCAAGGTCTGGACTTGGACGCCCTTTGCGCTGTCGCCTTCGGAAACCTTGACGACGCCGCCTAGCTTGTCCTGAAGGCAGTTGTCCATCAGGGCCGACGGTGAGCCCGATGCGCTCACCTTGCCGATGCCCGCGCTCGTTCCCATGGCATCCAGGCTGTTTCGTATGGAGCGGTTCGTCAGCTTTCCGCACGCATAGTTGTTGTCTATGGACTCCTTCATCCTGTGGAAGAAATCCTTCACTTCCTTGATCGTTGCGGCATCCTGACCCGCATACCACCCATCTATCTCCGCATCAGTCGGAATCGAGTACTCGCCGATATCCGGGTCTTCTCCCGTGAAGTAGGGGTCGTCGATCGCAGCAATCCAGGTGTCGTCCGCATCTATGGGTGCACGGAGGCTGTCTAGGCTGATATCCGCGCGCTGCGCCTCAATCTCAGCCAGTGAAGCCTGCGCCTCCGCTTCGGTGAGCGTGCCTTCTTTGACACGCTGCTTTATCTCATTTTCGAACGCCTGTAAGGACGCATCTATTCCTTCGCAGGTTTTGCTCAGCTCGCTGCCGCTGGACGACGTGTCTCCGAACAGATTCTCCAAGTAGAGGTATCTGTCCTTGGCTTCCTGTTCGGCGCGCTTCTTGATGCGCTCCTTGAAGTCCTCGTCGTCCACGTTCGACGCATAGGCCAAGGCGAAGTTGTTGAACGTATAGGTCTGCGGGATGAAGAGCTCCTCGGCATCCAATTCGGAGATACTGAAAGACCCCGAGTCGGGATTGTCTGCCAGCAGCTGCAGATAAGTTTCGTCCACGTACTCGCCGACAAAGCGCGTATATTGCTCGTCGCTTGATTTCTTTGTAAGCGGGATGGCGACCGTCCTGTCGTCCTGCATGACCGCATACATCCATAAGGTGTCGCCGGCGTTGATCTCGTTGCCTGCTTTCTTCACGGTGACATCGAACGTCCAGTAAGCGCACGATTTCCGGGCAAGCTGGTGATGGATGGTCAGGCATTTGTCGCTCTCCTTGCCGTCGGCGATGAGATCCTGCGTCCGGCCTTCATTCGTCACCTTAAACGACCAGATCTGTGCCTGGGGTCGGTAGGTGCAGTCCGCATAGGAAGAGAAAGTGGCTCCTTCTGTGGTAGCAGTTGCATCCACCTTCACACGGTCTCCGTAAAGAAGGGAATCCGTTAGGCCTTCCGGCAGGTCGAAGCCTACCGTTGCTTTGCCCTTGCTGTTCGTGGTAACCGATTCGCCGACGTTTTGCCCGTTGATGGAAAGCTGTGCGGTTGCGCCCGGACTTGCATAGACGATGGCGTTATTGCCCTTCTGGCCCACATAGCCGGACGGCACCTCAACGCTCATCCCAAGGGATGCGAACGAAAGATTGCCCGCAGGCACCGTGGCCCCAGAAGCCGAAAGGGAGAATGGCATCGAATATACCCGTTCCTTCGTCGGTGTCAATGCGATGGATATCACCCCGGAGGTGGCACCAGAAGGGATCTTCACGGAAAGAGCGCCTTCTCTCGATGTGCATTCGAGGGTCTCGCCCGTATCCAACGCGGCTGATGCGTCGCTGTAATCGTTTCGGGGAATGTCAAACGTGAGGGTCGCATCCATGGATCGGTCGAATTCGTAGCTGATCTGAAAGATTGCTTCGCAGTCGACGACAACGGAGCTTTGAGGCATCTTCGCAGTGACGGACTTCACGCCGATCGATGCCAGGGCATCCTCCGCCTTGAAATCGGGAACGCTAAGCGCAAGTGCGCTGGTAGCTTCGTCTTCGATGCGAATGTCCCCACTGGCATAGGGAAACGCGAGTCGCTTGATCACGCCTAGGTGAGAGGCGCTTACATTCAGTGAGGGCTTGAATGCCACTATCGTGTAATCGCCTGCCTTCAGTTTGCCGGTATCGAAATGCCAGGCGGGATTCTCTTGGCCGTCAGGCCAATACACTTGCGCATAACCATCCTGGATGCACCGGGCATTGCTTGCAGTGCCGTCGAACACCAGCACGCGGCTCGTCCCTTCGAAGGCGGCGTTGAGCGAGATGGTCGCACTGCCCCAGCGCGGAAGGACGGCGGCGAACTCTCCCGCTTCTTCGTTGAAAGTTGCAGTTGCAGGGGAAAGAGCGAGCGACTCTGCAGGGGTCACTTCAAGGGAAAGCTCGGCGAGGGCGGCAGGATCGTTGGCGAGCGATTCGGACAAGATGAGTTGACCGCGCTGCACCAAGTAATCGTCGGTGGCGCTCTCACCCGTCAGGTTTTTCCCTGGCTTGAGCTCTGCGCCGTTGCGCTTCAACGTAAACGAAAGGCTGTTCCAATTGGATACGGGAGCATATTCGGGATTGCCGCCGGTATCGCTGCTTCCCGTTTTGCATCGCAGGCTTATGGGATAGACCCGCTGAACCGCCAGTTTCGAAAAAACGGTTATCGTGCCCGCGTCCCAATCGCCCGTCATCTGTCCAGCGGGACGCAGCAGCTCCTTGTCGTAATACCCTGGCATCGTTATGGTGATGAGCGTTTCTACAGCAGGTTTTAAGCCTTCTGCCGTGAAGGCGCCGTCATCCGCAACGTTTGCTTGATAGGTGGAATCACCCTGCTGCACGATAACCTTCACGTCGGTTGTCGCGACACCCTCGGGAAGGTCGAGTTTACCCGTGACCTTCACGGTATTGACGTCGTCGTCGAGCCAAACCCAATTGATTCCTTTTCCTTTCTCTAGCTGTGAGAGCTTCCAGGGGTCTGACTCCGTTCCGTCTGTGCGCTTCTTGTAGGCATAGACAGTGGATCCATCATCGCAGGGTGCGTATAAGCTGTCTGCGTCATAGACACCATTGCGCGCGAGGCACACATCCGGGTTGTCGATGCGCAATTTGACGGCACCGCATGAGCAGAATGCCGAGTAGAGGTACTTGAGAGATGACGGCAACACGATAAGCTCCTGCGAGGAAAGCCCTGTGCAGTCGGTAAATGCATCGTAGAGGCACTCTATGCCGCTGCCGTCTGGGGAAGTCTCAAATGCAACGGAGGTAAGGTCACCTTTCCTACCTGCCGTGAAGGCGCCCTCTTCGATCTCCTTGACGAAGCTGGGGAATGTGACACTTTTAAGATGTTGGTAGTTGAATGCAAACATAGGGATATAGACGTCGTAGCTTCCGTCGAGCACAGCTGCTATGTCCATCGATTCAAGGCCGCCGTCCCCATAGAGCATGACCACGTCGCGGGTTTGCCCATCGACCGTATGCTCATAGCCCTTGTTGAGATAGGCATACACTTCGGCATCATGCAGTGGGTCCGGCGCTTGCCAGCCGCAATCGAACGACCAGCCCGGATCGTTCCAGTAGCCGTTGTCCTGCACGAGCGTTCCTACCCACATCTTCTTACCGGAGCAAGAGGCGGACGTCTTCCATAGGAGCGACTTGTCCAACTCGGGGTAGTTTTCGCATTCATAGTTGTCCAGCGTGGCAAGGTTCTGGGCATCCACGCCGCTCGCAAACGGGTTGGGGCCTGGTTCTGTGGACGCTTCTGTGACTGGCTGGCTATCTTCGGCGCCTTCTGCCACATCAGCATCATCCGAAGAGACAGTAGACCGGTCCGAAGCATCCTCATCCGGAACCTCTTCGTCGGAAACGGATGCGCCATCAAGCAATATGTTGCTGGAGACTGAAAGCGCATCATCGGGCACATCGACTTCAGAATCGCTCACAGGGAGCAGTGCCGCCTGAACGTCTTCGCTCGCGACTGCGTCCACCCGACTTGAATCTTCGGCAAATCCGACGATGGGACACATGGTCACAACCAGTGCCAAGGAGAGTGCGACGGCACAAGCTTTTGCAAAAGGAGATTTTGCTGTCTTGCCTTTTCTGGGCATGGCGTTTTCTATCTTTCTCTTGGTGAGGGATCCCGTTCATTCTCCGAAATCGAGGAACGAGGCACAATAGAGTTGCCAGGTTCGGCAATTGCCAAAACGGAAATCGTACGCTAGGGGGCGCATTTCCTGAGTACCATAGTCATTGCAACCTGCAAGCAACGAGAAAGCGCGAAATGAAGTTTCACGAACAACTGAATGCATATATCGAGCAGATCGACTGCATGGCGAAAGAGGTGAGCGAGCAGTCGGGAGTATCCGCCGCCACTCTGAGCCGATATCGTACGGGGTCGAGGCTCCCCGATACGGAATCCGACGCCTTTGAGAATCTCTGCTCTGCGATCGCCGAGCTGGCACGACAGAAGCAGCTTGGCGATATAACCGCGGAATCAGTGCGTGAGCAGTTCATGCAGTCATCCGACCTTCGCCCCCGCGACGCCGATCGGCTCCTCGAGAACTTCGACCTCCTCCTTGCAACGCTCGATGTGGGTATCAGCAAGCTCTGTCGCCATATAAACTACGATGCCTCGACCGTGTTCCGCTTTCGCAATGGCTCGCGCCGTCCATCGGATCCCGAAAAGTTCGCATCGTCGGTGGCGGAGTACGTGGCGCGAGAATGGGACTCTGCTCGCGATAGAGCCGTGCTGGCGCATCTGCTAGGTTGCACTGAAGAGGAGCTAGCGGAAAGCTCCGTTCGGTACGAAAAGCTGATGGAGTGGCTGTTCGACGATCGCGACCATAGGGATCATCCCGTGTCGGATTTCCTGTTCAAGCTCGACGAGTTCAACCTGAACGACTACATCAAGGCCATCCACTTCGACGAACTGAAAGTTCCTTCCGTGCCGTTCCAAATGCCTACATCGAAGACGTACTTCGGTCTCGACCAGATGATGGAAAGCGAACTTGATTTCCTGAAGGCCACCGTGATCTCCAAATCAACCGAGCCGGTGATCATGTACAGCGACATGCCCATGGGAGAGATGGCGAAGGATCCGGAATTCCCGAAGAAGTGGATGTTCGGCATGGCCATGATGCTGAAAAAGGGGCTTCACCTGAATCAGATCCATGACTTGAACCGGTCCTTTGAGGATATGATGCTGGGACTTGAGAGCTGGATCCCCATGTACATGACGGGCCAGGTCTCCCCGTTCTACCTCAAGGAGCCGTCGAACAACGTGTTCCTTCACCTCCTGAAGGTATCCGGAGCCGCTGCCCTTTGCGGTGAGGCCATTGTGGGCCACCATGCCGAGGGAAGATACTATTTGACCAAATCAAGGAAGGAGTTGGGGTACTATACGGCGCGAGCCCAGGAGCTGCTGAGCGCTGCGCGACCCTTGATGGATATCTACCGCATCGACAACAAGAACGAGTTCAACGCTTTTTTGCAGGTCGATTCAGAAGCAATCGGGAAGCGCAGGAGCATCCTCTCTTCGCTGCCGCTCTACACCATCGATGCGTCCCTTCTGGTGGAGATGCTTGCAAGGTCTGGATTCGATGGAGAAGAGGCGGCCGGCATTGCCGATGCCGCCTCTTCGGCTCGTCGGCGCGTCGTGCATATTCTTGAGACTAGCGAGATCCATGTCGAGATACCGCTGCTTACCAGAGAGGAGTTCGAGGTCTATCCGTTGAACCTCGACCTTTCGAACGCATTCTGCGAGAAGGGCGTCGCGTACACGTACGAGCAGTACCTTGCGCACCTGGAGGATACCGACCGTTTCGCAGCGGATCATCCTCGGTATCAGGTAGAGAAAACTTCTTCACAGACGTTCAGGAACCTACAGATCAGCATTCACGAAGGCAGGTGGGCTATGGTGTCGAAAGAGCTTGTACCATCAATACACTTCGTCATACACCACCCAAAACTAAGACGTGCGATAGAGGAGTTTATTCCGCCTGTGGTCGAGAAATAGCCTCTGCCGCTGTTGTCTGAAGCAAATCGCGCAAACTGCTGGCAGGACTGCCATTATATTCATCGATTATGAGGCTATCGTCCTTTCGCCATATGGCCTCAATCTTGCTATTGTTTGCGTCTATATCATCAGAATCAGGAGCCTGGTAATCGGAAAGCCCGCATGACATTAGAACACATCTAATGTCATTACAGTTGCCTTATTGAGTATTGCGGCATCCTCGGGTGGTGATTCCGCAATGCGTCAGTGCGCAAATCCATTGGCCATCGGTGCGCGCTTGCGCCGACAATCGGGCTGGGAGTCATTCTGCTCCCAGCCCTTTTTCGAGCTTTCAGTCGCTCGACTTCCGCGGTCTTCGCGCTAGATTATGCCGGACATCCTCTTCCTCATGGATTCGGTGCCCTCGATGTGCATCACGTGCGAGTTGAACACCAGCCTGTCCACGACGGCGTCTGCCATGGCGTTGTCGCCGAGCTTCGCGCGCCATCCGGAGGGCGCGAACTGCGAGCATAGAATGAGCGATCCCTTCCTGTGCCTTGCCTCCACTATCTCCAGAACTTCCCTGGTCTGAGATGGAGATATCGTCTCCAGCAGCCAGTCGTCGACGATCAGCAAATCGCAGGCGATGTACCGCTTTCTCATCTTCGCCCACGTCTCGCCTTTTGCGATGCACAGCGTATCCAGCAGTTCCGGCAGCCGCACGTACCTCACTGTCTTGAACGCATTGCAGGCAGCCACTCCCAAAGCGCATGCCATCCACGACTTCCCCGCACCTGAAGCGCCCGTGATTATGAGGTTTCTGGCCGCGTCCACCCATGTGCAGTTCGACAGCTCCATCACCTTGGCGCGATCGAGCGCACGGTCGGGATCGTAGCGGACATCGCACACGTTGGCATCGGGATCGCAGAAGGCCGCCTGGCGCAGGAGCCTCGTCCGCTTGTTGGCGCGCCTTGCGTCCCATTCGGCGTCGACCAGCATCGCGAGCCTGTCGTCGAAGGGCATCTCGGCCACGCCGATCGACTCCTCCTGCTCGCGGTACGCCCTTGCCATCACCGACATCCTCATCTGGTAGAGCTTGTCCATCGTCGCTTCGTTTGCCATCTTAGCCGAACCTCCTATCGGTCGCATCCGTCGAACTCGTCGTAGCAGTCGTCGGGCCTTCGGTAGGCGCCCGCATCCGGATCGGGGGCGGTCTCGGCCGCTATCTTCTGGAGCGCCGTCTTCACTGTCTTGTAGCTGGGGCGCGCCGTCCAGGTGAGCGCCTTTGCGCACGCCCTTTCCAGGAGCGCGTCCCCGTGCTTGTCGGCAAGGCCGAGAAGCGCCCGCGCTGAGCGGTAGGCCTGCTGCTCGACCTTGCGCGACTTGAGTATCCCGTCCACGACGGCGAGGATGGCCTCCCCCTTCCCCGCCGCCCAGCTGCGGAACCTGTCCCCGCTCCACGCCGTCCATTCCCTGTGGGAGTCGGGCATATGGGCGGGATCTGTGACATAGGCGCCGGCGGGAGATGTCGAGCGCCTGTGCATGGCGATGCGCTCCCCGTCGCAGATGACGGCCACCGTCGTTCTAGTGGCGACGATGCCCACCTCGCGCCGCACGTAGGCGGCTGGCACCGAGTAGTAGCGCTTGTCAAAGGAGACATGGTAGTTAAACTGGACGGTGGCGGTCTTCCTGACCGTCATCTCGTAATGGGTCGGCGGCAGGGGCTGCAAGCGGTCCTTCTCCCGCCCGAGGAAGGCCTCGCGCCTGCTGCCGGCCCGCTTCTGGAAGGGCGCGGAGTTGATGGAATCCACGGCCTCGTCGATTGCCGCAGCGAGTTCCGCGATGCCGATGAACACTCGGTCGCGCATGGCGGCGATGACCTTTCGCTCCACCACGCCAACGCTCATCTCGACAGCGGCCTTGTCCTTTGGCCTGCGAACCCGTGCCGGCACGACAGCCACGCCGTAGTGCTCGCACATGAGCCTGTACTGCTCATTGACGACGAGCTCCTCTACCGTGTTCTTGATGACGCCGGTCTTGCAGTTGTCCGGCACGACGATGGGCGTCGTGCCGCCGAACTCGCGGAAGGCGCGGATGTGCCCGTCGATCCAAGACTCCTCTCCCATGTTTGGATAGGGCCAGGCGAAGATCATCGAGGAGTACGGCAGGCAGGCCACGAACACGTGGGCCTTGCGAATCTCGCCGGTGTCCGGGTCGCAATACGCCGGGCACTTGCCAGCCCAATCGACCTGCATCTCCTCGGCCGGGCGACGGTCGATATGCAAGGTGATGCGGTTCCGCTGCGCCCATTTGCGATGGCGCTGGCAGAAAGCCGAGTACATGAAGGGATCGGCGCCGTGATCGGTGGCCTTCACGCAGTATTCGCTCCAAAGAAGCGTCATCGTGACCCCGGGTTTGCCCATCTCGCGCTCGATCCACTCGTGGTCGATGGCGAACTTCCCGTCATCGCGGGTCTCCTTCGGCGGGTAGAGCACGGCTCTGATTGCCGCATCGTCCATCTCGCCGGGTAGCGGCCACTCAAGCCCCTTGCTCTTAGCGAGCTTCTGGATCAGCTGCACGGTGGATCTCGCGCAGCCGCAGGAGAACGCTATGTTCTCCTGGCTGATCCCGAGATAAGTCAGTCTCAGGATCTCTCGGTACTTGACCATTTTTTCCTCCTAACGTAGAAATGGCCCGGATGCTTTTTGCACCTGGGCCAATCGTAGGAGATTGGAGAGATTAAAGCGCCATCATCGGCGCACACCGACCGATAGCGGACAAGCGCACCGATGGCTCGCGGAATCACGGACTGAAAACGCCGCAATAATCACCTTATTCGTTCGAAAGTAATTGGGCTTCGATGCCAGCCTCTCTGCAAGGTGACGTTAGATGTATTCTAATGTCATTCCAAGGCGGAGGAATACTTCCTATGTTGCATCCTGGGCATCCTCTTTGCTTGGAAGGCGCCTTGCGTAATAGCGGAACACCTCGTCGTAATGGTCTTTCACGAACTTTTCCACCAAAATAGATGTCTCTGTTTTAGTAGTAGCTCGGTTCGCTTTGCTGTAATCTTCATTGTCTTGCTGTGTTTCGCCGTGCGACATTCCTGAACCTCACCTCCTATTACGCATAACGCGAAGAGCGCACCCTATGGGCGGCTCTTTTTCGAAAAATTTTTCATTAGGTCGTGAATCCCAAGATTCGATTAGATGTTCTAGGGCTCTTGGAACGGCGCAGGGAGGCACAACATGTCATAACTGATATGACACGGTTAGCCCTTGTTAGCGTCGGGCGAGAATAGCCACCTAAAGTCAAACTAGTTCAGCCAAATTC
>OLRK01000370.1_pt1 | contig 54656 bp, 45 predicted proteins | sample 1672911 | NCBI WGS metagenome assembly OLRK01 (sample SAMEA3136736, study PRJEB25190) | human gut metagenome | biome: human gut; feature: human-associated habitat; material: faeces | place: Austria | collected 2013
ACTACCGTAGGGGCGGACCAATGTGTCCGCCCATTTCTTTACCTCTACGCAATGCTAGATTCCTTGCTGCTACACATATCGGCTACTCTCCGCAGGCGCGGCACAAGGTGAATTGCCCGAAGGGCAAGAGAGGGTCCCCTGGGGGATGACTGTGCCGCGCAACTCGTTTGTCGGGTGCTCATTGTGCATCCCGTCGAATTTTACGTTCATTTTCCATTCTCCATTCTCAATTTTCAATTTGGTACTCTTCACTCTCAACTCTCCACTCTTCACTCTTCACTCTCTACAAAACTCCTATCTCCTCACTCCTAACTCCTACCTTGCGTAATCTCTCCCATCTTGACACTTGCATACTCCGTCAACTTTTGCTATCATATAAGGATGTAAGGAGTGACTAACCATGAACGCTGCGGAACGACGTACTAAAATCACCCACCTGCTTGCACAGGCGAACGGGCCGTTATCGGCGACCGCGCTGGCCGCGCAATGCGGTGTCAGCCGCCAGATTATTGTAGGCGATGTTGCGCTGCTGCGTGCAGGCGGATTGGCCGTGCTCGCTACGCCGCGCGGATATATTCTGGAGAACACCTCGGCGCCGGCCTGTGCGGAGCGGCACATTGTCAGCCACCACGACAACAGCCGCATGCTTGAGGAGCTATACACGGTCGTCGATCTCGGCGGAGCCGTGATTGATGTGACGGTCGAGCACGCTGTATACGGTCAGATTTGTGCACCGCTGCATATTTTCTCGCGGTATGACGCCGACGCGTTTAACGAGAAGATTCAGCAGTCTGGCTCCCGGCCGCTGTCCAACCTGACCGGCGGCATCCACCTGCACACCATCCGCGCTACGGATGAGAAAACGCTCGAACGCGTAATTCAGGGGCTCAAGGACAAAGGCTTTCTGCTGCTCGAGGATAACTAAAAAACCACCTGAACGATAGGTTTCGTTCGAGTGGTTCAGTCTATCAATAAAGTCCGTTTTCGCGATGCTGACGCTGCCGCGCGGCAGCGCGCATGAAATAGAATTTGCTGTGCAAATTCGTAAAAAGCCGGAGCATGTATCTGGCTTTTTACACTTTTAGAGGGAGAAAGTTTCTGCATAGGAACTTTCGGACGACTTTGGAACGGCCTGCGGTCCGTTCCTGCTTGTCGGCGAAACTGTAGTTTCGCGACAGCCGCAACCCGTGTATCTCTTGTGAAATACACGGGTTTTTTGTTAAATGAGCACCTCAAACACCCATACCATCAGCGGCATGGTGAGGATGGAGAACAGCGTTGTGAGCACATACAGTGCACTGGAATACTCAGCATCGCGGTCGTAAAGCTGCGCCATCGAAGTAACCGTAGCGCATGCAGGCGTGATGCACGCGAGATACACGGTCAGCAGAATGCTGTGTCCATCCGGAATCCAGCTTGCCGCACCGATGACGCGAAGTAGCAGCACTGTGATAATCGGACAGATAATCAGCCGCAGCAGCACAGGAACATAATGCCGACGGCGCATAAACAGCTGGCGGAGCGGCGTGTCCGCAATGACGATGCCGGCCAGCAGCATGCCGATCGGGCCGACCATCGCGCCAAGCTGAGAGAACAAATCATTCACCAGACCGGGCAGCGGCAGCCGCAGGATGAACAGTGCACCGCCGATCAGAATGGCGATGATATTGACATTGCCGATGATCTTTTTCCACGCAAAGCCGCGCGTACCGCAGAGCAGACTGCGGCAGTGTGTCCACAGGAGAACCTGCTGTACGACGAGGAACGCACAGGAATAGATCACATAATCCTCGCCAAGCAGTGCCCGCACCAGCGGAATGACCAGAATGCCCGCATTCGTGTAGATGATGCAGGTGCGCTCAATCACATCCAGCCGCAGCGGACGGCGCAGCAGCCGCGCCAGCAGAAGAAGCAGCGCGTGCAGCGCAATCGCCAGCGCAAAGGCGTACAGCAATCCGGTAACAACGGCAGGAGAGTAATCCACCTGAAAGGCGTTGATGATGACGCACGGCATGACCGCATACACCATCACGACCGACAGCACGCGGCTGTCCGCACTTTTGAGCAGCCGGGCCTTGACGAGCACGCAGCCGATCAGAAGAATGAGAAACAGCTCGGCAATCTGCTGCGCTAAAATAAGACTGATTTGCATAATATCACTTTCACAGCAAAAAGAAGAGGGAAAAGTGGAGAGCATACCGCAGCCGGTGTTCTCTCCACTCTTCATTTGAATTGTATTTAGGGCAATACCGCCGCAGCTTTAATTGTGCGGTGTTGCCTTAGAACAGACCGGTGATCTTACCGTTGCTGTCTACGTCGATCTTCTCTGCAGCCGGAACCTTGGGCAGACCGGGCATGGTCATGATCGAGCCGGTCTCTACAACAACAAAGCCTGCACCGGCAGCCAGACGAGCGGTGCGCACGTTGACAACAAACTCGGTCGGGCGGCCGAGCAGCGATGCGTCATCGGAGAGCGAATACTGCGTCTTTGCAACGCAGACCGGCAGGTTGCCGTAGCCCATCTCGGTGATGTTTGCCAGCTCCTTCTTTGCGGCAGGCGCGATGGTCACGCCGAGTGCACCGTAAATCTCCTTGGCGATCTTGCGGATTTTGTCCTCGAGCGGGAGCGAATCCTCGTACAGCATGTGGAAGTCGGCCTTGCTCTCGTCAAGCACAGCCAGAACCTCGTCAGCCAGCGCCTGACCGCCTTCGCCGCCCTTGGCAAATACCTCGGAGAGTGCTACGCGCTCACCGCGCTCGGCACAGTGCTCACGGATGAAATCCATCTCCTCATCGGTATCAGTCGGGAATGCGTTGATGGCAACAACGACCGGTACGCCGAACTTCTTCATGTTATCCAGATGCGCATCCAGATTGCAGATGCCGTGCTTCAGCGCATCCATGTTCGGCTGGTTGAGATCAGCCTTGGCTACGCCGCCGTTGTACTTGAGCGCGCGGACGGTTGCAACCAGTACGATGCAGTCCGGAGCCAGACCGGCCTTGCGGCACTTGATGTCCATGAATTTCTCTGCGCCGAGGTCAGCGCCGAAGCCTGCCTCCGTGATGGCAATATCACCCAGCTTGAGTGCCAGCTTGGTTGCCTGCACGCTGTTGCAGCCGTGCGCGATATTGGCGAACGGACCGCCGTGCATCAGGCAGGGCGTGCCCTCGAGCGTCTGAATCAGGTTGGGCTTGATGGCATCCTTCATCAGTGCCGTCATGGCGCCCTCTGCATGCAGGTCGCGGGCGTAGATCGGCTTGCCGGCGTAGCTGTATGCCACCAGAATATCACCGAAACGCTTTTTCAGGTCGTCAAGATCAGCGGCCAGACACAGGATAGCCATAACCTCGGATGCTACGGTGATCATGAAGTGATCCTCGCGCGGCACACCGTTCACTTTGCCGCCCAGACCGATGGTGATGTTGCGGAGAGCACGGTCGTTCATGTCCATTACGCGGGTGAACACAATACGGCGCGGATCAATGTTCAGCAGATTGCCCTGCTGCATGTGATTATCCAGCATGGCGCACAGCAGGTTGTTTGCTGCCGTGATGGCGTGCATATCGCCGGTAAAGTGCAGGTTGATGTCCTCCATCGGCACGACCTGCGCGTAGCCGCCGCCTGCCGCGCCGCCCTTGATGCCGAATACCGGACCGAGAGACGGCTCACGCAGTGCGATAATAGCGTTTTTGCCCTGTTTGCACAGTGCCTGACCCAGACCGACCGAGGTCGTGGTCTTGCCCTCACCGGCAGGCGTCGGGTTGATGGCGGTAACGAGGACCAGCTTGCCGTTTTCCTTGTCCTTCACCTTGGTCCACACGTCTGCGGACAGCTTTGCCTTGTACTTGCCGTACAGCTCCAGATCATCGGCATCCAGACCGGCAGCAGCGGCAACCTCGGTGATCGGGCGCATCTGACAGCCCTGTGCGATTTCAATATCGGATAACATGAAATTCCTCCTCTATTTTGCAGCGGGTAACATAATATATTCATTATATCAATACTTCGTCCGGTTTTCCATACAAGCACGCGAAAAATTTGCCGAAATTGTTACTCGCAAAGCGGGGTGTGTTGTGGTATCATATAGAAATGTAATTGAGAATGGAAAATGAATAATGAAAATGAGTGTGGCAGTGCAAAGCACTGCAATTTAAGGCAACACCGCACAATTAAAGCGGCGGTGCTTTGCGGAAATTTTATGTCCTGACTTTGTTGCAGTTTTACGGTAATACATCAAGTATTACCGCAAAACTGCGCCTCGTCAGTACGCAAAATTTACTCGCAAATCACTCTTGTTCAATTATGCGGTATTGCCTTAACTTAAAAGGTTTAACATAGACGCGGCGGTATGGCAGCAGCCGTACCGTGAAGAGAAAGGAGAAAGTAAATGGCTAAAAAATCTTCGCGTATGCGGCTGCTGCTCAGCAGTGCGCTGTCGGCCGTGATGCTGGCAACACTGGTGCCGAGCACTGCTTCCGCAATCGGAAGGACGGATACCGGCTCCTTTCTGACGGGTCCGTACCTGATGACCCCGAAAACAAACGGCATGGTTGTCGTTTGGGAACTGGATAAACCGATGAAGTCCACCATTACCTACGGTACGAGCGATGCGGACAAGAAAACGCTCGAGGTTCCGGTAGAGGAGGGCGAAAAGTTTAAGGGTGAGAGCATGCACATGTATCGTGCCCGCCTGACCGATCTGACTCCGGGTACGACCTATACCTACAAGGTTGAGACCGAGGACGGACAGACTGTGGAGGGTCACTTCCGCACGCTGCCCGAAAATTCGGATGAGATCCGCTTTGTGGTTGTCAGCGACAGCCATCGCTTTGAAACGGCAACCAAGGTTTCCGACATGATCGCACAGTTCGATCCGGACTTTATCCTGCATACCGGCGATATGGTAGAGGGCACCGGCTCTCAGAAGGATCAGTTCCCGTACTGGTTCCAGAATGTCGGCTCGTTCCTGCACAATGTGCCGGTTATCTACAACAGCGGCAACCACGATTACGGTGTCTACTTTGATGAGTATGTCACCAAAGTGCAGAAGGAGCAGTATAAGTCCAATGAGACCGGACGCAACGTAGCGTTTGACTGCGGTCCGGTGCATTTCGATATGCTGGACAGCAACCCGTGGTCCCTGTTCGAGCTGAACTCCACCGCAGGCGGCGGCGAGGCGGATGCGGCAACCAAGGCCGTTGTAAACGAGTCGCTCGACTGGCTCAAGGCCGATCTTGCAACCGACGATGCCAAGAAGGCTGACTTCCGCGTTGTTACCATGCACCATCCGTTCGAGGATGATCTGACCCGCAAGTACGTTCCTTCCATCGTGGAGAACGGCAACGTAAATATCATGTTCAGCGGCCATACCCATCTGTATTCCCGCTATGCTTCTGCTGATCCGAAGCGCGGCGCAGATACCCTGTATGTAACCCAGGGCGATGCCCGCATCGGCGACGGCAAGATCGACACCGGCAAGCCGGATCAGCGTCTGGATGACAACTATCCCAACCTGCTTGCAACCGGCAAGGGCGATATGCTCGAAGTAACCGTCAAGGACGGTCTGCTGACCTATAAGAATCTGGGCCTGAGCAGCGACGGCGAGAAGGTATTTGAGACGGTTACACTGTCCAAGGACGGCGCCAAGCTGGCGTACAGCGATATTTCCATCACCCCGGACACCGTTCAGTCCAACGGCACTGTCACGGTATCCGCAAAGGTGACCAATGTCGGCAAGGGTCTGGCGACCGCCTCCATGTGTGTCAAGGACAACGGCACCGACCGCTGGCTGTATGAGTTTGGCAAGAGCGGCAAGGAGCGCGTTGTCGGTCTGAATCCCGGCGAGTCCGTAACGCTGAGCGCACCGCTGACGCTTTCCGCACTCGGCACGCATACCCTCAAGCTGGACAGCTACACCAAGACTGTCAATGTTACCTTCCGCAAGGCGACCTACACCTACAGCAACCTGCGCCTGCAGCTTGGCAGCGGCACGGTAAGCGAGCCGACCAGCGATGTCATCTACGCCAAGGCGGATGTGCAGAACATCGGCAATGAGGACGGCACCGCAGAGGCAGTGCTGTACATCAACGGCGCAGCCGTTACCTCGCAGAAGACTGCGCTCAAGGCAGGCGAGACCCGCACGGTTGAGTTTGCCTACAAGGCACCGGCAGGCGGCAGCTATACCGTCAAGGTCGGCAACTCGGCAGAGAAGACCGTTGCCGTGCTCGGCTCCATTCAGGGCACCCCGATCGTAAAGGATAAGTCCGGCAAGGGCAACGACGGCATCATCCGCGGCAATCCGACGCTCGTTAAGTACAACGGCAGCTGGGGTCTGTCCCTGGACGGCGTGGATGATTATGTGGAAATTCCGGATAACAAGAACTATGTGGTAGACAACGGCGTTACCGGCATGGTTTGGGCAAACATCGATCGTCTGGCAACGGGCGATGAGTGGGACCACAACCCGCTGCTGATGAAGGGCGCTTCCATCAGCTACGGCACCAACTACCTGTTCCGCATGGCAGTCCGCAAGACCGGCATGGTTACCTACGGCATTGGCTTTAACAACGATAACGGCGAGTACTTCTGGAACGACGACGAGAATATGGGCGGCGGCGTTACCCTCGGCAAGTGGGTACAGTACACCGGCGGCTTTGATCGTGCAACCGGCGGCGACAGCTACGAGGATACCAAGGCAAGCGGTCACACCGATGCACCGGATTTTGATTCTGAGATCCGCAACTGGGAAGGCAAGTCCATGTACTCCGGCTTTGCATTCCACCGTCATCTGCTGACGGGCCGCGGCCGCGGCAAGACGCACACCATGCTGACGGGCGACATCGGCCAGCTCCGCTTCTACACCACCAAGCTGACCGCAGAGGAGAACAAGCAGATTTACGCAAATCCGACTGCAAAGGGTCCGGAAAGCGACAAGCTGGTCGTATGGCTGGATTACGCACCGGAGAATATCGTCACCAAGGGCACGCACACCACCGAGTGGCGCGCAATGACCGGCAGTGCAGCACAGTTTACCTATAACGCAGAGATCACCGGCGCGGCTTCTGCAACCGCAACCGTTGAGACCTCGGACGATGGCAAGACCGTAAAGGCTTCCCAGTCCGCAGAGCTGAAGAACGGCAAGAATACGGTTGATATTTCCGCACTGGGCAGCGCAAAGTATGTTCGCGTTACTACCGTACTGAACTCCTCTGTTGCAGAGAAGTCCACCGATATTCCGGTTATCAACTCGTATTCCATCAAGGCTGGCAATACCAATATCTGGGCAACGCTGGCAGACTGGAACGAGGGCACCTTCACCGATGCAGTAGGCTACGAATCCGATGATGTATTCAACGATTACTCTGTGGATTACGACAACTACGGCACCGTGGGCAAGAATGTCAAGGTTGTTGAGGGTACGGCAAGCACCTTCACCGACATCGCGGGCCACTGGGCAAAGGATGCCATCGAATATGTGACCGATAAGGCGCTGTTCAACGGCACGACCGCAACCACCTTCTCCCCGAACGAGGGCATGACCCGCGGCATGTTTGTCACCGTGCTTGGCCGTATGGCAGGCGCAGACATCTCCGCGTACAACACCCAGAGCCAGTTTGCCGACGTAGACAGCAAAATGTACTACAACGCATACGTCAACTGGGCAGCAGCCAACAAGATTGTTTCCGGCGTGGACGCTTCGCATTTCAATCCGAATGCGCTCATCACCCGTGAGCAGGCTGCGGTTATCATGGATAATTATCTGACCGCCACCGGCACCAAGGTAGAGGAAACCGGCAGTGCAGCCGCATTTGCCGACAGCGCAAGCATCCGCGCTTACGCGAAGGACGCTGTAACCAGAATGCAGAAGGCTGGTCTGCTGAGCGGCAAATCGGGCAACCGTTTTGACCCGCAGGGCACGGCCACCCGTGCACAGGTAGCTGTTATCATGCAGAATCTGTGTGAAAAGACCGGTAAATAAGCCGGTAAAATGAGAAAGGGTCTCCCGCCATCCGGCGGGAGACCCTTTGCGTTCGGAACAGGAAAAACCAGGAGAGGTTATCCCTCTTCTGGTTTTTCAGGTTTGATTGTGTCGAAATTCAGTTACTTGATCTCAGCGAACATCTTCTCAAGCGCAGCCGCTGCAGCTTCCTCGTCTGCGCCGTCGCAGGCAACAGTGATGCTGTCGCCGCCCTTGACGGCCAGACCCATTACTGCGAAAATCTTCTTGAGGTCAGCGGTCTTTTCGCCCTTGGTGAGCGTTACCGCGCACTGGAAGCCCTTGGCGGCCTTGCTCAGCAGACCGGCCGGACGGGCGTGCAGGCCTTCCTTATCCTGAATGGTGATGGTAAACTGTTTCATGAAATTCTCTCCTTTTACTGCAGGTGGGTCAGTACAAACTTGATATCCGGGGTTTTCTTCATCATTTCAAGCGCCTCCTCGTCCTCGAGCACCTCGCAGACATGGGCGAGCAGGTCAAGGTGTGCATCACCGACACCGGCAATGCCGAAAATGAGGTATGCTTTCTCGTCACCGAAGTCTACGCCGTCAGGGTACTGCAGCATGACAACGCCGGACTTTTTGACAGTGGATTTCTTTTCGCTCGTGCCGTGCGGGATGGCAACGCCCATGCCCATGTAGGTGGTAACGAGCTTTTCGCGCTCGACCATTGCATCGGCGTAGTCGGCATCGACATAGCCGCGTTTGGCAAGCAGCGCACCTGCGGCGCGGATCGCGGTTTCCTTATCAACAGAGGGTAAGCCAAGCTGAATGTCCTCGGCCTGGATTACAAGGCCCTGATCCTGCGCGGCAGGTTCGTCAGTGGTTTCGGGAGCCGCGGCTTTCGCGGCAGGTGCAGCGGTCAGCGTCTGGTACAGGGTGTCCAGATTCGGGTCCGCAAGGAAGTTGCCAATGGTGATGATCTGCGCCTGCGGTGCACTCCTGCGGGCACGCTCGGCGAGAACACGCTGGCAGACAACGATATCTGCGTCAGCAGGTACGTTATCTACACTGGAGTTGGTGACGATCAGCTCCGGACGCTCGGCCTTGATGCGGTTGTGGAACTTGGTCGCGCCCATTGCGCTCGACCCCATGCCTGCGTCGCACGAAAAGACAATCTTGTGAACGTCACCGGCGTTTACCGGTGCGGATTCGATGGCTGCGGGTGCTTCACCCTTGGCCTGCGCCTTCATATCCTGCATTTTGGCCTGCGCTTCGCTGAGGTTCTGCGCATTGCCGGAAGTTGCTTTGAGAATGACAGACGAGAGTACAAACGATACGGCAGCTGCAAGGACAACGCCGATAAATACCGTCAGAACGGAGTCACGCGGCGCCATCGCCATGTAGGCAATGATCGAACCGGGGGATGCCGGGCCGGACAGACCGCCGCCGGTCATGGTGTAGAACAGGATCGCGCAGAAGTTGCCCGCGATCGGAGCCAGAATGATGACCGGATTCATCAGAATGTACGGGAAGTAGATCTCGTGGATACCGCCGAGCAGGTGAATGACAACCGCACCGGGAGCGGACTGACGTGTGGTCTTGTCCTTGCAGAACAGGCAGTACGCCAGCAGAACGCCCAGACCGGGACCGGGATTGGTCTCGAGCATGTACATGATGGAGCGGCCGGCCTCTGCGGCCTGGCTGACGCCGATCGGGTTGAAAATACCGTGGTTGATGGCGTTGTTCAGGAACAGCACCTTTGCCGGTTCAATAAAGATGGCAACCAGCGGCAGCAGGCTGTGGCTGACCAGAAAATCAACGCCTGCGGTAAGTACGGTGAGAATGGCGGTCATAAACGGGCCGATAACGTAGTAGCCGAGGATCGCCAGCAGCATGCCGAGGATGCCGATGGAGAAATTGTGGACCAGCATTTCAAAACCGGCGGGAATGTGCTCCTCCACGCGGTTGTCAAACTGCTTGATGACCCAGCCTGCCAGCGGGCCCATCACCATCGCACCCATCAGCATGGTGTAGTCCGAGCCGCAGATGCAGCCGATAACGGCGATGCAGGCAATGACGCGGCCGCGTTCCTTTGCGACCATATAGCCGCCCTGACCGGCGATGAGAATGGGCAGCAGGTAGCTCAGCATCGGTGAGACCATCGAGCTGAGCCGTTCGTTCGGGAACCAGCCCTTTTCGATGAACAGCGCTGTGAGGAAGCCCCATGCAATAAATGCACCGATGTTCGGCATGACCATGCCGCTCAAAAACTTGCCAAAACGGGAAATTGCGTTTTTCATAGCTTTTCAACTCCTTATCTGTGTTGCCGCATGACTTGCGGGATTCGGGGAGTCGCTTTCGTTTCGTTTGACTATATTGTACAGGCGGAATCCGGGTCTGTCAAGGGAAACTATAGTGACTGATGTCACCGGCGAATAGTGACAAATGTCGTAAGACTGTCGAAAACGCGCAGGGGAAAGGATGGTTGCTTGTGCAGTCTGCACAGAACAGAGGTGACAGCAGAGCTGGTTGTCGGAGTTGTGTCACCGGAAGATGGTGACAAAAAACGCAGGATACGGAACAGTGTCACTTGTGCTGTCATTTTAGAATGTGGTATCATAGAGATAAGTAATTGAGAATGAAAAAGGGAGAATTAACGTATACACGATTGCAAATGAATTTACAAATGAATGCACTATGCTGACAGTGACATTCATTTTCCATTCTAAACCTGTTGGATTTTATAGAAAGGAGCCATCCCGATGTCTGAAACCCTGCCTTCGCTGACTGCGAACGGACAAAAGTTAATCGACCGTCTGCTGACGCTGCCGCAGGGCTGGGTGACGGCGGCGATGCTCGCGGAGAGCATCGGCGTGAGCCGCCGCACGGTGCTGCGTGAGCTGCCGAGTGTGGAGCAATGGATTGCTGCGGCAGGCTATCGCTTTGTACGCAGTCCGGGACAGGGACTGCTGCTAGACGAGCCGCCCGCACGCCGGGAGCAAATGCGCGCGCTGCTGAACGGCAGCACAGTCTACGCGGAGCTGCCGCGCCGTCAGCGGCGGCAAAAGCTGCTCGGTATGCTGCTGCAGGCGCGTGAGCCGATGAAAACCGCAGCACTGGCGCGGGAGCTGCTCGTCTCCGAGAGCACACTGGCCGCCGATCTGGACGAAATCGGGCAGTGGGTATCCTCGTATGCGGTGACGCTGCACCGCCGACCCGGTGTGGGCGTATGGCTCAAGGGCGAAAAGCTGTCCTGCCGCCGCGCCGCTGCCGCGCTGCTGCAGAGCAGCCTGACCGAAGAAGAGCTGCAGGCGGTGCTGCGCGGTAATTTTGCTGCAGGCGGCGCATTTGCCGCGCTGCTGAATACGAAAATCGCCGAGCGGGTATGGCAGGTGCTGCAGCAGTTCGAGCAGAAGGAGAAGCTCCGGCTGCCGGATGCGGGCTTCCTGACGCTTGCCATCCACTGCACGCTGGCGGTGCAGCAGCTGCGCGAACAGGGCGGCTCGTCTGCCGCAGTTCACCCGCCGGAAAACGCCGCACAGCGGTTAGGAGCAGCTTTGGGACAGGCGTTCGGCCTGACGCTGCCGACCGAGGAAGTGCAGTATTTAGAGCAGTATCTGGCAGCGTATATCACCGGTGACGATGGCGAAAAATGGGGAGCCGGCGAGATGTACCTGCGCCATCTGACCGGACGGCTGATCAGCGAGGTAGAACGCGCGATGCGCGTGAATTTCTCGGGCTATGTATCGTTAAGAGACAACCTGTTTACGCATTTACGGCCGATGCTGCTGCGCGTGCGTGAGCAGATTCACATGGATAATCCGCAGCTGGACACGATTCAGCGTGAATATCCGCAGCTGTGGGCGGCAACACGCGCCGCATGCGACACCGTCGAGATGGAACTGGCGTTGCCGCACATTCCGGACAGCGAAGCGGCATATCTTGCCATGCACTTTGGCGCGGTGCTCGAGCAGAACGGCGCACTGCGGCAGGCCGCCCGCGTGGTGGTTGCGTGCCCGCTGGGTATGAGCTCAAGTCGATTTCTGGCTTCGCGTATCGAGGGCGAATTCCCGACCCTCAAGGTGGACGGCTGCTGCTCGGTGCGCGAACTCGATCCGGAGCAGCTGCACAGCCGCGGCATCGACCTTGTGATTGCAACCGTGCCGCTCGAGCTGGCGTATCCGTCGATTACGGTCAATCCCGCGCTGCTTGAGCCGGACCGCGCCCTTCTGCGGGATGCGGTGCAGCGGCTGAACGGCACCGTGCGGACCGGCACACCGGCAGAGCCGCCTGCCGCCTCGGCGGCCGAAGGCGGCCTGCGCTACACCTATCGCCTCACGCGCTCGATGGTGCAGATGCTCGACCATTTATGCATCCGGACTGTGTGCAAACCGGTTTCGCGGCAGGGCCTGATTGACGCGGCAAGCCGTCTGTTCTGCCCGAATGAGGACGCATCGCGTCTGGTGGCGCAGCAGCTGCGCCGACGGGAAGCCATGGGCGATACCTATATCAAGCCGTTGTTCGCGCTGCTGCTGCATTGCAGGACAAAGGCGGTATCGGACTGCCGATTCGGCTATTTACAGGCACAGCCGCCGGTCTACGCGGCCGGAAAGATGATTATGGGGGCATTTGTGCTGCTTGCGCCGGATACCGATGATCCGATTCCGGTGGAGGTCATGCGCATGGTGAGCGCACAGCTGATCGAGCGCCTGCGGACCGGTCAGCGCGACGCAGCCGTGCAGCTGTTGGAAGAAAAGCTGGATCGTCTGTTCTCAGAACACGGAAATTAAGCATAAAAGGGAGCGGTAATGCGGAAAATATTCTGCATTGCCGCTCCTTTTGCGCGCAGAACAGAATTTACAGAGAGAATGCGCTCTTGTGAATCATCACAAAAACAAAAGTGATTATTTGTTGAAATAACAGATTGACGCTTGCGCGAACTGTTGGTATTATAATTATAGCTTTCGTTTCAACAGTTTCAAATATCTGAAAGGGGTCATTCCATGATCTATACGGTAACACTCAACCCCGCATTGGATAAAACGGTAGAAATTCCGGGTATGGCGCTTGACACGGTCAACCGCATCACGGAAATGCGCACGGATCCCGGCGGCAAGGGCATCAACGTGAGCAAGGTGATTGCCAAACTCGGCGGAGACAGCCGCGCAGTCGGCATTCTGGGCGGTGAGAGCGGCAGAACGCTCGAAAAGCTGCTCGAAAACGAGAATTTCACCACGCAGTTCCGGTTCGTTGAGGGGCAGACCCGCACGAATATCAAAATCATTGACAGGGTCGGCCACACGAATACCGACATCAACGAGCCGGGGCTGACCGTCACGGACGCAGATTTAGATGCGCTGCTGAACGACCTTCTGGCTGAGGTGCACGCAGGCGACATCGTGGTGCTGGCGGGCAGTCTGCCGAAGGGCGCACCGCAGGACACCTACCGCATGTGGACGAGCGCATGCAAAAACGCAGGTGCGCGGGTGTTCCTCGATGCGGACGGCGCTTTACTGGCAGAAGGCTTAAAGGCCGCGCCGTACCTCATCAAGCCGAATGATGATGAGCTGTCGCGTCTGGCGGGCAAAAAACTGGAAACCATCGAAGAGTTGACTGCAGAGGGTCAAAAGCTGCTGGAGAGCGGCATCGAACGGGTGGTTATCTCGCTGGGCGGACGCGGCGCGCTGTATCTGCGCAAGGGCAGCACGATTTATGCTGAGGGACTCAAGGTTCCGGTCGGCAGTACGGTCGGTGCGGGTGACAGCGTGGTGGCCGCGCTGGCGTATGCCGAGTCGCAGGATATGAGCGAGGAGGACGCTGTCCGTCTTTCGACTGCGACCGGAGCCGCGAATGTCATGTGCAGCGGCACACAGGCCGCCGAGCGCTCGGTTATCGAGGAGCTGCTTCCGAAAGTACGTTTTTCCAAGCTGTAATTGTTGAAATCTATTGCCTAAGTGATAAAGGAGAGTTATTATTATGAAAGCAAGGGCTGTACGTCTGCATGCTGCGAATGATCTGCGTCTGGATACCTTTGAGCTGCCGGAAATCCGTGACGACGAAATCCTGGTCAAGGTCGTATCCGACAGCATCTGCATGTCCACCTACAAGTGCGCTATCCTTGGTACCGAGCACAAGCGCGTGCATCCTGATGTTGCCGAGCATCCGGCCATCATGGGTCACGAGTTTGCGGGCGATATCGTCAAGGTTGGCGCGAAGCATCAGGATAAGTTCAAGCCGGGCATGAAGTTCACGCTGCAGCCGGCGCTCAACTACAAGGGCACGATGTGGAGCCCCGGCTATTCCTACGAGTTCTTCGGTGGCGATGCGACCTACTGCATCATTCCGGCTGAGGTTATGGAACTTGGCTGCCTGCTCGAGTACAAGGGGCGTGCCTACTACGAGGCGTCGCTTGCCGAGCCGATGAGCTGCTCGATCGGTGCGTTCAACGCCGCTTATCACACCAAGATGGGTGTTTATCACCACGAAATGGGTATTAAAAAGGGCGGCAAGCTGGCCATCATGGCAGGTGCCGGTCCGATGGGTCTGGGTGCGCTGACGTATGCGCTGCACCGTGACGTCCGTCCGTCCATGGTCGTTGTGACCGATGTGAACGAGGACCGTCTGGCACGCGCTGAGGCGCTGTTCCCGCCTGCCGAGGTCAAGGAGAAGGACGGCATCGACCTGCACTTTGTCAACACCGGCAAGATGGAGAATCCGGCGGCAGAGCTGCGCGAAATGACCGGCGGCACCGGTTTTGATGATGTATTCTGCTACGCGCCGGTTGCGGCGGTTGTTGAGCTTTGCAGCGCGGTGCTCGGCCGCGATGGCTGCCTGAACTTCTTCGCCGGCCCGACCGACAAGCAGTTCTCTGCCAAGATGAACTTTTATGATGTACACTATAATTCCACGCATGTTATGGGCACGACCGGCGGCAACACCGCGGATATGATCGAGTCGCTCGAGCTGACCGCATCCGGACGTATCGACCCGGCGGTTATGGTGACGCATATCGGTGGTCTGGATGCCGCGGCGGAAACCACGCTTAACCTGCCCAAGATTCCGGGCGGCAAAAAGCAGATCTACACACACCTGACCATGCCGCTTACCGCGCTGACCGATCTGCGGGCAAAGGGCGCGGAGGATGCGCGGTTTACCGCGCTGGCTGACATTGTGGACGCACACAATGGCCTGTGGTGCCCGGAGGCAGAGGAATATCTGCTGGCAAACTTTCAGCAGCACGACTAATTGGAGGAAACAACCGATGGAACAACGCCGCAATGCAATCGTCGAACTGGTCAACCGAGAGGGCAGCCTGAGCTTTGTACAGCTGAAGGAGGCTTTTCCGTCGGTGTCCGAAATGACGCTGCGAACCGATCTGAAGGCACTCGATCAGGCGCGAAGAGTGGTTCGCGTGCACGGCGGCGTCAAATCGGTCGAGGTAGTCGTCGGCACGGACGACCAGTTCGGCAGGCGCACGGCGCGCAATGCGTCGGAAAAGCAGATCATTGCGGAGAAGGCGGCGGCGCTGCTGCGGCCGAATACCACGGTGTTTCTGGATTCCGGCAGCACGGCAACCGCCGTGGCACGCTGTGTGCCGGATGAGCCGATGCTGATCTTCACGAGCGGATTGACGTGCGCGATCGAACTCGCGCGGCTGGAAAAGCCCAAGGTGTCCATTCCCGGCGGCACGCTCAACCGGTTCAGCCACAGCGTGTGCGGCGTGCGCGGCATTCAGGAACTGGAGGGCGTGCATTTCGACCTGCTGCTGCTCGGCGTGACGAGCTACAGTCCGGAGACCGGCTTTGCCTGCGGTGTAGAGGAGGAGGCGCTGCTCAAGCAGACTGTGCTGCATCGCGCGGAGCATGTGGCGGTGCTGCTGGATTCCTCTAAAATTGATCGAAGAAGTACATTCCGCATTTGCGGTCTCGATGAGGTAGATACCGTCATTTCGGACGGCAGACTGCCGCCGGAATTCCTTTTGGCGTGCGAGAACGCGGGCGTAAAAGTGCTGTAAAAGTGAGAAAACCCTGTCTGGTGTTGGAACAGACAGGGTTTCTTTTAGGGCTAAAGTTAAGTATTCGGCTCGTATGCCGGTATGGCGGCGGCATCTTTATATTGCCTCTCGCAAATCGGAACAAAAATTTTTACCTGTATCAGAAAATAAGAAAAACCGGTCATTTCTTACGAAATAACCGGTTGATCTGGTACGCCAGAAGGGATTCGAACCCCCGACCTTTTGGTTCGTAGCGCTTGTGAAACTGTTTCAACCGACAAAATATCGTGTAAAACCGTCCCGTTTGGGTCGGTTTCTGCTTTTCGGAACGCTAGGAATTGGGAAAATCCAATGGTGTCCAAAGCGTTCGGACGGTTAATGGACGGTAAAAATAGGTGATTGCTTTTGCGAACTTGATTATACGCTATCTGCAGTTCATTTTTATAAGGCATGCTTTATTCACAACACCGTAACACTTTCACAGTTATCCTGCAGCACTGAGCGGTCATTGGAACTCCACAGCACGGCGGTTCCTCGTGCGCGAAGTACCGCAATACAGTGCAGCAATTCTGCTTTAATCTGCTCATCAATGGTATAAAAAGGATAGTCCAATACCAGCAGACCAACCGGTGCAAACATGACACGCAGCAGCACAAGCTGATTCCGCATACGATTGGACAGGTGACGCGGATATACGTCCAACCCTTCCGGATCAAAGCCCATCTCTGCTGCAAAATCACGCAGCGCTAGCCGCAGCATTCGACGATTGATCACATCACCGCGTTCACGAAAACGATTCATCGACCGGAATACGATATTCTCTGCCGCTGTCAGATTCTCAAACACGTCCTTCTCCCAAAAGCGCGGTCCCATACAGCAAATCTCACCTGCATGTCGCTGCCGCCAATCAGCTAAATGGTACATCCGGCCGTCCTGCATTGCAATACCTTCCGTCTGCCCCTGTCCGGAAAACATACGGTATATGATACCCCTACCATTTAAACCGCAGCACAGCACCCCTGAGGCTCGCCCAGTGTATAAATCCACAGAAAACGGCGCTATATCATTATCTATCAGACTGATTTCCTGCAGCGAGAGATACAGACGCGGCACGGCCCTTTCCTTCGGAGACACCACCATTGATGAAATACGCAGGCGCTGATGAATACCATAAGCTGTCATATCCTTCCGCAGACGTTCCCAGCATATCATACCGCTGCGCATCACCGCGATACGATCCGCATATTGCAGCACCTTAAATACACTGGAATTAAATACAATGACCGATACGCCTTCATCCCGCAGCTGATGTAGGAAGGCGGCAAACCGTATCAGTTCGTCCCTGTCAAGACCCTCACCGGCCTCCCGGCAGACCAACACCTTTGCACCGCACAGCAGTGCACGGCAGATAGAGATTTCAAGCCGCTGCTCGTTTGTCAGACTGCTGCCGCAGGCGTGCGGCTCACAGCCGATGCCATAGTGTTCAAACACTTGTTTGGACATTTCAGCTATATTCTTTCGGCGTAAAAGTAGATTCTTCCATGAGAATCTACGTAATACGGCCAGATTTTCCGCTGCTGTCATACCATTCACTACGGAAGCCTGATGGGTAATCTCGTAAATTCCCAGCTTGCGGGCTTCGTTCTCCGAACGGTAGCTGACCGGAACGCCATCCAGATAGATCGTGCCCGAAGCCGGGCATAACTTGCCGCACAGTACATCCGCCAGTACAGAGGCACCGCTTTCGCTGATACCCGTAACACCCAGTATTTCACCCGCTCGAAGGGACAGGGAAACATACTCCAGATTCTGTCCGGATGGCTGTGCAGTAACAATCTGCTCCAGATAAAGAATCTCCTGTTTCATGGTTTAATTTCCCCTCATCTGCGGCAGTGTTACGATAACTGTTGTACCGATATCCTGCGTGCTAGCCACATCCACACCGTACTGCATGCCAAAATAAAACTGGATACGGCGGTTGACATTGCGCAGCGCAATACCTGTTGACCGAGAATTGTCTGCTCTGCGTTCAATCGGACCGCTGCGTTCCCTCAGATTTTTGCGCACACGGTGCAGTTCGTCTTCGGCAATACCGACACCGTTATCCTCCACTGAAATCTGTAGACGACTTCCTATACTTTCCACACGCATGGTGATCTTACCGCCGTCTACCCGGCGGTTAATACCATGTGACAGCGCATTTTCTACCAGCGGCTGCAGTGTCATAACAGGCAGACTGCTGTCCATTACGTCTTCATTCTCGATATGCTCCTCATAGGTGAAGCGATCGCCATAGCGATACCGCTGAATGAGCAAATAGTGATGTACATTGTCCAATTCCTGTGCCAGCGTAGCCAGTTCTCCCGGGCTGTTAATGCAGTAGCGGAACAGCATGCCAAGTGCTTCGGCCATCTCCGCTACATCCGCGCTACCTCGCCGCATAGCGCGACTGCGGATAATTTCCAGTGTGTTATACAGGAAATGCGGATTGATTTGGTTTTGCAGCGCGTGCAACTCGGCTTCGGTCTTCAGCGCTCGTGAAATAGATACCTCATGCAGCTTGTCAAACACCTGCTCAAGCATTTCCTGGTCATCCATGTGCAGCAGACGGTCTTTTTCCTCCGGCTCAAGGTAATCCGTATCGCCATCTGCCAGCATATTTTCTAATGCACGCCGTCTGCCAATATTACACCGCAGTTCCGCTGTATAGCTGATGGCCATCGCCAGCAGAGCTGCCGTGATACCGCATATTGGTATAATGCCACGTCTGCCGAGCGTGCACAGCATTCCTGTCATGACACCCAGCAACAGCACAAAGCCGCCCGCAAACAGCCATACACTTCGTTGATTGCGAATCTCTTTCCAATATTTCATGGTGCTTCCAGCCTTATGAATAGAATTTACGGTACTCAGACGGAGTAACCGTAGTTTCCTTTACAAAAATCTTGTTGAAAAACTTGATATCGCGGTAGCCTACTTTCTCAGCAATATCTGCAATGCGCATCTTTGAGGTCTTCAGTAGCTTCTTCGCCTGTTCAATGCGGATATGCTGCAAATACTCGACAAATCCAACACCGGTCTCGGTCTTGAATAGCGTGCTGAAATACGATGTGCTCAGGCACACATGCTTTGCTACCTGCGCTAGAGAGATGCTCTCTGCATAATGCTGCACCACAAAGTTTTTTGCCTGTCGAATCACATTATTCTCCCGATTTTGCACAAACTGACGGCAGTTCTCGAGCATCTGCGCAGTCAGATCTACAAACCGTGTTGCAAGTTCTTCGCAGGAATAACCGCCGCACAGTACGTCAAACGGCTCTAGCAGCCGAGGTGCCCGGGCCTGCTCATCACGCGGCAGCTGTTCTACCGCATCATTAAGGCAGGACAGCATCTGCTCCAGCAGAAAACAGCGGCTGCCTGGTACGATATTCTCGCTTTCCCACTTGCTCCATACCCGGCGAATGAGGGCAGCGGCACTGTCCGTATCCATGTGCTCCACCGCATCACTCAGCGAGTTTTCCCACTCGCCGGTATAAAACATGACGATTTCCCGCAATGCAGCATCGGTCTGTTCATTGAACACCAGCACCGAGCTTTGCCGCTTTTCTAGACGCCACTTGAGCGCTGTTTTCGCCTGCTCTACCGCAGTCGGAATATTTTCGGTATCGCCGTCCAACAGCTTACTTGCTGCACCGGTCAAATGGATCAGATGATTGACGCTGTTCAGGCTGCGAATCTCCTGTCTAATAGCACGGAGCAGCGTCTCGCTTTCGGATTCAGCTTGCTCTGCGGAATAGGACAGTAGGCATACTGTATCCAGATGATCAGAAAACGCCGCTAGCAGAGTGCTGTGCTCCTGTGCAAGCGCTCGAATGTGCTCGAGCGTATCGCTCGCCTGATTGACCAGTGAACCGGCCTCATCGGACGATGCAGTAAAATTGCTGTCAATGCAGAAGGTCACACACTGCAGTTTTGTGTTATCCAGCACAAACAACTCACCGCCATGCCGTTGGGAACGTGTCGGCGTATGTCCGGTCTTCCATACAGTATGCACGTATTGCTCCCGCAGGGTATCCATACTCTCCTGCAGTTCATTCTGTACACGGGCTGCCTGCTGCCGCTGCTCGGCCCGCTCGCACAGTTCATGATCCAGTTTTTCGAGTGCTCGGTTCAGTTCGGCTTTCTTGAGCGGCTTGAGTAGGTAATCCCATACGCCGAAACGCAGTGCTGTCTGCGCGTATTGGAACTCGGTATAGCCGCTCATCACAATAAAATTTATAGCCGGGAATTCCTGCTTGGCGCGTTCGATCAGTTCCAGTCCGGTCATGCCCGGCATACAAATATCCGTAATGACAACATCTGGATGGAGTTCCTCTATCTTTTTCAACAGTTCTATGCCATTGCACGCTTCACCGACTATCTCTGCACCGGGATAGGTGATTAGCGCACGGCATAACTCAACAATATCAAATTCATCATCCGCAATGATAATCCTCAACATGGCGATTCCCCATTCTCTCTTTGCGCGGGTGTTCTCTTCTTCTGATAATAGAGTACCACAAAATTTCTCACGATTCAAATTTTTACGGCAGGTTCAAAAGATACCCCCTGTGAATCCAAAAAACGACCTGTTCTATCTGTCCGCCAGTCTGCTATACTGGTTACAGTGAGAGAACCCCACTGGCATTCTCTTCTTTAACACAGCAAAGGAGTTTTGCGTTATGGGAAAAACCGCTATCCCATCTGTTTTTCCGGCAGAGGGTACTTACGAGCTGTCCACACTTCATGTAAATCTTTCTTGCGCGGCATCGCATGCCGTAATCCATTACACCATTGACGGTACCGAACCGACAGCAGACAGCCCGATTTACCACCGTGAGGCAGGTCTGATTCCGGTCAAGCACACAGATGGAGCAGAATCTATTACCATCCGCGCTTTTGCACAGGCAGACGGTCTGCAGCCAAGCGATACTGTTGCGTTTACCTACCGTTTTGCCTGCCGCCCCAAGGGCGTATTCCGCCATTCACTGCTGCGTGAACCGTCGGATACGGCTGCCGGTCTCATCCGTATTGAGGATTTCGATCTCGATCGTATGTATCTCATCATCGGTCAAAAACGCGCTGCACTGATTGACGCTGGCTGGGACTATGACGGTGATCTTCCGGCGCTATGTCACGCGCTCACCGGCGGTCTTCCGGTCGATCTGCTCATTGCACACGGTCATCCCGACCATGTTGCACAAGCTGGAAAATTTATTGAATACGGCTGCAAGGTCTATGCTCCCTATGCTGACAAATCTATGAAGCAATTGGACTGCGGATTGGACTTTACCCATATTGAGGATTTGAAAGACGGCATGCGCTTTGACCTCGGCGGCACCGTACTGCAAATCTATGCTACGCCCGGACATACTCCCGGCAGCGTTGTTATTTTAGATGAAAACACCGGTGATCTGTTTGCATCCGATTCGTTTGGCAGCAATCGCCGTGAAATTCCGGACAGTGCATGGCTCCAGCTGAGCGGATACTCGCTGGAAAGCTGTCTGCGCTCTCTGGAGGCTTTTCTTGATGCCGCAGGCAATAAATGCAAACGCATTTTCACCGGTCACAACGCAGAAATGATGGACGCCCAACAATATTTGTCCACCTTGCGCAAAGCTATGCACAACGCTGTGGATAACGGTGCAGCCTGTCTTTTTCCCTCTCTGCGCAGCGCAGCCGAGTCGTTCGGCTCTGGCTCTATTGCCGTAGAAGGTGACTGGCGGCATGATCCGATCTGGGCTGCGGCTAATCTGCAATTCCTGTACGATACCGACACACAACAGGATCCACCACGTTATGCACCCGGCTTTGATCCAACGATCAAAACCGTACTTTGATATCATTCCCCACATCTTTCATCTCATCTCTCTTCTCTGCCGCCGATCGGTTCTCCGGTCGGCGGTTCTTCTTTGCGCGAGCGAATATGGGATGATTTTTACGCCTCTCTGCCAACTTCGAAAAAACACCCCCATAAATCAAAAAATACCCGCATTGGAAAATCGATTAGAAACCGGTATGCTTATATCATCAAAAAGAAACACGGGAGGGAAAACGATGAAACGTGAATATTGTCTGGATATCGACGGCAACGTATATACCATTGGTGATCTGAATATGTTTCTTGACAATAAGGAGCCAATCTCCTATCCGGCAGCTGACTCACAGAATCCGACTAGGCCCTTCTTTACCGGAACTATCCGGCAGGAAGTCGAGGTAAACGGCGTAAAGCGTTCGTTCCTTCTGTATATTCCGCAGCATTATCCCATTTCGGGTGCAGGCATTTTCCTCTATCCGGATGACGACATATCCGCTGAAGATTATCTGGAAAATAGCGGCTGGAAGCCGGTTGCCGAGCAGACCAATGCCGCATTGATCGTGCTTGAATCCCGTTCCGGCGGCTGGAATAAAAAAGATATTCAAAGCGAAATCAGTTATAGCGAAGCGGTTTTCAAAAAATCCATTGCCCGCGTGTATTTCAGCATGAACGAAGCCACCTACTACTGCATGGGTTTTGGAAACGGCGCTTACGTTGCAGCAGCATACGCTATGCTCAACTCGGCATTGATTGCAGCTGTCGCTCTGGATGGAGACTACGACCTGCATCCAGATTTAATGGCACAGCTCCGCAGCATTCGCTCTGACCGAGACGCAAACAAGTCCAAACTGGATGTGGCGATGCCGACCTGGCTGATTGGAAAAGCTACTCCTCTGTTGGACAGCCTGAAACGTGCAGCCGATGTCAGCGACGAACAGCTTTACAATGATGCTGCATACATCTATCGTCAAAATCTCAAGCAGTATTTCGACCAGCCGAACGGTCTGCCGATGGTGGAAATCTGGCACACCGAACCTGGTCGATGGAATCCCGAAGCAGATGAAAAATACCGTCGCATGGCAGAATTTGTGCTTCGATTTAAACGGTGGTTGAGCACCGGCAACGGCGATTTCCGACCCGCTCGGACATGGCAGGACATGAGACTTCACCGCTTCACCGCCGAGATAGACAACAGACAGCGCGAATGGTTCGTATACGAGCCTACGGCACTCCGTGCCGGCAAGCTGCTGCCGTTGGTACTGGCCATTCATGGATACAGCTGCACCGGCGAACTGTTTGCAGAAAACAGCAGTTGGCACGAGTTAGCCGAACGGCGTGGTTTTGTTCTGGTTTATGTTTCCGCTTTTCCCGATAACGGCATCAGTGGTGGACACACCGTGCCGCTTCCTTCGTGGAATGCGCTGAATATCCACGCGCAAACCGATGATGTGAAATATATTGACTATGTATTGAGCAGTGTAAAAAACTCCTATCCGGTTGACTCTGAACGTGTTTACGTTTCCGGTCACTCCAATGGCTCTCTGCTGACGCAGCGACTGATGGAGGAACGACCGCTTGCATTTGCAGCCTTCGGACCACAGGGCGCACCCTATCATATGGGATTGGACGGTACTGCTGTTGATCGTACTATCCACAAGGATGGCATTATCCGTCCGGTATGGCTGATGATGGGTGCCGAGGATATCGGTGATCAGGACAAGTTGGACTGCGGCTCGATCAACGACCGTTTTCTCGATATGATGTGTGAGCTGAACGATCTCGATCGCACAGGTGGCATTGACCGTGAAAACGGCAAGTATCATACCCGCACCTTTGTGAACGCAGAGCGCGTTCCGCTGGTAAAGTTCACCGGCATCACAGACACGCCGCATACCTATACTCCGGAATTTGCCCAGCTTTACTGGGATACGTTTTTCTGCCACTTCCGCCGAAAATCCGACGGAATGATCATTTATACAGACTAAGCGCTTTTAGAGAAAAAGATTGGAGGGATTCCTATTAGCACGATACTGGAAATGCGGGACATCACGAAATCGTTCCCGGGTGTGAAAGCCCTCGACGGCGTGAACCTGAAAGTGGAAAAGGGTACTGTCCATGCACTAATGGGAGAAAACGGCGCAGGCAAATCTACACTGATGAAAATCCTGTTCGGTCAACAGCCTCCTGACAGCGGTACGATCCTGTTTAACGGACAGGAAGTCCACTTCAAATCAGTAAAGGAAGCGGTAAACGCGGGCATCTCGATGATCTATCAGGAACTCAGCCCGATCAAGGAACTTTCCATTGCGGAAAACGTATTCGTCGGCCGCTATCCGAAAACCAGAGCGGGTGCGATCGACTGGAAAACCATGTACGATTCTTGCCAGAAGATCTTTGACCGCTGGGGACTCAATTACAATCCTCGCACCAAGATCAAGATGCTCAAAACTGCAGATATTCAGATGATCGAAATCATCAAGGCTATCTCGTTTAACGCACAGCTTGTTATCATGGACGAACCGACTTCCTCCATCTCTCAGAACGAGATCGAGATGCTGTACGACTTCATCCGTGCTCTCAAGCGTGAAAACATCACCATTATTATCATCACGCACAAGCTGGATGAGGTATACACCATCGCAGATGAAGTTACCGTCCTCCGTGATGGTCAGTATATCGGCGCCAAGCCGATTGGTGAACTCAGCCGTCCCGAGCTGATCAAGATGATGGTAGGCCGCGAAATGACCAACCTGTTCCCGCCCAAGGACATCGGCTACGGCGATGTTCTGCTGGAGGTCAAAAACCTCAATAACGGTGCCAAGGTAAAGGACATCTCCTTCCAGCTGCACAAGGGCGAAATCCTCGGCTTCGCTGGTATCGTTGGCGCCGGCCGTACCGAGACCATGCGTTCGATTTTCGGACTTGATCCATGTGAGTCCGGCGAGATATACTTAGAAGGTCAGCAAATCAAAATCCGCTGTGTACGCGATGCCATTAAGCACGATATTGTAATGGCGACCGAAAGCCGTAAGGACGACGGTCTGGTGCTCTGCCGCTCGGTAGAGGAGAACATCATGCTGCCGTCGCTGTACCGTCGTTCCAAGGGCGGTATCCTGGATGTAAAGAAAGAGCACGAAATCGCAGATTCTGCTTCCAAGCGTCTGTCGGTTAAGACCAGTTCACTGTCCACGATGGCTAACTTCCTGTCCGGCGGCAATCAGCAGAAGCTGATCCTGTGCAAGTGGCTGCTGATGGATCCCAAAGTGCTCATCCTCGATGAACCGACCCGAGGTATCGATATCGGTGCAAAATGGGAGATTTACAACATCATTATTGATCTGGCAAAGCAAGGGGTAGGCGTAATTCTTGTTTCGTCCGAAATGGAGGAAATCATCAACCTGTCCGACCGCGTGATGGTCATGTGTGAGGGACAGATCAACGGCTGCCTGCATAAAGAAGACGGCATTACGCAGGAAAAGATCATGACTCTGGCATCGGAGGTTCAAAAATGAATAAGAAAAAAGAAGGATTGTTCAAAGGCGCATCTGTTGCGGAACTATACAGTAAATTCGGTGTTGTACTGATTCTGATCCTCTGCCTGATCATCGGCACCATCCTTTCGCCGGAATTCCTTACCGGCTCCAACCTGATGAGCGTAGCGCGAAATGTCGGCGTTTACGCAATCATTGCACTCGGCATGACCCGACTGCTAATTGGCGGCGGTGTTGACCTTTCCGCTGGCTCCAACGTAGCATTCTGCAGCGTTATTGTTGCGGTTATCTACGCACAGACCGGCAGCACGCTGATGGCCGTTATTGCTGCTATCCTCTGCGGTATGATCATCGGCGCGATCAACGGTTACTTTGCAAGTTACATCGGCCTGATGCCCTTTATCGTTACACTAGCCACCCAGATGACGGTCCGCGGCCTTGCCTATCTGGTAGCAGGCGGTGCTCCTGTTTATGGTGTCAGCAGTTCGATTATCTTCCTCGGTCAGGGCAATGTCGGCGGATTCCCAATGCTGCTGATCGTTGTACTGGTTGCAACCGCAATCATGCTGTTCGTTATGACCCGCACTTCGCACGGCCGCTATCTGTACGCCATCGGCGGTAACCCGGAAGCGGCAAGCGCATCCGGTATCAACGTAAAGCGTCAAGTGTTTGTTAACTACATTATCATGGGTCTGATGTGTGCCTTTGCCGGCATCCTGTATGCAGGCCGTACCAACAGTGGTCTGCCGGCAGGCGGCGTAAACTTCGAGTTTGAGGCCATCATCGGCAGCGTACTCGGCGGCACCAGCATGGCAGGCGGCATCGGCAACGTGGCTATGTCCATCGTAGGTATTTATGTTGTAGGTATTATCAACAATGTTATGAACCTGTGCAGTGTCAACGCATTCTGGCAGCAGGTTGTAAAGGGTATCGTTATTCTGATCGCGGTACTGCTCGATATCTTCACTCGCAATGCGATTATGAAATCCACGAAAAAGCGTTAAACCGCTTGTATACGGATTTTATGATAGAACCATGAGAAAGAGAACGGAGGAAAAAGAATGAAAAAGAGATTACTGGCGACATTATTAGCAGCAAGCGTAGCACTCTCCCTGGCAGCATGCGGACGAGGTGGCAGCTCCTCCGGCGGTGACTCCGCAGACGGTGAGCAGGCGCTGAACAAGCTCGGCTATATCTCCGCTGCATGGAGCGATGATTACTGCAAGCGTCTGAACGATGCCATCGTTGAACACGGTCCGGAATATGGCTTTGAGGTTGAGGCGCTGAACGCCAGCCCGAACGGCATGATGGACGTTACCGGCTATATTGAAGCCACTGAAGCACTGGCCCAGAAGAACATTGACGCTATTCTCTGTCAGCCGCTGTTCTCCGTGCCGGATATGCTGATGCAGTTCCAGCAGAAGGATGTTAAGGTTGGCTTTGTCAACATCGTACCGCAGATTTCGGATTCCAGCAAGGATCTTGATTTCTGCTACGCGGGCAGCTCGGAGGAAGCAATCGGTGCTCAGCTAGCGGAAGCTATGTCCCCCGGCTTGAAGGATGGCGCAAAAATCTGTGTTATCTGCCTGCCGTATGGTCAGGACAACGCCGCAGGCCGCCTGAAGGGCCTGCAGGACTGGTTCGCGGCAAACCGCCCGGACGTTGAAATTCTCGAGGTCAACTATGTAGAGCGCAACGAGGCTACTCTCGCACAGAGTATTTTCGAAGACTGGATCCAGAAGTATGGTGTCGGCGGCTTTGACGGCGTAGCAACGCAGAGCTCGATGCAGACGCAGGGCATCGTAGAAAGTATGAAGGCTCTCGGCCTGAACAACACCAACTTTATCCTCGGCGGTATCTCCGCCTCGAGCAGCGACTGGATCAAGGAAGGCACTGAATACTGCGATCTGTATCAGGATCCGGATCTGGAAGCAACCACCGCGCTTGATATGATGCGCCACATGGTAGATGGCACCACGAACGAACTCGAGTTCCTGGACGGCGCACCGACCAAGAACTTCGTAAACGTTCCGATGACTACCCTGAATGCCGATAACGCGGATGAGTATACCTCGGATGCGCTGGCAGCAAAGTAAGCAGTCTCCTCTTCTTTATATAAAGCCTCATGCGAAGAGACGCGGCACTATGTGCCGCGTCTCAGTTTGTCGAGAAACTCGGTTGCGCATTAAGCTACAATTGGGTTTCTATCATATTTAGAACAAGCCAAAAGCAAGAAACGGAAATAATCCTTCCATTTCCATATCGCTAACTTTTTCAAATTCATAGCAGCAAACTTAAACTTCACCCAGTTTGTCACCTGAGCCAAGCCTCTGTACTGTGTATAATGCATAAAGCGTTTGAACGATTTCCTTCTGTACAAGATTTGATTATGCACTCAGATCAGGGCTGGCAGTACTAGCACGCATTTTACCGGAGCGAACTTCAAAAGTATGGAATTATTCAATCTATGTCCCGAAAGGGCAACTACTATGACAACTGCATTATGGAGACCTTCTTCGGCAGGCTGAAAAATGAAATGTTCTATGGCTTAGAGAAGGATTATCCCCGCCGTAGGCGCCAGCCAGATTCCCTTGAGTGTCTCAGCGAAGGATTTCTTCTCTTTCTGCGGCACATAGGCCAGAATATTCCGCATGAAATGCACCTTGCAGCGCTGCCATAAGGCTCCGGGAAAGGACTCACGGATTGCCGAAACCAGCCCGGAGTGAGCATCTGAAATGATAAGCCTTGGCGTGGACAGACCACGGTCTTTCAGATTCTGAAACAGCACTCCATAGGAGCTCTTGGATTCTTCGGCCATGGGTTCAACGGCGATGATGTCTCGATGTCCATTTTCGTCCACACTGCACACGATAAGCACCGCTATGCTGACAATTCTGCCATCTACACGAACTTTTTCATACAGTGCGTCCACCCACAAAACCGGGTATACTGTACCGGCAAGAGAGCGATTACGGAACTCCTCGACCTGCTCATTCAGCCCTTTTGTCATCTCACTGACCAGGCTTCTGGATAGATTTTCAATGCCGAGGCTATGCGCCAGCTTCTCCATTTTCCGGGTAGACACGCCTTGCACAAAGGCTTCCTACACTACCTGTACGAGCATCGCTTCACTACGCTTGCGCTCTGTGACGAAGAACGGAATGTAGCCGCCCTGACGAACCTTGGGCACCATGAAGTACATCGTGCCCATTCGGGTATCCAAGCGGCGTGGACGATAACCGCTGCGGTAGCCGCTCCTGCCGTCCGTGCGCTGGCTTTTCTCTGCGCCCAGCTGCTGATTGGATCTCGGCCTCCATGAGGTGTGTACACAGCCATTTCGGCATACTCAGCATCGGATCCGGCTGCGTCACACATTGCAGTAGCAATTCTGTCAGATTTGTAGTATTCTTTTTGTGAGCCATTAGGGTCTCTCCTTTACATCATGATTTTTTCGACAACTATCATTTTACAGGAGCCCTGATGGCTTGTCTATTGCCTATTTGCTTTTGCGAACTTGATTATACGCTATCAGCGGATTTATTATAAAGGTTTCCGCCACCGGAATGCTGGTTCCCTTAAAAGCGGATTTGCGGTTTCCTATTTCCGGGCAGTAGAGACACGGAGCCCGGATTATTCAGTAAAGGAAAATGTACTTTCTTATATCATTAAATTAACATTTTTCTTAGCTTTGTCCAATGCTGAATCAGAGAATACATTTTGACTATTCATATGGGTTGCCAAAATAATGTACTCTATCAAAAATATATCTGTGTACATTTTAAACGTATCTATATTGGCATTAATACTGTTCATTCGAGCAGCAACATTACCGTGAAAGTTGTTACAACGTGAAGCATAAAGTATTCCAAACAGAACAAACGATAATCTTTCTTCATCTGTGAATCTATATTTTTGTTTTGTTTTTTCCTCATCATGAAATGTAATCTCAGTTTCTTCTCCGAGCATAAGTATTCTTAGCTTTGTTCCAAAACTGTGTATTATTCTTCGACTTTTTTCTTTATCAGCTTCATTAATCCCCAAATTCACCACATTCCCATCAAGTATCGGATTACAAATCTGGCAGTATGCTTTTCCATAAGCATTATCTAAGATTTCCAATAGCGCTGAAATCTTTCGTTTTAACGATTTATATGAAGATGCTCTGTACTTTTCTGCAATTCCATTCTTCTCCATCGCATATCCTTTAAGCATATATGACGCCACATAATGAAATGTCTTATTGGGTAACTTCTTAAAAAAAGGCTCTAAAATTGTTTTATATTTATTATTCCAGTTTTCTAAAATTGCATCTCGAACAATCTCAATACCCTTTGTATCTTGGCAAAATTTTATATTGCTGTCGCTCAATTCCTGAACATAATATGAGTGGTTAATTGCTTGCCAGCAGAAAAGTGCCGCCAAATCTGGTCTCTGCGGTAGAACATAATAACTATCAAATAGATATGTTAATATTTCATATGGATAAGATGTCCTTTGCGTTTCCCAGTTTTCATCATATAGAAAGTTGAGATTTTCTAAAATATTATTATCATCACATGGGAGAAGATATATATGATCATCTTTTGAATATTTTTTTGCAAGTCTTAAAATACTATCCATAATAATTAATACCTAATAAATTTATTTTTTCATATCTCTGTAATCACATAAAATACTGTCAAGCAACAAGCATTATCTGCGCAACATCTACTTTTATTATCTATAATATATTGTCATTGACATACAAAGATCAATTCTGTTTTTCTGGATCTTCATACTCCGCACACATCAACTCAATCTTTGCTTTAAATTCACCTTTTTTCATTGGGATAATATAGATACCTCGGAAGAATCAATAGTTTCACTGATTATCTGCCATTGTTCCTCATTTGCTGCACCAAATAGCTCCATTCCCACTGGAAAATAATACATTGAAAGAATTGCATCACGCACTTTCGCTCTTGCTTCTATTAAGTCCTTATATGTAGAACTTATAAACACCTGATATTTCTTATCCATGTGCATAGTTTCCTTTCAAGTGCCCTTCACATTCTCAACAATTATGTGTACTACTCTATTTTTATAAATTATACTACAAATTTATAAAAATTTCCAGCATTTCTTCCAACACTGTATAACACTTTCCGTGTATAAATCACCACAAGAGCTCCCTCCGCGCAGACTTTCAGCACCGCCTTTCTCGCGTTTCAGTTTTGCTATACCGCAATAAAATGCCAGAACTTTTAATGTAAATATACTACGCAATTCCCGCGATAATATTTATCTAGCGATCCTAAAATGATAGCTTATTGCAAATTTCTGTAATCGAATCATCTTTGACTACAGCCCACGGAGAATCATGGCCAGCCATACAGTTCGTGTCATATCGTTCACAAAGTATTGGAAGTGGCAATTCGATAACATCCACTGCCCTTTCGGCTGGGGCATCACTGCTGCCTAATCAGAACAGATTTTCCTATATATAAATATAAGAAAACCAACACTTATGTTGAACTGAGTTGTACAGTATTAAACTTGATAGTATTTATTAAATTTCCAGAAGTATACCCTTCCGGATTCCCACTCTGCCAGCGCCATGTATCTCTGCACATAGCCGTCAGGTCACGTTCTGCCTTCCAGCCGAGCACCTTTGCGGCCTTATCTGCGTTCGCCCAGAACTCCGGCAGGTCGCCTGCACGGCGTGCGCCGAACTCGTGCTTGATTGCAACGCCGGTCGCGTTCTCAAATGCGTGAACAATCTCCAGAACGCTGTACGGCGTGCCGGTACCAAGATTGAACACCTCAACGCCCTTGTGCTGCGCGGCGTACTCGACCGCCTTTACATGGCCGTCCGCAAGATCCATCACATGGATGTAATCGCGGCGGCAGGTGCCGTCCGGCGTCGGGTAATCGTTACCGAAAATCGTGAGATGATCGCGGCGGCCGACAGCAACCTGCGCGATATACGGCATCAGATTGTTCGGAATACCCTGCGGGTCCTCGCCGATACGACCGGACTCATGTGCGCCGATCGGATTGAAATAGCGCAGAAGAACGACAGTCAGTTCCGGGTCAGCCTTTGCCGCGTCCTCAAGAATTTCTTCCATCATGACCTTGGTCCAGCCATACGGGTTGGAGCAGCTGCCGCGCTTCATCGTTTCGATGTACGGAATCGCATTCTCCTCGCCGTAAACCGTCGCGGAGGACGAGAAAACAAACTGCTTGACACCTGCCTCCTGCATGCACTCGAGCAGCGTCAGTGTGGTGTCAATGTTGTTGCGGTAATACTTCAGCGGCTGCTGTACCGACTCACCGACTGCCTTCAGACCAGCAAAGTGAATCACGCAGTCAATTTTGTTTTCTGCGAAAATCTGCTGTACCTTAAATTTATCCTTTACATCAGTCTCATAGGCGTGAACCTGCTTTCCGGTGATTTCTTCTATACGATTGATAACCTCCGGACAACTGTTGCTGTAATCATCTGCGATTACTACGTCGTGTCCACTCATCAAAAGCTGTACAGCGGTATGCGATCCAATATAGCCTGCGCCGCCTGCTAACAAAACTGTTATTTTATACCCTCCGTTATAAGCACTGTAAGTACTGTCCATAAAGCGTCATGCCGAGCTCTTGCCCAGCCTCGTGCACCTGTTCGGCTGTCAGCCAGCCTTGGTTAAAGGCCAGCTCTTCCAGGCAGCCGACATAGCGTCCGGTTTCAGCCTGGATATTTCGAATAGTCTGTCCGGCGTCCATCAGGCTGTCTGCTGTGCCAGCGTCCAGCCACACGACGTCCCGCTCGAGCGGGAGCACCTGCAATTGATCCCGGCGTAAATACTCCAGATTTACGTCTGTGATTTCCAGCTCGCCGCGCTGCGATGGTGTAAGGTTTGCCGCAATTTCCATCGCCTGGTTGTCATAAAAGTAAATGCCGGGGATTATGTAGTTGCTCTTCGGATGACGCGGTTTCTCCTCAATCGAAATTGCGCGGCCATCCTCGTCAAACTCTACCACGCCGAACGGCCGCGGATTCTCGACCCAGTAGCCGAATACCGTTGCACCGTTCTGCTGCTGTGCGCCCTTACAGAGCACTTCACGCACCGTATCGCTGTGGAAGATGTTATCGCCCAGCACAAGGCATACAGAGTCGTCTCCCACGAACTCGCGGCCGATGAGCAGTGCGTCCGCAATACCACGCGCGACAGGCTGTTCTGCATAGCAAATACTGATGCCGAACTGGCTTCCGTCGCCGAGCAGCGCACGGAATGTGTCTGTTTCGTTCGGCGGAACGATTACCATGACATCGGAAATGCCCGCTTGCATGAGAATTGCAAGCGGGTAATAAATCATGGGCTTGTCGTAAACCGGGAGCAACGGCTTGCTCATCGGTTTTGTCATCGGGTAAAGGCGCGTGCCTTTGCCGGCGGCTAAGATTAGACCTTTCATCTTCTTTTACCTATCTTTTATTTCTTCTTAAACGCGAAAAACTTCTGTCCCAGATAATTAAATCCGGTATACAGGCACATACCTATCAGCATGGCAATATTTTCCTGCGCATTGACGCTCTGACCGGCAAGCGCCTTCAACGCGAGCGGCTTTGCCAGACCGTAACCCAGAATATAGCATACCGTAACATTCAGAACGAACTTCCAAACCTGCGACCATGACCATACTTTACTTTCAAACGTAAAGTATTTGTTGAGGAAAAAGCTGATGATGCCGCCAACAACATAATTGGCCGCCGATGACAGCCAGTACGACGCATGTGCAAGATTGTACAGCAGGAACATCGTGCCTGCGCCGATGATGGTATTCAGCACGCCTACCGCCAGGAATTTGACCAATGTATTATTGATAATCTTTGATTTCATGGCGAACCTCACGAGTGAAACTTATCATCCAGAATATCCTGAATGATAAAGCGCGGGCGCGCCTTGATTTCCAGATAGATCTTGCCGATGTACTCGCCGATTACACCAATGGACAGCAAGATCAGACCGCCGATTGCCCAAACAGAGCAGATCACGCTGGCTCATCCAAGAACGGTAGCGCCGATCGCCCATCGAACGATAAAGTAAATCAGCATGAGAATGCTCACGGCAAATACTGCAAAGCCAAGCGTAGCGATAAAGCGAATTGGCTTGGTCGACAGAGACGTAATGCCCTCCATCGCAAAGGCAAGCATTTTCTTGAGAGGATACTTGCTCTCGCCTGCAAAGCGCTCACCTCGTTCGTAAGTAACTACGTCGGACTTGTAGCCGATCATCGGTACAATACCGCGCAGGAAAAGGTTGACTTCCTTAAACTGTGCCAAGCCCTCCAACGCCCGCTTGGACATCAAGCGGTAATCGGCATGGTTGAACACGGTATCGGCACCCAGAAAGCTCATTACGCGATAGAATCCTTCGGCGGTAAACCGCTTGAAGCACGTATCTTTCTCGCGGGAGGAACGGACACCGTAGACAATATCGCAACCTTCGTGGTACTTGTCCACCATCGCGTCAACCGCATCAATGTCATCCTGCAAATCCGCATCCATGGAAATAACCATATCGGCAAGGTCTTTGGCAGTCATAAGACCGGCTAAAAGTGCGTTCTGGTGACCGCGGTTGCGTGACAGATTGATGCCAGAGAACAGCGGATCCGACTCGTGCAGCTCGCAGATAATCGGCCAGGTGTTGTCTGAAGAACCGTCGTTGACAAACATGACGCGGCTTTCCGAGCTGATTTTGCCTGCCGCAATCAGGCTCTCCATCTTGACCTTTAAACGGCTTGCGGTTTCATGTAAAACCTCCTGCTCCTTGTAGCAGGGGATTACTATGTGCTGTATAGAGAATTTTTTCATTTTCTGTAAACAATTGTAATATTTCATCGTAGGTTACCATACCTAGTTGAAATGGAAAAAGACCTATGTAATTTTCTTTCAACAATCCCGAAAAATCGCCGTCCAAGAAATTTTTTGCTGTTCCCCAAACTGCTGCAGCATCCGCTCTTATAAAAGGAGTCGTATTAAATATTATATAGAGTCCTGCAATGATATATATAATAGAAAATCCTTTAATAATTGATTCAATATCTATTTTTGTTGTTATACGCAAATAACAATATACACTTAGCAGTAATATAAGAACAAAAAACACATAACATGTCGAAGTCGAATAGGATACGACTTCGGCATCATCATAGCTTACTCTACATGTTCTTAATAGATTTGCAATAAAAACAAAACCAATTAGCAAAACTGCAATTAAATCAATGATGTTACTTCCTATTTTTCTGCATTTTTCAATCATTGTACACCTCTGTATAGGGATTATGTAATAGCGTACTTTCTCTAATCATCACTTCTTGAATGCAAAAAATCGCTGACCGCAGTAATTAAACGCTGTGAACAGGCACATGCCTACCAGCATCGAAACATTATCACGCACAGTAGCTGCCGCACCGCTCAGCAGGTGAAGGCAAAGCGGTTTCGCAATACCATAAGCAAGCAGATAGCATACCGCAATGTTTACTGCGAAACGCACAACCTGACCTATGCTTTTCTCTTTGTTTTGAAACGTGAAGAACTTATTAAGGAAAAAGCTCAAAATACTCGTCAGAATATAATTCGATGCCGAGGAGACCCAATATGTACAGTGTGCCAAATTATACAGACCGAACATGATCGCTGTACCAACGACAGTGTTGATTACACCTACAATCACAAATCGAATAAGTGTAGCATCTAAAAACTTTTTCATCTGCAAGCCTCTTCCGTTTCCTGCACAATGTAAATTGGCCGCTGCTTAGTCTCCAAATACGTTTTTGCCAAATATTGTCCGATGATACCCAACGAGAGCTGAATCGAACCGCCGATTAGTAACAATAGACATGCTAATGTTGGGAAACCTGCAACCGGATCACCGAAGATAAGTGTCTTCAGAATAATGCCTACCATCCACAAAAGCGCAATTATACAAAAAGCAATGCCCATCACAGATGCAATAGATAACGGTATCGTGGTAAACGCTACAAATCCTTCTAAAGAATACAACAGCAAATTCCAGAAAGACCAAGTTGTCTCTCCTGCTACTCGCTCTACATTCTCATAGGGTATCCATTTGGTTTTAAACCCAATCCAGCCGAAAATACCTTTGGAAAATCGATTATATTCCTTCATCTCTAACAACGCATTGATGGCTTGTCTATTTAACATTCGGAAATCCGAGGCACCATCTACAAACTCCGCTTTCGAAATCTTATTGATGATTTTATAAAAGCACCGAGCAAAAAAGCTTCTGATGGCTGGCTCGCCCTTACGGTCAACGCGCCGAGCAGCTGCAATATCATAGTGTTCTTCCGTTAGTGCACGGTACATATCCGCCAGTATGGCCGGTGGATGCTGAAGATCAGCGTCCATAACCACGGCATAGGCACCTGTACAATTCTGGAAACCTGCATACATTGCGGCCTCCTTGCCGAAGTTTCGTGCAAAGGATATGTATCGGATACGTTTGTCCTCATGCGCCGCCTGACGCAGGATCTGTAAAGTTTTGTCACGCGAACCGTCGTTTATAAAAAGGATCTCAAAGTCCAATTGGAAGGTGGTGGACATGTTGTCTGCCACCTTCCGTATTTCCTGCAGGAGATACGGCAACGCCGCTTCTTCGTTGTAGCAGGGGATGATACAGGAAAGTTTTTGCATTCGTTCTTCACCTCTCTACTGTCCCTGAATATCCATCAACAATACACTCAATCGTCTTTTATCTCCTCCGTCTCCTTGATAATCTTCATCCATTGATATATAGATATCTAGCAATTCGTTCGGATTTACTTTAAAATTAAGCTTTGTATGTTCTCCATCTAGCGATAAATTATAACTAGTTCCGTTTATTTCCATCCTTCCCTGCATTGTCTGATATTCTTCCTTTGGTTCGTACAACTCAATATTTAGAATACCACTATTCCCAGAACTAATATAAATATGGCTGTCTTTCTCTAGCCACCCATCTTCACTATGCCCAGATGCAAAAAAACATGTATCCATTGTATTGCCAACTTCTTGTTCTGGCGAAATATCTAAATATCTCAACTCGACTTCTGAGGGTAAATCATAATAGTTTCTTATCCACGGCACCATGATCTCGAATCCTGAAATATATGGCATATCACAGCAATATAAAATATCGGATACTTTTTGCAATCTAATCTCAGAAATTCTTTCACCACTCTTTATCTTTTGAGATGCATCCCTCAGCATATGATCGTTGGACATATGAATACTTTTATTGAGGGAATATCCAAGATAAATATTATGACCATTCTTCCATGCAACTAAACACATGACTATACATATAGATATTAATGAAACACGTCGATTTACTCCCATAAATCGAATAATTTCAAACCCATCTACTACTAACACGAATAGTAAGAATGTTGGAAAGATCATCAATCTCATAGGTAATTCAGACACAACTACCAGACAGGCAATAGCTATAATTGCTGTATAGAATATGATCAAATAACCATATTCTTTTCTACTTGCATAAAATCGAGATACTTGTATAATAATTCCCACTATCAATATAACAAAGCCTATTATTATAGTTGCTACAGGTTGTTGAAAAGCATTCGAAATTAGATTAGTATGCATATAGACTCCAACTAATCCCAAGCATACTGCAGCAAATGTGCAATCCAATGCTTTCCACACTTTTGATGTCTCTCGCTTCTGCATAAATAGACTTATTAGAGTACACGAAATAAATAACGCAATCAAGAACAAACGATTACTTGGATTAAAAAAAAGAGTAATAAGAGCCTTAATATTGCAGGCAATTTGTTGTATAAAGGGCAATTCCGTCATTGCCTTTTGAGCTCCCCTTTGTTGTATTCCTGGGCTCATCAATACAATAGAACTACCTATCATTGCTGCAAGTATATAGCCAATGTTCCAACGACTAAAATTCTTTTTGACATATTCCCATATTCCAATCATCAAAGTGAATCCTACAACTGCTACTCCAATCTGCTCTTGAGAAAATGCCGCCGTAAAAATCAATAGAGCCAGAAATAATTGGATTGCGATTGATTTCTGTTGTATATACTTTTGGAAATATAATAGACAAAACAACAAAAACGGTAATAACGGTAATACGTAATTCCAAAATGCAGCAAACCAGTATGTTCCTTGCCGATGCATAGTTATTCCAATTAGCCAGTAGCAATCACATATTAAAAACATAGCGCTTATTGGTTCAGCTCGATGATTTGAGATTATAATCTTCCATATCAAGAAAATTATTCCTGATACACTTAAGGCTGCAGCAAATTGAACTAATTTTAATTTCCCGAATTCATACAGGAGCAGCCATATGAAAAAATATAAAATACGTCCATTCACATGCATATAATGGTTTTTTAAAAATGATATCAATTCGCTTAATGAGTAAATATCTCCCCTATGACCAACTGCCCCATAAGTAAGGGAATAGTATCCATAATCATCATAGTAAATCATTACTGTAGAAAACTGTTTCCATAAGCACCAAGCCATTACTAATAAAATTACTGCAGATATCCAATAATACGCTTTTTTCATAATCCTACATCCCTGTTTTTCCTTTTAAACACCACTTTTATCTGGAAGTATTATCCCGAAGACATCACACTTCTCCCCTGCTTCCACATCCCACGGCTTATCGCCAAACAGGATACACTGTGCCGGATCAAGATCAAACTCTTGAATCGCGTCCTCGATCATGCCTGGTTCCGGCTTACGGCAATGACACGGTCCTGTAATCTCCGGATGGTGTGGGCAATAGTAAAACGCATCGATATGCGCTCCGTACTCCGTCAGTCTTTCATTCATATAGCGGTGAAGTGCTCGCATTTCTTTTTCGCCATAATATCCGCGTGCAATACCAGCCTGATTGGTCACTACGATGACCTTATATCCCCAGTCATTCCATTTACGGATGAACTCAGGCATACCAGCAATAAACTGCAAATCTTCCGGTCGATGCAGATAATGAATATCTACATTGATCGTACCATCTCTATCGAAGAAAGCCGCTTTATTGATTGGAGCACGTTCTTTCATCGTTTCCTGTGCTGCGGCGTAATCCTCCGGAATACCGATGTCGATGAAATATCCTTCGCTCTCCACAGCAGCCATCTCTATTTCTGCTGTTTTTGTTTCCAGAATCTCATTCTCAAACGAAAACTTGTCCTTAGGATAATCTTCAAGAATCGTTCTATTTACCAGATAGATACCGCCGTTAATCAAGCCTTCATCGCACGGCTGTTTCTCTCGAAACGCCTGAATCCGACCGTCTTCAATCTGAACAGTTCCATAGCGCGAAAATTTCTTCATTCGCTTCACGGCTACAACGAGCGGTGCACTTTCTCTCTGCATTGTCTGCAGGTCCACATCGAAGAAGGTATCTCCATTCACAACAAATACACGCTCTGCACTGCATAACTGCAGTGCTTTTTTTATTGCGCCGCCAGTAAACAATGGCGTATCCTCAGATGAATACACAATCTGCATTCCACGATAATGTGCGCCGAAGTAGTCTCGAATCACTTCCTGCTTATAGCCAACTGCGAGTACAACCCGCTCGATGCCCTTTGCCTGCAGATCATCCAGTATGAAACGCAGAAACGGCCTATTGCATACGGGTGCCATAGGTTTCGGCACATCTGATACAACATGCGCCAAGCGGGTTCCAAAACCGCCTGCTAATACAATTGCTTCCATGATCAGTCCTCACCAAAAAGTTCGTTTTCAACGCAGGCACACAGGCAATGATATACCGGCAAATGGAGCTCCTGAATCTGATATGTAATATCCGCCGGTACGCAGATAGCAATATCGCTTAATGCCTTCAGTTTGCCTCCGTCATTGCCCGTCAGCGCAATCACACGTACCCCTTGAATATGTGCAAGTCTTGCCGCATGGAGAATATTCTCCGAGTTGCCCGATGTACTGATTGCCAACAGATAATCCCCCGGACGACCATAGCTCAATACCTGCTGTGCGAACAGCATTTGTGCTGAAACGTCATTTCCAAATGCCGTCATCAAAGCCGTCTGGCTGACTAAGGAGATTGCTGGCACCGCTCGCTGCAAATTCGCAATCATCACGTCCGCCTGCTCTGGATAAGTTTCTCGGATTTGCCTCTGCTTGTCCGTATCTAAACGGCGATGCAGGCGAAACGCTTTCATAAGTTCTCCGACAATATGTTCGCAATCTGCTGCGCTGCCGCCGTTTCCGCACGCCAGCAGTTTTCCATCCTGCCAGAAGCAGGACACCAATGCTGAGGCTGCCTGTGTGATTTCCGGCATACAGGTTTTTAATGCAGGATACCTTTGCTCTAACTCCTGCAGAATTTTCATTGTCGTTTCTCTCATAAAAGCTGCCTTTCTATTGGGTCATCCATACAGCGTCCATGCCTGCGTACCGCGCTCCGTAAAGCTGGTCAGCATGACAGTTCCCTGCGTTTTCTTTAATTTTTCAACCAAGCTGAAACGCTGAACCGGATCACAGTAAATCATCATAAATCCGCCGCCGCCAGCTCCGCTAATCTTTGCCGCCTTTGCACCGTTATCCATAACGAAACGGTACATCTCATCGATAAACGGATTCGAAATTACAGATGCGGTCTTTTTCTTTGCTTCCCAGCCACGCTGAAGGCATGCTGCAAAGCCGTCGAAATCGCCCTTTAGAATACACTCCTTCATGACATATGCTTCTCGTTTCAGTGTGTGCATTCCCTCAAGAGAATTACTGTTTTTCTCTTTAGTGCTCTTAATCTGCTCATCAATGATCTTTGCGCTGTCACGTGAAGTGCCCGTATAATACAGAATCAGTGAATTTTCTAATTCATTTTTAATCCAATTTTTGATTCGCAGCGGATTGACGATGACGCGGTCATCTTTTTCGAATTCGATAAAGTTAAAGCCGCCAAATGTCGCTGCATACTGATCCTGCTTACCGCCTGAAAGTCCCAGATCAACACGCTCAATCTGATATGCCAAAGCGGCAATATCATATTCCCCAAGCGGCAGATTCAGCCATTCCATATAGGCCTTGATGATTGCAACCACCATTGTAGAGGACGAACCTAAACCACTTCCTGCCGGTGCATCGGAGTAGGTAGTCATCCTAAATGACAACGGCTTACCGCCGCAGTAATCAGAAACAATGCGGTTATATACTCCGCGATGCAGCAGCAGATCTCCCTCTATCGGCAATTCCGATACCGAATCCGCTTGTACACGTTCGTTACGATCAGCCGCGTAGAATTCAATTTCCCCGTCTTCTGTTGGCTCAATCGTGCAATACGCATACATATCAATCGTAACATTGAGCACCGTGCCGCCATAGTAATCGCAGTAAGGGGATACGTCCGTACCCCCACCTGCCAATCCGAGCCGAAGCGGTGCCTTAGATCGAATAATCATATCTTTACTCCAAATCAAATTCTGGTCCAATGACCTTTTTCGCATTCTCAAACGAGAAGTTATCTCGGATATACTGGTACGAAGACTTGCTTCTGCGTACCAGCTCTGCTTCATTCTGGTACAATGCTGCAAGCTGCTCGACAAAATCAGCTGCCTCATCGGCAATGTCCAGAATGCTTTCTGCACCCTTTATGCCTTCCGCGCCCACACTTGTCGTCATTACAGGCGTACCGAAACGCATTGCTTCGATCACCTTGCCCTTGATGCCCGCACCATATCTCAACGGAACAATAGAAATTCGGCAGTTCTGATAATATTCCTGCAATTCTTCATCCGTGACAAAGCCTTTAATCAAGAGATTTTCGGTTGCCAGCTGTTTTACCTCTTCAGGCGGATTAGAACCCAGAATATATACACGAATATCCGGCAGTTTCTTTACCAGCGCAGGCATAATTTCATTTGCCAGCCACTTCACTGCATCCACGTTCGGTCGATGGCCAAAGCCTCCGATGAACATCAGATCTTTTCGCTTATCGAAGTGATATTCGCACTCCTCCACATCCGAGAAAAGGTATGCAGGGATTGCCTTCACCTTAGCCTGCGGTGCAATCTCATGGATTGCCTGTTCTTCGACATAGGAAGGATAATACGCCATGTCAGCAGCGAGAATCAGCTCCAGCTCCTTCTTCTCCCAATCTGCCGAGGATTGCAGCAGTGCTGCATCTCCGGTCAACTCATACTCACGTTTTTCACGGAGAAAATGCAGATCGTGTCCATAATAAATAACACGCGCATTCGTGAATTCACGGACTGCATCGATGTACTTCACCGAAATATGCGGCCTGTTGAGAAATACATAGCCAATGTCCTTGCCGTTTTCTTTCAGCCAGTCCTTCCAGTGCTTTGCATAATACGGTCCGTAAAGCACTTCAACGCCCATCTGCTGCAACGTATCCGTATACGGCTGATGAGCAAAGAAATTATCACCGATGAATTTTACGCTGAAGCCCTGATTAACAAACAGCTGCAGATACTGATACACCGTACGACTGCCAGCATCCTTATCGTAATGCGGTACGTAATGATCAACCATCAACAGAATTTTCTTATGTACCGAACGTTCACGTGCGCGGAACGGATCAACCGCATTCGGCAAATGATTTTCCTGAAGTTCCCGCTGCCATTTTTCAAGGAACTTTTTCTGATTCGTCACCTGATATGCCTTTTGACCGCTCGTAGTGTCTGTACCGTTAGAAACACCCTCAAAGTGAACAACAACCGATTTCGGCTGGTACATGACTTTACAGCCATGCTTGCGAACCTCGAACGCCAAATCGCTGTCCTCACAGTAAGCCGGTACAAATCGCTCGTCAAAGCCGCCGATTTCTTCCCACAGTGATTTTCTGATCATAATTGCTGCACCAGAAATATAGTCAGCTTCCTTCACATAATTGAATTCCGGTTCATCCGGATTTGCACGATTACCATAATTCCACGCACTGCCGTCCTGCCAGAGAATGCCGCCCGCTTCCTGCAAGCGACCATCTGGATATACCAGCTTAGAGCCGACCATGCCAATGCTGTCATCCCGCTCGATCAACTCAATGAGCGGAGCAAGCCAATCCGCCTGCACTTGCGTATCATTATTCAGAAACAGAATGTACTGTCCTCGCGCCTGTTTAGCCGCATTATTGCAGTTACGCAGGAAACGAAGATTGCTTTCGTTATGAATCGTGTGTACGCCGTGAATGATTTCATCAATTTTCGTTGTCAAATCAATCGAGCAGTCATCCGCAATGATAATTTCATATGCAACATCGCCGCTGTTCTCCAGAATAGATTTGATACAGAGATACGTATATTCAAACTGGTTATATACCGGAATAACAATGGAAATGACCGGCTTGTCCTGCGCAGGAACATACAGTACTTCATAATCGTCTGCTGTTTTCTGTGCCGTCAAATTCACTTCATTTAGTACCAGTTGTGTCTTCTGAATATTGTTTCCGATTAGGCAATCATCAAGGCGTCGGCTGACACCTTCTGTTCCCTCGCGTTTCAAGGTCATAAAGAATTTATAAATACGTGCTGGAGAGCACTTTCCAATGAAACGAATCGGATGTTTCACAAACTTTACGATGATTTTTCCAATCATTCTTCGCTTGCTCCCGCAAGGGATGAGTACATCACGGATTTTCCATACATAACCCATGTATCGCCAAGAACGAGAGTTCTTGATGCGTTCTAGTTCACGGTCACTTTCAAGCAGTAATTCGATGTGGCCTTGTTTGTTATTGAGCTGCTGAGTAAGAGAAACATTTTGCGCTTTTTCATTTGAGATTTGCTGCAACAGAACAACCTTTTCATCACACTTATCATTCAACTCCTGTTGAAGTGTGTAAATACTCTGTTGTAAGTCACGTTCACTCTGCTCCAATTGATCAATATGCGCGTCTTTATTGGCAAGCTGTGCCGCAACTTTATTCTCATAAAGTAAGCGGTCCTGATACATCGTCTTATCGAACCATGTACAGTTTTCCGAATCCATTAAACTGTTTAGAAAATCCTTCTCTTGCAGCTCCAGCTGTTGCATCCTTTCTGTCGATAATCCGCAATATTGAAGCACTGCTCGATACAAAGCATTATCTGTACCTGCTGCGTATTTGACGGATCGAAACATGATGAAATCCATCGATACATATTTTGTTTTCCATTCTTGATCGAAAAACAGCAAATCGTTATTCGTCCAGAAGCTGTTTCGAAAAGTTAAATCCGGAAAACCTTCTTCTAGTACTGCCTGTCCGTTTTTCTCAACTATCGAACCGCTTTTCAAAATATATGTCCGAAGTTTTTCGAGCATTTCAAATGCTAAAGAAAAATCTTCATCATTTATTGCCTGTTTAAATACCTCATCTGCCCTAGGTGCATCTACACGAACTGCTTCTGTTGCTCCGTTGCAAATCTTCATTTGTTTTACACATGGGATACCCTTTCCCAGCAGAATTTCTGTATTTTCCACCAAGTCAGCAAGATGCTCATCTGCAAGAGTATTTTCAGACTTTCTCAATACAATATTTTTCTCCAGAATAGTGTCAATACGATATTGTGGTTTATAGTCTCGTTTTAACGTAATGGTATCTCTATTGCATGCTTGCGCAGACGATCCTTCTATCCCGATCTCTATCAAGAACGAATTCGCAAAGAAATCCATGCAATCATTTTGAACGATTTCTGAAAAAATCTTTCTCGGATCAGCTATCAGATACGACTCTTCTGGATAATTGTATTTAACGTCCGCAACCATCTGCTTATCTGTACTTTCATCGCTTAAAATAAGCATTGGAAATTTATAATCTGGCAGCGGATAATAATATTTCAATGCTCGCAAGCCTGTTTGCTCAAACATATTATTTAATTCTGCCTTAGAAAACGTACGTACGCCTGCTGTACCTTGGTAGCGATCTGTAGTCCCCTTGCTTTTCTGATAGTTATTAATCGAATCAAACGGAATTCCCGTATGATCTTCGGCTGCACCACACCAATACTTTAATCCAAACTTATTTTCAATTGCCAACAGTACCTTGCCGTTCTCTTTGAGGAAAGGTTTAATCATATTCAGCATGGATTTCCACGGATGATTTCCCTTTAGCGAAATACCTGCATATTCTAATACACCAATAAGCAGCACGTAATCAAATTTTTCCTCACTGCGGTATTTATCAATGCCTTGCGGTACAACTTCCACATTAGAATATTGCTGACAGCGCAAAGAAATAATCTGTGCTCTTTTTATAGAGGGCTCCAATGCAACAACCTGTCTGCACATTTGAGCTAGCTGCACTGTCAACGCGCCCATACCAGCACCAATTTCTAAAACACGATCATTCGATAAAAACGGATACCATGAAATCAAATTGCTCCGCGCGCTGGTAAAGTTATGAAATACCGTCCCCTCTGGAAGATCCTGAATAATATTAGTCGTATTTCCATTATGTTCAGATAGATATCGAGCAATTTTATTCTCAATATCACCGTCCGAATATTTTCTTTCATCACTCATAAGTCGATCCCCCATAGTGAAATCAAACGATTGCTATCAATTCTGCGTTTGCTCATATGCATCGCACACTTCCTGTGTCGGTCCATCCATAATGACCTTTCCGTGTTCCAGCCAGACAACACGATTACAGAGATCGCGAATCTGCTTCAGCGCATGCGAAACCATAAGAACCGTAGTACCGCCGCTCATCAGCTCGCGCATACGTTTTTCACTTTTCTTCTGGAAATGTCCATCACCAACGGACAAAATCTCGTCAACGATCAGTACTTCCGGTTCTACTAGTGTTGCAATAGAGAACGCCAGACGCATCATCATACCGGAGGAAAATGTACGAACCGGCTGATCGATAAAGTCTTTCAGCTCTGAAAACTCAATAATATCGTCATATTTCTCCTCAAGGAACTTCTTCGAATAGCCTAAAATCGCGCCATTCAGAAAGATGTTTTCTTTTGCGGTCAAATCCTGGTCAAAGCCTGCACCAAGCTCCAGCATCGGGGCAATATTGCCATTGATTTGAACATGGCCCGATGTCGGTGTCAGTACGCCTGCGATGACCTTCAAAAGTGTTGACTTGCCCGCACCATTGCGTCCTACAATGCCGCACACTTCTCCTCGGTTGATATGCAGATTCACTTGGTTCAGCGCACAAAATTCCTTATACGAAATCTTGCCACGCAGAACATTGACCAGATATTCTTTAATACTTTTAATATTCTCCTGCTGAATACGATAATTCATCGTTACATTATCTACGTAAATCATCACATAACCTCAAATATTCAGAATAAAGTTTTTCTTTGCCTTCTGGAAAATTGCCCAGCCGATACCCAAGGTACCAAAAGCAAAAAGCAGACAAACCAAATGTGCACGAAGCGTCGGAAGCGAAGCATCCAAAATGATATTACGCACATAACGAATGAAGTGAAACATCGGATTGCACTTGATAATCGGTAGAAAACGTGCCGGCACGATGTCGATCGGATAGAACAACGGCGTCAGATACATCCACAGAACCGTTACAATGCCGTACAAAAACTGCGTATCGCGGAAATATACCATCATAGAGGCCAGAATCAGTCCGATGCCAATCGCAAATGCAATCAGACACACATATCCAAACGGCATCAGCAAATGATAGATATTCAGCGGTACCCCTTGGATAAGCAAAATTGCATACAATGCCAAAGTCGAAAATCCCAAGTTAATACACGACGAAAGCACTTTAGAAACCGGGAAAATATAAGTCGGCACATATACCTTTGTAATCAGCGACGCACTGCCGGTAATAGAAACCAGTGCCTGTCCCGTCGACTCCGTAAAGAAGTTAAACATTACCGTACCAATCAGCAGATAAACAGCAAAATTATCAATATCCCAACGGAATAATTCTGAGAAGACGATATACTGTACTCCCATCGTAAGCAACGGATTCAGCATGCTCCACAGCACACCAAGTACACTGCGCTTATATTTTGTCTTAAAGTCTCGACTTACCAATTGTGTGAGCAGAAACCAGTATTTCTGATAAGCTGCTCGAGCTTTTTTAATAAGATGCATTACTTCAAAATCTCCAGTTCTTTCAAATATCTTTCCAGCGCGTCCTTCCAGTGCGGCAGACGCGAGAATCCCATCTGCTCCAGCTTATTCTTGCTCATACGCGAATTGAGCGGACGCACCGCACGGGTCGGGTACTCGCTGGTCGAGATGTGATTTACCTGAACCTTCTTGCCAGCCAGTTCAAAAATCGCCTCTGCGAAATCCGCCCATGAGCAGATACCCTCGTTGGTTGCATGGTACGTTCCGTACTTTTCGGTCACGATCATGTCGCACAGCAGCGGCGCCAAATCCGCTGTGTACGTCGGGCTGCCAATCTGGTCGCAGACTACATTCAGCTTGTCGTGCGTCTCCGCAAGACGCAGCATGGTCTTGACAAAATTGTTGCCGTTCTTGCCGAACACCCACGAAATACGGACGATAAAATAGTTATCCAGCTGCTCCTTGACAGCCAGTTCGCCGCCAAGCTTAGTCGCACCGTAAGCGCCGAGCGGGCCGGTCGGATCGTCCGGCTCATAGAACCGTTCACCCGTACCAGGGAACACGTAATCGGTCGAGATGTACAGCATTTTCGCGCCGGTCTCCTTGCAGGCCTTCGCAATATTACGTGGACCTTCGGTGTTGACCGCACGAACCTTGTCCAACTCGTCCTCCGCCTTGTCTACGGCGGTCCACGCCGAACAGTGAATAACCGCATCCGGACGGTATGCGGCAATATAATCATGCGCTGCCTGTGCGTCCGTGATGTCAAAATCCGCCAGATCAACGCCCCTGTTTTCAATTTTGCGTGCGTCTAGAACCTTGCATACGTCATATCCAAGCTGTCCGCCTACTCCGGTAACTAAAATTTTCATTTTCTGATCCTCGATATGATTGCCTGAAACAATTTCTCCGGCAACAGATTCATGATGATTTCAAATCCAGCTTCTTTCGGGCTGAACTTTCTACCTTTCCAAATGCCCAGAACCCGATTTTCAATGCGGGCCTGCACAAAATCCTGTAAATTCTGCTGTACATCTATACGCTCTTTCAGCATATTCAAACGTTCCTTCAGCGGCAGTATCCGTTTTACACGATAGCTTTCTTTATCTGTTACTCCGCTCAAAATACCCGTTTGGTTTCGTGAATGCTGGCGGTATTTCAGCATTGCTTTATCTACAAATGCAATACTGCCGCTATATGCCGCCCAGATTGCAAGCCAATGGTCTGCCACTGTCTGTTTGGGAAACGGCACTACCTGCTTTGCAATATCTGCCCGCATCAGCATAGAACACCCTGCCGTGCAGTTTCTAAAAAAATACGACTTCATCAGCGCAGAACCTGTTAAATACCCTAACCGTGGTCTGATTTGCCTTAATGAAGTCGCAATCACATCACTTTTTGCATCAATAACTGCCATATCGCAATAGCTCATTACTGCATTTTGTGATAAAATAGCTTGATACAGCGTTTCTATTTTTTCGCTCAGCCAGACATCATCCTGATCGCAGTACGCGATATACTCACCGCGCGCCTGCTGCGTCAGCCACTCAAACGTCTGGTTAGAGCCAACATTGCGCTCATTGCGCGAGATTTCATATGGAAACGACCGAATACACGTCGCCGTACACTCGCAAATCTGCTCAAACGGCACGGTCGGCGAACAATCGTCGCGGATAATCAGCTCCAGATTCGGATACGTCTGTGCCTCAAGGCTCAAAAGCTGCTCCTTGAGCCACTGCATATTCGGTTCATAAACCGCCATCACGATGGTGATAAGCGGCTTATCGATTTCCATACATTCGTTCATAATACTTCTGATATTCTCCGGAAATAATGTTTTCCCACCACGATTTGTTGTCCAGATACCACTGAATAGTTTTCTGAATACCGTCCTCAAATCTGGTCTGCGGCAGCCAGCCGAGCTCGTTGTGAATCTTGGTCGGGTCGATCGCGTAGCGACGATCGTGGCCTGCACGGTCGCGCACAAACTTGATCTCGCCCTTGCCGAGCGCCGCAATAATCAGCTGCACGACCTCGAGATTGGTCTTTTCGTTGTGGCCGCCGACGTTGTAAACCTCGCCGACGCGGCCGTTGCGAATGATAAGGTCAATTGCGCGGCAGTGGTCCTCCACGTACAGCCAGTCGCGGACGTTCTTGCCGTCACCGTAGACCGGCAGCGGCTTATCGTTCAGCACGTTCGCAATCATCAGCGGAATCAGCTTTTCCGGGAAATGATACGGGCCGTAATTGTTCGAACAGCGCGAAATCGTCACCGGCACGCCGAACGTGCGGTGGTACGCCTGCACGAGCAGGTCAGCACTTGCCTTGCTCGCCGAGTACGGGCTGGAGGTGTGAATCGGGGTTTCCTCGGTGAAAAACAGGTCGGGACGATCAAGCGGCAGGTCGCCGTACACTTCGTCAGTCGAAACCTGATGATAGCGCTTGATTCCGTACTTGCGGCACGCGTCGAGCAACACTTGCGTACCCATGACGTTGGTCTGCAGGAAAATGGACGGATTCTCAATCGAGCGGTCAACGTGGCTCTCCGCTGCGAAGTTAACTACGATTTCTGGCTTTTCCTGCTTGAAAATGCTGTAAATCGCCTCACGGTCAGCAATATCCGCCTTGATAAACTTGAAATGCGGATTGTCTATCACAGACGCAAGCGTCTCCATGTTGCCTGCGTAGGTCAGTGCGTCCACACACAGAATATCGTCCTGCGGATGCTCTTTGAGCATAAAATGCACAAAGTTGCCGCCAATAAATCCGGCACCGCCGGTTACTAAAATCTTCATATTACCAGTCCTCAAAGCCAGTCACAGCGTCCTTTAAAAACGGCGATTTCGTATCCTTTTCGGACAAAACCGGGTCAGTTACGCCCCAGTCAATGCCAAGCTCCGGGTCGTTCCAGCGAATGCCGCCGTCTGCCTCGGGCGCGTAATAATTGTCCGCCTTATACAAAAATTCCACATGATCGGTCAGCGTCACAAAGCCGTGACCAAAGCCGCGCGGAATCATCAGCTGACGCTTGTTCTCCTCGCTCAGCTCGACCGCAACCCACTGCTTATAAGTCGGGCTGGACGGACGCAGGTCAACCGCAACATCGAGCACCGCGCCGCGTGCGCAGCGCACGAGCTTTGCTTGCGCCTTGTCGCCGCGCTGGAAATGAATACCGCGCAGCGTGCCCTTCACAGTTGAGGACGAGTGGTTGTCCTGCACGAAATCGTAGTGCAGACCGGCCTCCTCAAATGTGCGCTTGGACCAGCTTTCCATAAAAAAACCGCGATGGTCGCCGAACACCTTAGGTTCCACGATGACAACGCCGTCAATTTTCGTTTTGATAATCTCCATGCCCTTACCTTCTTAATATCGAATTTTTCCGTCTGCTACGCGGTGTAAATGCTCACCGTACGGAGATTTTCCGTATGTATCCGCCGATTTGAGCAGTTCCTCGCGCGTAATCCAGCCGTGGCGATATGCGATTTCCTCGGGTGCGGAAATCATGATGCCCTGTCTTTGCTCGATAACCTGCACAAACTCCGCTGCCTCAACGAGCGTGTCCATCGTGCCGGTGTCCAGCCATGCGTAGCCGCGGCCGAGAAGCTGTACATTGAGTGTGCCGTCCTCGAGGTACATACGGTTAAGATCGGTAATTTCCAGCTCGCCGCGTGCAGACGGCTTGACCTGCTTTGCCAGCTCCACAACGCGCTTGTCATAGAAGTACAGGCCGGTGATTGCGTAGTTGGATTTCGGCTGCTTGGGCTTTTCTTCGACAGAAATCACGTGGCCTGCCTCATCAAATTCCACGATACCAAAGCGCTCCGGGTCGTTGACGTAGTAACCAAATACGGTCGCCCGACCATTCTGTGCTGCCTCTGCAGCGGCTTTCAAGCGCTCACTCAGACCTGCACCATAGAAAATATTGTCGCCGAGCACCATCGCGCACGGCTCATTACCAATAAACTCCTCGCCAAGCGTGAACGCCTGCGCAAGGCCATCCGGAGATGGCTGCACCTTATACGACAGGTTGATGCCGTAATGACTGCCGTCACCGAGCAGACGTTCGAAATTTGGCAGATCCGTCGGTGTCGAGATGATTAGTATATCCCGAATTCCAGCCAGCATCAGCGTGGAAAGCGGATAATAAATCATCGGCTTATCGTAAATCGGCAAAAGCTGCTTGCTCGTTACCATGGTCAGCGGATACAGTCTCGTACCGCTACCGCCTGCTAAAATAATGCCTTTCATCTATGTATCCTCAATTTTGATATTTAGTGTCTTAAGATATCTTTCTTTATCTACTTCTTGAACATCTATACACTGCGTCAAGACACCCATTATTTTCTCTAAGTAACACTTTCTTGCACTCTTAATGTTATTGAATATTTTCCCAAGCGTCACTATGTTTCATGCGCATATAACTAATATACTCAACTTTGGGCTACTTTTATAGAACCAAATTTATTATATCAAATCTGCCTTTAAACAACAATACTTTCAGGGAGATATTCAAACGTTATTTTTGAAACATCTGACATTTTTCTCTTCAATCCATTTCCTAAATCATGATTTATAATACCCAAAACACAATAACTAACCCCTAACACATCTCAAGCCTTTGGTGAAAAACGCCAGTTAATAACAGTTAATAACACTAAATATCAATAGCTATCATTCGTTCTCGATTCCTTCATTACTTATTCTTATATCCCTTCGGGTTTCCGCTTTGCCAGCACCAGGTATCTCTGCACATCGCCGTCAAATCGCGTTCCGCCTTCCAACCGAGCGCCTGTGCGGCCTTATCGGCATTTGCCCAAAACTCCGGCAAATCGCCTGCACGGCGAACACCGAATTCATACTTGATTGCAACACCAGTTGCGTTCTCAAATGCATGCACGATCTCGAGCACGCTGTACGGCGTGCCAGTGCCGAGGTTGAATACCTCAACGCCCTTGTGCTGTGCGGCGTACTCGACCGCTTTCACATGACCGTCTGCGAGGTCCATCACGTGGATATAATCACGGCGGCAGGTGCCGTCCGGTGTCGGATAATCATTACCGAAAATCGTGAGATGATCGCGGCGGCCGACGGCAACCTGCGCGATATACGGCATGAGATTGTTTGGAATACCTTGCGGATCCTCGCCCATACGGCCGGATTCGTGTGCGCCAATCGGGTTAAAGTAGCGTAAAAGAACAACGGTCAATTCAGAATCAGCCTTTGCGGCGTCCTCGAGAATCTCCTCCATCAAGACCTTGGTCCAGCCGTACGGATTGGAGCAGCTGCCGCGCTTCATCGTCTCGATGTATGGAATCGCATTCTCCTTGCCGTAAACCGTTGCCGAAGACGAGAAAACAAACTGCTTGACGCCTGCCTCCTGCATACATTCGAGCAGAGTCAGCGTGGTGTCGATGTTATTACGGTAGTACTTTAGCGGTTGTTGTACCGACTCGCCAACCGCTTTCAGCCCTGCAAAGTGAATAACGCAGTCAATATTGTTTTCTGCGAAAATCTGCTGTACTTTAACTTTATCTTTTATATCAACCGCGTAAGTGCGAACCTGCTTTCCAGCAATTTCTTTGATACGATTGATGACTTCCGGACAGCTATTACTGTAATCATCCACGATTACTACGTCATATCCATTCATCAAAAGCTGTACAGTTGTGTGTGATCCAATATAGCCCGCTCCGCCTGCTAACAGAACTGTCATCCTATATCCTCCCATTTATAAGCATCACAAATAATATTTCCAATCTTCTTTCCTCTTTATCAATCTTTTTCTCCGTCATCAACTCTAGCAGAATATCCGTTCTTTCATTAAATCCATATTCAGACTATTAATCATTTCGTTATCTCCTTATTTTCCTCTGCCACATAGATTACTTACTTTACTCTTCCATTCAAAAAATTTATTACATCATAATCTCAAAATCTTTTAATATTTTACCACAAAAACATGTTTACTCCAATATGCAGAAAGCCATTTCATCCACTGCTTATCTTAAATATACTTATATCACATTATTTGACCATCACGCGTGGCATCCTCAATATATGAATATAAACATTCAAGAATTGTAACTTTCCCTCTCGATGAAATTTCACTGCTCGAATAGATATATAAGCTAACACCATAACACGCATAACCAATCCCCCAGCTATCTCTTTCATACACTATCTCCTGTTGAATATGTGGCTTTGCAGTCATCCAAGTATTTTCGACAAATTGTCGATTTTCTGATACAATATATATTATCAATACAATTTACGGAGTCCTGCACATGATTTCATTCGCATTAGTCGAACGCCAATCCAAATTATGCTTATTCGAATCTCTTTACAGAACCTATTCTCAAGGTATGTTTCAAATAGCTTACGGCATTCTTCATGATGTTCAGCACGCCGAAGATATGGTTGCCGAAGCCTACATTCGAGTTGCCAAGAATATCAATCGAATTGCTGAAATACCTGTAGACAAGCATCGTAGCTACTTGAAAATGATTATTCGAAATATCTGTATCGATTATTATCGGAGTATACATCCAACCGATACCGTCTATGAAATACCACTGGATTTGTCAGATAATTCATCCGGACCCGAAGATATCATTGTCGACAGGATTACCGTTGAAGCAATTGTTCAAGCTATCAGCGAGTTACCGGATAAATATAGAGATGTCTTGAAATTAAGCTACCTATATGATCATACCACCGAGGAAATCGGCATTGCTTTAAATCTTTCTACTAATACTGTTCACAAACGCATCAGTCGCGCCAAAAAGTTACTTAAAGTAATTCTAACGAAAGAAGGTGTCTTACAGTGAAAATATCCGATAAGGATTTCGATAAACTCATTAGTGTCGCAATATCGCAAATTTCTGATGACGATAACATCGAACTCAAAACCGATGAAGAACTACGTTCAGAAGGGAGCCCTGCCCATAAATTCTCCCCTACTTTTGAAAAGCAAATGAAGAAATTGATTCGAAAGAATCAAAAACCTCAATCTACTCCATACCTCCCAAGAGGATTGCGCTCCAGGATTCGTATCGCGATTCTCGTTGCTGTTTTGGTTTGTGCTGCTATGATGTTCAACGTTAACGCATTCAGAACTTCAATTATTAATTTCATCTTCTATTCAGATCAAGATAACTCAAGCTTTGCATTTAATAAAGGAACCTCATCGATATCATCGAAATTCACCAAATATCTACCAACATATACTCCTAAAGAATTTGGTGTGGAATCTATACAGGAACTATCCGATACTAGTATTTATATACAATTTGTAGATGGAACCGGAAGCTATTATGATATGCAATGTGATTTGCATCCTTCCTTACTATCAATAGACACCGAAGGTGGACAAGTAACAAAATTGCAAATCAATGGTGCTGATGTTACTATATCCGAACGTCAAGATCGTATTATAGCCACACATGTAATCGATGACATTACTTTTTGGATTATGGGTAACATTTCCAAAGATGTTGTTGTGCAGATATTTGAAAGTATCCCTAAAATATAGCCGTTAATTCCTGCAGTTGATACTGCGGGAATTATTTTTGAGATTTTGTCAGTCCTTCTATAAAGCACTCGTTTATTTATATAGAACGACACACAGGAGATAGCTTATGAAAAAAAGATTTATGAAATCGGCAATCGCAATCATTCTTGTAATGATTGCAGTATTTACTTGTTCCAATGCTGCCATGCAGCCACGTTGGAAATATGTTTCATCTATAAGCGGTGACATCAGCATTTCGACTTTGGGAATTGCAACCGTGTATGGTACAGGCAGTGCAGCATCACCCCAAGTAACTAAAACTGTTTGTAAACTACATCTTCAGCAGTTGAAAAACCAGAAATGGACCACTATCAAAACATGGACGGCTACTTCAAATACCCATTATGCGGCAGTAGATACTAAACATTGGGCGGTTGACCGCGGATATTCGTATCGCATCTATGTAGAACTGAATGCTTACAATGGTAGTACTTTACTTGAAACGGGCTCTTCTGCCAGCGAATTTAGATATTATGGCTGAGAGTAAACCGTCTCAATATATTTTTGCTTATATTTGAGTTAAAGTATCGCATACCCATGAACGTAACAAAATCTATGTCGTTCTATTCGTTCGGACGGTATTCATCATATTCAATTTGTCCACGTTGTAAAATTACTATAGAACGTGAATATATGGCATTTTGTAGTAGATGCGGTCAAAGATTAAATTGGTAAGTATATGTAAAAAGCGGAGCACATTCTGATTGATATGTACCCCCTTTACTGGACACCCAGTAGAGGGGGTATTATTATGCGGTAC
>OLRK01000375.1_pt1 | contig 54404 bp, 48 predicted proteins | sample 1672911 | NCBI WGS metagenome assembly OLRK01 (sample SAMEA3136736, study PRJEB25190) | human gut metagenome | biome: human gut; feature: human-associated habitat; material: faeces | place: Austria | collected 2013
ATTTATTGATGAAATATTTGTGTCCGCGCGACCTTAGGCGCGGGGAAATGGAGAAATATATGAACAAAAGAAAATGGAAGCTATTGAGCACAGTGACCGTATGTTTGCTGTTCATGATCGGCGGATGTTCGCTCATTGAGCAGACAGAGTATGGGAAATCTTCACAGGAAACAGTACTTCTTTCGCAGATCCCTCAGTATAACGGACATCCATATGTCGAAATCAATGATAATGAACCATCTTTCACACAAGAGGAGAAAGAAACACAAAGTTTTGAAACTTACGGAGAATTAGATTCGCTCGGTCGCTGCACAACGGCATTTGCAAATCTATCCACTGAATTGATGCCGACGCAGGAAAGAGAAAGCATAGGTCAGATCAAGCCGAGCGGATGGCAGACAGTCAGATATGATAACGTGGACGGCAAATATTTGTATAACCGCTGTCATTTGATCGGATTTCAGTTAAGCGGTGAAAATGCGAATGAAAGAAATTTGATTACCGGCACCCGGTATATGAATGTTGAAGGAATGCTTCCTTTTGAAAATATGGTTGCTGATTACATTAAAGAAACTTCAAATCATGTATTATACAGGGTTACACCGATTTTCAAAGATGATGAACTGGTTGCCCGCGGTATCCAGATGGAGGCATGGTCGCTGGAAGATGAGGGCGAATCCATCAGCTTTAATGTTTATGTTTATAATGTGCAGCCCGGCATAGAAATCAATTATGCAGACGGGACCAGTCATGAAGCATCATCTTCCTCGTCACAGGAAGAGCAGGGGGTTATTCGCGGGAATCGCCGTTCGAAGATTTATCATTGCCCCGGACAGGCTGCTTATGAGGATATGGCAGATTCAAAGTATCTGATTGTATTTGACAGTGAAGAAGAGGCACAAAAGGCCGGGTACAGAAAAGCGCAGCGATAGAATGATGCGGAAAGGGTTGAAATTATGGGACGGAGGGCATACTATTATAGGGACATGTTTTTGAGATGATTCTGAGGTGGCTTACATGACACAGGTATTATATTTTTTCATTTATAGTTTTCTTGGCTGGGTCTGCGAATGTATTTATTGCGGCATCGGTGCAAGACGTTTTATAAACCGAGGTTTTTTGGAAGGCCCGTATTGTCCGATTTACGGTTGGGGTGCCCTGATCGTGCTGTATGCTCTGGAACCCTTTAAGAACAATCTTGTGCTACTATTTTTTGCAGGAATGATTTTGACCAGTTTGCTGGAATATGCAACTAGTGTAGTCATGGAAAAAATGTTTCACAGTACATGGTGGGATTATTCGAATCGCCGTTTTAACCTCAACGGACGGATTTGTTTGAGAAATTCTGTCATGTTCGGTGTGATGGGGGTCGTTGTTGTACGGATCATTCACCCTGTGATCGATTCGTTTCTGATTAAAATTCCGTCAACAGTTCAGATCATCACGACAATTTTGCTTATGGTTGTTTTTCTTTGGGATAATATCCATACGTTTCATGCGATTCTTCGTGAAAACAAAGATTATCGCATGTTGGAAGATAGTCTGCGTGAATTAGGAACACAATTTCGAAATGCGGCACTGTTTCCGCTGGAGGAACCGCTCAGTCAGCGCATAGCGGCTATACTGGAACAAACTGATGCAGATGAAAAACTGATGCAGTCGATCGAACGTCTGCGTGAAAAATATCAAAAACGATTGAATTCGTTTCGTCATACGCAAAAGCGTCTGGCAGATGCCTTTCCTCAGCGTTTAAAACAGGCACGACAAGAAAATATAAATGCTTTCTTTAAAGCACTAGAAGAACATCGTAAAGCGTTTCAGCCAAACGAGGATCAAGAGAAAAAAGAAGGAGGTTCAACGGATCAGCCCGTTGCCAAATAAAAAAAGCCCAATCACAATGTCATCTGTTCCAAAAGCTCGTCTTTTGGGAACAGAGACCTTTTGATGATTGGGCTTTTTAATTACCACAAAGCATAGATCAGGAACAGGATCAGACGTCTTTTCAAAGGCAGATGTGAGATTTGTTGTTTATATTCTTTTAATAAACAAATCATTTCCTGTTTTTCTTCTTTGGTGATCCTTTCATTTGAAAAACGAGCTTTTTGAGCGAGGAAGGTTGCTTTTGAAGGGATGGATAAGCCTTGTGTTTGCAGATGCTGCATCAAATGATAACACGAAATAACAGCATTGCTGCTATCAGACTGTCGGCAACGATGATTTTGAAGATGATGACGAATGGACAGCTGGCCTAGATAGAGAATCAATATACTGAAAAAGAAGATGACAGATGGTGACAAAGTATCTTTTTTGGCAATCAATGTTGGATCTGATGGTGTTTGCAGTTTATCGGGATTGATTGGCTGATCAGTACTTGGTGGATCTGGAGTATCGGGAGTATTTGGAAGGTCGCTTGGTAAATCTTCATCGGGTACATCTTCATGCAAAGGAGCAGCTTGTGTAAATTCTAAAGGTATCCAGCCAAGCACTTCATCATAGACTTCGACCCAAGCATGTGCATGGAAATCACGCACGTATGCATAGTTTCCGTTGAAATCATCTGCAGTGATCCGATAACCTTCAGCATAGCGTGCGGGGAATCCATAATATCGCAGCATTAATGTGGCTGCTGTGGCATAATGCACACAGTAACCTTGATGATTTTCTGTTAAAAAATAGGTGAGAAAATCTTCTCCTTCCGGTAAATTGCCAGGAGATAGCGTATAATCGACCTGTTTCGATAAATAATTCTGTATGTATGCACTGACTTCTTGCAAAGAAGCATGTTTTAATGAAAAATAACGAGGATTTGTGAGGTGTAATTCAGTGAACAAATCTTTTTCCTTTTCATCTAATTGTGTGTAGTAGCTGTTAACAAAATTACCGTAATCATCACTCACATCCGGATAGGTATAACTATCTTGTTGATAGGCATCATAAAGGCTGGAATCCCAGATATGATAAGTGTAGGTGGGCTGATTTACATCACGAATGGAAAGTGCATCATATACCGGATCGATCGGCGTATCTAACGAAGATAAATAGTATGGAAGGATCTGCTGATCTTTTCCTTGATAATCTTCAATGATGATTTGCTGTATGGAAGGTTCATTTTGATTTGATTGAAATACTTCGTTTGATGGATCTAAGTGCAGCAGAATTTCTTCATAATCGATCTTTCGATCTTCATAAATATGCTCAGGCAAAAGGTTCCATCGATTATCTTCGTATGTTGAGCCGCTGAATGTATGCAAGTAATAGGTTTGCGGTTCTCCTTGTACTTGTAAATGAATGGCACCGACATAGAGGCGATTGCCAGCATCTTTTAAATTAATCTGATTATCAGTGGTAGTATCGAAAAGATGCTGGATCCTGGTCATCATCTTTTCGATTCTTTCTTCACGAAAATCTTTATTGTATTCCCAAACAAGTTCTTTGGGCAAACAGAATGTACACAGAATCGTCAATATGCAAGTGGAGATGAAAAAAGAGAGAAAAAGTGTATGTGGAGCTGTTGCTTGTATGCGGCAGGTCAACAGATAGAGAAGCAGCAAACTGCAAGGAAAGATGGTTAACGGTTGTTCTACATGATGTAACAGACAAGGAATGAAGAGAATGATAAGCAGAAATGCGCTTAGATGAGGCCAGTGACTGACATTCAGCATACAATCAAATAATGAAAGAAGAAAAAAGGTCAGCAGACTGAATAGAAGCAGGCGTACGATCTGTTCTTCATCACCGAAAAAGGATGTAACGAAAGGATAAAACTTTAATGTAGAATATTGGCGGTAGGTGTCCAGCGTAGCATTATAGAGACTGTGCCAAGTAGAAGGAAAAATGATAAACACTAAAATAATAATTAGTGTACTAAACAAAAGCAGCAGAACAGGAAAACGTGAAGATGAAAATTTGCGAAAAATGGAATAACATAAGGGAACGATAAGCAGGATTACGATCATGGAAAGAAGGCTGATCGGTTTGAATATTAATTGAAAATGAAGAAAATAGAAAATTACGATCAATAAAGGAAGAACCATGGTTGGATGATTACGATTGGTATACATGAAGTGCTCCTCCCTTCTCATCAAAAAGGTAGTTTCCATGTTCGATCAGCCTTAGCTTAGCTGGAAGAGAAGAAATGGTGCTTTTTGGAGCAGATAATATCTGATACAATGAAACTTCGATTTCTTTAGGAGACTGCACATCTAGACAACAGAGTTTTTCCTGGCTGTAGTACCATACTTTTAATTGAATTTGATGCTGTAAAAAGAAGGAAGCAAGACTTTGATAAAAAGCAATACACTGCTTACATTCAAAAAGGGATGAACTTAAATCAAGGAATAATGCTGCCGTCTCGCTGTTTTCGTTTTCGAAGAGCCGTATCATGATTTTTTGCGTTTTGTAACTCAATTTGTGATGGATCCATTTGAGCGAGTCACCAGGCTGATATTCCCGTACTTCATGCTTATCTATCCATTCGCCTTCTTTCTTTTGAACCATCGCTGATTGAAGGAACGCTGCAGTCATTGCGGAAGGTTTTGGTACAAGCATGAAACGAAGGGTATCCTGTTGTTTCTTGCGAAAATAGAATAAATGGAGAGGATCATAGAAACGAATTTCTTCTAGTGTGAGTTTCAAAACACCAAGCTGTTCGTCTTCGAATGAAAGAGGAGTCGATTTCAAAACAGATATAGTAAATGTGCTGTTATCTTGTGTGAATAATTGATAACGATTGAACTTGGCTTGCAAAAGCGGATTGCCAAAAAACGGATGAGACTGTACTTCAATCCAGATTTGTTCCTTTCTTTTTATAAGATGAAGATGAATTGCGCGCGCTTGAATGCGCAGGATGATATAAGAAATCAGCGGAAAGAATAGAAATATCGTACATAGGAGAAAAAGTCCGTAAGCATCAGTGATGATAAAAGTGACTATGAGGAGGAACCAAAAGGAAAGATAAGTGATCCAGGAAAGAAAGCATCTTTTTTTCATATGGCAGGCTCACTTGTCTGTTCGAGGATTTCTTTAAGGATCGCCATTTTTTCTGCACGTGTATTGGAACCCTCAGATAAATAGATTCGATGCTGCATGATATCATAATATGTTGCATGAATATCATCGGGGATGATATAAGTTCGATTGCATAAATAGGCATGGGCACGCGCGCTGCTGGCTAGAGCAATCGAAGCACGTGGACTGGCTCCTTGACTGATAGAAGGATGTGTACGTGTTTGTTGCACCAATGAAACAATGTATGCATACAGATCATCATGAATGAAAATTTCGTCACAATGTTTTTGCATGGTAATGATTTTTGCTGTGTCTGCGACCTGCTTAAGCTCTGCATGATCCTTATTTTTACTTTTTAATATTTGTATTTCTGCTTTGGCATCAGGATAACCACAGGATAAACACATCAAAAAACGTTCCAATTGACTCTCTGGTAATGGTTGCGTGCCTGCAGAGCCAAATGGATTTTGGGTAGCGATAACGATAAAAGGTTCATAAGCGGGATACGTTGTTCCGTCGACCGTGATGCTGTTTTCTTCCATGACTTCTAGAAGTGCTGCTTGTGTACGACTAGAAGTACGGTTGATTTCATCAGCTAAAAAAATATTGCAGAATACCGCCCCGGGATGTAAATGAACCTCTCTGGTATCAGGATCGATAACGCTAAAACCGACTACATCGCTTGGCAGTACATCGACAGTAAACTGCATACGTTTGCTTTTTAATCCCAAGGTCTTTGCAAAAGCTTTTGCAATCGTCGTTTTGCCTACACCAGGTACATCTTCTAACAAAATATGTCCTCTTGCCAAAATGGCAATCAGTATTTTTTCAAGCAGTTCATCTTTTCCAAAAACTGCTTTTTTAACTTCTGTCAATATCTGTTCATGTAATTCCATCTTGATTCACCTCATATCCTTATTTATAGTTTGAACGAAAATAATATAGAGGTCAATGAAAATGTGAAAAGGATGCCGTTTGAATAGGAAATCAACCATATCAAGAGCAACCTAGAAAATTTGAGTTTGCCCTTTTATTGTTCTATTTTTGATAATTGAATGTCTTCATGCTGCTTCAAGGGAATAGTATATGGTCAGAAGCAAATCTTGTACTGTTATACTCTTATATCTTGCTTTTGACTGACAGGAGGATGCTTGTGTTGCCCGATTCGTTCCACACACAAATCTTTTTTCATAATGAAAAACCCACCATTGTAGTGAAATTCAATGATTTCTTTTATCTACAGCGGTGGGGGAGCATCACTTTAAAATGCTTTGTTCAATACTTTGTTTTTTTCGTTGTATGAGGATCGCTTTCTTGATTGGCAGATGATTATTTTGCCTGATAGAGAACAAAAGATTCATACGGCCGCAAGGTCATTTTTTCGACAACTTGTGTATCTGAATAATTTGATATCAATAACTTCATGTTATTACATTCTTTTGGAAGCTGGATCGAACAAGGCGAACCGTAAAAGTTATTGATCACATACATTGTTTCGTTTGCTAAACGTCGCTCATAAGCAAAAACCTGTGCATGCTCTTCTAAAATAGGATGATAGCTTCCTTCTGCAATGATGTCCATCTCCTTGCGCATTTGAATCAGTTTCTGATAGTGATAAAACGTGGAATCGGGATCGGCAAGGGCTTGTTGAACATTGATATGCTTATAGTTGTCAATGACCGGGATCCACGGCGAAGAATCACTGAAACCGGCATTGGCACTGTCATTCCATTGCATGGGTGTACGTGCATTATCGCGGGAACGCTCCTGCAGGATATGGTAGATCTCTTTTTCGTCTTTGCCTTGCTGTTTCAAGATGTGGTAGAAATTGATGCTTTCAACATCGCGGTACTGTGCAATGTCAGTAAAGTATGCATTGGTCATACCGATTTCTTCTCCTTGATAAACATAAGGTGTTCCTCTCATGCAGTGCAGACAAGTTGCCAACATTTTAGAAGATTGTTTTGGATAATTTTTATCATCACCAAAGCGGGAAAGAGCACGAGGCTGATCATGATTGCACCAGAACAATGCATTCCATGCATCAGCGTCCTGCATGCCGGTCTGCCATGAATGAAGCAGTTGTTTTAACTCGCTGAAATCAAAGTCCATCAATTCCCATTTCTGTTTGTTTTTATAGTCTACTTTTAAGTGGTGAAATGTAAAGACACTTGACAGTTCATGAGCATCCGCGCCGGAATAAAGAACGCAGTTCTCGATGCTTGTTGAACTCATTTCTCCGACAGTCATTGCTTCTTCATCAAGACCGAAACTGTTTTCGTTCAGTTCCCGGATATATTCGTGAACATGAGGGCCGTCTGTATAAAACTGGCGTCCGTCAAAATGATTCGGATCATCTTCAAAGCTTCCTTTTGAAATCAGATTGACGACATCAAAGCGAAAACCGTGTACGCCTTTTGACCGCCAGAAATTGACGATGTCGATCATTTCCCTGCGTACTGCGGGATTATCCCAGTTTAAATCGGCCTGTGTAACATCATAAAGATGAAGATAGTATTCATCAAAGGAAGCAACGTATTCCCAGGCCGGTCCTCCGAATTTGGACTGCCAGTTCGTAGGAGGGGATCCGTCGCTCTTGCCTTTTCTGAAAATGTAGAAATTTTTATAGTAAGGGTCACCGGATAGAGCTTTTTGGAACCATTCATGCTCAGTGGAAGTATGATTGAATACCATATCCAGCATAATATCAATGTTTCGTTTTTTTGCTTCGATACATAATTCTTCGAAATCTTCCATTGTTCCATAGCGAGGATCTATTTTTCGGTAATCGGCAACATCGTAGCCGTTGTCTCGCTGCGGCGAAACAAACATCGCGTTAAACCAGATATATTCGATGCCGAGCTTCTGCAGGTAATCCAGCTTGCTGATCACGCCGCGCAAATCACCCCATCCGTCATGATTGGAGTCACAGAATGATTTCGGATAAATTTGATAAACTGTCTTATGTGAATGCTTCATGGATTTCCTCCCTGTTTATTCTATTACAATTAGATCCTGATCTGAAATTTTAACTTCACCCTGTTTTTTTAAGGTTATTTTTTGCCCGCTGGTAAAAATGACAGGTGAAACAAGTGACTTTTGCTGTTGGCGGATGGCATCCGTATCTACTTCACACAGCAGATCTCCTTTTTTTACGATATCTCCTGCTTTTACATGCGGGGTGAAACCTTCTCCGTTCAGTTCGACTGTGTCCATTCCGATATGGATCAAGATTTCTTTTCCGTCAGTCGTTTTGATGCCGTAAGCATGGTGCGTAGGGAAACATACGACGACTTGTCCATTGACCGGTGAAACAACCTGATTTCCCTTTAGTTCGATTGCAAAGCCGTCTCCCATTGCTTTGGATGCAAATGCCTTATCCGCAACATTTTCCAACGGGATGAGCGTTCCGTCCATTGGCGCAATAAAAGTATCAAAATCATCTGCCTTAGATGGTAAGTCTGAGCTTGCTTCGGCGATGCCGCGATCCTGACTGTTTAATTTTCGGGCACCGACGATCAGTGTCAGAAAGAACGGAATGATGATTGCTGCAGCCATGGCAATCAAAAATGGCACATAAAATTCAGGGCGGATCGAGATGATGCCGGGCAGACCACCGACACCGATGCTGAATGCCTTAACACCGCATCCGACGGAAAGCATGGCTGCGACCGAGGAACCGATCATTCCGCATACCAAAGGAAATCCGTATTTCAGGTTCACGCCGAACAATGCCGGTTCGGTTACACCGAGATAGCATGAGATACATGCAGGCACATTGACCTGTTGCGCACGTTCGTTTCTTTTCTGCAGAACGCTCATTGCCAATACGCTTGAGCCTTGCGCAATATTGCTTAAAGCAATCATCGGCCATAAAATTGTTCCGTTGTATAGTGTTGCAAGCTGAGTATCAATAGCATTTGTCATATGATGGAGGCCTGTCATGACGACTGGTGCATACAATAGACCGAATACACCGGCAAACAGGACACCCAGCGGACTCATCAAACCGTTATAAACGACATCGGCAATAAAATTTCCGATAGCCCAGCCAATCGGACCGACAAGCGTATGAGCTATGATTACGGCCGGAACCAGAGAGCAGAAAGGAACAACAATCATACTGATAACCGCAGGGCAGATTTTTCGGAAGAATTTTTCCAGATAAACAAGCACAAATCCTGCCAGCATAGCTGCGATGACCTGTCCCTGGTAGCCGATCATCTGTACTTGTGCAAAGCCGAAATCCCACACCGGAATTTGTGAAGCCGGTGTTGAAGCGACAGAGAAACCGTTGAGCAGTTGCGGAGAGACCAAAGTCAGACCAAGGACAATGCCGAGCATTTGAGTGGTTCCCATTTTTTTGGTGATGGACCATACAATGCCGACCGGAAGCAAATGGAATACAGCTTCACCGATCAGCCATAGAAAATTATACGTGCCTTCCCAAAACTGAGAGGTTGAAGCTAATGTTTGGCCGTTAAAAATCGGTAGTTCGCCGATGATGTTGCGGAATCCAAGAATCAGACCGCCGCAGATCAAGGCAGGGATGATCGGCGCAAAAATTTCGCCCAAAGCACCCATGATTCGCTGCAGAAGCGTCTGATTTGATTTGGCGGCATTTTTTACCGCATCTTTGCTTACACCTTCAATGCCGGCAATTTTCGTAAATTCATTATAAAAATCACTTACTTCATTTCCGATGATGACCTGAAATTGACCGGATTGTGTAAAGGTTCCTTTAGCACTTGGAATGGATTCGATTTTTTCGACGTCGGCTTTTGATGGATCCGCCAGCACAAAGCGCATGCGAGTCACACAGTGAGATACAGCATTGATATTTTCCTTGCCGCCGACATACTCTAACAGCAGCTTGGAATCATTTGTAAATTTTCCCATCTCTTTCTCCTCCTGCAAACTTGTACGTACATGTTGTTTACAACGATAGTATAACTTGTACGTACAAGTATGTCAATACTAAATCGATGTGTTTGCAAAAAAACGGATTAGATGGATGCTCGCAAGACAGTAATTCTAAAAAAATTACTATTTTACGGCATCTGTCCGACAGGGTTGGATAACAACTACGAAAAGAACGATGTCGAGTCGAAAGACTGACATCGTTCTTTTTTACTACCGAAACAATGAATTAACGGAGGATTTACTATGAAACATCTATTATTTTGTGAGTTCAACATGGATACTGCCTGTGTGGAACTAAAGTTCTCGGGTAGCAGCCTGATTGCAATTGATACCATTGCCATTGAAAACGAGGCTGTAGACAATATGTATCAGCGCTCAGAGCTTGATCATCTTATATACGATGACCCAATTGTATATGCCGATTTGATATCATGCGGTAATCCCAAAGCATATCTAAAGGCTGTAACAGAATACAAATCTCTTGATTTGCACACGCTCCAAGGTCAGCTTGGGGCGCGTTTTCAAAAATGTTACACGTTAATGTGTTGGATTCCACCGTACTGTCTTGAAAATCGTCGTAGCCTCATGATACATTAAATGTGTGTCCACACTTAAAATGACTATTGTACTATGGAGAAAAAATATGAGATTATCATCTTTTTTTCATTTCGCCACATTTGGTGTGAAAACAATCCTCTTTGGAAAAAAGAACCCTATTTTGGGTACGGTTATCGTGACTGACAAATGTAATCTTCATTGCAAGCATTGTTCAGTCAACAATATCACAGCGGTTGTCCATCCATACGAGCAAATCCGAAATGAAATGCAGCAGCTTTATGATATGGGTATTCGTATTCTCTTTTTTTGCGGCGGTGAAACCTTCCTCTGGAAAGACGGAGAGCGTAATCTCCGTGATTTGGTAATCGAAGCTAAGCAGATGGGATTTCTCATCGTTAATGTTGTAACGAACGGAACATTCCCCATTGATCTTCCAGAAGCCGACTTGATTCTTCTCAGCTTGGATGGTGACAAGCAGCGTCACAATGAAATCCGCGGCGATACATATGACATCATTATGAAGAACATAAGCAATGCTACCGCAGACAACATTTGTTTCTATATGGCTATCAACCAGATCAATAAGGAGTATGTACGGGATGTCTGCATTACTGCCCGTGACACAAAGAATGTCCGAGCGGTATCTTTCAATTTTCACACACCTTACCTAGATACAAAGGAATTGGCGCTTACGAGGGAAGAAAAAGCTGCTTGTTGCGCTACGATCACGCAGATGATGAAGGAAGGTGCGCCAGTATTCAATTTGAAAAGTGCTTTTCCGTATCTCATTGAGAACCGTTTCCCGACGCCTTGCCATCAATGTGTTGTCATGGAGGATGGAAAGTTGTCTACTTGCGGACGTTGTATCGAGGTTCCAGGACTGTGTGAACAATGTGGCTATTTCTTTGTGGCCGAGTACACACTTCTGTTCCGAGGCAATCCCAAAATTATATTCGAAATGCTTCGAACGTATCTAAAGTATATTTAGGAGGACTATGCGTATCATTACGAATCTGACACGAATGTGGCTGACCAGATCGGTCAAGCCCTTTATATTCAAAAATGAATATGACGAGCAGCTACCATTTGCAGATTGTGAAAACCTTGGACTATATGTTCATATTCCGTTTTGTAAAAACATCTGTAATTTCTGCCCTTATTGCAAGGTTGGCTATTCTAAAGAACTTTGCCACAGATACATAGATTCCTTACTCAAGGAAATCCACCTTGTAGGAAATCAGTATCCAGGCAAGAAGAAAGTAACTAGCTTATATTTTGGCGGCGGCACACCGGCTTTGGCGGCTGACCGAATCGGCGAGATTATCGATGCCCTGAAAGAGCATTTTATCATCACAGAGGGAATTGGTCTGGAGCTGCATCCGGATAATGTGACGGAGGAAGTCCTTTCGGTGTTAAAGACTGCCGGTGTAACCAAGATCAGTATTGGTATTCAGTCCTTCCGCAATAAATATCAAAGCATCCTTGGAAGAAAGAACGTTGATACCCACGCAATGAAAAAAGCATTGGATGCGGTGAGGTTTGAAACCGTTTCGATGGACTTTATCTTTGCACTGCCTGAGCAAACCTATGATGATTTGAAGTCTGACATCGACGAAGCTTTTTCTCTGGGTGCAAATCATATTGCCATTTATCCGTTTATTGACTTCACCTTTACGGCAAGTCCGGTAAAGACCATGCCTAAAAAAAAGAAACGAGAGCTGCTGGACAGCATTACAAAGTATTGCATGAGCAAGGGGTATTCCCGCAACTCTATTTGGACATTCTCCAGCGAATCGGAAGCCAACTACTCCTCTATGACAAGAGATAATTTCCTTGGATTTGGTTGTTCCGCAACCACTCTGCTGAGAAATCAGTTTAAGATCAATACATTTGACATTGCATCCTATTGCGAGAGAATCGGCAGAGAGACGTTGGCTACTTCTCTGACGATCCGTTTCACGAAGCGACAGAGAATGATTTACTGGCTGTTCTGGACAGCATACAGCACTAAGGTAAATGCAAAGGACTTTGAACAGTTCTTTGGTGTGCCACTGAAAAAGATGTATGGCTTTGAACTTTGGGTCGCCAAGCGACTGCGATTTGTGACTGAGGAAAACGGTATGTACGCCATGACCTTGAAGGGGGCGTTCTATTACCATCATTACGAGAATTTCTACACACTGTCCTACATCGACAAAATGTGGGGCATTATGCGAAAAGAAGCGTTTCCGGACATGCTTGAACTGTAAAAGCGGTAAATGTTTATGCCGGATAACAGAAACAGGATACGTCCAAAGCAGATAAAGTTTTTTGTGAACGATAAAGAATACGAGTCGATAAGAAAGAAAATGGCGCAGATGGGAACGGACAACATGAGGGCCTATCTCCGCAAAATCAGCAATGCTGCATTTTGTAAAAAACGCAGTGTGTAGTTATACCCGCTGCGGTTCTCTATTGACAATTTCCCAAGATGGCAAGTGCCATTTTCAACTATGAGTTTATATTTTTGCCAAATAAATAAGGAGCGATTTTATGATCCTGGACATATCGAATTCTGAATTGAAAAAATCTTTTTGAAGATAAAAAATTGTTTTTATCAATTCGCTGGGATGGTTATGATTTTCTGCACACCTTAAATGGCTTGTTTGATTACTACATTAAGAAATTAGACCTCTTGCCCGATGATGGACATGACATCCGTGTTGATGTCAAAGTAGTGAAAAGAGCTTGTGGTCTTTTTCTAAAACTGTTAGTCATTACTTAAACGGATTTCTGTCCAAAGCATACAGTTCTTTTGAAAGATCCATGAACATATTTATGGACAGGCCCCTAAGAATATATCAAAAAAGTGTTACTGAACAATTTGAGGATAGGTGGAATTATCGGAACAACGATGATAGCTTAAAACTGTTTCATGTTACTTCTGTCAGTAACAATAGACCTTATGGAAGAGGACGTGTGTTTCATACACCATATAATCTTCGCTCTAAAGTATCTACATGCAGGTATAGTATTGCTGGATATCCAAGTCTGTATTTAGGAACTTCTCTTGACTTATGCCGTGAAGAAATACACCTTAACCCTCATCAAGATTTTGCTCTGGCATCTATCTTCAAACTTGAACGGACAGTAGAATATTCTAATACAAACATTCAAGTTATTGAGTTGGGCGTTAAACCACAAGATTTTTTTAAACATCGAACATTACAACGAAAGACATGAGAGAAGAATCAATAATTCATTGTTAGAAAATGCAAGTGTTCGTGCAGCATACTTGCTTTGATATCCCTTAATTGCAGCTTGCTCATATATAAGCGTTAGTAAGAAAGATCCCTTTGCAGCAGAATATATTATCCCTCAACTATTAATGCAATGGGTTAGATGTGAAATTGGCTCTCAACCAGGCATAGAAGATGAGTATAACCAACTGATTGGTATACGCTATTTTTCTTGTGCATCGCAAAAAGCATCTGAAATGGGATTCAATTATGTTTTTCCAACAAGCGGAAAACAAAACTCTCCCGATTTGCCGTATTGTTCGGTTTTGGCAAAGTCGTTTTACTTAAGCAATCCAGTGTATATTCACGAGTTTGAACATCTTTATGAATGTGAACAGCATCTTAGAAAAAAGGGAGATTTTGATTTTATCGGAAGTTGAAACAAGGGCGGTTCGACCCGATGGATGAGAAACTCGTGCGCTTACTCCTGAAGAAATAGACGATATGATGCTTGAAGAACAGATTACGAGTGGAGAGTATGACGAGAAAGCTAGGGTATATATAAAGTGTCTGGCACAGGCAGAAAAGCATATAGGGAAACTTGACCGCCTGTTTATCAAAATCTACGAGGGCAACGCCAAGGGCAAGCTGAACGATGACCGCTTTGCCATAATGAGCAAGACCTACGAGGATGAGCAAGCACAGCTCAAAGTTGAAATCGTAAATCTGCAAAAAGAGATTGAAGTACAGGAACGATGGATAGAAGACCTTGAACAGTTTATTCAGCGGGCACGCAGGCAGATGCACCAACCTCACAGAACTTACGCCATATGCTCTCAGAGAGCTTGTAAAGGCGCTTTATGTGGAGGCACCGGATAAGTCCAGCGGTAAACGCAAACAGAGGGTACATATCGAATATGATCTTGTTGGCTATATTCCCGTAGATGAACTGATAAAAGCAAAACAGGCATGACCGAAATCATGCCTGTTCCAAGAAATTTACATATTACTGTTTTACGGCCACCGAGCATTTGCCGGGGCGGCACAGTAACTATAGAGCACATGCATAAGACAGGCTTATACTTGTTTCTGTCTGCGGGCAAACTCAATAAAGCGAAATTTATCCGGTCGATGACGGCTGGAAGTATATTGAAATACTCTGGCATCATCGAGGTAGGTATAGGATTCGACACTCACAACCATTGTATGATGGCGGAGATCCAAAAACTTTTCATCCTGACCGTTGATGTTCTGGCAGGTAATTTCTTTTCTGGCATAGGCAATTGTAAGGTTGAGCGTTTGTTCAATATGACGATAAAGAGAATCGGCGGCAATTTCTTCACTCAGGTCCGAAATGATTTCGGCACTTAGGATATCCGTATCGAGAATCACGGCTTCATGGTCAATTAGACGAACGCGCTGAATAAACCATATATAGTCGTTTTCCCGGAGCTGGAAAAGTTTCTGCATACGTTTATCAGGATGGATCTTTTCAAAACAGACAACTCTTGTTTCGACTTTCTGATTCATTTGCTCTGCCAGTTCTTTAAAACTGACAACCCCGGAAACAGGAAAGTCATAACGATTGAAATCAAGCACAATGCTCCCGCGGCCTTGCGATTTCTGAATATATCCGTTTTGAACAAGCAGCAGCAGTGCTTTACGAATCGTATCACGGGATGCCTGAAACTGCCTCATTAATTCAAATTCACCGGGAATCGTTTCACCTACGGCATATTCGCCGTTTTCTATCTTATTTAGTATCTTATGATAAATCTGTTCATATTTTGACATGTATATTCCTCTTTTTTTACCATTTTATCATGTACGTACAAGATGGTCAAGGAGCCCTTTCGCTTCCGAGGTGTAAGAAAAAGCTTGCAAGAAGAAGGAGTTTTCGATAGAATAAGCTTGTTAGCTACAAAAGGAGAGTGATCAGATGATCCGACATGCGAAAAAGGAAGATGCAGACTCGTGCATTCGCCTGTTGAGTGAAACAAAAGAGGATTATCCGCCGCAGATCAAAGAATCAATATTAAAAAAACTGGCTGATGAAATAGCAAACAGGGAAGTATTTGTCAGCATGGATGATGATGTTTTGGAAGGCTTCGTAATCTTCAGCCGGACAAACAAAGAGCTGCTGATGCTTGCGATACATCCGGATTATCGAAACCAGGGTGTTGCGACAAAACTGATTTATACAGTTGCCGGCTGTTTCGAGCCGGAAGACGAGATATCTGTCAATTTCTTCGGTGATGAGGATCAGATTCGCGAATTGAAGGGATTTTATTATTCCTGCGGATTTGAAGATGATGATGACGAAGAAAAGAAAGGTCAGAGACTGATCTATCGAGTATAATATGATAAAGGGAGATGGTTTGATCCCCTTTTTATTTTGTTCGGGGGAACAGATCGTTTTTGAAATTATTTTTGAGTGAAAGCAAAGAAAAAACATTGACAAATTATTCGTAAGTCATATAATTTTGACGTAATGTCAATTATGATGTCATTATATATAAGAAAGCATATGAGGTGTAATTTATGTCAGGTAGAGTTGTTGTCGGCACCCAGTGGGGTGATGAAGGAAAGGGAAAGGTCGTAGATGTATTAAGCGAACATGCAGATACGATCGTACGCTTTCAAGGTGGAAATAATGCAGGTCATACGGTGATCGTAAACGGTGAAAAATTTATTCTGCATCTTCTTCCTTCCGGTGTTTTGCACGAGAATGCCAGCTGTATTATTGGTCCGGGCGTTGTCGTTGATCCATTTGTTTTGTTGGAGGAAATTGCCGTACTGAAGAAAAAGGGAATGAATTGTGATCATATCCGTATTTCTGATCGTGCGCATATCATTATGCCATACCATGTTTATCAGGATGAACTGCAGGAGAAATATTCCGGCAGCAATAAGATAGGTACTACAAAGCGTGGTATTGGTCCTTGTTATTCCGACAAGTTTGCACGACATGGAATCCGTATGTGTGATTTAAGGGATTTTGCCGTATTCGAAGCCAAGGCCCGTCGCTTTTTAGCAGAGAAAAATAAATTATTTGCAGGAATCTATGGTGAAGAACCAATGGACTGTGATAAGATGATTAATGACTTCAAGACTATCCGCGATGAGATCGTATCCCGTTTGATCGAGAGCGTAAGTGTTGTAAACAAAGATTTGGATGAAGGGAAAGATGTGCTTTTTGAGGGAGCGCAGGCGGCAATGCTGGATATTAACTACGGAACGTATCCGTATGTAACATCCTCATCTCCTACATCTGCCGGTGTCTGCACCGGCGCAGGTGTCGCTCCAAACAAAATTACGCAGGTGATCGGTGTTGTCAAGGCATACTCAACACGTGTTGGTGAAGGTCCGTTTGTGACAGAACTGCTGGACGAAACAGGTGAACATATTCGTACATGCGGAGGAGAATACGGTGCTACGACCGGACGTCCTCGCCGCTGCGGGTGGTTGGACCTGAATGTCGTAAAACATGCATGTATGCTGAACGGGCTGACAGATATCGCATTGACAAAAATCGATGTTTTGAGCGGTATGGAACAGCTGAAGATCTGTGTGGCTTATGAAATTGACGGGCAACGTTATGATTATGTTCCTTCATCTGTAGAAGAAGTTGCAAAAGCCAAGCCGATTTATGAAGTACTGGAAGGATGGAACGAAGACATTACTAAAATGACTTCATTTGCGGAATTGCCAAAGAACTGTCAGAAGTATATCCGCTTTATCGAAGAATTCACAGGTGTCAGAGTTTCTCTGATTTCCGTTGGTCCGGATCGCAGCAATAACATTTACGTTCATGATCTGATCAACAATGCGTAAGAGTGAGATAGTTAAATTGAAGGACGGAGGTTAACATGAAAGAGTTAGAATTGATGTACGAGGGAAAAGCAAAAAAGGTTTTTAAGACAGATGATGAGGATCTTCTGATCGTTGCCTACAAAGATGATGCGACTGCATTCAACGGTTTAAAGAAGGGAACGATTGTCGGCAAAGGAATAGTCAATAACCGCATGAGCAATTATCTTTGCAAAATTTTGGAAGAAAAAGGAATTCCTACACACTATGTCGAAGAACTGGATGAGCGCCGCACAGTAGTTAAAAAAGTGGAAATTGTTCCATTGGAAGTAATTATTCGCAATAAGGCTGCCGGAAGCTTTTCAAAACGTCTGGGTGTAGCTGAGGGTACGGAACTGAAGTGCTCTACGCTTGAATTCAGCTATAAGAATGACGACCTGGGAGATCCTTTGATCAACTCTTATATGGCACTGGCTTTGGGTCTTGCGACAAAAGAGGAAATTGAAAAAATCACTGAAATGGCATTCAAGATCAATGAAGAATTAAAAGAAATCTTTAAGAATATTGGCATTGAATTAATTGACTTCAAACTTGAATTCGGTCGTTATCATGGAGAAATTATCCTGGCTGATGAAATTTCTCCGGATACTTGCCGTTATTGGGATATTGAAACACATGATCATCTGGATAAAGATCGTTTCCGCCGCGATCTTGGTGATGCAGAGGGAGCATATCAGGAAGTATATCGTCGTTTAGGTTTGGATAAATAAGGCGAGGAAACAACATGAACGATATTTATCAAAGTCCGCTGGCACAGCGTTATGCCAGCAAAGAAATGCAGCAGCTGTTTTCAAATGACAAAAAATTTCGTACCTGGCGTCGTCTGTGGATCGCTTTGGCACAAAGTGAGCAGGAGTTAGGTCTTGATATCAGCGATGAACAGATTGCCGAGTTAGAGGAACACAAGGATGACATCAATTATAATGTTGCCAGACAAAGAGAAAAAGAAGTCAGACACGATGTTATGAGTCATGTTTACGCTTACGGCTGCCAGTGTCCTAAGGCAAAAGGAATCATTCACCTGGGAGCCACAAGCTGCTATGTCGGAGATAATACAGATCTGATCATCATGCATGAGGCATTGGAACTGGTAAAGAACAAGCTGGTCAATGTCTTGGCTAAGCTGGAAAAGTTCGCGTTGGAATATAAAGATTTACCGGTTTTGGCTTTTACTCATTTCCAGCCCGCACAGCCGACAACTCTCGGAAAGCGTGCAAGTATCTGGGCACAGGATCTTTTAATGGATTATGAAGAAATCTGTTTCCTTTTGGAGCATAAAAAACTGCTTGGCTGCAAGGGAACGACCGGTACACAGGCAAGCTTCATGGAACTGTTTGACGGAGATTGCGACAAAGTCAAAAAGCTGGACCACTTGATTGCGGAAAAAATGGGATACAAGGAGTGTTTCCCTGTTTCTACACAGACATATTCCCGCAAATATGATTCTCGTGTCCTGTACGCGCTGAGCTGTATTGCACAAAGTGCCCATAAATTTTCGAATGATATCCGTCTGCTTCAGCATTTAAAAGAAGTGGAAGAACCGTTTGAAAAGAGCCAGATTGGTTCAAGTGCCATGGCATACAAGCGTAATCCTATGCGCAGCGAGCGTATGGCGTCATTGGCAAATTATGTGATCAGTGATTGTATGAACCCTGCAATCACCGCAGCAACTCAATGGTTCGAGCGTACATTGGATGATTCTGCAAACAAGCGTATCTCAATTCCGGAGGCATTTCTTGCGATTGACGGAATCCTGGATCTGTACTTAAATATCACGGAAGGACTTGTCGTTTATCCGAAGGTCATTGAAGCGCATCTTATGAATGAGCTGCCGTTTATGGCAACTGAAAACATCATGATGGACTGCGTGAAGGCCGGCGGTGACCGTCAGGAACTTCATGAAGCGATTCGTGTTCACTCAATGGCAGCCGGCCGTGTTGTCAAAGAGGAAGGAAAAGCAAATGATTTGCTGCAGCGTATTGCTGATGATCCAAAATTCCCGATGGATCTGAAACAGCTGCAAAGTTTGATGAAACCGGAAAAATTTGTCGGCAGAAGCATTCAGCAGACTGAAGAATTTTTCGCGGATTTCATTGATCCGATTTTGGAAAAAGAGAAAGATGTGCTTGGAATTCACGCATCAATTAACGTATAATTCATTAGCCAAAGAAGTGACTTTTCGTCACTTCTTTTTTTACAGCTGAACATATGAAAGGCAAGTCGAAAAGGTCAGGATCACGTATGGTAAAATAATGGGTCGGTGTAATTAAAAATTGAGTGAAAGCAATTCAATGCGGATGCTTTCGATATATTGCAGCTATGCGCCAAACTTTGATCCTGTTTTAAAATTTAGTTGGGAATATAGCGGAGGTTTGAGCGGACTGTTTTCATCTTCCGGTGTGGGGAAGAGATGGATGCATATCAGTTGCTTAATGCTAACTTTATGTGATATAGTCTTTTCGTAAAGAACAGGCAAATGTCTGTTGTCTATCAAATGAAGTACATAGAATGATGAAGGAGAGGAGATCTTATATGAATCTGTTGTTTGGCTTGATGATTCCTTTGATTGGAACGGTAGCGGGTTCGGCTTGCGTTTTTGTGATGAAAAGACAAATGCAGCCTCTGCTTCAGAAGGCGTTATTGGGTTTTGCGTCCGGGGTCATGGTGGCAGCATCAATCTGGTCTTTATTGATGCCTGCTATCGAAATGTCGGAAGCATGGGGCAAATTTGCCTTTGTGCCGGCTGCCGGCGGATTTTTATTCGGTATTGCGTTCTTGCTGCTGCTGGACTGGCTGATTCCTCATCTTCATGTGAACAGTGATAGTGCTGAAGGGCGAAAAAGCAGTTTTAAGAAAACAACGATGATGCTGCTTGCTGTTACGCTGCATAATATTCCTGAAGGTATGGCGGTAGGAGCGGTATTTGTCGCTCTTATTGCCAGCGGAAGTGAGGTTTCTTTGCCGGCAGCGTTTGCTTTATCCGTAGGTATCGCTATTCAAAACTTTCCGGAAGGTGCGATCATTTCGATGCCGCTGCGCAGTGAAAAAGGCATGAACCGATGGAAAGCGTTTGCTTATGGGGCGGCATCCGGTGTAGTGGAGCCTCTTGCCGGCCTGCTTGTCTTACTTGCGTCGTCTGTCTTGATCCCGACATTACCGTGGCTGCTTTCTTTTGCGGCGGGCGCCATGATTTATGTAGTGGTCGAAGAACTGATACCGGAGGCTTCACAAGGCAGCCACAGCAACCTGGCGACAATCGGATTTGCAGCGGGCTTCGTTGTAATGATGATGCTGGATGTGGCATTGGGCTGAAACAGCATGTGTCAGCATGCTGTTTTTCTTTTTATACGGTAGTTTTTGCTTATCATCCATGATGAATTCAAAAATATGGTATACTAACATGGAATTGGAGTGTGTAATATGACAGATTTATTAAGAAAATATGCGCGTCTTGCGGTACGCGGCGGAGTCAATCTCCAGTCGGGACAAATTTTAATGATTTATGCAGATATCGAATCTTATGCGTTTGCCCGAATCGTAACAGAAGAGGCGTATGCCTGCGGGGCAAAGGAAGTTGTGGTACGTTATGAAGATGCACAGATCAGCCGGCTTCATTATTTGCATCAGTCCGATGATACGCTTTGCCGGGTACGTCCATGGCAGCTGGAAAGCCGCTTGGATTATTTGAAAGAAGGAGCCTGTATTCTTCATATTATCAGCGATGTGCCGGGTGTTTTCAAAGACTGTGATGCACGAAAGATCGCTCAGGCGAAACTGGCTTATGCAAAGGCTTCAAAGGAGATTCAACGCTATACAATGAATAATCTTTGTTCCTGGAGCATCATTGCGGTCCCTAACGAGCAGTGGGCGCAGCAGGTGTTTGAAGAGTGCTCGGCACAGGAGGCGCTGGATCGTTTATGGTCATCGATTCTTGCCAGCGTGCATGTTAATCGTAACAGTGATCCGATTGAAGTTTGGAATGCACGAAATGCGATGTTTGAGGATCGCGTAAAGGCTTTGAATGACTATGCATTTGACGCCCTGCATTTCAAGAGTGAATTGGGGACCGATCTGGAGATAGCGCTTGTAAATGGGCATATATGGGAAGGCGGAAGTGAAAAAAACGCATCCGGAGTCTCATTCAATCCGAATCTTCCTACAGAAGAAGTGTTTACGATGCCGCATCGGCTGGGAGTCAATGGAATCGTTTATGCCAGTCGCCCTCTTGATTACAACGGGGTCCTGATCAAGGATTTTTATCTTCGCTTTGAAAAAGGGAAGGTCGTGGATTATGATGCGCGTGAAGGTAAACAGGCCCTGGCATCATTGCTTTCTTTTGATGAGGGAAGTTCTTATCTGGGAGAGGTTGCGCTTGTTGCTGATGATTCGCCTATCTCCAGATCGAAAATAATGTATTATAATACATTATTTGATGAAAATGCGTCTTGTCATCTGGCATTGGGGGATACATATCCTTCCTGTATCTGCAACGGTCTTTCCATGAGCGAGGATGAATTACGGCGTGCGGGTGGCAATCAGTCACTGACACACGTTGATTTCATGTTTGGAACGCCGCATCTTACGGTGAAAGGTATTCGCCGAGGAAAAAAGGATATTACGGTCATGGAAAACGGTAATTTTACTGATGAATTTCAGTAGAAAGAAAGTCTTTCATTGTTAGCGACCGTAAGAAATGTTATACTGAACAAGGAAAGGATGATGCTATGCGAAGGAAATATTATATCGTTTCATTCGTTTTTGTTTTGTTGCTGAGCATGTTTCCATATACTGCATCGGCAAAGGAAGCATATACAATAGAAAATCTGAACATCACCATCCGCGTGCAGGAAGATGGAAAGCTTCTGGTTCAAGAAGACTATGATCTGAATTTTAATTACTACAGGAGCACATTTGTACGAAATATAACATCTACCTATCATGTTCCTACGACAACGGATCAGGGTGTTATTTACCGTGATTATTATTTCTCCGTTCGGGACATTACGGGGGATCGTCTATTATCGGTTACCAGAAACGAAGATGGCGCTGTAGTGACGATGGGAGAAGAAGGCCAGCAGCTGAACGGGCATCAAAGGTTCTCTATTTCATACAGTGTGCAGACCTGTGATCTGGAAATGGCAGATCATACACAGATGCTCTATTGGACTCTGGCAACTAATTTTGATACGCGAGTAGAGAAGCTTCACTATAAAATCACGATGCCTAAAGCATTTGATCCGCAGGAAGTTTATACGAACACAGGTAAGTACGGAGATGTAAAAAATACACTGAGCATGAAAGTGACAGGCAATGTGATCAGCGGTGATCTGCAACAGCCTTTGGAAAATAATGAAATGGCAACCATTAAGGTGAATTTGCCTAATAATTACTTTATATTTCCAAAGCCGATCGATACCAATATTGTCGCTTCTCTGGCTTCTTTGGCAGTGTTGCTGGCTGTCGGGCTGCTGTTTTGGCGTTTTGGTCGTGATCAGGAGATCTTTGTTGATGTTCAGGATGAAGCGCCCAAAGATATCAGCAGCTGTGAAATCGGTTATGTAATGAATCGTTTTGCCGATGACCGTGATCTGTTTTCGATGTTCATTGACTGGGGCAATCGCAATTTTATCATGATTCATGATCATGGAAAGACATTTGAACTGGAAAAAATCAGAGAAATGAATGAGTTGAATGCCAAGTCCTATGAACGCGAACTTTTCGATGTGATCTTCCAAAACGGGCCGATCGTTAATCAGGATGATCTTCGTGAGGCACGAATAGGATTTGCATTTGAAAAAGCAAAGCATTTGCTGGAGCGCTCGTTTTTGACAGCGAAAGAACGCCGAGTCTATACGGATTCCTCGCTGATTCTTCAGGCGCTTATGGCAATTGTCACTATGATACCGTCACTGATATTCGTTGGATCCATGACATTTGCCCGTTTTGAATTATTTGAGCTTTCGATGAAGAACCTGATACCGACGCTTTTGCTGTGCATAGATATGGGCGGATGGGTATATCTGATCCGGCATCGCTATGTCCTGCATCAGAAACAGTTCTTTTTCTGGATGGTAGTATTGATTGTCGCTGCCTGCGTGCTGCTTTCGATCAATTCGATTACTCTGTATTTGTTCGGGATCAAAATCTTTGCATTGATTGTATATCTGTTCGTAACTATCGTTTTGTTTTTCTGTATGATTTATATGGATAAACGGACACGGAAAGGAAATGAATGGAAGGCGGAGGTCTTAGGCATTCGTGAGTTTATCGAAACAGTGGAACCGGAACAGTTGACGGTGTTGAATCAACGAAACCCGAAGCTCTTTCAGGATTTTCTGCCGTTTGCATATGTTCTCAATCTGGCGGATATTTGGGCAAAGAAATTCGAACACTTGCCTGTTGAGCAGCCGCAATGGTATGACGGTATGCATGATTATGATCATTTTGATACATTCCTGTTTTGGCACACCTTCCATTATTGTTTCTATTATATGGAGCAGTATACGGTATATCATCCGCTTGTAAAAGAAGCCGGATTCTTTCATGTATCATTCCATACATTATTGCCGAAACAAAAAAAATAAATGCGCTGTACAGTGTCAGCGCATTTTTTCTTTTTTAGGCAAATCAATTGACAATGCCGCCGGTAGTGATTATGATAATAATATCAACAGAGAAAAGGACATGGGAACAGGAAATCACATGTAGAGAGAAAGGCGGCTGGTGAAAGCCTTTTGAAGGAATCCTGCTCTTACTACCTTGGAGTTGCCCCTGAAAAGAGGGCCGTATCCGGCGTTAACGGTGAAGAGTGCATATGCCTGTGAGGCGTATGAACAAAGGTGGTACCGCGGTTGACAGAACGTCCTTTGAGTTCTGTCTTTTTTTATGGAAAGGATGTAATGTGTATGGTTGACATTAAAGAAAACGAACAGTTAAGCAAATTGAATCATTCATGTGCCCATATGATGGCGCAGGCAGTCAAACGTCTTTATCCGCAGGCAAAGTTCTGGGTAGGACCGGTTGTTTCGGAAGGATTCTACTATGATATGGATCTCGGAGATAAAAAAATTACAGAAGAGAATCTGGCTAAAATCGAAAAAGAGATGAAAAAGATCGCTAAAGACGGGAAGCGTATCGTTCGCGAGGAAATTTCAAAGGCAGATGCACTGGAATTATTTAAGGACGATGAATATAAGCTGGATTTAATCAGTCATTTGGATGATGGTAATATTACGGTTTATCGTCAGGGCGAATTTGTGGATCTTTGCCGCGGACCTCATGTGGATACAGTAAAACAGTGCCGGAACTTTAAGCTGCTGAAACATTCCGGAGCTTATTGGAAAGGTGATGCAAACAACAAGATGCTGCAGCGTGTCTATGGTGTTTGCTTTGAAACAAAGGAAGATCTGGAGGAACATCTGCAGCTTTTGGAAGAAGCAAAAAAACGTGATCATAAAAAGCTCGGACGTGAGCTCGGATTGTTCATGATGAGCGAGTATGCGGCGGGAATGCCGATTTTTCTGCCAAATGGCATGATCTTAAGAAATGTGCTTGAGCAGTTCTGGTATGAAGAACATACAAAGGAAGGTTATCAGTTCATCAAAACTCCAATTATGATGAGCAAGGAACTTTGGGAGACAAGCGGTCATTGGGGACATTACAAAGAAAATATGTATACGACAATGGTTGATGATCGTGAATTTGCCATCAAACCAATGAACTGTCCGGGAGCCATGTTAGTGTATAATAACGGTCTGCATTCATATAAGGATCTCCCGCTGCGTGTGGGAGAACTGGGACAGGTACACCGTCATGAAGCCAGCGGAGCATTGAACGGTTTATTCCGAGTTCGCACGTTTACACAGGATGATGCCCACTTGTTTATGCGTTATGATCAGGTAGAAGAAGAGGTTAAGCGTTTAATTCGTTTTATTGACCGCATGTATTCTATTTTCGGCCTGACTTATGATATTGAGCTTTCTACGCGTCCGGAAGATTTCATGGGTGAAGTTTCTGTTTGGGATGAATGTGAGAAGGCGCTTGGTGATGCCTGTATCGCTGCGGGAAAAACATATCGCATCAACGAAGGAGACGGAGCCTTCTACGGACCGAAACTGGATTTCCATATCAAGGACAGCCTGGGACGTGTATGGCAGTGCGGAACAATCCAGATGGATATGAACCTGCCAGAGCGCTTTGACTGCACTTATGTAGATAAGGATGGAAAGAAAGTGCGTCCGGTCATGCTGCATCGTGTTATTTACGGATCCATTGAGCGCTTCATCGGTATTCTGATTGAACATTACGGCGGACATTTCCCAATGTGGCTGGCACCGAAACAGGTGGAAATCATTCCTGTACTGAGTGCGGTACATGGAGAATATGCACATCAGGTGGCTGAAGCACTGAAAGCAAGCGGAATTCGCTGCGAAGTGGATGATCGAAATGAAAAACTCGGTTATCGTATTCGCGAGGCTCAGCTGCAGAAAATTCCGGTGCAGATCGTTGTCGGGGATGGCGAATGCAGTGAGAAAACAGTAACGATCCGTCGTTCAGGACAGAAGGAAAGCATAACGCTTCCGCTGTCTGAGGCAGTTGCAGCATTTGTAACTGAAATTAAGGAGAAAAAAGCATGAAACGTATAGGGAAAATTTTATGTGCGGCTCTGCTGGCCCTTTCAATTTCAGGATGTGCACAGACACAAAATAAAGAGGTAAAGATTCTGGCTCCGTCAGGAGCACCTGCGCTTGGTGTTCTGGGAGCATTCGGTCAAGAAAATGTTTCATCCGTCGATATTGTCAGCGGCAGTGACGTGCTGCAGAGCGAACTGGCAAAAGCGGATAGTGAATATGATGTGATTGTAGCGCCAAGCAATCTTGGCATGGCATTATCTTCGAAAGGCATGGATAATTACGAATTGGCTGCTGTTATTACATGGGGCAATTTGTACCTGGTTGCTGAAGATGAAGATGCATTAACAAAAGAGGGAAACTTTGCTGCATTCGGTGAAGGTGCTGTTCCTCAGCTGGTATTGGAAAATGCTGTTGATGTGGACAACATTGTTCCTGAACTTACTTATTACAATGCAGTAAGCGATGCACAGTCGCAGCTGTTATCCGGAAAAGCCGATGTTGCTTTATTAGCAGAGCCGGTCGCTACTGCTACTATTGCAAAAGCAAAACAAAATGGCAAAGATTTAAAAGTGATAGCTAATCTTCAACAACTGTATGCGCAAAAAAATGATATCTCTGCAGACAGCGGATATCCGCAGGCTGCTATCTTTGTAAAAAAAGGAGAAAAGGCATCACTGAGCGATGTTTTAAAAGCCATCGAAACATTTGCGAATGAAACAAGCAGTGATCAGTCCGCCCTGAAGGCAAAGATCGAAGAGGTAGGAGTTGATCAGCTGGGAGTTCCTAATGCAGAAGTAGCTGTTAAGTCATGGACGCGTCAAAATATTCGTTATGTTGACGCTTCTCAGGCAAAACAGGATCTGCAGAAATTTGCCGATATTTTCGGTATCAGCGTAGATTTAGATACATTGATTGCTAAATAATTCTTTATTGAAGATCAAACTGCAAAAAGGTAATAAAGCCCTTTCGCATTATTATGTGAAAGGGCTTTTTGTTTACTGTCCGGTTTCGTTTGATAATGAGGATGTCAGCATAAAAGAAAAAACAAAAAAATATTAGCAGAAGGGTTGTCAAAGTGCTAAAACTGAGTATAATAGACTGTGTTAGCAGTAAGATGTCAAGAGTGCTAATTTCTAAAGGAGGAATTAAAATGCTGAAACCATTACATGACAATGTAGTATTGAAAAAAGAAGAAATCGAAAATAAGACAGCAAGCGGCATCATTTTGACAAGTGAAAATAAAAATAAACCAAGTATTGGTGTCGTAGAGGCCATTGGAGATGGCTGCAAAGATGCCGGGTACCAGGTAGGCGACAAAGTAGTGTATAAAGAATATTCTGGTACACGCGTAAAAATGGATGATGAAGAATATATTGTAATTGCCGATGAAGATATTCTGGCAGTAGTTGCGTAAGGAGGAATCAATGATGGCAAAAGAAGTACGTTTTTCAAAAGATGCTCGTGAGTCAATGCTGAAAGGTGTCAATATTTTGGCAGATGCGGTTCGCGTTACTTTAGGTCCAAAAGGACGTAATGTGGTATTGGAGAAAGAATATGGTTCTCCGCTGATCACAAATGACGGTGTTTCCATTGCAAAAGAAATCGAACTGGAAGACAAGTTTGAGAATATGGGCGCAAAACTGGTATATGAAGTTGCCAATAAGACGAATGATACAGCCGGTGACGGAACTACTACAGCGACGATTCTTGCACAGAGCATGATCGAAAACGGTTTGAAAGCAGTAGAAAAAGGCGCAAATCCCGTTTTGATGCGTGAAGGAATCGAAATGGCAAGTAAAGAAATTGCAAAACACATTTTAGAAAAATCACGCAAAGTTGAAACGGGAAATGATATCGCTTCCGTTGCCACTATTTCTGCCGGCAGCAGTGAAGTTGGTGAAATTATTGCAGAAGCAATGGATAAAGTAGGCCGTGACGGAGTGATCAGCGTTGATACGTCAAACGGCTTTGAAACAGAGCTTGAAATCAGTGAAGGTCTGCAGTATGACAAAGGATACGTATCTCCGTATATGGTAAGTGACCGCGAAAAAATGCAGGTGGAAATGGAAAATGCCTATGTTTTGGTTACTGATCAGAAAATCAGTAATATTCAGGAAATTCTTCCTTTGTTGGAACAAGTACTGCAGTCAAACAAACCTTTGCTGCTGGTTGCTGAAGACTTCGAGAATGAAGTTGTCTCTACACTGGTTGTGAACAAACTGCGTGGAACATTCAATGTAGTTGCAACGAAAGCTCCTGGATTTGGAGACAATCAGAAAGAACTGCTGCAGGATATTGCCGTACTGTGCGGTGCAAAGTTCTTCTCTAAGGATCTGAACATGGATTTGAAAGAAGCACAGATTACTGATCTTGGTCAGGTTAAAAAACTCGTTGTTACAAAAGACAATACGACGATGATCGGTGGTTCTGGTGATAAAGCGGCAGTAGAAGAGCGAAGCAATGAAATTGCGGCGCAGATCGAAAACACAAAGAGTGATTATGACAAGAAACGTCTTGCAGAGCGTCTTGGCAAGCTGAATAACGGTGTTGCTGTTATTAAGGTCGGTGCTGCCACAGAAAGCGAACTGAAAGAAAAGAAGCTTCGCATTGAAGATGCCCTGAACGCAACACGTGCAGCTGTCAGTGAAGGTATTGTCATTGGCGGCGGGGCTGCTTTGGTTGAAGCATATGTGGCATTGAAGGACCAGCTGAAATCTGATATTGTAGATGTTCAAAAGGGAATTAAAGTAGTCTTTGATGCACTGCTCGCTCCAATTGCTCAGATTGCCGAAAATGCAGGTTATAATGCAGAAGAAATTGTAGATGCACAAAAACATGCAGAAGAAAATATCGGTTTCGACGCAAAGGCCGGCAAGTGGGTTGATATGTTTGAAAAAGGAATCATCGATCCGACAAAGGTAACTCGAAGCGCATTGCTGAATGCTGCCAGCATTTCTGCTTTGTTTATTACGACAGAAGCAGGCGTAGCGGCAATTAAAGAAGATAACCCTGCACCGATGATGCCACAGGGCGGAATGTATTAATCAGTACAAAACAAATGATATGTAAAGAGCTGCTGTTATGCAGCTCTTTTTGTCTGTTTACCATGGCTGTGATATAATCGTTCATGTATAGAAAAGAGGTCATAGGATGAAGCGTTATTATCTTTCTGCTGATATTGAGGGCATCTGGGGAAATTCTGACAGTGCTTATACTGTTCGTTCGGGAGCGGAATATGAGCAGTATCGTCAAAACATGATCATGGAAGTTAACCTGGCCGTTTCTGCTCTGTTTGCAAATGGAGCGGATGAAGTGGTGGTAAATGACGGTCATGGTGGAATGGACAATTTATGCGCTGCCCAGCTGGATGAGAGGGCGATGATGATCAGTGCTCATGGAGCATATAAAGAGTATGGCATGATGGAGGGGATTTCTTCTGATTTTGAAGGTGTTTGCCTGATTGGCTATCACTGCCGCAGCAATACGCCAGGTGTTATGGCACATACGATTTGGGGCTCACAGGTCCGTTGTATTAATCTAAACGGTAAGGAAGTCGGAGAAGCAGCCCTGAATGCTCATCTGGCATGGGCTTTTGGTGTTCCTGTCATCTTAGTGAGCGGCGACTCTTTGCTGAAAGAGCAGCTTAAGGAAGAGATTTCGGGTAATTTATGTTATATAGAAACAAAAAAAGCAGTAAACTCATTAACTGCTTTAAACTGTTCCAAACTCGATCTGATACATCAATACAAGACAGAGACTGCCCGGTCAGTTACAGAAAATCATCAGATTTATCCGGAAGATCATTATGTGATTGATATTACTTTTCATAAAGAACGCAATGCCGCTTTCGTTGCCAGAGTGCCTTTAAGTACACGACCGGATCTTTGTACTGTCCGCATCGAAGGAGACGATTATGCTGAGCTGTATCGACGTATGCGTTTTATGATAAAGATAGCGAACGCATTTGAATAAAAAACACGTCAGTCCGACGTGTTTTTTATTCATATATAATATATTATTTGAAATAGCGATTCAGAAGGCCTTCGAATGCTTTTCCATGGCGAGCTTCATCACGAGCCATTTCATGCACAGTGTCATGAATTGCATCCAAATTTGCTTCTTTTGCACGTTTTGCAAGGTCTACTTTACCAGCCGTTGCGCCATTTTCCGCTTCAACGCGCATCTGCAGATTTTTCTTTGTAGACGGAGTAACGACTTCACCAAGAAGTTCCGCGAATTTAGCTGCATGTTCTGCTTCTTCCCAAGCTGCTTTTTCATAATAAAGACCGATTTCAGGATAGCCTTCACGATGAGCAACACGAGCCATTGCAAGATACATGCCGACTTCAGAACATTCACCTTCGAAATTTGCACGTAAATCTTTGATGATGTCTTCGCTTACGCCCTGTGCAACGCCAACAACATGTTCAGCAGCCCAAGTCATTTCTCCTTCCTGTTTGATGAATTTATCAGCACCTACACCGCAGATCGGGCATTTTTCAGGCGCTGCATCTCCTTCATAAACGTAACCACAAACTGTACATACGAATTTAGCCATAAAATAAATCCTCCTTTAATTAAGAACAATTCTACTATACTTTGAAATGAAACAGATTTCCAGCGAAATGCATAAAATATTACATAAATTTTTGATTTTTTTATATCATTGGGAAAAGGCGCATGTCATGGTAAAAAAAGATAAAATCTGTTAGAATTGTTGTGGGCAGGTGAAAAATGATGAAAGAAATATTAATTGCTACCAGCAATATACATAAGGTTGAAGAATTCAGACAAATGCTTGAACCTCTGGGTTACACTGTTAAAAGTCTCCTTGATTTAAAGGAACAAATCGATATTGAGGAAAATGGAGAAACTTTTGCTGAAAATGCTTTGATTAAGGCCCGTACTGTGCATCAGTTGATGCATACGGCAGTTATTTCAGATGATTCCGGTCTTTCGGTGGATGCTATGGATGGCGCACCCGGCGTATATTCCGCCCGCTTTCTCGGATATGACACAGACTATGCAGTAAAAAATCAGTATATTATTGACCAGGTGAATGGCAAAGAAAGAGGAGCGCAATTTGTATGTGCCATCGGATATGTGGAAGAGGACGGGACGGAGCATGTATTTACCGGTGTTGTTCGGGGTGAGATCGCGCAGCAAATGACCGGTGATCACGGTTTTGGTTATGATCCGATTTTTTATTATCCTCCGTATCAAACAACGCTGGCCAATGTTACAGAAGAACAGAAAAATGCGGTATCACACCGCGGACGCGCTTTGGAACAGCTTATTGCCTTTTTAAAGGAGGGAAAAGAATGATCCATGTTGTTCTATATGAACCTGAAATACCTCAGAATACAGGGAATATCATGCGTACATGCATGGCTTGCGGCTGTCAGCTGCATTTGATTGGTCCTTTGGGTTTCTATCTGGATGAGCATCATCTGCGGCGTGCAGGAATGGATTATGTAAAAGAGTTAGACTATGATCTGTTTGACAGCTGGGATGATTTTGTGAAAGAACATGGCGATCAGAATTGCTTTTTTCTGACCAGATATGGAAAAAAAGCACCTTCGGCTTTTGATTTTACTGAAGTGCAGGGAGATATTTATCTGGTTTTCGGAAAAGAAAGCACGGGAATTCCGCTGCCTATCTTAAAACAGCACCTGGAGCGCTGCATGCGTCTTCCGATGGTTGCCAACGCAAGGAGCCTGAATCTAAGCAATACTGTAGCGGTTAGCGTATATGAAGTGCTGCGCCAGCTGGGTTATCCTAATTTGTCCGGTGTGGAAGTAATCAAAGGAGAGGACTGGATCACGCATGAATAATTATCTTGACAGCTTTGTCGATACAAAACGGAAAAGATGTCTTCTTGTTAAAACATTATGCTGGGCTGGCTGGATCGTAATTGCGTGTTTTGCTATTTATACTTCAGTTCGTTTGATAGCTTTGACAGATTATGCTTCATTGTTCTCGTTGCTGAATGATGAAACGATGCAGCTATATGTCATTGCTAGAATGGTATTGTCGATGATGTCAGCACCTTCCGGTGTATTGTCCTATTTGTATAGTGCAGGCATCAGTATTCACATTTGGGAATGGATCTTGTTAATGCTCAGTCTGTTTCTGCTTTACTACAGCAGGCATAAAAGTTTTTATTACACATGGATCATATTGGTACTTCTTTATCTTTTGGGCTGCATCCTCTTATTCATCAAGGGATGCTCTGCTTCGTCTCTGCAGGATGTCGTAAATGCTGTCAGGATCATAGGTATCATTACAGCTGTTTTCTCTTCTCTTTGCCTGATTGCTTGTGTCATTTCCTTTATCCGTATTCTATTCGCATATCATAAAGAGATGCAATGGCATGTGACAGAGGTATATGATCAGGATGTCGGACAAGTTGAAAAACAGTCTTGATAAAGATTATCATATAAGCTATTTTATGCTGTCGTTAATTGTAAAATAACGTAAATCATCTAAAATCACACAAACTCACATAGTTCTTTCATATGCCTTTAAACAAAGGGTTTTCAAAGGGCAAAGGATGATTGCCAAAGCGGTTTTTCATCTTACAAATTTGCAAGAAAAGAGAAGTTATGGTATAGTGTTTGCGTTGGTAATTGAGGTGAGTCGAGATGAATTTTATCGAGAAAAACGGTAAGAAGATCGCAATCGCTCTGTGCTTTGCCACTTGCGTACCTGTGATCTCTACTGTATATGCCTATGAAGCACAGCCGGGATGGCATGGCGAAGGGGCTGATCGCTACTATGTTCTTGAATCAACGAGAGAGCAGGCAACCGGATGGCTCCATCTGGACGAAGGAACATATTATTTTAACGAAGAAGGAGAAATGGTTTTCGGCTGGCAGGAAATTGACAGCTTCCAATACTATTTTGGCAGCAACGGAAAGATGGTCAGCGGAGAACAGACGATTGACGATGTAAATTATTATTTCCAGAAAGACGGACGTCTTCTGAAAGGCTGGAACGAAGATTATCTGTATGATGATCATGGTTTTGCTGTTACGGAGCAGTACATCGAAATGGAAGACGGAACATATGTCTATGTTGATGAGAACGGACAGAAAGTTACCGGATGGAAGACAATTAACGGCAGAAAGCATTATTTCTATGAAGACGGAACAATGGCTACAAATGAAGTCCAGATCGGTGATAAGACATATTATCTGGATGAATACGGCGTTCTGTATACCGGTTGGAAGTATGATGAAGACGATAATGCCTATTATCTGACTGAATACGGAGAAGTGCTGGTAGATACGACTAAAGAAATCGATGGTGTTGAATACGTATTCGATGAGTATGGTATCGCTACTGATAAAGAAACAGTAGATAGAGAAAAGGCCGAAAAGAAGAGAAAGGAAGAACAGCAGAAACAGCAGCAGAGCAGTTCAACTGGTTCTTCATCCAGTGGTTCTTCTGTATCAGGATCATATAACGGCAGCGCAAGCGGAATCGTAAGTGCGGCGCTGGCTCAGTTGGGAGTTAATCAGGATTGCACGATGCTTGTAACTAATGCATTGGCAGCGAACGGAATCTATTTCCACAGTGCTCCGGCCGGTTATCTGTCACTGGGTGTCGTTACTAACGATCCTCAGCCAGGTGATTTGATTTACTATGCGGATGGTGGTCTTGGAATGGCTCATATTGCCGTTTATATCGGCGGCGGACAGGCTGTACATGGAGGCTGGCATGGCAATCAGACAGTAATTTCGTCTGCTTATGTTGGTTCAGGACCTGTATTTATTCGTATTAAATAAAAGCTATGTATGAAAACATCTTTTGACCTTAAAATGTCGAAAGATGTTTTTTCATTTTGCTTATATGTTCTGTGACGGAGACGTGTGCTTTTCGGTATTTTATGTTAGACTATACACATACTAAAAAAACAGGGAGGTTTGTCTATGAATATATGCCAAGGTGTTCAGCTGCATGTGTTGGAAACAACCAAATTTAAAGATGTCGGGTTTTATTTTCGCTTTATACAGCCTTTGCGCAGAGAAACAGCTACTGTTTATTCGCTGCTTGCCCTTATGATGAGCGATCGATTGGAAATTTATCCTACAAAACAAAAAATGAGTCAGCGTCTCGATGAGTTATATGGAATGAGCATTGGGGCACAGACAATCGGATATGGGCAGGCACAGGTGCTGGAGCTCCGTGCCAAGATGATTCATCCCCGTTTTGCAGAAGATGAATCCTTGCTCGATGAAGGAATACATTTTTTAAGGGAGATGATTCTTCGCCCGCTGCTGAGTGAAGACAGTTTGAAAGAAGCTAAGCGCATATTATTATCTAAACTGAAACGAATGCGTGATGATGCTTCTCAGTATGTAGTACATCTAGGTTTAAAATATGCCGGTAAAGATCATGCATTGGCAATCAGTGCATTAGGTGAGGAAGAAATCTTACAGAAGACGACTTTAGAAGAAATTAAGGAAGCACATCGCGCATTGCTGGAGGAAAGCGGCATTGATGTGATCGTGTGCGGTGATCTGGATCGAAAGCATACAATTGATGCAATCGGCGGCTGTTTTGAATGGAAACCGCGTAAAAAGGACATAGAGTCATATTATGCAATTGACAGCACTGATTCTCCTGAAATCATACAGGAAACAAGATCTATTCCTCAGACATCATTGATGCAGGTATATTTTACGCATACGGATGTGAAGGATCCAAAGTATTATGCATTGCGTGTAATGAATGCGATGCTCGGACAGTATTCGACCAGTCTGCTGTTTCAAAATGTCCGTGAAAAAAACAGTTTATGTTACTCGATTTATTCTAATCTGATTGCTTTTGACGGTGCAATGGGAATTACGACCGGCATCGAAAAAAAAGATATTGATCAGGTACTGACGCTGATCCAGGAGCAGATCGAGACATTGAAAAACGGCACTTTTGATGAGGAACTGCTGACTGTAACAAAGACGATGATCATTAACTCTTTGAAAGCCGGAGACGACGTTATGAATACAATGGCGACGCTTCGTTATCAAAATGATTTGCTGAACCGGGAATACACGAGCAAAGATATCATTGAATGTATTCAAAAAGTAACGCGGGCGGATGTTATCGAAATGGCACAGCGCTTAGAGCAGAAGACTACGTATATCGTAACAAGCGAGGAGGGCACAGATGAAGAGAATCGTTAATGAGCATTATCAGGAAACGTACTATACAGAAACGCTGGAAAATGGACTGCGTGTCATTTTATGGCAGAAGGAAAATTATGAACGTTCTTTTTTCATGATGGCCACGCCTTTAGGGGCAATGGATCTTCAGCAGACAGATCAAAATGGTATCCTGTACTCTTATCCTGCAGGAATCGCTCATTTTCTTGAGCATAAGATGTTTGAAAAAAAAGACAGAGACGTCATGAATGAATTTTCTTCCATGGGAGCCAATGTAAATGCTTTTACTTCATATAACGAGACAGCTTACTATTTTTCGACCAGTTCCGATATAGAAAGACCATTGAATCTTTTATTGGATTTTGTACAGCAGCTTGATATTACGGAAGCGTCTGTTGAGAAAGAAAAGGGAATCATTGTTTCTGAATTGAACATGTATCTTCAAATGAGCGATGCACGTCTGCTGATGGAACTTTACAAATCGCTTTATCACGAGCATCCGTTAAAATATGATATTGGCGGCGATGAGCAAAGCGTGCGCTCAATCACAAAGCAGCAGCTGGATACATGTTATGAGCGAAATTATCATCCATCCACTATGATGCTGATCGGCATCAGCGGAAAAGATCCTCAAAAAATCATGGATGTCATTCGATCAAACCAGAATCGAAAACAGTTTGCCCCGCTTTGCAATATCCGACGCAAAGCAGTTGTTGAGGCAGAGAGCGTGGCGAGGGAACGTTTTACATTTGAAATGGATATCAGTATCCCGAAAACAGCCGTTGCATATAAACTTTGCCCGGCCAAAGATGTGAAAGAACGTCTTCGTCAGGAGTGGTGTCTGCGACTTGCACAGGATCTTTATTTTTCTTCGCTTGCGCCGGAATACCAGGAATGGCTGGATCAAGGAATTATTTCTGATTATGTCGGTGCAGATGTTGATTTTGGCGAAGATTATGGTGTGATGATGTTCTATACTGAAACAGCAAAATATGTTGAATTCGAGAATCTGATTGACAAGGTTTGTACACAGATTCGCAATGCGCAGATCAATGAGGAGCAGCTTCGTCAGCTGAAACATCGTTATTACGGACAGGCTGTCCGCACATTAAACAGTTTCGATGATATCGCGATCGGTTATGTGCGAAGCACATTTGCCGGTTATGATTATTTTGAGGGAATGGATATGATCAACTCCATCCATGCAGAAGATATTATTGATGTACTACGACATCTGGATCTCAGTAATAAGGCGGTCGTTACCATCGTTCCAAAGAATACTCTATCTGATTCAAATCTATAGAAAACTGTCGAAATACGGCAGTTTTTTTTAAAATAGGAGGATTTTTGTTTAAATAGGCAGTTTTTGTTTTAAAGCATGAAATGTTAAGATTTTGCTGCAGCTGAGGGGGTGATATATATGAGTCGATACTCATACCGGAAGGAGGGGTAGCAAATGAATGTTGTTGTATTAGTGGGGAAAGTAATTGAACTGCCATATATGAGAGAGACCGCAAGCGGTTATCAGTGTGCTACTATGCTGATCAGCGTGGATCGACCTTTTGCCAATAGTGAAGGTGTTTATGAACAGGATGAAATTGCGGTTACACTATGGAAAGGAATAGCGCAGACAACATGTGATGTATGCGCAGTAAATGATGTCGTGGCAGTCAAAGGAAGAATGGCAACACATCTGAATCGAAGGGATAATGTTACCTACCGCAATTACGAAGTGATTGCAGAAAAAGTGACTTTCGTAAAGAAAGCAGATCATTCCTGATTGATTTATACCGGCAACAGGTATATTAAACCGGCAATCATCCATACTAAAAGATGACAGGAGGAATCTTTTATGAAATGGATGAAAGTTACATGTGCTGTATTGTTTTGTTCAATGTTGCTTGCCGGCTGCGGTGATGCTTCGAAAACAAGCGAAGATATGAAGAAAACAGCAGATGATGCGGCTGAAAAAGTTAAAAATGAAGCTGATAAAGCCGGTGAGGCAGGTAAAAAAACATTGGATGGAATCATGCAGTATCTGCAGGAGAATGATATAAAGATCACTCAGGCAGAGAAAATCGATGATATCCCCTTTGCCGCATATGATGGTAGGAGCGTAAATATTAACGGAAGCATGGTTTATCTGTATCGGATCGATACGGAAGACGAATCCATGAAGCAGATCATTAGTCAGATAAAGGAAGATGGAACTGTTTATGTTGAAAAAGACGGGCAGAAACAGCAATATAACGGTTTTGTTTATCAGGACTATTTGCTGCTTTATGATCGAGATACAGATATGTCTGCTGTAGTTGATGTTATGAACCATTATGTACCACAAACTTCTCCCTATTATGAAGAACAATGATAAAAGAATCGGGTTGCCGATTCTTTTTTTTGATGATTTTATTTAAAATAATGATATGATTTATTATGACATGAATAATGTTATAAACGGTTTTATACTGTAGACAGTAATCAGAAAGGATGTGTCTATATGACGAAAGAGAGAAAGTTGGCAAAAGAATTACTGAGTGCTGTTTGGGATGAAGATGCGCACCGTGTGAAAGAACTGATTCGTTATGGTGCTGATCCAAGCTGGATTTTCAATGGTTACCCGATTTTGCTCCATGCTGTTTTCACACGGAATCTTGATGTGGTCAACACATTGATCGATGCCGGTGCATGTCAGGTCGATGAAGCTTTAGGATTTGCGCTGGATCGAGGTATTGGAGAGATGATTGCGCCGCTTGCTTATCGCGGGGTAGTGCCTGTCCTTCATGATCCTAAACCGGGATATGGACTGTATCCGAGCCGTTTTATTGCATATCATGTTTGAAGAAAGGTGATATAAATGAATCGTTGTGCGCTTTGCATTCGTATGCTGCAGTTATTGCGTGCAAGAGGCCGCATGCAGATCAATGAGATTGCAAGAGAATTGGAAACAAATCCCCGTAATATACGGGAATTCAAAAAAGAGCTGGAAACGGCAGGATATGTGATCCGTCAGTTTACCGGAAAATATGGCGGGTATCAGCTGGATGAAGAAGTTCTTTTTCCTTCCGTGGCATTACAGCCAGCGGAAATACAGGCAATACAGGAAGCAGGCAGTTATTTGAAGTCACATGCGGATTTTATACATTCGGCGGCATTTATGTCAGCGTTTGATAAAATCATGTCTAATTGCAGCATGAAAGCGCAGGGAGCCGGGGTATACATCAGCAGTCAGGTTCCCGGTCTGAGTCAAAAGGAGCAGCGGTTTGTAAATCGCTGCATACAGGCCATACAGAATTGCTGCTGTGTGTCGATGAGTTATCGTCCGCTTCATGACAAAGAACCATATACAACTTTAATTCAGCCTTATGAGCTGTTGTATTATCAGGGAGCCTGTTACTGTCTTGCCTATTCTTTGAGAGCTCATGATTTTCGTTCGTTCCGTTTCAGCGAACAAAGAATGTACTCATTTGATCTTACCAATCAGATCTTTAAACGAGACAGCGGGTTTTCCCTTGAAAAATATGTAGGCAAAAGCGGTTTGATCAAAGGAAATTTTATTAAAGCGCGTTTTCTTGTCTATGGGATGCAGGCAAGGTTGATGTCAGAACGCCGCATAGGTGTTTCCAGTCATATGAAGTGGATCGACGAGCTGACTTTAGAGGTGGAAACGTGGATGGAGACAGAGTATTCATTGATGGAACTGTTGCTTAGTTTAGGTGCTTCCGCACAACTTCTGGAACCTAAAAAATACAGAGAAGAGCTGGCAAATCAATGCAGACAAATGTTGGCCTATTATACAGAGCAGAAAAATATATGATATAATGTGGAACAGAATAGGTGATAAAAATGATACATATCAGTGATATACGTAAATTTGAGCGATGTCCGGCTCTGCTGTGGCGCTCTTGCCATGAACCGCAGTCTTATCTCCCGTTTGTTCATCCCTGTGCGTCAATCAGTGATCTGGCTGTTCTTTATTTCAATCTGCATGATTATTTTGAAGGAAAGGCCAATGATGATCCTTCTCTGGCCTTACAGGCTCTCAATGAAAAAGAGGCATTGGTCAATGCCCGTTTTGAAGCGCAGGGCGTACGTGTCAAGATTACATTGATGCGAAAAGGGAAACACGGATTTCACATTTATTTTGGCTATCGCAGCTGTTATCCTCATGAGAGCGAAGCACAGCAGATTGCCGATCATCTGACTGTCCTGAAAGCGTTGGGGATTGAGATTGAGGATGTGTCAATTCTTTGTCTGAACGCAGGCTATGTGAGAAAACAGTGGCTGGATGTGCGTACACTTTTGTTGGTAACTGATTGTCTGTTTAATCAAAAAAATAAGCAGCGGCATACAGTTCAGGAACTGTGCGAGCCTTTGATGAGAGATCTTTCTGAAATCAGTGCGGCATGTGAAAAGTGCCTCTCAGCCCCGGCGGCAGTGAAAAACAAGCGAAGTTCGATCTGCACGAAAGGGGGAAAGTGCAGATATTTTGATTCCTGTTTTTCTGATCCTATCCAGGATGATTCCATTCTGTATCTGCAGCAGTCTGCACATAAACTGCAGATGTTTGACGAAGGTATCGCGACATTGCAGGAGGCTGATCTTGAACGCGTTGAGGGTTTCCGCTTTCAGTATGCTCAGATCCGGGCAGCACAGAACAAAGGACTTTTTGTCGATCGTGCAGCTTTGCGGCAATGGATGGACGATTGTATTGTCTATCCTGTAACTTACCTTGATTTCGAATGGGATACATTCGCTGTTCCTCCTTATGAAGGTATGAAACCATATGATGTACTTTGTTTTCAGTACAGTATGGATGTTGAGGAGACACGGGAAGCTCCTTTGCGTCATTACGATTTTTTAGGAGAAGAGGACTGTCGGGTTACGTTCATCGAGCAGCTGCTCAGGGATCTGCCTGATAGCGGAACGATTCTTGTCTATAATATGGAAGGAGCGGAAAAGCTGCGGTTGTATCAGCTTGCTGAGCAATTTCCGCAGTATCGCCGCCGGCTCTATTCTGTGTGTGATCGCATGGTGGATCTGTCTCTTCTGTTTTCGGCCGGTATTGTTCATCATATCCGCATGCACGGCATGTATTCATTGAAGAAACTGCTGCCTATTTTTTCGAAATATTCCTATGATGATCTTGAAATATCGTTTGGTATGGATGCAGTAAAAGAATACAGGCAAATGAAGAAATGTGCTTTGGAGAAAAAAAAGGCCATTCGTCAGCAGCTGCTTCATTACTGCAGCATGGATACATATGCGGAATACATACTTCTGCATGCCTTGTTTCGACTGGTGAACGTTGATTCACAAAATGATCTCTATTAAAAAAAGAGCTGTGAAGCTCTTTTTTTAATATTTCACAATTAGTAAAACAATTCAGCATAGACTGTATTGATGAGTTCCCATGTCTGCTGGCCGATAATACCGTCAGCGGAGATCCCCATCAGTTGCTGAAAGGTGACTACGGCCTGTCTGGTTGCATTGCCGAAGATGCCGTCAGCGGCAATTTGAGGAATGACAGGATAATAAATGGAAATAGAGTTCAGTCTTTCCTGCATCAGTTGAACAGCTGCTCCTCTTGATCCTACTCGAAGCAGAGTGCCCGGATAAGGAGGCATATCCTCTCCGTTCAGTTCTCCTTCTTCGATCAATGCGCTGATTTCGAAAATTTTGTTCCAGGTCAGCTCGCCTACGATGCCGTCGACTGTCAGTGAAAACTGACGTTGAAAAGCACGGACCGCCGTTGTAGTTGCTGAACCGAAAAAACCGTCCTCTACCAGCATAGGAATGCCGGGATATTGTGTGGAAATTGTGTTTAATGCTCTTTGTATGCGCAGTACTTCTTCTCCGCTTGATCCTTGTTGGAACGTTCGGCCCGGATAAGCAGGAATGTTTTCTTCCGGAACGATCTTATCGGATAAAGTCTCATAAACGGCATAAATCTTTTCCCATGTGGATCGACCGACGATGCCGTCATCGATTAATCCGAAATTCTGCTGAAAATTCAAAACGGCCTTGAGAAGGTTTTGTCCGAAGATTCCGTCAATTGTTACATTTGGAATCTGCGGATAAAAAACGGAAATGCTCGATAAATAAAATTGAAGAAGCTGTACTTCCACACCGCGGTCTCCCTGACGCAGAGGAGTACCGGGATACTGACCGCTGTATAGATCCTCGATCCTGCCGATGGATCCAAGTTCGGCAAGCTTCCTGACTGCCGCATAGATATAACTGATTTTGTACCAGGTGGCTTTGCCTACAACGCCGTCGACATTCAGGTTAAACTGACGCTGAAAGGCGCGTACGGCAGCTTCCGTATTTTCTTCGAAAACTCCGTTAACAGGAAAAATAACAGGGATGATCGGATAATTCACGGCAATCGCATTTAAAAATTCCTGCATTTCAAATACTTCCTGTCCGCTGGAACCGATCCGCAAAATGCCGGGATAGGAAGCTTGCGCATCTTGAATGTTATTGCTTTCACGGATACGGATATCATTTCCGTAATAATAACGCAGGATTTCCAGTGCGCTGTATCCCTGATTGGCAAGAGACAGTGTTCCCCATTGTTTCATGCCGGGGCAGCTGGCAATCTTTCCGTCGCAGTATTCTGCATAATACGGTTCCTGATAGTTGCTTTTCTGAATATACTCGTTGAATGTCTCATTCACAATTTCAGATATCGAATCAAATATATTGCGGTCTTTTACAAATGCCTGATCGAATGCTGTCGAATTGGTAATATCGAAATCATAACCCTGACTCGGATACCATTCGGTATAAATGCGGTTTAATGCAAGTGAAGTCTGTGCCCATATATTTGCTTTTAATGCTTCAACTGGCCAAGTGGGATAAATTTCCGAACTTGCAACATTTTTGAGATAATAGAGAAACGGGACTGTAATGTTTTCGGCATTGCTGTCCGGACGGCCAAGATGAACAGTGATATAAGTCGGGATGATGACTTCTCCGCGAATTCTCCCGTTGTTGGCCGGGGTCTGTCCCTGATTGTTGCCGCCATAGTTTGTAAGAAGGTGGTGATCGGTAATAACGGAAACTGTCCGTCCCGGAAACACCTGTCTTCTGCTGGGAGCCGGATGCATCGGCAGATAACTGGTTTCGTCAGCAAATATCTGGACGTTTTGTATTTCTTCGATTTCATAACCTTTCAAGCGAAGCTCCACATTGTACGTTTCATAAGGACGAATATCGTTTTCTTCTTCTAATGATAAAATAATGTCCGGTGCATAGAGCGGAATATTGACGGTCTTTCCGTCTTCGTTCGTTACGAAAAAATTCTCATAGACGATTTCGCCCTGATTTAGCTTATAAACACGGATCAAGGCATTTTCCAATGCATATGCCTCATCGGCAATTGAAACTTCGATCTGCAAATAACCGGTTGCGATAATCTCACCTCCTGTTGTATGTTATGATTTGCGGCGGTATTCAACGAGGAAAACAGCCCAACAGAAAAGTGAACAGAGCGTATGTTTGAAGTTTTTTGTGCTATAATGTTTCTAATCAGAAGAGGAGGATTTCAAATGCCGAATATCATTACACATGTTATTTTTGCACAGGAAGTATATAAACAGGAGAAGAATGCAGAAATTGCCAGCATCATTGAGCGCAACTCGCATTTATACGCAATCGGCGCAAATGGACCGGATTTTCTGTTTTTTTCACATGCAAAACCATGGGAGGCATATAAATCACATGAATTGAACCGTCTTGGCTCCAAGCTGCATGCCGGTTATGTAAATGCTTTTTATACAGAGGCTGTCCGCAGCATTCGCCGGCAGACGATCACAGAAGTTCGCAAAGACATGATGGCCTATCTGTTTGGTCATCTCTGTCATTGGGCACTGGATATGGTGGCTCATCCTTATGTGTTTTATTGTACGGGAAAGAATTCCAGCTATCACCATCGTTTTGAATCTATGATCGATGCTATTGTATTGAAGGAGAAACGTGGCCAGGATATTTCTCAGTGGCATAGTTATGACACTTGTACTTTTGATGAGGATATGCTGAAAGCAATTGCCCGCATTTATGTTCCGGCGGCCCGCAACGTATTCGGACTTGACATCAAAGTTCATGATCTGCGTGAAACTTTGAACTCATGGCGTGATATTCAAAAACTTCTGTATGATCCAAACGGACGCAGATACAGGACACTGAATGCCATGGAAACACTGCTGCGGCAGAAATGGATGTTTTCCGGAAATATCGTTCCTGCACAAATTGATACGAAATATGATGTCATGAATGAGAAAAAACGATTCTGGGTACATCCGTGTGATGATCAGATTTCCAGCAATGCGTCATTCAATGATCTTTTTGACGAAGCGGTTTCGATTGCTGTTGATGCGATACAGACAGCTTTTGACTGTATCGTGGAGGGAAAGGACATTGAAGAGCTTTGTAATTTTTTGAAGGATCGTGCATATGATACTGGTATGAGCGGTGATCGCGAAATGAAATTTTTCAATATCATCTATGAGGAGGAAAAGAATGCAGCTCTTTGATTTGCATGCGGATCTCGGCTATGCGGTATTGAAGAAACACAGGGCAGGGTATAGTAATATCCTGTCTTCCTTTTATACGGCAAAATTAAGGGCGGGGAATATTAAAGCCCTCTGTATGGCATCGTATTTTGACGGCAGCCAGAACTGGGAACAAATGCAGGAGATGGTCACTGTATTAAAGCGGGAAATAGCGTGCTGTGAAGAAATGACTCTTGTATGCAATGCTTCCGATATAGACTGGGAAGATGATCGTCTGTATGCCATGCTGAGCATCGAGGGAATGTGCGGAATCAGGGACAATGTCGAATCAAAACTCGACTGGCTTTATGAACAGGGTGTCAGGCTTGCTTCGTTATGCTGGAATGAGCAAAATGAACTGGCTTGCGGTGTACGCGGCAGTCATGATCATGGCCTGACAGCGTTAGGTATCCGCGCAGTACAGCATATGGAAAAACTGGGTATGAGGATTGATGTATCGCATGCGGATGAACAGACCTTTTGGGATATTGTCGACCATACTTCCGGAATATTGGTGGCATCTCATTCCAATGCATCTGCATTGTGCTCAAATCCACGCAATTTGACGCAAGATCAGATTAAGGTCATTGCAGAGCGTAACGGAGTGATTGGCGTGGTTGCCGCAGCACCGTTTGTGCATTTTAAAAAGACAAAACAGGATCTTGAGCATTATCTTAAACAGGTGCAGTGGATAACAAAAACAGCCGGCATTGAACATGTCGGCTATGGATTTGATTTTATGGAATACTATGATGGGACTGACGATGCGGTAAAAGGAATTTCTTCACCGCAGGAAGCCTCTGTTTTAGGGGATTGGATCAGCAGAAACAAAGAATATAAAAAAACAGCATACGAAAATGCTGTGAGAGTTTTTTCATACTAAGGATGAAAACCCTTACATGTGTATTCTACCATACTTTTACACAAATTGATAGTCTGTACTTTCAATATCGGTAGGGTATAATAAAAATAGAAACAAGGAGGGATTTTATGAAAGTCCAAATCTATGGTAAAAACATTACCGTTACTCCGGCCATCGCCGAAAAAATCGAAAAGAAGTTAAATTTGCTGAATAAGTATTTTATCATTGCGGAGGAGGACACGGCTAATGTGGTTGTACGTGTGTATCCGAACAAACAGAAAATCGAGGTAACGATTCCAACAAAGTATGCTGTACTGCGTGCTGAGGTTGTACATGATGATTTATATGCAGCGATCGATCTTGCTGTAGATAAGCTGGAAGATCAGATTCGCCGTCAGAAAACGCGCCTGGAACGTAAAAACAAGACAAAACTTGCGGCAGCGTTTATTGATCCGGAACTATTGGGTGAAGAATATAATGAAAACGATGATGAGGTCGTACGTACAAAAACAATTGAACCGGATATGATGGATCTGGATGAAGCAATCATGCGTATGGAAATGCTTGGTCATAGTTTCTTTATTTATCGTGATGATGAAACAAGAGAAATTGCCGTTGTTTACAAACGAAATGATGGCGGTTACGGATTGATTGAAACAGAATAAATCATTTCATAAATTAGATCATAGAGAAACGGGCAGCTGAACAGCTGTTCGTTTTTTTCTGCTTGTCTTCGATTGTGACATAAATGATGAGGGAATAAAAGATATACTGTTGCATGGAGGTGGTAAAATGCGTTACAGCATTCGTATGAAGGAAGGATGGATCTCTTATTATAATCGGTTAAATGCATCATTTGGTGTCAGTGTGTCTTCGAAAGAGAGGATTCGCTGCTCATATGAACTTGCAAATTTGATCTGCTCGCAGCTTCGAAGCAAAGGAATAGCGAGCTCTCTGCAGGCGGAAGCACCTTCTTATCACATGAACGAAAAATAGTTTTCTCAGCGTCATATTTGCATTGTCGAAGACATAGGATGCAATGTAAGGAGGCAAGAACTGACAGTATCTGTATATCTGTTTCCTTTATACTGCATGCAGAAGGAGGAACAGATTGGAAAGTTATGTGGAAATTGCTTTCATTCATAATTTTTTAACGAACGTGATCAGTGTGTGGATGGCCTTATATCTGATACAGAAGCCATTACGCGGAAGAAGGGTAATGGCTTATGCTTTTCTGTCATCCTTTTGGAGTTCTTTTGTTTTTCATGATGCAGGATGGATCGTTTTATTTATGATTGAGGCAGTATCGTTTTCGTTTGTGTTTTATCGGCAAAAAGCGCTGTATTTGGCAGCTTTGATGTTTCGCTGGCTTTGGCATGCGACTTGTTTTGTGTTGTGGGAAGGCAGTTTTCACCTGGGAGCTTTTTTTCCCTGGGTACATACGCCGATTTATTTTTGCTGGTTTTTGTATGCAGCTTTGTTTCTCTATTTATACACACATGCCTCTACGCTGATGAAACAGCGGTTTATTTACGGATGTACGATTTACGCGGATGAGCCGGTTCATTTGCGCGGATATATGGACAGCGGGAATTTCGTCAGTTGGAATCATCTTCCGGTTGTCTTTGTCTGCGCAGAACAGCGTTACCGATTTAAAGGAAAGAGCTGTGAGATCAGAGTGCAGAGCATCCATGGCTGTCAGCGAATGAAGGCAATGCCGATTTATTGTGCGATTGATGGGTGTGCGAAACAAAAAGCTTATGCAGTATTTGTATCCGGTTTGTCGATCCGTGGGGGCTGTCAGATGATTTTGAATTTAAAGATGCTATCGATGAGGTGAGAGAAATGAAAATTATTGCTTGGTTGAAAAGAATGTTTTTTGAAAAAGAAGAAGATGTTTTACTGTATATGCAGGGGCATGATGTGCTGCCTCAGCCTTTGGACAAAAAAGCTGAAGAAGAGGCCTTGATTGCCTGGGAGAATGGAGACGAAGAAGCCAGAACCCTTTTGATCGAGCATAACCTGCGTCTGGTAGTTTATATAGCAAAACGTTATGAAACAAATCCGATTTTCATGGAAGATCTCATCAGCATCGGTTCAATCGGATTGATCAAGGCAGTCAATACGTTTCGCAGAGATAAGAATATTAAGCTGGTCACATATGCTTCGAGGTGCATCGAAAATGAGATATTGATGTTTTTGCGAAAAAAAAGCAGACAACGTCTGGAAGTTAGTTTTGATGAACCTTTGAATATTGATTATGACGGCAATGAGCTGCTTTTAAGCGATGTGCTTGGGACTGAAGATGATATTGTGACTCGAGAATTTGAAAAAAACGAAAACAAGCGTGAACTGATGAAAGCAATGCGCGGGCTGAAAGAAAGAGAAAGAATCATCTTACAGATGCGTTACGGGATAGAACATGAGGAACTTACACAGAAAGACATAGCTAAACGGTTGGGCATTTCTCAGTCTTATATTTCGCGTCTGGAAAAAAGAATTCTGCAGAAACTGAAAACACAGATGCAGATGGATCATTCATAAAAAGTGCAGTATGCACTTTTTTTATTGTCAACTTTTTTTTGTTTCCAATTACTTACAACGAGAAGCTTTTCTTCATCGCATATCCCTTCGTTCATGAGGGCAGACTGCTAGTACAGAGTGATGAAGGAGGGTTTGCATGGGGCGCTACAAAGTTGTGATCAGCGGACTGCCTACAGAACAACTGAATGTGCTGGATAATCGGCAGATGAAAGAATTATTTACCCGTTATCAAGACGGGGATGAGGGTGCAAAGGATGAATTGATATATGGAAACCTGAAGCTTGTTTTATCTATCGTGCAGCGTTTTGCGGCACGATGTGAAAATATGGATGATCTGTTTCAAGTAGGTTGTATTGGTCTGGTGAAAGCCATCGACAATTTTGATTTGTCACATGAGGTTCGTTTTTCTACTTATGCGGTTCCGATGATCATGGGAGAAATCAGAAGATATCTAAGAGATAATCAGGTCATACGTGTTTCACGTCACCTGAAAGATCTTTCTTATCAGCTTTTTCGATTAAAGGAAGCATACATGCACGAACATCATCAAGAGCCTAGTGTGGAGTATCTCGCAAAACAATGCAATGTGAAAGAAAAAGATGTCATTGATGCTTTGGACTCCTGTCAAAGTGTTCTTTCGATTTTTGAACCGATTTACAGCAGTGAAGGGGATGAATTATATCTGCTTGATCAGATTCGTGATGAACATGATGATATTTCGAAGGAAAGAGATTTAATTGCTTTGGAAAAAAGCATGAAGATCCTGAATGAACGGGAGAACGAGATTATTCATAAACGTTATTATGATGATATGACACAAATGGAGATAGCGAAGGAAATGGGGATCTCACAGGCTCAGGTGTCGCGTTTAGAAAAGAATGCGATACAGGCGCTGAAAAAAGAGATGGAAAAATAGACACTTTTTATCAGAAAACCGCATAAACTGAAACGGGTGATCGAATGAGGTTGAGCGAACTAAGCAGTAAAAACGTTGTCAGCGTTGATGACGGCCGAATGCTGGGACAGGTGGTCGACGTTTCATTTGACGATAACTATCAGATCCAGATTTTATATGTATGTCAGCGATTAGGTTCGATTAAAAGACTGCTTCCCTGGTTTTTCGGATGTGAGGAGCATATGATAGCTGTGAAAAATATCGTAGCCGTCGGCAAGGACGTGATCTTAGTTCATAACTGTTAAAAAGTGGCTTATATTGCATATTTTTTGTGCAATAGCCACTTTTTATTTGGGGTCTATGATGGTATAATGATTACATATTGGAGGTGTTCTCAATGGGAGTTGTAGATAAAATCAAAGAGTTTGTTGCGCCAATCGATGATGATGGTGAAGATATCTTAGAAGTTGAAGAAGAAATGGATGAAGCTCCACGTGCCCACTATGAACGTGCGAAGTCAAAAAATATGAATATCAATACGATGAATTCAAAAACAAAGATGGTGTTATTTGAACCACGTTCTTTTTCTGAAGCCGATGAAGTCGGAAAAAGATTGAAAGAAGGGCGCGCAGTAGTTGTGAATCTTCATAAACTGGATCGTGAATTTGCACAGCGTACAATTGATTTTCTGACAGGTGTCGTTTTTGCTCTGGATGGAAAAATTCAAAAGATCGGTACTAATGTGATTCTTTGTTCTCCTGAAGGCATCGGTGTTCAGGGACAAATCAATGTTGACAACGGAGAAGAATAATTTTGTCAAAACGACTTGAGCATTTTAAAGGAGCAGAAGAACTGGTTTCCAGGCTGGAAGATCAAATGATGATGTGCCAGCGGCAAAACAGAGTGATCTTCACTCCTTTTTTATCAGAAGGAGAAGGAGCCGTTCTTTCGTCTCTTTGCGGAAAACTGCAGCCTTATGCAAGTGAGGGAGGATATCCCTCTGCACAGCGGCGATGTTATGCATTTTTGCCGTATGAAGGATGTGCGGCTGATTTTCCGATTTGTATTCTTTATGCAGAATATGATTCACGTTTTCAGACCCTTACCCATCGCGATGTACTTGGTGCCTGTATGCATCAGGGGATCGAACGGGAACAGGTTGGCGACATCATTGTAGATGAGAACAGGATTTATGTAGCGGTCACTGATGCCATCAGCTCGTTCTTAATAGATCAGATAAAACAAATCAAGCGAGCTCCAGTCAGCTTTGAACGTTTTGAAGGAACCCTGGATTATCAGGTGAAGACGGAAGCTAAACTGCTGAATGTTTCCGCTCTTCGCATGGACGCGGTCGTGGCGGCGATCTGTCATGTTTCGCGTTCGAAAGCAGCTGCACTGATTCGCGGCGGCATGGTAAAAGTAAATGATCTTCCCCTTGAACAAAGCAGTTCTTTATGTCATAATAATAGTACTGTTTCCATTCGTGGGTATGGTCGCTTTCAATTTATCGAAGTAAAAAACACGACTAAGAAAAATCGTTTTGTGATCGAAGTAAAGGTCTATTGTTAAATTGGAGGTGAGGGCATGGCACAGGATTTCGACCGGATGAAGGACGGTTATAATCGTTATCAGGTCGATTTGGCAATCGAGGAGCTCCATCTGCAGATCGAACGACTGCAGAGAAGCAACGAGGCATATCAACTGCGTTGCACTCAACTCGAGGAGCAGATTCAGTATTTGCAGAAAGTTTATGATCCTGCGTTCCAAAATCTTCGGCAGAAGGAAGATGCTGCCTCTCAGATGGTTTCCATAGCTATGAAAGAAGCAAATACAATCGTTTCTACGGCCAAGCAAAATGCAGATGTGATTGTGAGTGAAGCGTTGCTTGATGCCAGGCTTCTGCTTGCGGATGTGACTCGCCTTGCGCAGGAAACACAGGATGCAAAAGGAACGATGCAGAAACAGGCACAGCGGATTGCAAGACTGCTGGATGAATTTGAAGTCATTGATGAACCCCCTGTGGATCTGTTAAAAAAATAAAGGCTGTGAAAAAGACATGTCTGTTATTTAAGCCGATAGAGAGCAGATGGTTGGTGGAAATCTGCGGTCGAGGATAACAGAAATCACTTTGGAGCTGATCTCCTGAAATGTAGTAAGAAGATTCGTGAACCTCGCGTTAGCAGGAATGAGTGCATGCACGGATTGTGCGTGAACTAAGGTGGTACCGCGTGAAAACGTCCTTAGATAAGGACGTTTTTTTATTTAAGGAGGAAAGGATATGGACTATAAAGACACGCTGCTTATGCCGAAAACCGCATTTGAGATGCGCGGCAAGCTGCCAACCAAAGAGCCAAAGTTTCAAAAGCGCTGGCAGGATGAAAAATTGTATGAAAAAATGCTTAAGAACCGTGAAGGAGCTAAACCGTTTGTACTGCATGACGGACCTCCGTATGCAAACGGCGATATTCATATTGGGCATGCATTGAACAAGATCATCAAAGACGTAATTGTACGTTCTCATTATATGGATGGTTACCAGACACCGTTTATTCCGGGATGGGATACACACGGTCTTCCAATTGAAACGGCAATCACAAAACTGGGGCATGACCGCAAGAAAATGCCGCTTTCTGACTTCCGTAAGTTATGCTATGATTACGCACTGCAACAGGTTGCGACACAGAAGAAAGGGTTCCTTTCTTTAGGCTGCATCGGTGATTATGACAATCCATATATAACATTAAAGAAGGAATTTGAAGCGGATCAGATCAAAGTTTTCGGCAAAATGGCCATGGACGGTCTGATTTATAAAGGATTGAAGCCTGTTTACTGGTCGCCTTCTTCTGAGTCCGCATTGGCAGAAGCAGAAATTGAATATCACGATATCAAGAGCCCGACAATCTTTGTTGCATTCAAGGTAAAGGATGGCAAGGGAATTCTTGATCAGGATACTAGCTTTATCATCTGGACAACAACTCCTTGGACGATTCCGGCAAACCTGGCAATCTGTCTGAATAAAGATTTTACTTATGCTTTGGTTCAAAGTGAAAAAGGTAAATTTATTGTACTGGAAGAACTTGTTGATTCATTATGGGAAAAGTTCGGTCTTGAGGAAAAGACGATTTTAAATACCTTCAAGGGAAGCGAGCTGGAAATGATTACTTGCCAGCATCCGTTATATGATCGTGAATCCTTAGTTATTTTAGGCGATCATGTAACAGCAGATGCAGGTACAGGATGTGTACATACGGCGCCAGGCTTCGGTGCGGATGACTTTTTTGTCTGCCAGAAATACGGCATTGGTGCATATTGTAATGTCGATGAACACGGCTGCATGATGGAAGACTGCGGCGAGTGGCTGGCCGGGCAGTACGTGGATGACGCGAATAAGACAGTTACGGTTAAATTGGAGGAACTTGGCTGTCTTTTGAAGCTGGAATGGATTACACATGCGTATCCGCATGACTGGAGAACAAAGAAGCCAATCATTTTCCGAGCAACAACACAGTGGTTTGCATCTATTGATAAAATCCGCGATCAGCTGTTGAATGAAATCAATGAAGTCGAGTGGATACCTTCCTGGGGAAAACAGCGTATGCATAATATGATTGCAGACCGCGGGGACTGGTGTATTTCACGTCAGCGTGCATGGGGCGTTCCGATTCCGATTTTCTATGCGGAAGACGATACACCGATCATGGACGAAGCGGTATTTGACCATGTTGCAGAGTTATTCCGTCAATATGGATCAAATGTATGGTTTGAGCGTGAAGCCAAAGATCTGCTGCCGGAAGGCTATACGCATCCTGGTTCTCCAAATAATATTTTCCGTAAGGAAATGGATACGATGGATGTATGGTTCGATTCAGGTTCTTCACATACCGGAGCGATGATCGCACGCGGTCTTGGCTATCCGGCAGATTTGTATTTCGAAGGAAGTGATCAGTATCGCGGTTGGTTCAACTCTTCATTGATCGTTGGAACTGCTGTACATGGCAAATCACCATATCGCCAGGTGCTCAGCCACGGCTTTGTTATGGATGAAAACGGTGAAAAGATGAGCAAATCCCGCGGCAACACAGTTTCACCGAAAGAAGTGACAAATAAATACGGAGCAGACATCCTGCGTCTTTGGGCAACAAGCATTGATTATCAGGCAGACTGCCGAATTGGCGGAAATATCATCAAACAGTGCTCCGAAACATATCGTAAGGTACGTAATACATTCCGCTTCCTGCTTGCCAATGTGGGTGAGGATGATTTTAACAAAGATGATATTCAGTCTTTTGATTCTCTGCCGTTAAGCGATCAGTATATGATTGCGCTCTTGTTTGACGCTAATGAAAAAGCAAAGAAGGCATATGCGGAATATCGTTTTGCAGATGTGGTTACTTCACTGACGAATTTAATGACAAATGACTTCTCTGCCTACTATTTGGATTATGCAAAAGATATCCTTTACATTGATCAAAAAGACAGTGTTCGTCGTCGTCAGGTGCAGACCGTTATCTATACGGCACTGGATGTACTGGTACGTTTGTGGGCACCGATTCTCTGCCATACGTGTGAAGAAGTCAATGATTATCTGCATTTAGAAGAAGACAGTATTCATTTAGGCTCTTTCGCAAAAATGGAACTTCCTTTCGATGCCGATATGGTTAAGAATAAGATGAGTCGACTGCTTCTGATCCGAAGCGATGTATTAAAAGCGTTGGAGAATGCCCGTAACGAAAAAGTTATCGGTAAATCATTGGAGGCACATGTCAAACTGAAAGTAAGTGTAGAAGACCGTGCTCTGATCGAAGAAGTATTCCCGAATAGTCTTCATCAGTGGCTGATTGTTTCTAAGCTTTCAATAACTGATGAAAACCTTCCGTTCTATGAAGTATGCGGTGTTGCGGTTGAACGCTGTGAAGGCACGGTATGTCCTCGCTGCTGGAATATCACTGTGTCTGATGCGGAAGACGGACTGTGTGCACGCTGTGCAGCTGTATTGAATAAATAACGATTCTATCTTAAATATTTTGGATAAAGTCTTGCTTCCATAGAAACAAAATGTTTCTATGGAAGTTTTTTTTCATGGGGGTTATTGAAAGATAAAAAGCCAGCCAGCGTATGCTGATTGGCTTTTTTTTGTGTCAGTGTAACTTAAACACAGCGCATCGTTTCTCATGAATGCATGCAGTAAATGATTTTTCCATAAAATGAGTAAATAATATAAATGTGAGAGGAAGACAATAAAATATTTTAAATCCTTACTTAGCAAAGGATAATCTACTTCTGAAGGTTAGAGAAAGTTTCTTTATAGAAAGACGATAAAATGAAAACATATGTTATTTCCTAAAAATGAAGCTGCATTTAATGAGAAGCAAATGATGAATTTTAATGATGGCTCATGAAGTTATCGTGAAGATCCATGGAATGATACGCTTCTTTATACTTTTGTAAATTCAGAATCTGAAATAACTTTTGTCACTATTTGGCTAAATTTATTGTAAAAACTATCAGCGTCACCATTAGTTTATTTGATATACAAGGTAAAATTGTCGGATAAATGTTTGATTCTATTGTAAAAATAAATTCAAATATCTTTAATGATAAAGAGTGGACTAAAATAGTTGAATACTGTTTTTAAGATGGATTATACTCAAATTTGTACATAACAATGTATGTGAAAGGAAATAACATTTTATTCCTATGGCAGTGAATGTCTTTATACCAATTAGATGGTTATATTTAGCTATGAAATGATGTAAAGCTAATCAGTATACATATTTAAGTATTATTTGATATAAAGTATTCTCTTGGTTATATTATCGAGGAGACTGTAACGAAAATATGAAATTATCTAATTGTTTTAATTAATTCTTTTCCGAACGCTACAGTTCTTTTTAATCGATTTATTAAAACATCATTAATTAATATTTTTGAAGTAAACCCACAATACCACATTCGTATCTTTGAAATAAATCTTAATAATGGCAAGCCTAATGTAAAATGTTTTGAAAAAGTATCGATGTTTCAAATTCATTGTTAATATCATTAAAACTAGCCTTGTATAGTGCATTATTTTGTCTTGCACATAATGCTATACTTTTTAATCCGTATCCATGATTATATTTATCTTCTTTATTTGAAAAAAAATTATTGTTTTCAACATTTACTCTATCACAGC
>OLRK01000378.1_pt1 | contig 53940 bp, 44 predicted proteins | sample 1672911 | NCBI WGS metagenome assembly OLRK01 (sample SAMEA3136736, study PRJEB25190) | human gut metagenome | biome: human gut; feature: human-associated habitat; material: faeces | place: Austria | collected 2013
AATTCAACCAGGAGTTGAGTGAAAAAGAAGCAGAAATCAACAGGTTAAAAGAGCAGATCCAGCAGCAGAAGGTGGATGATCTGTCTAGGCAGGTGGAAGAGCTGAAAGAGCAGATCCGGGAGAAAAATCATCAGATCGAATCCTTACATGATCTTTTGCGGGAGTCGCAGGCAGCGTTATCCCGTCAACAACAGTTAGCAGCCCTCCAGGAGCAGCGGATCATTCAGTTGACGGCAGCAGAGCCAGAGACAGCTGCAACGGTGGAGCATGAAGAGCCGGAAGAGGATCAGCCAGTAGGACAGCAGAAGAAGGGATTGTTCCGGAGGCTCCTGGACGTGATCCAGGGGCGGGAATAGATGAACAACCAGCGAGCGGAAGCGGCTTTAGACAAAAAGTGACTACAGAAAAAGTTACTTTTTTCAGCTTCCCAAGTTAGTTTTTGAGTTAGTTTTTTGTTGCATTTTGATTGTCATATATCTTTTTTGATCCCGTGAAGCCGAAAACGTAGGGAAATCAGAAATTTTGAGGGCCAGAAAGACTGGAAAGGTAATAATTTTGTTAATGTTTTGTTTTATTGTTAGTGTTAAAGGAAAGGAGCGAAGAATCATGAAAATGACGGAAAAAGAGTATAAGGAGCTGATAGCACATTTCAACTTCCTAGCAGACAAAGCCGATGAAGCATATGAGAGAGAAGTGCAGAAGGTCGTTGAGCGACTGAAAGAAGAGTATAAGCGATATATCATAAAGTGATTTGCAGCAGCACTGGGGGCGTGGTTCAAACTTGAATCAGCCCCTTTTTTTTGTGCTCTTCTCTGTGCTGATCAGAAGAGATACTCACCGGATTTTCTCATCTACTACAAAAAAATAAATATCTGAAAATAATCAATATTGCACTCATTTCTAAAACAATTAAAATCTAAAGATCCTTGCAAAAAATCTCAAAAATATGGCAAAAATCAATTTTCAAAAATGCCGGAAACGCCCGAAAACACAGGAAAAAACGGACATCGAAAATTAGACGTTATAGGGGGAAGAGGCAAGCCCTTGTAAGCTGCCTATATTGCAATATAGTACATTACTATTTGCCAATAAGTAGACAGTTAATTGCAAAATTTGTCAGAAAATTATTTTTAAAAGGAGATGAAACACATGAAGAGAGACAAGTTACAAAGCTATGCTTTAACTGGAAGCATTCATACGGTCGCAATCAAGAGCCAGGGAATTGTTGAGGACGTGCAGGAAGAGGTCGCAGACTGCATCAAGGCATCGACCAGGCACGAAAACGGCAGATCGGTAACAACGTCAATCATCAATCCAAACGCCCTATGTGGCGATTTAATGACCTTTGATGAATGCTATACCGCTATGCAAACAATATTGGCGGGGGCCGGCATTGATGAGTATTCCGTGATCAGAGCAGACATGAGGTTTGACAGTTATGATCTTGAACATTACAGAGAGTTTTCGAAGCTGAATCGTTATCTTATATCAGCATTGGCGGTCACATATAACGTTCAGAATTGCTATCGGAGCGTAAACCTTTTTAGCCAAAAGCAAGTGAGCATTGCTATTAAAAATCGCTATTTTGAGGTCGAAAACTATGATAAAGCAGCAGAGAGTCACGGCAAGGATCCGGCAGCGAGCCGGTTTGAGATCCGGAGCAAATTTTTTAAAGAGCAAGACCTACAGAAGGAATTTACAGAAGTTTGGAAGAAGCGGTTTGACAAGGCTCTAAAGCATCTTAATGAGGTGCATGGAACCTACAACGATGCCCTGGAAGATCTGTACAGAAAAGGTCTTGCGTCAAGATCAGTGAGGTTCCGGTCAATGACCGATTTTTTGCTACAGTGGCAAGACTGCATTTTTTGTAAGAAGCAGCTCATCGAGTTCTTGGAAAGGTTCCCCGATAAGATAAAAAATCCGGTGAGTTACGCTGAGAATTTCAAGAAACGATACAGAATTGAATATTTTTCACCAAAGGACGTCCGCTATGCTGTCGAAGAAATTTTGGGAGCAGCAAGGACGTTTTTTGATGCTCAAAAAGTGCAAGAAGAGGTGCAAGAAGGGGCTGAAAATGCACTTTTTGGTGAAGAGCCGGAAGAGGTTCAAAGCTAGTGTTTATGCGGACTGTAGCGATTTTGCGAAGGTCAAAAATATCACAATATGTTTGATATTTTCCAGTGACATTCCAATGACATTTTTCCAAACATGGAACATTTCACATCTGTATTCGAACGTGATATTGACATGTTTTTTTGTCACGTTCGAATGCATTTTTATAAATCATTAGCGGTACTGACCGCAGAAAGAAGGATCAAAAAATGGTTAATTATAAAAAGCTTAACGATAAACAAAAATACTCAAGATGGTATAATATGAAAACTAGATGTTATGCAGAATCATATCACAGGGCAAGACCCAACTCGATTTACGAGGAGTGTGACGTTTGCAAGGACTGGATGAATAACAAAGAATCTTTTTATGAGTGGATTGATGAGAACTTTTATCAAGTAAGTAACGGAGAGCAGATGGACATTGACAAAGACATTTTGCGAAAAGGGAACCGGCTATACTCACCAGAAACGTGCCTGATCGTGCCGCATACGATTAACATGCTATGGACAATGCTTCCCGCAAATTGTCCAACGTATAATGACGAGAAACAGCAATGGGAAGTTTTCAATGACTTTTTGCCAAGCCCGTACTCTGAAAAGAAGTCGTTTGAGGATCTGGAAGAGGCCAGGGATTATGCAGCAAGCGTTAAATATGCTCACATAAAAGAGCTTGCGGAGATCTACAAGGATGAGATCCCAGAAAAGGTCTATCAAGCAATGCTGTCTTACAAGATTGAGCCGGAAGACTGGGAAGCTTGGATGGTAGCGTGATTGATTACATACAAGGGCGGTGGCTGAGATTGCTACTGCCCTATTTTTTTGACGAAGCTAAGATTGGATTGTCCTCCCAGATGGATTTTTTCATAGACTGACCGGATTTTTTGTCACGATAAACGAGATCCGTGAGGTCATAAAAACAAATTATGACTTTTTTCTTGATGAAAAAAAGGATCTGCGGCTGATTACTTACATGCGGATCGGCGAGAGCAGCAGAACAACACAATTCATAAAAATACGCATTGCGTATAGCATCAGACCACTGGATGGAGATATCATACTCAATCTCGCAAAGAATGTTATTTAAACTATATCTGAAAAAGTTTTTTGAGAAAATACTCAAAATAGCTTGAAAAGTAGTTTAAATGAGTGTATAATAAAACCATAATTAAACTATAGTTTAAATGAATGTTGACGAGATTGAAAAATGAGGTGGAAAAAATGGGAAGAACATACTATTACATGCGGATCAGCACAGCAGAAGAAAGAGGCAAGCAGAAATTTACAAGACAGGAAAAAGCCATCAAGGATTATTGCAAGAGCCAGAACATTGATTATGATGAACATGACGTATTTAAAGATGATTGCTCCGGAAAGACTTTTGACAGACCGAGCTGGAAGAGTCTAAAAAGCAGACTGCAAGCCGGTGATACCGTGGTCTTTAAAGATATTTCTCGATTCACCAGAGTGGACACCAAGGAAGCTTATGAGGCATACATGGATCTCATGAAACAAGGAATCAGAATGGTATTTATTGATAATCCAATTGTATCAACGGATTACATCCAGGAACTTGCTGGAGCAGCAAAGGAACAGAGTATAATCACAGAAACGGCAATGGAGTCAACCATCAAACTGCTGCTGATTGTTGAATTGAACAGAGTCGAAGAGGAACGAAAAAACATATCAAAAAGAATCAAAGATGGAATCGCAGCCAGCGAGAAAAAGACCGGAGAGTGCCGAAAAGGCAAGGTATTTAAGCTGGATGAGAGTCTGAAAGAAGATATAAAGAAGTATCTCAAAGATAGAACTATCAAGAAATCGGATTTACTCAAAAATCGTAAAATGTCACCCAACACGCTTGATAAATACATCAAGATCGTAAAAGAAGAGATGGAAGAAGCTCCGGAGGATTGACCCGGAGCAATCTTCCTCCCGGCTCACAGGTGACTGTCTGCCGCCATGCCGGGGAATTTCTCACAGATCTTGATTGTAAGCTCCGGATCCAGGAAACGAGCAGCCACTTGGCAGATCTCTTTGTACAGTTCCGGTGTGATCTGCTGCTCACCAGTCCAGGCCTGGAAAGCCGGATCAGAAAGCAGCAGACAGAAGGCCATCAATGATTTTTCGTCAGATGTAAGATTTTCAATGTTATCCATAACTCTATCAATCCCTCCTTTATGCTGATTATACATGTATTTAGATGCATGTACAATACTACGGCTATAATTTTACCCGTATTCAGTGCAGAATAAAAGCAGAAAAAGCACAGGAGCGGATGAAATGACAGAGCAAAATCATGGAAAAATCAAAATAAAGATAGCTGATGTGATGAAAGAGAAGCAGATCAGCAAGACAAAACTTAGTTATCTGGCGTTCCTACAGCTCCGGCAGCTGAATAACCTCATCAATGAGAAGGCTGCGAGAGTTGATTTTGATGTGCTGGCGAGGATCTGCCATGCTTTGGATTGCCGGATCGAGGATATATTGGAATACGTTCCGGCGGATCCGGAAGGACAGGAAGAAGATAATAATTCAAAAAAGCAAGAATCTTGAAAAATAAAATGACATATGATATAATTGCCGTAGGCAAATGAAGAGAATTAAATCCATGCAACAAAGCAAAATCCCCCGGAGATCCTACCTCCAGGGGATTTTTTTGTCGTTTGGGCGAGGTGACTTAAGCCTCAGGCCGACTACCAGCTATTTCTTCCTATCCAGCCATTTGCAGATGTAGTAGGCAACTACACTTGCCATGACAGAAAGAATAAATGAAGAGAACAAGTCCATACAACAACACCCCCTTCCTGCTCCAGTATGGGGGCGGTAGCTCCGGTATTATAGCATAAAAAGATCGTTTTGTGATAAAAAATAGCTTGAAAGTACGACTAATTTATATATCTTTTTTGTTGACAGAAACAGAGTGGTATTTTATTATAAAAAAAGGTGCAAAAACCTATTGATAATATAAGCCCCCTATAGATAAAATGGGGTGGTTTTATGGAGCTATAAATGGGGTGGTCTTATGGAGAAAAAACCGACTGATAAGCAGTTGTTTAAGAAGAAAAACGAGTGGTTGGGGCAGTTCTATGAGGAAGTGAGTCCGAGGGATTTTTACAGAGCCGTGTTTCCGGAGGGGAGCTTTGAGAGGGAAGGACACCCAGAAGATGAGAGGTGTAATGGGATTCTTACTGTGATTGAGGGTGAAAAAGCGAGGAACTATATCGTTTTTGACGAGTTGAACATGGTTAATGAGGTCAAGGGGGCGGAGTTCGCTATCATGTCCCCAGTCGGATATTCTGGACGCAACAGGACAGCGAAAAATGCAAGGTGGCTATATGGAATAGCAGTTGATCTTGATGGGGTAGAGATGGAGCAGTTAAGAGACGTGTTTCACCAGATGAAGCACGATTTTTTACCACGATGTACCTATTGTGTAAACAGCGGTCATGGATTGCACTTATATTATCTTTTTGAGAGACCAGTGCCATTATATAGACATCTGCAAGACCAGTTGAGGGAGTTCAAGTATGAGCTGATCAGAAAGATATGGAACAGGTACACAAGCACCTATACAGAGCGTGAGCAAGTGCAATATCAAGGTATTTTCCAGGGATTCCGCATGGTTGGTACACAATCAAAACTTGGCAAGAATTATCTAATAACTGCTTTTGAGACGGGAGGACGTGTCACGGTAGAGTATCTGAACGGTTTTCTCATTGATGGCAGCAAAGCAATGACTGATTTTAAATATCGGTCAGATTTGACTCTTGATGAATCCAGGGAGAAATATCCAGAATGGTATGAAAAGAGGATTGTTAGGGGCGAGAAAAAGGGCAGATGGCATATCAAGAGGGATTTGTATGACTGGTGGCTTAGGAAGATACAGAGTGGGGAGGTATCTGTAGGGCATAGATACTGGTGTTTGTCGGTGCTTGCGGCTTATGGTATCAAGTGTGATCTTTCGGAAGATGAAGTATTAACGGACGCTCTGGAGTTGTTACCAATGTTTGATAGCATCAGCGACGATGAACACAATCGGTTTACCAAGCGAGATGTACTGGATGCAATGAATATGTATCAAGAGAATTATGTCACATACAGCAGAGCAGAGGTTGAACGTGTCAGCGGTATATCTGTACCAGCAAACAAGAGAAATGGACGTAAGCAGGAGCAACACTTAATTCTTGCACGGGGAATCCGGCAACTGAAATCCCAGCTAGGTGAGAATGTTTCCGGTGGCAGACCGACAGCTGAAAGCACTGTGAGCGAGTGGAGACGGCAGCATCCAGACGGACGGAAGGTTGATTGTATCCGGGAAACAGGGCTTGCGAAACATACGGTTTATAAATGGTGGACGCAAAATGAATGAAAAAAAGACAGTAATGACAATAAAAGAGTTTGCAGCGGCAGCAGGAATAAGCGAGCAAGCGGTTTACAAACAGTTGAATGGCAAGTTGTCAACTTTTTCAACCAGGTTGAATGGCAAAAAAGCCATAAAAATAGAGGCTTTGCAGGAATATGGATTCAACCAAATTCAACCAGAAATTCAACCAGAAATTCAACTTTTTAAACCAGATATTCAACTTTTTCAACCAAAATTCAACCAGGAGTTGAGTGAAAAAGAAGCAGAAATCAACAGGTTAAAAGAGCACTACCGAAGTGCTCGAAGAGATTCGCAAGACCGCTCCGAAGGAGATCGCCGGACAGCTCGACGACAATATCCACTGGATCAAGGAGGCTGGCAAGAACAAGCTGGTCGTAGGTTCGCAGGCACGTATCCTGTATGCCGACAGCGAGGGCCGCACCAAGATCGCGCTCGCGTTCAACGACGCTATCGCACGCGGCGAAATTTCCGCACCTGTCGTATTGGGTCGTGACCACCACGACGTGTCGGGTACCGATTCTCCGTACCGTGAAACCTCGAACATCTACGACGGTTCGAACCGTACGGCTGATATGGCTGTGCAGAACGTTATCGGCGACTCGGTCCGCGGCGCTACCTGGGTTTCGATCCACAACGGCGGCGGCGTAGGCTGGGGCGAGGTAATCAACGGCGGCTTCGGTATGGTGATCGACGGATCGGAGGATTCCGCGCGTCATATCAAGGAGATGCTTCTCTGGGACGTGAACAACGGTATCGCACGCCGCAGCTGGGCCCGCAACGAGGGCGCGATGTTCGCTATCAAACGCGAGATGGAGCGTACCCCGGGCCTGAAGGTGACCCTTCCCAACCTGGCGGACGACAAGCTGGTTCGCAAGGCTATCGACGAAGTGAAATAATAGATCGGTCTTCTCTCCGTTCGGTTGCTGCCGGACGGAGAGAATGCTTTCGATTGGCTGAAGCGGAGGGGATTCCCTGTACGCCGGACGTCGAGAGCACCGAAAAACAATTCGACTTATTTTTGAGTATTAACCTTTAATAAGAAATACAACGATGATTCATCATATCAGCGCGGAGTATCTTACGGTCGATCGTGTCCGCGAAATTCTGGAAAACAATATCAAAATCGACTTGAGCGAAGATGCGAAAAAACGCATCGTGCGTTGTCGCGAATACCTGGATAACAAGATGGTAACCCAGAAAGAGCCCATCTACGGTATTACGACCGGCTTCGGTTCGCTCTGCAATATTTCGATCGACAAGGACCAGCTCTCGCAGTTGCAGAAGAACCTGGTGATGTCGCATGCCTGCGGTACGGGCGAGCGCGTTCCTGCCGAGATCGTGAAGCTGATGCTGCTGCTCAAGATCCAGTCCCTTTCGTACGGCAATTCGGGCGTGCAGCTCGAAACCGTACAGCGTCTGGTCGATTTCTTCAACAACGACGTGCTGCCGGTCGTGTTCCAGCAGGGATCGCTGGGCGCTTCGGGCGACCTGGCTCCGCTGGCCAACATGTGCCTGCCGCTGCTGGGCCTCGGCGAAGTGGAGTACAAGGGTGCACGGCGTCCTTCGGACGAAGTCCTCAAGGAGTTCGGCTGGAAGCCTATTTCGCTGCAATCGAAGGAGGGCCTCGCCCTGCTGAACGGTACGCAGTTCATGTCGGCTTTCGGCGTATATTCGCTTATCAAGGCTCGTCGCTTGAGCGAGTGGGCCGACCTGATCGGCGCGATGTCGCTCGACGCATTCGACGGCCGCATCAACCCGTTCATCGACGAGGTGCATGAAATCCGTGCCCACAAGGGACAGCTTACTACGGCTCGCAATTTCCGTCGCCTGCTCGAAGGCAGCGAGATGATCGCCCGTCCGAAGAAGCACGTGCAGGATCCCTATTCGTTCCGTTGCATTCCCCAGGTACACGGTGCGTCGAAAGATACGATCGACTATGTAGGCGGTGTTCTCGAAACCGAGATCAACAGCCCTACGGATAACCCGACGATCTTCCCCGAGAAGGATATCATCGTTTCGGCCGGTAATTTCCACGGACAGCCGATCGCTCTGGCGATGGATTTCCTGGCTATTGCTGTTGCGGAGTTGGGCAACATCTCCGAGCGTCGTATTTACAAGCTGATTTCGGGTGCACGCGAGCTGCCCTCGTTCCTGGTGGCCAAGCCGGGTCTGAACAGCGGTTTCATGATTCCGCAGTACGCGGCCGCTTCGATCGTGAGCCAGAGCAAGGGTCTTTGCTGGCCCGCTTCGTGCGACTCGATTCCTTCGTCGCAGGGTCAGGAGGACCACGTCAGCATGGGTTCCAACGCTGCCACGAAGCTCTACCGTGTGGTGCTGAACACCGAGCGTGTGCTGGCTATCGAGCTGCTCAATGCGGCACAGGCCCTCGAGTTCCGCCGTCCGCTGCGTTCTTCGAAGCCCATCGAGGATCTGCTGGCAGCTTACCGTAAGCATGTGCCGTTCGTCGAGAACGATCAGGTGATGTACACGTTGATCGACGCTTCGGTGAAATTCCTTCAAACCGAGAAATTGTAATGTTACTCGTTAAGAACATAGCCAAGATCGTCGGCGTGGACGAGAGCGGCCGTCTTCGGGTCAAGGGGCGCGACATGAATGTACTCGGCGAGATCGACAACGCCTGGCTGCTGGCCGACGGCGATCGTATCGCTGCATACGGCACGATGGACAAGATGCCGGAGGTGGCTCCCGACACGGAAGTCGTCGATGCGGAGGGAGGCATGCTTTTCCCTTCGTTCTGCGATTCGCATACCCATCTGGTTTATGCCGGAAGCCGCGAACAGGAGTTCCTGGACAAGATCAACGGCTTGAGCTACGAAGAGATCGCCAAGCGGGGCGGCGGCATCTTGAATTCCGCCGACCGCTTGCACGAAACTTCCGAGGACGAGCTTTACGAGCAGGCGATGGAACGTATCCGCGAGATTATCGCAATGGGTACGGGCTGCGTCGAGATCAAGAGCGGCTACGGTCTTACGACCGAGGATGAACTCAAGATGCTGCGGGTGATCCGTCGCATCCGCGAAACTTCGCCGATCACCGTCCGTGCCACTTTCCTCGGAGCTCATGCCGTAGGCCGGGCCTATAAAGGCCGCCAGCAGGAGTATGTGGACCTGATCTGTCGGGAGATGATCCCTGCCGTCGGCAGGGAGAAGCTTGCCGAGTTCGTCGATGTCTTCTGCGACCAGGGGTTCTTCACCGTCGAAGAGACGGAGCAGATCCTGCGTGCGGGTGCCGAGTACGGTCTCGTGCCGAAGATCCATGCCAACGAGCTGGCCGTTTCGGGCGGTGTGCAGGTCGGTGTCCGCAACAAGGCGCTGTCCGTCGATCATCTGGAGCGCATGGGGGCCGAGGAGATTGAAGTGCTGCGTACGTCCGGTACGATGCCGACGATGCTGCCGGGTGCCGCTTTCTTCCTGGAGATGCCGTATCCTCCTGCACGGGCAATGATCGAGGGCGGTTTGAGCGTGGCTTTGGCTTCGGATTTCAACCCCGGTTCATCGCCTTCGGGCAGTATGAAGATGATCGTTTCGCTGGCCTGCATCAAGATGCGTATGACGCCGGCCGAAGCGATCAACGCCGCGACACTGAACGGTGCTTACGCCATGGGCTTGAGCAGCGAGTACGGTTCGATCACCGTAGGCAAGAAGGCGAACTTCTTCCTCACGACGAAGATTCCTTCGGTGGCATATCTGCCGTATGCCTATACCTCTCTGCTTATCCACCGGGTATTCCTCCGGGGGCAAGAGGTGAAGTAATTCGCCGATATATCGTTCGAAGCCGGGGCAGGGTATTCTGCTCCGGCTTTTTGTTCTTTTTACTTCATTCCTCGCTGATACCGGCCGGATTTCCGGTTGCACGGAAGAGGTCGTTATCTTACGTATGGATGAATACGTTTTCGGACAATTTCGGTGTATTTTTTGCAGGAAAGAAAAATATGATACGCTGTTTGTCGATTGCGACCGTGCTTACGGGCATGGCAATAACTTTAAATGCACAGAATATGAAACCATTGACTCCCGAAGAAGAGCGGGTGATCGTTCGAAAAGGAACCGAAGCTCCCTTTTCCGGTAAATATTACCTCCACGACGAAGACGGCACCTACCGCTGCCGCCGGTGCGGTGCTCCGTTGTACCGTTCGCAGGATAAATTCGATGCCGGCTGCGGCTGGCCCAGCTTCGATGATGAAATTCCGGGTGCCGTGCGCCGCGAACCGGATGCCGACGGACGCCGTACGGAGATTCTCTGCGCCAAGTGCGGAGCCCATTTGGGCCACGTCTTTACGGACGAAGGATTTACCGCTAAAAATACGCGCCATTGCGTGAATTCCCTCTCCCTCGATTTCGTACCGGCGGCCATTCCGACCATGCCGGTCGCGGAACCGGCAGCGGCTTCTGCCGAAAAGCCTGAAAATACTTCGTCAGCCGAGCCGCCGAAATCGGTGCAAACCGAACGGGCTATTTTCGCCGGCGGTTGTTTCTGGGGCGTGGAGTATATGCTGGGTAAGGTGGACGGAGTGAAGAGCATTCGTTCGGGCTATATCGGCGGCCATACCGAGAATCCCACCTACGAGCAGGTGTGCAGCCATAAAACGGGCCATGCCGAGGCCGTCGAAGTCGAGTTCGATCCTTCGAAAGTCTCTTACGAAACTCTTGCCAGGCTCTTTTTCGAGATACACGATCCGACCCAGCTCGACGGACAGGGACCCGACTTGGGCGATCAGTATCGGTCGGAGATTTTCTATACTACCCCTGAGCAGAAGGAGGTTGCCGAACGGCTGATCCGTATCCTGAAGGAGAAAGGGTATAGCGTGGTGACCGACGTAACTCCGGCTTCCCGCTTCTGGCCGGCTGAACAATACCATCAGAACTACTACAACCGTAAAGGTACGCAGCCGTACTGTCATCGTTATACCAAACGGTTTTGACGGACGGCGTTCGTGAATAGTCGGCAGGGGGAGCTGCGTCGGTCGGCGTTCGGGTACGGAGAAGGCACGAAGCGGGAATTGTTGTACTAATATCGAATGCAATATGGATAATTTGTTTGATTTGACGGGACGGGTTGCTGTCGTAACCGGTGCGTCGAGCGGTCTGGGGGCGGATGCAGCCCGGGCTTATGCCGGTCAGGGAGCTGACGTGGCACTGTTGGCTCGCAGGGTCGAGAAACTGAAGACCGTAGCCGACGAAATAGCCGCAACGGGGCGTAAAGTGCTTGTCGTGGGGTGCGACGTGACCGACGAGGAGCAGGTCCGCAAAGCGATCGGGCAGGTCGTGGCTCGCTTTGGAAAGATCGACATTCTGCTCAACAATGCGGGTGTCGCCGTGCCGGGTACTGTCGAGCAACTGACCACCGATGAATGGGACAAAGAGATGAATACCAACGTGCGGGGTGCTTATCTGGTCTGCAAATACGTCGTACCTCACATGCGCGAACGCCGTTACGGCAAGATCGTCAATATCTCTTCCGTGAACGCACTGATCGCGGACAAGAGTCCGTTGCTGGCCCGACATGTTTACAACGCATCGAAGGCGGCGGTTTTGGGATTGACGATCGGAATGGCCGCTTCGTACGGCGTCGATGGTATTACGGTGAATGCTGTTTGCCCCGGACTTTTCGAGAGCGAGATGACCGAAGATACGCTTTTCAAAAACGAGGAGTTCATGAGGATGTACAATTTCACCGATCCGATGAGCCGTCCCGGTCGCCGGGGCGAACTGAACGGTACGATCCTCTATTTTTCGTCCGACGCTTCGAGTTATGTCACCGGTCAGCACGTGGTCGTCGATGGCGGTGCCAGCATCGTCTGACGGAAGAGCAGCCGACGAGGGGCGGTCTGTTTTATGGCGGGCAGATTTTCGCCATGACCATATAAACGGAGAAGCGTGTCGAGAAGGGGGGGGTGAAAATGCGGTTTTTACCGGACGTTGCCCTGCGAGTAACGAGAAACACCCTGCCGATTCCGGCAGGGTGTTTCTCGTTTGGTCCTAATCGGTCGGGGGCGGGTCCGTCCGGCTGTTGTAACCTCGGCGAACCTATGCCTGTTCCCGAAGTTCGCTTATCCCGATATTGCCTTGTCGGTAGCGGGTGAAATCCCGAATCGGTTATGCTTTCGGAGATGAGTCTTGCGCCTCCTGTTTTTCTACATCGAACGGGTTGCTTTGCGTGACGGTCGTATGCCAGGGGATTCCGATCAGTGTCGATAGATCGACTTTGGCGGATTCGATGTAGCTGCTCAGGATCATATCGCGGGCGTCTGCGTTTTGGAACGGATAGAGTTCGAACGCCGGCAATACGGAAACGAAGTGTTCCATGATTTCTGCCTGGATGGATTCGTAACTCGGCCAGTTTTTGTTCGAGGAGAAACAGTAGATCTGGACCGGAAGGCCGTTGGCTACCGGCGGCAGTGTCCGCACCATCAGCAGCAGTTCTTTGCTGACGAAAGGATGGCGCCGCAGATACATCACCATGTAGGCCCGGAACAGACCGAGATTCGTGTCGATAGTTCCGTTCACCAGTCCTTCTGGATTGTCCGTATTGGCGACTTTTCCATCGGCTGCCTGCTTCTGCTTTTCGGTTATGAATTGCGCCAGTTCTTTGTCGAAGGCTTTCATTTTCTCCAGAAATTCCGGCGTGCACGGTTTGATGTAATCGAGTTTCAGGGTATATTCGCGCATGATGCGCCGTCCGCCCGAGTCGCTCATGCCCCGCCAGTTGATGAACGAACCCGAAACCAGCGAATAGGGTGGGACGGTTACGATCGTGTTGTCGAAGTTCTGAACCTTCACGACATCCAGGGATATGTCGATAACGGTGCCGTTTATGTTGTTCTGCGGCATTTCGATCCAGTCGCCGATGCGCAGCATGTCGTCTTCGGAGATCATTACGCCTGCGACCAGTCCCAGAATAGTATCCTTGAACACCAGCATCAATACGGCTGTGAAAGCACCCAGTCCCGTAATCAGGTTGAGCGGCGATTTGTTGATCAGGATCGAAATGATAACGATCACGACGACGCAGTAGAAAACCACGCGGAATATCTGGATAAAGCCCTTCATCGGGCGGTTTTTCAGTTGCTTGTTCTTTTTCAGCTCATCTCCGACCGTGTTCAGTATGGCATTTACGGAGATAATCAGGGCGATGAAAAAATAGATCCAGGTGATCTTCTCGCTCAGGATGAACCAGGCGGAATCTTTGCTGAAAGCGAATGGCAGCAGGGCGGAAACCATCAGTGGCGGAATGATGGCCGTCAGCTTCCGAAATACGCCGTATTTGAACATCGATTCGAAGAATCCGACGCGTTTGCGTTTCAGAATCTTTTTCGCCAGATGCACCAATACGGCGTGGACGATTCCCGCGACGATGAATGCGATAATCACGATTACGATCAGAAACAGGAGTTCGTCCATTTTGTCGAGCATATGGGACGGAATGCCGATCCAGGCGAGGAATTTTTTGATTCCGAACAGGATGGTCAATGCAAAGTCGTTTGTATTCATAAACGGTTGGAAAAATCGAAGTTTGTCGTGTGTGGATTCGTCATTTCGAATCTTATCTTAATTATTATGCAATAATTATTCCTAACGAGGATCGGTCGGGCTATAAGTCGGAGTGTTCGGTTAAAAGATGAGAAATCTGCGGCTTAAAGATGTTTTGCTGCAGATAATAAAGGAGTATTTTGGTTTTTCTGATATTCATTGAAATTAAAAAGATCGCAGGGATTTTGAGTATTATAGTACGTGTATGTCTAATATTTGTTTTTTTCAAAAATAAATAGAATTTGATCGGATGATTTTTGTCTGTTTTGTTGTTTTTACTTTTCTATTTGTTGCTTTTTTCGGGGGGGGGAAATTGAGCTTGGATTTCCATGACCTTTTTTATAATTTAAATTTCGAAAAGGAGAAATTGCTTCTAAAGGATCTCTTCGAAGGTTGTTTAATTTTAAATTATTATTGTTATGAACTTGTTTTTACGTTTTTTGTTCATGGGAGCGGTTTGCCTGCTTCCTTTGGTCGGTTGTAGCGACGATGATACCGAGGGAACGGGGCCAGAGCCGACGTCTGACTTTCAATTCGAGACTTTGGAGCTGACGCAAGGTTCGTTCAAGGTGAAGATAACTCCCGAAGACAAGAATATGACTTACTTTTTCGGAGTGCTCGAAAAGTCGGATTTCAGCCAGTTTGAAAATCTTGAGAGTTTGCAGGCAGCAAACATCGAAAATATAAAAGCCCTCGCGGAGGCTAATGGAGTCGGGGTCGAGGAGTTCTTGCTGGAGGCATTGCTTAAAGGAGAGCAGGAGTGGAAATATAATACGCTTGTTCCGGAGACCGATTATGTCTTTTACGCCTATGGATTATCGACCGAATTGGAGATTCTTACGACTGTCAATACTTATGAATTCAAGACATTGGTCGTCGAGCAAGTAGAGGTGAATTTCAAGATTACGGCTTCGGACGTGACGCCGACGTCGTTTACGCTGAATGTCGAGCCGGACCGAACGGATTGCGTATATTATTACGACATTCTTCTCCCTGCCGTATATATGGATTACTGTGGAGGTGATCCGGCAAATTTACCGGCTTTTGTCGAGAACTATCTTGCAGAGTGGAAAAAAACCGAGCGGTATGCGACTTACACGTTGCCGGAATTCATTGCTGAAGTGACTGTTAGCGGCAAAACTTCCGATTCCTCGTTTGAAAATCTTCTGCCGGAGGGAACTTATTATGCCTTCGCAGTCTGTGTGGCCAATGACGGAACCTGTATTTCGGAGGCTACGGTAGAAACTATTAGGACGAGCGAATCTCCTAAAAATTCTTATACGGTATCCTCCGAAGTCGTTACCGATGTCGCTTATTCGGCTATAGTCACGGCAGAGCAGAGTGAGGCTTTTGCCGTTATGATGGAGCTTCAGGAGTATTTTGCCGACGCCAAATCGGATGCCGAAATCATTCAGACGATTTACGATGCTTATAACCAGAATATTTCCAAATATCTTTATGCGGATGTTGCGAATGTTTCGTTCGGAGGCCTTATTCCCAACGACAAATATTATCTTTTGATCTTTGCATGCAATCCGGACGGATCGCCGAAACTCGACGACAAGATAAATCTCAAGAAAGTCGAGGTCAATACGTCGCCGGCAGTGATGTCCTCGGTCCAATACGAACTTAGCGTATCGAGCATAGCCAAGATCGATGCGATGGTTACGGTAAGGGCTGACGGTAATTATGAAAATGAAACATTCCTTTTCAATTATATCACGAAAGCCGAATACGACGCTATTTCGGGGGACAAGACTGCCGGTCTGAAGGCTCATATGGACGCATTTATCGATGCCAGAGTGAAAGATTGGAACGATTCTCATCCGAATTCGGGCGTGATGACGCGTAAAGAGTTCCTTTCTCGTGCTCTCATGAACGGCAAGGAGGATCTGTTTGTGCCGATAGAGATCGGCGGGCTTACTCCTGGTACTACGTATTATCTGTATGTTTTTGGACTCAAGGCCGACGGTACCTATACGACAGAGCCGGTTACGACCCAATTCACTACCGTTGCGGATCAGGTGACCCTGGCTTCCCTGGAGTTCATCGTAATGTCGTACGGCTATCCGGAGGAGAACCGGAATATGTATAGGGTTTGGACGTATGCGAATAATTCGAAAGAGCACTATTTTCAGTCGTTTGTCGGAGAGGACGAGTGGGCTGGCAAGACGGCTTCCGAAGTGAGGGAGCTGCTCAAAGCGTCCAAGTGGCCCAGTTCAAGCTCATACAAAGTGGACGCACAATTCGGACAGACTTGGTATGGCTATTCCGTCGCTTATGACGAGGCGGGAATTCCCACGAAAGTCTATAAACTTTGGCATACAAGCCCTGCGGATACCGGAGACGGTTTCGATAATATAACAGGAGGAACAATAACAGTGGACATCGAGGAGTTGTCCGAATAGTGATGTTTTTATGAGAACTAAAATCTTATTTTTGATGATGCTTGTTGCAGCCGGTCTTATGACCGGTTGCGGCAAGGATTCCGAGGAGACTCCTACAAAACCGGAAGATCCGATTCCTCCCGTGACGACGACTTACGAAATAGGGGATTATTACGAGAACGGCTTTGTAAAAGGAATCGTGATATATATTGATTCGGAGGGTAAGAGTGGAACTGTGGTTTCGCTCGATGAAACTGAAGCCATATGGTCTTACAAATACGAAGAACCGATGGCTTCTTTCCCACAGACGGGGCGATATAATACGGATTGTGTATATAATATGGAAGGATGGCGGGAGAATTATCCCGGGTTCCTGTGGTGCAGTGAAAAGGATGTTATGGGAGTTAAAAACTGGTATGTGCCGGATCAGAGAGAGTTAGGGCTTTTGTACGAGGCTTATTCCGGAGTGAGAGGAGGAGGCAGCCTGTCTGACGACGAAATAAGGAAGAACAAACAGCTGTTTAACGACACTCTCAAGGAGAAGGGCGGTGTCCCGTTGTCCGATGCAGTCTATTGGACTTCCGCCGAATGCTCGGCGCGGATGGCTTATGCGTTCGATATGGCATCCGGAGCCATGATCGAGATGCCTCAGGAACTGGATAAGGGGATGAAATACAAATTCCGGGCTATGGCTGATTTTAAATTTTAAATATTTTGGTATGAAAAAAATTATGTTATTTTTCGTCGCCTGTATTTCCTGTATTACTGTGGCATGCGATAGTGACGACGACGGTACGAAAGGAGATGATAATAAATTTCCGGCACCGGAAGTGACATTCAGCGCGATTACCGGTGTCTCTTTTACTGCCGGGTGGAATGCCTTGGAAACAGCGGATTCATACAGATACGAGGTTTCGTATGAGAAAGACGGCCAAGTCGTTGCTGTTGCTGCACAGAACACCGAGACGACGACTTTTTCTTTGGACGGGCTTCTGCCTGCTACGGATTATTCGGTCCGAGTGGTTGCAAAGGCCGGAGGAAAGACCATTTCGGATTGGTTTTCCGGAACTGTAAGGACTTTAGGAGGTGAAAGCGTAACATTTACCGTTACACCTTATGAGCGCTATATTGAGAATGCGTTTATTTATCCTTACGCCGAAGTGAAGCCTTCCGATTCCGAGGTATATTATTGGGTAAGTGCTATTCCTTCCAATAGCGAACGAGATCCGAAGGAGTGGATGCAGGAGGATATCGATTATTATATGGAGTTGGGCAAAACTTGGGACGATCTTGTGGCGGATAAATTGATTTTGAAAGGTGATGCCGAAAGTGTTCCTTTTGCTTTCACCGGTTACGATCATTATTATTTTATTGTTGCGCCGGTTGGAAAAAATCTTTCTGAAATAGTCGTCAGTGGCGAGGTTTCTCGTAGTTATAGATTTTGGTACGAGGCTCGGGAAGTGCAGATGCTGCATGAATCGACTTACGAACAGTTTGCCGGAGAGTGGCTGTTGCAGACATCCGGTACTGTAAAGGAGGAGAATGGATCACTCGATGTACAGGAAGTGGGTGAAGAATTTCCGGTTACCATTTCTCCTGCTGATGATAAGAAATCGTTTTATCTCAAGGGATGGGGCGGGGATCGAAACAAATTCCGGGATTTTGCGATAAAAATGGATTTCGAACCGGCGGAAGACAATTATCATAAGATAGGTATATCTTTTCCTCAGGACATAGAGACGGAGGGGGATATTGTATGGAAGTATGTTTCCTGGTACAATTTTGTCGGAACTGTCGGTGACGAAAAAGTGTATACTTATTTGCCTTATGATGATAAAATGTATGAGAATATGCCTTCGTGGTCGAAAGGATTCATCGGTTTTATGGGAAATCTCAATAAGACTGTGATTAAGATTTGTCCGCTGTATTATATGGATGGGAACAATGAAGGTGCTTATATAATGTCTATGTGGCCGTATGGAATCAGTTCTACGGGAGATGTCGAGCAAGACAAACTGCTTAATAACAAATATGAAGATCCGGTTGGTCCTTATTATTTGATAAGAAAGGATGTGGCGGACGGTCTTGTGTTGCAACTGCCCGATACCGAAGAACCGGATGCCGACGTTGCCGGGCTGTTGAATGCACTGCAGAGTGTGCGGCAGGCGAATACTCCTCGTGAGGTGTTCAGTGTGAAACGTTGATAATGTCCGATAACTTTTCGGGATTTGAATTTGAGAGAGCGGTATCCGAATTAAGATATCGCTCTCTTTTTTGTTTTTATAAGATTTGTCGGTTTGTTGCCTTGTCAAGGGGGGGCCATACCTGATTTTTGCCTGCAAAGCGATCCGAATTGTTATTCGAAGTGCTTGGACGATCGGAGTATTGTTGCTTTAGTCTCAAACATAATTTTCACAGTTTTTAACGAGTCGCGGAATAAGTCATTAGAATTAATACAAGTCTTTTGTCCTATGATATAGGTTTTTGAAACTGTTTCAAACTCATATCGAATTTTATCATTGGGTACGAAAATATATTTGCCATTGGAATTTTATAGCTATCATGAAATCTTCTTGGTGCTTTTTTCGGGACTTGAATGCTCTTCACTTGTCGTTTTGCAATACCTGATTCTTTCTTCGAAGACCTTTGAAACCGGCAGATATATAATTATCGTATTGATTTTTGATTGTGTGCTTTGAATGTTTCAGTTAAGGAATGGCATTCGGAACATTTTGTTCCAGATAACGATCCGATCCCGTTTGAGCGATAACGTGTTTCCCTGCCTTATCCAGCTCTCGATATGTGCGAAGCGACGCAGATTTATGGTATCGAGGGATAAGTTGAGCGCTTTGCAACTCCTATTTGCTCCCCTTTTTGCTGCGTCCCGTTGTTTCGGATCGATAAACCGATGGATACGCATCTCTTTTCTTTCTCCATTTACTGTGAGTCGTAATGTGATAGGAACTTCATCATTACGATTTGTCTTTGTTTTACACAGGTAGAATAAAACGCTGAAAGAGGTCTTTCCATAATATATCTTTTTAGTTACGAACTTACAGTCTATGGCTGGTAAGATTCAAAGTGCAGTAGCTGAATGCTTCGAGCACAAAATAGGGGGGGGGGCTCTTCCTCTGATTATTAGCTGCTTTTGGAGAGCATTTCGAACCTTTTTTAGGATACAGAAAAAGAAAAAAGCCTTGTAAATATACTTTACAAGGCTTTGCAATCATTTGCTTCGATATTTTGCGGTATGGACGGGACTCGAACCCGCGACCCCCTGCGTGACAGGCAGGTATTCTAACCAGCTGAACTACCACACCGTTTGCTGATTGCGAATGCAAAGGTAGTACAAAAATCTGTATCTCCAAACTTTTTTCTCACTTTTTGAAGAAAGAAAATTGCACGCTTCCGTAACTTCTTGATTGCCAAAAGTGAGGGTCGGACGAAAAATTTATGTTTTTCGAATGTTCGAAAACGAGAAACCCATCCGGTTTGAGTAAATCGCGTTCCAGTACCAGCCGGATGACCTCTTCGCTGCCCTCCAGATCGTAGGGCGCGTCCGAAAAGATCAGGTCGAACTGCTTCGCACAGCTTTTCAGGTAGAGGAATACATTGGCTTTGACGGCGAACAGATTGTCGATTCCCAGGTCGGCGGCCGTTTTTTTGATGAAGTTATAGTGTACGGGATTGATTTCGACCGAAGTGACGCTGTGCACGCCCCGCGAAGCGAATTCGTAGCTGATCGACCCCGTCCCGGCGAATAGGTCCAACACGTCGCACTCCTCGAAATCGACCAGGTTTCCCAGTACATTGAACAGGTTCTCCTTGGCGAAGTCGGTCGTCGGGCGTGCCCGCAGATTCTTGGGCGGGTTGATTGCCCGTCCCCGATATTTTCCGCTGACTATTCGCATATGGCGACGTGTTTGAAATATTCACGCAACAGGCGTCCGTCCTGTTTGGTCGGGTTTCCTTCCAGCCGGATCTCGCAGTTTTCGATCTGCAGCTCCTGCGTCAGCTCCCGGACGTAGAAGAGCAGATCTTCCCCCGTGGGGGCGATGAATGTCTCCGCCAGCCGCAGGGTTTGCCGTTCCCATACTTTCAGGTAGGCCAGCTCTTCATAACGGAATATCCAGAGGCAGGATGCCGTGAATTCCCCGGTACGTAGCAACGGGGAGGTCCAGCGTATCTTCTCCTTCAGCCGGGCACGGACTTTCTCTACGGAGGCTTTGTCGGCAGCCATCAAAGCGATGACGGGCTGTTGCGGATCGGAGGTGAGAATACACTCCTTCTCCGTCGGTTCCATTCCGTTTATACGCATCAGGGCGGGAGCGGCCTTCGCGTCGAACACTTCCCGGGGAACCAGCATGGTTTTGCCCGTCAATACCTCTATTTCGACCGTTTTTTTCTCTTTGGCCGGTATGTCGAGCTTCTCTTCAGAAAAAGAGTGTCCATCCAGCCTGAGCCGGATGGACACATTCTTGATTTCGGGCTTGTTATTCGTCGCCCCAGTTACCTGCTTCATTGTTACCTTTCTCCATGGAGCCGAACTTGATGCCTCCGTAGTTGCTGAAGTTATTCTCCTGATCGTCCACCAGGTTGATTACCTCCTGACGGAAGCGTACCGTGTCGAGGAACATTTTATAAGGTATGCGGCACTCTACGACGGGGATGACCACTTTCGATTCGGTGGTCACAAGACCTGCTTCCAATTCGAATTCCGTCTGGTTGTTCGTGCCGGGCACGTAACGCAGGTTGCGAACCTGTTCTGCGGTGAGCTTTTTCGGCGTGAAGATCGTGTCGATCACGTGTACCCATACCTTTTCGCTGTTCTTGCGGCCGCTCTTTTTCAACTGGGCCATTGCCACCGAGTCATCCTCATCGACGATCTTGCGCTCGAACTCCAGCGAGTCGGTCAGCACAAAATTGATCAGCGTGTCGAAATCGCCGGTGAACCGGTTGTACTTCGTTTTGAAGCTGCGCTCCGCAGTACGGATGTCCTTGATGCGGTCGATGACGCGTGCTTCGCGGGCCGCCTTCTCCTTGGCGAAGATAATCGGAGTCGAAATCTGTTTGTAGATAACGTATATCAGGCATACGATAACTACGGCAAGTACGATTTGGATGATTCTTTTTGTCATTTTTAAGTTATTTCTAGTAAGTTTGTATCAAAATCCGTCGGCAATACCGCCGTCCTTTACCGATCCGAAGATGCTAAAGACTCATATTGCGACCCAAATTTACGCTAAAATTTGTTTTAATACAACATCTGGTCAAAAAAAAATCATCGAATCGCTTTCCGAGTATCTGTCCGAAAGCGATCCTGCGGCCATTTTCGTACTGAACGGTTACGCGGGTACCGGAAAGACGACGTTGATCGCCGCTCTGGTCGGGGCGCTCAAGGATTGCGGCATCAAACCCGTGTTGCTGGCTCCGACGGGACGGGCGGCCAAGGTGCTGTCCCGTTATTCGGGAGAACCGGCCCTGACCATTCACAAGCGGATCTACCGCCAGCGCACCAATGCCGACTACGAGTCGAAATTCTCGCTCAACATCAACCAGGAGCGGGGGGCCGTGTTCATCGTGGACGAGGCTTCGATGCTGGCAAACGGTTCTTCGGACGGGGCGATCTTCGGCAGCGGGGCGCTTCTCGACGATCTGGTGAGTTACGTGCGCGGCGGGAAGGGCTGCCGGTTGATTCTCGTGGGCGACGATGCGCAGCTTCCGCCGATCGGGGTGGACTACTCCCCGGCGCTCGATCCGAAAGCTCTGTCCGTCTATGGGGAGGTGGTTTACACGTCGCTGGATGAAGTGGTGCGCCAGGAGGCCGAATCGGGTATTCTGTTCAACGCCACCCTGGTACGCTGCATGCTGGAGAACGGCATCTGCGAAGTACCGCGATTCAGGATGGATTTCCCTGATATCGAGGTGGTAGAAGGCGGTGAGTTCATGGAGAAGTTGCAGGATTGCTATGACCGTTACGGACGCGACGAAACCATCGTCATCACCCGTTCCAACAAACGGGCGAACCGCTACAACGACGGTATTCGCCGTTACGTGCTGGGCGCCGAGGAGGAGATCGAGAGCGGCGATCTGCTGATGGTCGTCAAGAACAACTACCATTTTACGGAGCGCACCGAAGATTGTCCGATGAATTTTCTGGCCAACGGCGATATAGCCAAACTGCGCCGCTTGAGGCGTTTCGAGGATTTTTACGGCTTTCGCTTTGCTACCGCTGTGCTGTCCTTCGCTGACTATAACGACGCCGAGCTGGAGTGCAAGATCCTGCTCGATACCATTGCCTCGGAGTCCCCGTCGCTGACCCGGGAGGAGAGCAACCGACTCTTTTGCGAGGTGGAAAAGGATTATCTCGATATCAAGAGCAAGCTCAAGCGATTCAAAGAAATTCGTGAGAATCAGCACTTTAATGCCGTTCAGGTGAAGTTCGCCTACGCCGTCACCTGCCACAAGGCGCAGGGTGGTCAGTGGCGGGCGGGTTTCATCGACCGCTGTCTGTTCGGCGACGAGCCGATGACGCGCGACATGCTGCGCTGGCTCTATACGGCGCTGACCCGTGCGACCGACAAACTCTATCTGGTGAATTTCGATGAACGGTTTTACGAATGACCTTCGTTCGGAGGTTGCGAGCGGGGCTTTGCATCCGCAGCATTTCCGGATGCGTGCGATCGCCAAGTATCTGCGAGGTCGGGTGGTGGGCGGCTGTCGGTTGCGGAGGCGTTGTTCCCGCGATTCTGCATGGGCCGGATCGGATTGCCGGTGATGCCGGGCGAAGAGTGAGTCTCTTGCACAGCGCCCCAAAATAGGGGTTGAAACAGGATCATTTGGAAATAAATAATACGATAAATTAAAAATTATGACAAGCGAACTGCATCCTCTCGAACCTTTTCTGCCTGTCGGGGCACGTCTGCTGATGCTCGGAAGTTTCCCGCCGCAGCGGGTGCGGTGGTCGATGGACTTTTTTTACCCGAACTTGCAGAACGATATGTGGCGTATCGTCGGACTGGTATTTTTCGGGGACAAGGGGTATTTTCTGACACCCGACGCGAAACGTTTCGACAAGGAACGGATCGTGCGTTTCTGCGAGGAGAAAGGATTGGCTCTTTACGATACGGCCGAAGAGATAATCCGATTGAAAAACAATGCTTCCGACAATTTTCTTCAAGTAGTGCGCGAGGTCGATCTGGCGCAGTTGTTGGCTGCGGTTCCGACCTGCCGGGCGATCGTGACGACGGGACAGAAGGCTACCGATGTGATCGTGCGCCTTACCGGTTGCGCCGAGCCGCCTGTGGGAGGGAGTGTGGAGTTCGCCTATGCGGACCGTATGCTTCGGTTTTATCGCATGCCCTCTTCGTCGCGGGCCTATCCGAAATCGGTGGAGTGGAAGGCGGACTATTACCGGCGGATGTTCGCCGTGTGCGGGATGCTCTGATCGAATTTCCGATTGGATGAAATCGTACTGCGGCGATCTGTCCGCTGTGAGTTTTTTCGGGGAAAATATTGGTTTCCCCGAATTTTTCTTTAACTTTATAGAGTTAAATCTATAATTTATGACCGTTATGAGAAAATTAACTCTGCTTTTGCTCTGCTTGGCGTTGGGGATCGGCGTGTGTGACGCAAAAAAGAAAAATCGAGGGGTGTATTTTCGGACAGATGCCGAAATCGTGCTGGACAAACCTTATTTCGGGTTGAATGTGAGTAATATGATTCAGGTCGTACTCGAAGCCGACCGAAATCCCGCTTCGGTCCGGGTCGAAACCGAAAATGTGCCTGCCGAGGCGGTTTCCGTGCGGGTGCGGCGCGGTGAACTCGTGCTCGCGTGCGACCCCGGAGCCTTGTCGTCCAAGAGAAAGAACGATATGTCCAAGCGGGTTGTAGTGTATGTGGGCGCCGCTCCGCTGGAGTCGTTTTCGTTGTCGGGGATGTCCTCCGTTTTTTCCGAGACCGAGATCGATAAACCGTCGGTTACGGTCGAATGTATGGGAATGAGCGAGTTCGAATCCAATATTCGTTGCAGAAGCCTGACGATGTCTGTTTCGGGTATGTCGATTTACAAAGGGCAGGTGGTATGCGAGGATACAGCGACGGTGGAGGCATCCGGAATGAGCCAGGCCGTCGCGGATTTTATGTGCCGGGATTTGGATTGTACGCTGACCGGTATGTCCGTTTATAATGGAAATGTGAATTGCAGGCAGAAAGCCGAGGTCGCAGTGGATGGTTCGAGCGAATGTACCTTTTCGGGAACAGCTCGGGACCTGATGCTGGAAGTGTCGGGCATGAGTCAGTTCAAAGGGAGAAAGTTTTTGGCTTCGGGACTTGCCGACTGTGACATTTCCGGTATGAGTACCGCCTCGGTCGCAGCGGCGGGATCGCTGAAATATTGTGTGAGCGGTATGAGCGAATTCAACTATTCGGGCGAACCTGTGGTTATCTCGACATCGGTCGATAACGCCACGGTTCGACACCGTTGATCGACTGCGGGGCCGATTCCTGTAAGGGTGTACTATATTGTCGTACACCCATTTATTGCAGATTATATGAATTATGAATGAATGCAATATTCTTTCAATATTCGTTATTTTGAAGTCCTTTTGCTCCGGATTTTTCGTATATTTGCAGGACGTGGAGCAATCCTGTGGACCGGCATGAGCGAAGTCGTCCGCCGCCGGATTTTTAGGGTTTACTCCGATGTTTCCGACTTTATCTTGAAAGGTAATGGCAATAGAAAAAAAATATGTTGAAACTCCGCTGATGAAGCAATATTATGCGGTCAAAGCGGTGCATCCCGATGCGATTCTCCTGTTTCGTGTCGGCGATTTTTACGAAACTTTCGGCGATGATGCGATCAAGGCCAGCGGAATTCTGGGCATCACCCTGACGCGACGTGCCAACGGAGCCGCGACATTCGTCGAGCTGGCAGGGTTTCCCTATCATGCGATCGACACCTACCTACCCAAGCTGGTCCGAGCGGGCGAACGCGTGGCGATCTGCGAACAGCTCGAGGATCCCAAACAGGTCAAAGGGCTGGTCAAGCGGGGCGTCATCGAGCTGGTTACGCCGGGCGTGGTGCTGGGAGATAATATTTTGGCCAACAAGGAAAATACCTATCTGGCGGCGGTCTATTTCGGCCGGAAAAATACCGGCGTGGCTTTTCTCGATATTTCAACCGGCGAATTTTATGCCGCCGAGGGCAGCGATGCTTACATCGACAAACTCATTTCCAACCTGGCGCCGAAGGAAATCATCTACCAGCGCGGATACGAAGACCGCTTCTCCGATGCGTTCGGCAGTCGGCACTATACCTATCGGCTCGATGAGTGGGTCTTTTCGGAGTCGGTCAACCGGGACAAGCTCTGCAAGCAGTTCGGCACTCAGTCGCTCAAGGGCTTTGGTATCGAACAGTTCAGCAGCGGCATTTCGGCGGCAGGGGCCATTCTCTACTACCTCGAATTTACCGAACATAAGAATACGGCCCATATTTCGTCCATTTCGCGTATCGACCAGGAGGATTACGTTTGGGTCGATAAATTCACGATCCGCAACCTGGAGCTCTTCTCTTCGAACGGTTCGCGCGAGAAGTGCGCGTTCGCAGACGTGGTCGATCGCACCCTCACGCCGATGGGCGGGCGTCTGCTCAAGCGGTGGATCGCCTTGCCGATCAAGGAGATTGATCGCATCAACGAACGTCTGGATGTCGTGCAGCGGTTTTACGACGAGCCCGATTTGGCCGAAAGCGTCGCCGAGCAGATTTCGCAGGTCGGCGACCTGGAGCGCATCGCTTCGCGCATAGCGGCGGCTCGGGTAACCCCCCGCGAAATCGTACAGCTTAAAAATTCGCTTTCGGCGATCGAACTCCTCAAAGCCTTGTTGGAATCGACCGACGACGAGCGTCTTCACGCGTTGGCCGAACAGATCGATCTGCTGGCGGAGGTTCGGGAGCGTATTGCCCGCGAGGTTTACCCCGACCCGCAGAACAATCAAATTCAGCGGGGCGGCATTATCGCCGACGGCGTGGACGCCGAACTGGACGATCTGCGCCGCATCGCTCTGCATGGCAAGGATTTCCTGAACCGTATTCAGCAGCGGGAGAGCGAGGCGACGGGAATTCCGTTGAAAATAAGCTACAACAATGTCTTCGGTTATTATATCGAAGTCCGCAACACGCACAAGGACAAGGTTCCCGAGTCGTGGATCCGCAAGCAGACGCTGGCCAACGCCGAGCGGTATATCACCGAAGAGCTGAAAGAGTATGAAGAAAAAATTCTCGGTGCCGAGGAGAAGATGCTGTTGATCGAACAGCGGATTTACGCCGAGTTGATCGGGTTCATTACGCATTCCCTGGGAGCTTTGCAGCGGGATGCCGCCGTCGTGGCGCGTATCGACTGCCTGCAATCTTTCGCCCGTATCGCTCGGGAGCGCAACTACGTCCGTCCGACGCTCGACGACGGCACGCGCATCGAAATCCGCCAGGGACGGCATCCGGTGATCGAAACCCTGATGCCGGTGGGAGAGGAGTATATCCCCAACGACTTGCTGCTGGACGATAAGGAGCAGCAGATCGTGATGATTACGGGTCCCAACATGTCGGGTAAGTCGGCTTTGCTGCGGCAGACGGCCCTCATTATCCTGATGGCCCAGATGGGGTCGTTCGTCCCGGCGAAAGCGGCTCATATCGGCGTGGTGGACAAGATTTTCACCCGAGTCGGGGCTTCCGACAACATTTCGCAGGGCGAATCGACCTTCATGGTCGAGATGCTCGAGTCGGCCAGCATCCTGAACAATGTTTCCGACCGCAGCATCGTCCTGTTGGACGAAATCGGACGCGGTACGAGCACCTACGACGGTATTTCGATCGCCTGGGCGATGGTCGAATACCTGCACAACCATCCGACGGCCCGTGCCAAGACGCTTTTCGCGACCCACTACCACGAACTCAACGAGATGGAGCAGATGTGCCCGCGCGTGAAGAACTACCATGTGAGCGTCAAGGAGGTGGATAAGACGATCGTCTTCCTGCGCAAGCTGGAGCGGGGCGGAACGGAGCATTCGTTCGGTATTCACGTTGCCCGGATGGCCGGAATGCCGGCCTCGGTCGTAGCCCGCGCCGAAGAGATCCTGAAGAATCTGGAGCTGGTATATGGCAACAACGAGATCGTGCCCAGCAAGAGTCCTCGACGCCGCGACCGAAAAGCGCTCCCCGGAGTTCGCGAGGCGGCGGAAGCGGGGGATCAGACGCGGGGTATGCAGCTTTCGATGTTCCAACTCGACGATCCAGTGCTGGTGCAGATCCGAGATCAGATCAAGGGGTTGGACATCAATGCTCTCACTCCGATCGAGGCGCTTAATAAATTAAATGAAATCAAAAAGATAACTGGATTATGATAAAGCGATACTTTATAGTTGTACTGCTTCTTTCCCTGTTTCCGGCCGGGGTGTCGGCACAACGCCGTGCAGCCGCTAAAAAAGATTGGAAAACGAAATACGATTATGTGGGTGCAGTGCATGACGGACGTATTCTCGTACACCGGGGCGGAGAGGGTAGCAATCCCCGTATGGGCCGTTTTTATACGGACGGCTGTTTCGGTTATACGGACACCTGCGGTACGGTGGTCTTCCCGCTCATCTATGACTATGCCGATAGTTTTTCCAATGGGTTCGCCGTGGTCGGCAAAGGGGAAAAGAACGATCGTCGTTTCGGGCTTATCGATCGTCAGGGGCGTGAAGTCGTGCCCTGTATCTATGCGGATGTCGCGGGTTTTTCGTCAGGCCTTGCCCGGGTACAGGAGGGGACGGATTCCGTCCGCCGCTATGGGTATGTCGATACGCTGGGACAGGTCGTAATTCCATTGAAATACGATTATGCCCGGGATTTTTCCGAAGGAATGGCAGTCGTAGCCAAAGGCGAATGGAGCGGTAAGTCCGGCTATGGAAAAAGGGATTTTGAATTTACCGGGAAATACGGATTCATCGATCGTCGGGGTAACGAAGTGATTGCTCCGATATACGACGGTGCGGCCGATTTTTCCGAAGTGCTGGCCGCTGTCGGACAGATGGGGAAATATTATGTACGCTGGGGATTTGTCGATGCCGCAGGGACGTTGGTCATCCCATGCAAGTATTACGAGGTTTCTTCGTTCCGAAATGGCCGTGCGGTCGTCTGCATTGTTTCCGGCGGTGCTTTGAAGTACGGCAGTATCGACCGGAATGGACGGGAAATCCTACCTTGTATTTACGATTGGGTGCAGCACACGCCGTTCGGAACGACCTGGGTCGGAGAAGGGGAGGATTTCGCTTCCCGGGCCTGTACCCTGCTCGACGTTTCCGGCAAACCGTTGATCGACTATAAGGTCTATCAGGTGAACCCGAGCGGAAAATTCGGGCATGCCTCTGCGGCTGTTCCCGATTCTACCGGGTTGCTGCGATTCGGAGTATTGGACGGTCGCGGGCGTGTTATCATACCGTTCGAATACGATGACATAACGATCTTTTCGGAGTGGGATTCGGCCGCTACCGCTTACGTGGAGCGAGGAATCGCCGAAGTGAAGGGGAAAAAGTATCCGTTTGCCTTGCGCCGGGGGGAATAAATGGAAGAGAGTATCTGACAAGTCCGATTCTAACGTTTTCACCCCTGCCGGAAGACATTCTTGGCAGGGGTGATTTTCAAATTCGGGGAGTTGTCGGACGGTTCCTTTTTGTCGTAATGGACTGCGTGTCGAGGCGAGTTACACAGACTGCCTGTTGCGAAAATCGATTTTCGGGGAATGGATTCGCGTGCTCCTATTTGGCGTTGATCTGCGACTGGATGCTGCGGATCAACATGCTTACGGCAACGGAATTGAAACCTCCCTCCGGGATGATTACGTCGGCGTATTTCTTCGACGGCTCGACGAACTCCTCGTGCATGGGCTTGACTGTCGTGGTATATTGCGAGATGACCGACTGCATGGTGCGCCCCCGCTCGCATACGTCGCGCAGGATGCGGCGGGCGAGGCGGATGTCGGCGTCCGTATCGACATATACCTTGATGTCCATCAGGTCCCGGAGTTCCTTGTTCTCGAAGATCAGAATACCATCGACGATGATTACCTTCGAAGGTTTGACCAGCACGGTTTCGGCCGTTCGGTTGTGATCGACGAACGAATAGACCGGATGTTCGATCGGAACGTTGTTTTTCAGCGTGCGGATGTGTTCGACGAGCATATCTGTATCGAACGATTGAGGGTGGTCGTAATTGAGTTTCGTGCGCTCTTCGTACGTCAGTTCGGGATGGGCTTTGTAGTAGTAGTCGTGGCAGAGCGTGACTACCTCTTCCTCCTTGAAAGCCTCCTGCAATCGTTTTACCAGCGTGCTTTTACCCGATCCTGTGCCGCCTGCGACACCGATGACTGTCACATTCATAATTCCCGATTTGTGGTTCTTTTTTATTCTCCGTTTTCTGCGTGCGATAACCGCCTGACCGGTTTTTCTCCGAAAACGGTGTGATTTTTTCCCGTATTTGCACCCGCACGAAGTCGGTAGGTATTTCCGATTTCATCTGTCCGATGAAGCGTCCCGGAATCTGTTTTTTCTTTTTCCCCGCCGTCGGATTTCGGATAAATTACGTCAAAAAAACGGTATGTTTCGTTTTCTCATTTCCCGTTTGCCGTATGGCCGAACTCCGAGTGTGCTGCCAACTTCGTCCTTTCCGATGAACGCATCGGGTTAGCTTTCCGTCGCAATCGAACGATGGGGTAGCTCCCGCCAGCCAAACGGATATGGAAAAGGATTGCTCCCCTGCGGGGTGCAATCCTTTGTAATTTTCGATTATGCGTCGATATTGGCGTAGTGAGCGTGTTTTTCGATGAACTCGCATCGCGGGGGAACCTCGTCGCCCATCAGCATCGAGAATACGCGGTCGGCTTCGGCAGCGTTGTCGATGGTTACTTTGCGCAGAATCCGGGTGTCTGGGTTCATCGTGGTTTCCCACAACTGATGGGAGTTCATTTCACCGAGACCTTTGTAGCGCTGGACGTGTACGCCCTTGCCCATTTCGGCCGTGATCTCGTCACGCTCCTTCTCCGTCCAGCAATAGCGCTCCTGCTGGCCCTTTTTCACGAGGAACAGGGGCGGGGTGGCGATATAGACGTGCCCGTTTTCGATCAGCTCTTTCATCTTGCGGAAGAAGAAGGTAAGCATCAGCGTGGCGATGTGGCTGCCATCGACATCGGCATCGGCCATGATGATGATCTTGTCGTAGCGGAGTTTTTCGAGGTTGAGCGCCTTGCTGTCCTCCTCCGTGCCGATCGTCACGCCGAGTGCCGTGAACATGTTCTTGATCTCCTCGTTCTCCCACATGCGATGCTCCTGGGCTTTTTCGATATTCAGGATCTTACCGCGCAGCGGCATGATCGCCTGGAAGTTCCGGTCGCGGCCCTGCTTGGCCGTACCGCCTGCCGAGTCGCCCTCGACGAAGAAGATTTCGGCGATCGAACGGTCGCGGCTCGAACAGTCCGCCAACTTGCCCGGAAGGCCCGCACCCGAAAGCACGGTCTTGCGCTGCACCATTTCGCGGGCATGGCGCGCCGCGTGCCGGGCCGTTGCAGCCAGGATGACTTTCTGTACGATGGCTTTGGCGTCGCGCGGATTCTCCTCCAGGTAGTGACTCAAGGCCGTCGACATCGCCTGATCGACCGCTGCCGACACCTCGTCGTTGCCCAGTTTGGTCTTGGTCTGCCCTTCGAACTGCGGTTCTGCGACCTTGACCGAAACTACGGCCGTCAGACCCTCGCGGAAGTCGTCGCCGTTGATATCGAACTTGAGTTTGGCGAGCATGCCTGAATCCTCGGCGTATTTCTTGAGCGTGCGGGTCAGGGCGCGGCGGAAACCCGTCAGGTGCGTACCGCCCTCGATCGTGTTGATATTATTGACGTAGGAGTGTACGTTCTCCGAGAAGGAGTCGTTGTACTGCATGGCCACCTCGACCGGCACGCCGTTCTTTTCGGTGTCGATGTAGATGATCGATTCGGTGATGGCCTGACCGCGCGTGGCGTCCAGGTATTCGACGAACTCCTTGAGGCCCTCTTCCGAATAGAAATGGTCGCCGACGTATTCGCCGTTCTCGTCCCGCTGGCGTTTGTCCAGCAGGTTCAGGTGGATGCCTTTGTTCAGGAATGCCAACTCACGCAGGCGGTTGGCCAGGATGTCGTACTTGTATTCCGTCGTGAGCGTGAAGATACTGCCGTCGGGTTTGAAGGTGATCGTGGTTCCGCGATCGTCGCAGGTGCCGATCACTTCGACCGGCGAAGTCGGAGCGCCTTTGCTGTACGATTGGCGGAATATTTTGCCGTCGCGGTGGATTTCGGCGATGAGCAGCGTCGAGAGTGCGTTCACGCACGAAACACCCACGCCGTGCAGACCGCCCGAAACCTTGTAGCTGCCCTTGTCGAACTTGCCGCCCGCATGGAGCACGGTGAGCACGACTTCGAGTGCGGACTTGCCCTCTTTTTCGTGGAAGTCGGTCGGGATGCCTCGGCCGTTATCCTTGACTGTGATCGAGTTGTCTTCGTTGATCGTAACGTCGATGTCGGTACAGTGTCCTGCCAACGCCTCGTCGATCGAGTTATCCACCACCTCGTAAACCAGGTGGTGCAAACCTTTTTCTCCGATGTCGCCGATATACATGGCCGGACGCTTCCGGACCGCTTCCAGACCTTCGAGGACCTGGATGTTGGAGGCGGAATACTCCTCTTCCTGCTTCTTTATCTCTTTTCCTTCAGTACTCATATTGACCTTAAATATATCGTACAAATATACGGAAAAGTTTCGTAAGATGCAATAATCAAGCACCCCTTTGCCATTGATTTTTGCCGCAGCCGGATTTGCGGGGTGCTTATTCGGGCGAAATATCGGATACCGGAAGCGTAGCCGGATCAGTGGATAAGAGCTTTGATAACATCCCGATCGACGTCGGAGAGATCGATCGGCTTGTGGGTCGGTTGCGTGTATCGCAATCCGCTGATGGTGGCGACTCCCTGTCGGCCGTTTCGGGTGACATAGATGAAATAACCGTACCGGAATAAATCTTCGACCGAAAGTACCGGGGACTGAAACATGATTTCGAACAGCTTTTTACCCGTATGGTCTATGGCTATAAACTTTCCTTCGTCTGTTTCCACGATCCCGATTCTGTTTTCACTTATGATGGGTGTGTGGCATCGGGCGTATTTCCCGAAAGGGACGATTGGACGTCCGGTCGCATTTTCATATCCGACCAACCGTCGGCCGTTTTTCCTGATTTCTTTGCGGTATAATATCGGCCGGGGAATTTCGAATGTTTTGAGAACGGCCTGTATGCTGCCCCGGGAAAAATTTACGTCGCAAATGAAATCTACTGTTTTCAGACTGTCGGCGATTGCAGTTTTCAGTCTTTTTTTAGCGGCATCCGAAGCATCGATGATTCCGCTTTTATGAGCTACTATCAAGGGCTGTATGGTAATGGGGTTTCCGGATGGATCCGGGAGGATACGCATCCAACAGGTCCACAGCCCGTCCGTGAATTGTGCGAATTGCATGTAGTCGAAGTGCAGAAACAGCGGATCGCCCAGCATCGGAGAGGGGCAGGGAAAGGAAGGATATGTCCAATTCGTATAGGTCAATCGCCCCTCCTCGAAAACGAATATGGGTTTCGTTCCGTCCTGGTAGAATATGCCTGATATAGGAAGTGTGCCTGAATAGAAGGTGGCCGGATAATAACCGGTATGGTCGCGGACGAAAATGCCGCTGAAATCTATTTCGGAGTAGTCTGATTTGCGTATCGTGTGATCCAGGTAGAGTTTGTCGTCGATCAGTCGCCAGTAGGAATGGTGTTCGTGACCACCGTCTATGTAGATAACGAATCCCTCTGCGGTAGGCTGATGAATAAGTGCCTGGAATTTTTTTTCGAATACCCGGTCGTTGCGGGCCAACTCGTCCAGCGGAGTGTCGTCCAACCAATGTAAGTCCAGTCTGAGCGTATCTGTGCCGATGATAAGACTGTCGGCTTTTGCCGTGGTTATTGGGGCCACTGCCGCCAATAACAGGAACAACCGGAAAAGAGTACGGAGTCTCATAACCCAAACCTGTTTTTATTCGGAATTATCTGTACCTGGCAACGATGAAACTTAGGTCGCAGGGTTTCCGTTTGTGCGGGCATTCGTTAAATATCCTGCAGCATCGTTTGTACCGGAACCTCCTTGATCTTGCCTTTCGAGAAGAGGATCGTGCGGGACGGATATTCTTCGATGAGGGCCGTGTTGTGCGTGGACATGACTACGGCGCAACCTTGACGAGCGATTTCCTGGAACAGCCGAATGATGCCTTCGGCCGTCAGCGGATCGAGGTTGCCGGTAGGTTCGTCGGCCAAAAGCAGGCGGGGACGGTTCAGCAGGGCGCGGGCGATGACCAGACGCTGCTGTTCGCCGCCGGAAAGCTCGAACGGCATCTTGTAGCCTTTGGCTTCCAGCGATACGACCTTGAGTACCTCGTCGATCCGCTTGCGGATTTCTGATTCGTTTTTCCATCCCGTTGCCTTCATTACATAGTATAGGTTCATGAAGACGTTCCGGTCGGTGAGCAGTTGGTAGTCCTGGAAGACGATGCCGATTCTACGTCGCAGCATCGGAATCTCCCGTCGTTTGAGTTTTCGCAAGTCGAAGCCTGCGACGTATCCTTCGCCTTCAATGAGTTGAAGCTCGGCATATAAAGTTTTGAGTAAGGAGCTTTTACCGCTTCCCACACGCCCGATCAGATAGACGAATTCACCGGCGTTGATGTCGAAATTCAGATCGGACAAGATCAGTTCTCCCTGTTGCAGCAACTTTTTTTCGGAGCGGCTGCCGAAAGGATCGTCCGTGTGGTATATCGTTACGCCGCGCAGCCGGATTACGTTTTGTTCGCCCATGAGTCGAGTTGGTTGAAAGGTTCGTGGTGTCCGTGTGTGCCGATCGGCCGATGCAGGACGAATGTTCTTCGTTTCGTGCCGTCGCACTCCGATTCGGACGGGAGCAAAGGTAATGAAAATGAAGGCAGAATAAAACAAACTCTTCTGTTTTTTACACCGATCATATCCTACCTTCCACAAAGGTAATGAAAATGTCCGAAAAATAGTCTGTTTCGGTCATCGTGCCGGACAATAATCCGTATTTTTTTTGGAACTCCCGGTAATGAATAGTATTTTTGTTATTAATTATGGTATAAATTGACAATAAGGGGATAATGGGAAGTGAATCCATGTTGCAGGAGATATTGTGGGATACGAAGATCGGGTGGTGGAAAGTAGATATGGCCCGACGGGTTCTTTTGTTGTCCGATTATCTCTGTAAGACGATAGGAACTGAGGAGTCCGAGATCGGTTACGACCGTTTTCTGCAGTCGGTCGGAGAGCCGTTCCGGGCTTCGCTCAAAAGCCTGATGTCCACGGATGCGAGCCTGTTCTCCGCCGAGCAGATTTTTTCGCTGTGTGGTCCCCGGGGTGAGGTGTGGTTCCGCTGGAAGGTCCTGCGCCGGGAAACGGCAGCCGACAAGGGGCTGGTTGTTTCGGGATATGCCCAGGAAATCAGCGAAAGGGAGGCTTTGCCGGTCGATCTTTGCTCGATCGAGCGGATGAATACGCTTCTTTATCGGTTGAACAATATTTCGCATACGCTGCTTTCTTTCCTTCATATCGGTTCCATCGACGAGGCGATCAACAAGGTTCTGACCGATGTCCTCAAGATATTTCGTGGCAGCCGGACCTATATCGCGGAGTTCGACTGGGATAACCGCAGGCATATTTGTACGTACGAAGTGACGGACAAGGGCGTGGAGAGCGGCCGGGATCGGTTCGATCGACTTTCGATGGACGAAACCCCCTGGTGGGTCGAGCAGCTCGAAAAAAGGAGTCCTATTGCTCTTTCCTGTTTGGACGACCTTCCTTCCCGGGCAAGGAACGAGCATGATATTCTGGCTGCACAAAATATCGGTTCGCTGTTTGTGCTGCCGATGACATTTCGTGATAAACTTTGGGGGTATGCGGGAATCGATGTGATCGGGGAGCACCGCGATTGGCAGAACGAGGATTACCAATGGTTCGCATCGCTGGTCAATATCATCAATATCTGTATCGAATTGCAGCGTTCGAAGCGGGAGGCGCAAATCGAACGCGATTATTTGCAAAACCTCTACCGGTACATGCCGCTGGGGTATGTCCGTTTCCGGATGATTTACGACAAGACGGGGACGCCGGTCGATTACAAGGTGCTCGATTCGAATTATGCTGCGGAAAAGATTATCGGAAAATCCCAAGCCGACTATGTGGGGCGGCTGGCGAGCGAGCTGGAGATCGAAGATATGCCCGAGTACCTGAAAGTTTTCGCCAAAGTATTGCAGGTGGAGCAGCATGTCGAAAAGGAGGTCCGTTTGTTGGCTTCCGGCCGGTATGTTCATGTCGTTATGTATTCGACCACTCCCGAGGAGGTGATTTGCCTGCTTTCGGATATGACCGAAATGTATGAAACGCACGAGGCGCTCGACCGCAGTGAAAAGCTATTGCGTAATATTTATGACAATATTCCCGTCGGTATCGAACTGTACGACAGGAACGGCTTGCTCGTCGATCTGAATAACAAGGATCTGGAGATTTTCGGGATTCGGGACAAGGAGGATGTGCTCGGGGTCGATTTTTTCAAGAATCCCATTCTCGACGAGGAGGTCTGGCGCCGGGTGCGGAACCGGGAGGAGTTCTCGTTCAAGGCGTATTATCCCTTCGATCGTTTGAACGGTTATTATGTTACCTCCAAGCAGGGCCGCCTCGAAATATACAGTTCGGTGTGTATGCTTTACGATGCGCAGGGGCGGTTGAGCAATTTCTTCCTGATCAATATCGACAATACGGAAATCAATCGGGCGCATAGTCGTATCGCGGAGTTCGAAAGCTCGTTTTCGCTGGTCAGTCGTTTCGGCAAGGTCGGATACTGTCGCTTCGACCTGGTTTCGAAAGAGGGGTATGGCGTGCCGCAGTGGTATTATAACCTGGGCGAGAAGGAGGATACGCCGCTCGATCAGATCCTCGGTGTGTATAAACATGTCAATTCCTCCGACCGGGCTGAAGTTCTGGAGTCCATCCGACAGGTGAAAGCCGGCGAGATCGACAGTTTCAGCCATGATCTTCGGATCGATGCGGACGGACGACAGAAGTGGACCCGTATCAATGTGATGCGCAATCCCCTGAATAACGATCCTTCGAAGATCGAAATGGTGTGTGTCAATTACGACATTACCGAGTTGAAGGAAACGGAGAAGAATTTGATCGAAGCGAAGAACAAAGCCGAAGTGAGCGATCGTCTGAAATCGGCTTTTCTGGCTAATATGAGCCATGAAATCCGCACGCCACTGAATGCCATCGTCGGCTTTTCGAATCTGATCGCTGAAACCGAAGATCCCGACGAACGACGGGAGTATGTAGCCATTGTTCAGGAAAATAACGAATTGTTGTTGAAGCTGATTTCCGACATTCTCGATTTGTCGAAGATCGAAGCCGGAACGCTCGAATTCAACGATGTGGAATTCGATGTGAATCAGATGTGTCAGGAGATTGTACGGTCGTTGAGCCTCAAGGTCCTGGATAAACCGGTGGAGTTGCGTTTCGGCGATCATCTGCCCGAATGTCGGTTGGTAGGCGACAAGACCCGGATTACGCAGGTGTTGATTAATTTTATTAATAATGCGTTGAAATTCACTCGTGAAGGGTCTGTGACATTAGGCTACCGGTGCGATGACGGGATGATGCTTACCTTTTATGTCGAAGACACCGGTACCGGGATTCCCGAGCAGGAGCAGGAGTCTGTCTTCGAGCGTTTCGTGAAACTCAACAGTTTTGTCCAGGGGACCGGGTTGGGACTGGCCATCAGCAAGAGTATCGTCGAACAGATGGGCGGTCGTATCGGCCTGAACTCCGAACCGGGAAAGGGTTCTTGTTTTTGGTTTACGCATCCTTACATCCGGACCCGGTCTGTGTCGGCGGTTGCTTCCGATGCGGAGATGCGGCAACCAGGCGTTTCGGAGGGGAAAATGCCCGTCGTTCTCGTTGCCGAAGATACCGACAGCAATTTTCTGCTGGTGTCGCTGATTCTTAAGAAAGGGTATGAAGTGCTTCGGGCCCATAACGGAGCGGAAGCGGTGCGCATGTGCCGGGAGTTCGCTCCGGATGTGGTGTTGATGGATATGAAGATGCCCGTTATGGATGGTTTGGAAGCTACGCGGCAGATTCGGGAGGCGGGAAGTTCCGTTCCCATCATTGCCGTCACAGCATATGCATACGACAGCGACCGTGCGAAAGCGCTCGATGTCGGGTGCGATGATTATATTGCCAAACCATTAACGGGGGATGTTCTGAAAAAGAAGCTGCGTAAGCATCTGAAACGGTAGCGGTTCCGCAGGCATGGTACGTGAAAATATTCTTGTATGCAATGCCGATCGGGTGAATTTTTATGTTGGATGCGCACAAGGCAGAGGTGGGGCCTTTGGAAAATAAGCAGACGAATTTTCGGTGTTATATCGATACGTGCAGGTAATGTCTGCATTAGGTGGTGGAACATCATTGACAGTAGCAATGGCTTTTTTATGTATTTTTTTTGGGAGTATTAGTTTGCTTTTTTTTATTTTGCGTTTAAGGCAAAAAAAAGCAGAGTTCAAAGATGAAACGGAAAAGTTTTATCCGAATTTTTTGCATCTGTTTGTGGCTATTTTTTTATGCTTGTGCTATATATTGTATGATTGTTAGGCCCTTTGCTTAATACCAATATATAATTCGTTGGTTAATATAATCGAAGAATGGTTTTTTTCTTTTTTCTTATTGGAAGTCTTAGTTTACTTTGGTTCATTACGGGTCTGAAGATGAACAAAACAGATCCTAATAATGAAATAGAAAAGATTTATCCCAGTTATTGGCATTTAATTACAGCTATCATTCTGATTGGTTGTGCTATATTCCAACTTTATATGGTATATGGCGATTGATTGGTTCCGTATAAAACTTTCAATAGTGACGAGGACATTTTGGTAAAGTTCCGATAAATTTGGCTTTCTGCCCGGTTTTTCGTATCTTTGTACTCACTTCAATGAAATTCTATCCCTACGAAGGGGGTGACCGGTTTTGACAGCAGGCAGAGTTTGATTGTAAGCACGTCGAGCATTGTGTGGTGGCTCGTAAATATCAACACTCGAACTACAAATGGCAATAATAGCTATGCACTCGCTGCCTAATTTTCAAGGAAAATTGGCTTAATCGTTGGATCCAAGGCGGTTCGACGACGAGTATCCCGGAAGGCCGTTCCGCTCTTTAACGGTTTTCCATACGGGGTATCGATCATTTAGAGATAGTACGGCGGAGGGTTCCGGCTGTCGTGCGAAAATTCAGGAACTGGGATCCGGGTTAGGTTGCCGCCTGCCAGACCCGGATAGAAGGACGAAACGGCGGATAAGCGTGTAGAAAGCTTTCGGGTTCCTTGTTTGGACGCGGGTTCGACTCCCGCCACCTCCACATTCGGCGACGTTCCGGTTTTCCAGAACGTCGCTTTTTGTATGCGGGGCATCTTACTTTGCAAAGCTTCATCCCGCTTTTCAGACTTCAGCAGCACTCGGTCGGAGGGGGAATACTATTTTTATCGGTATTTCGAGGAATTCTTTGATCGGGCGGGGTATCCCGCAGTTCCGGATACAGAGATCCATGAGTCTGTCGTAAATCGGATGCGTCGTGTTCCGATCTTTTGCGGGTTCTTTGTAATCCGGAGCAGTACTCCGATACGGATAAATTCGTATCTTTAACTCGGTTTCAGATACTCCGCCTCGGCAAAATGCAAATAAAAATTTGCTTTTGCACTCGGCTTATTCGTAATCTTTGACTTCGTCTTAGATACTTCGCCTCGGCAAAATGCAAATAAAATTTGCTTTTGCACTCGGCTTATTCGTATCTTTGTATATTATCGTATTGCATTTGCCACAATTAACCTTAAAAATCAACGTATATGTCTTTTTTCAAAGAATTTCGGGAATTTGCCCTCAAGGGCAACGTAATGGACATGGCTGTCGGCGTAATCATCGGCGGTGCGTTCGGAAAAATCGTTTCATCGCTAGTCAACGACATCCTGATGCCGCCCATCGGCGCCCTCATCGGCAATACGGACTTCTCGTCGCTGCGGCTCGACATCAGCAAGGTGCGCGACCTCTCCTCGAAAGCGACACACGTAGTGACCGACGCAATCGGGTCGGGTACGGCGGAGAGTGTTCCTGCGGAACCGATCTGGTGGAATTACGGCGCATTCATCCAACAGTGCGTGGATTTCGCTATCCTGGCCTTCTGCGTCTTTCTGATGGTCAAGATGATGAACAAGCTGATGAAGAAAAAACAGGAAGCCGCGCCGGCACCGGTGCCGGAACCGTCCAAGGAGGAGTTGTTGCTTACGGAGATTCGGGACCTGCTCCGGGAACAAAAAAAATAATCCGTCCGAAAGCGGATCCCATGCGCAAAGTCCGACTCCGATCAAGAGTCGGACTTTCTGTTGCGCGTATAAATCTGAGTGACATACACCGTGAAAATCGGGAACATCATCATTCCCAACGTAGGGAGCAACACCGTCAATATCTTACCGACGGCCGTCACGGCAAAGATATCGGCACCGACAGTCGTAAGGTTCATACTGGCCCACCAGATCGCATCGCCGAAATCGTGCAACGCAGGATTGACTTCGATCTCGTAATCATAAAAAATCAAAGCGGCGAAATAGGTGAACACCAACATCGACAAGACGTAGGAGGTCAGCAATCGCGTAACCCGATTATTGATGATCCAGGTGAAAAGCACATACAGCCCCAGCAAAGCCCGCAAAAGAGGTACGAGTCCCATCAGCATCGCTTCCGCATGCGAAAGTTCGATCCCCATCCAATCGACGATATTCAAATAGGGAACGGAAAGAAGAAAGAAATAGAGATTGCGAAAGAAAAAACGCCAACTGTGGTCAGCCATCCACATCCGGGCAAAGAAATCGGCCAGAAAAACAACACAGACGATCCCTTGCAACAGCAGGTAGTCAGTCGAATAATGCCGCGGGTCCCCCAGGAGAATCTCCCACGAAACGGCCACGAGCAGAGATGCTCCGGCCAGGAGGGACAAGACATTGAGTATCTTGAGCGGCAGAGGTTGAAAGTCGGAAGTCTTCGCTTGCACCATATACGATTCTCATTTTACTTCCCTTTACCCGTCAAAATCAATGCCATACGATTCAACATGCATTTTCAGGACATATTTTTCGGAGAAAGATTTGGTCCGTTCAACTTTTTGGTTTATATTTGCACTCGCTTTGAAACGGAAAGCTATGGCGAGATAGCTCAGCTGGTTAGAGCGCATGATTCATAATCATGAGGTCGAGAGTTCAAGTCTCTCTCTCGCTACAAACGATGAAGAAACCCCACAGTCAGGCAACTCTTGAAGAGTTGCCTGACTTTCTTTTTACCAAGTGAAAGCCTGACAAGTCAAAAATTCCAATTGCAGCGAGCCGTTCAAAAAATTCCCACTTCGAACACAAAAATAAGCGCAGAAGACACAACTTTACAATTTTTGTCCCCTTGTACTTCACCCTATCGCTCCGATTTAGGTACGAGCAAAATCACATCCAGCACATCGCCCGGAGCCGCAGCCTGGTAACGCCACACGAGCCGCCCCGCCTGCTCCTGCACGACCTCGCCGATCGGCTGCCACCGGTTTTCCTCGCGTGCGAATTTCTTATCCAGCGGTCCGGGAATCCACTTGAACACTTCATACCGACCTTCGGCCACATCGGGAAAAACGAACGATACGGAGGCCCCTTTCCGCTCCGCGACCAGATAGGAACCGCCGAAAAACTGACGGTCCTTCGCCGTGCGGCGCAACCATTTGCCCCGCGCCTTCATCCGCTCCGAATCAGCCTGCCGTCGCTCGCTGCCGCCCAAATCGAGCAGGTCGCTCAAGGCCAACAGCGACGCATGTGCCAATTCAGCCAAACTCTCCCGGGAAACCCATTCCCCTGCCGGATCGTTATTATAATAAGTATAGGGCGTTTCGAACGTCACGGCCAGCGTTCTCTCGCCGAAGCGCTGCCAGAACCAACCCTCGGCATACCGGGGAGCAGCTTCCGAAAAACGCTGGTCGATGGGACGGTAATACGGCGTATGGGCGACCGTCAGGGCCGACAGCAGCATCTTGCGTCGATACATTTTTGCAGAGGTCGATTTCGCCGTATGAATCCAGTACGTCACGAACGGCGCACTCTGGGAGTGAAGATTCAACGCTACGTCGAAAGGACGCTCTGTCGAAAGGCTGTCGATCGTGCGTTTCAGGACCCTCACTTCAGGCTGTGTCAGGGAGTCGGGCCGATCCCAGTTGATTTCAAGATTGACACCTTGCGCCGTGGAACGGGAATAACCGCCCCGAACACCGTCAGGATTGGTCTCGGGAACCACGTAGAAAACCGTGCGGCGCAAAATCTCCCGCGAAAGAGGCGCATCGGAAAGCAGTTCGTCGATCATTGCCTCGAGATACCATGCAGCAGGTGCTTCGCTGGTATGCACACGGGAGTGAATCCACACCCGGCGCTTGAGGCTGTCCGGAACAGTGGCATCCGTGAGGATCAGCATTTCGATCGGACGTCCTTCTCCGCTCCGGCCGATCCGCTGACGTCGCACGAAAGGCGAACATGCCCACTCGTCGGCTTTGGCTTTATGTCGGGCATGACTGTAAGGCAGGAAATAAGCGACATAAACCGTGTCGTGCAGGAAATATTTATAGACTGTCTGCGGCAGCGAACATTCACCTGCATCGAAGCGCAGGTATTCCTCCCCGTCGTACGAATAAAACGGCCGCACCATCTCGGTATTGGGAATACGCAGAAACATCAGCTTTCCCTTCACCCCTTCCAGGCGAAAATGGAACCAGCGGCTGCTGGGCAGAAGGGCCGTATCGACGGGATTGAGTGGGTCGATGCGCGACCGTATTCCGAAGCTCATCACCTCCAGCGAATTTTTCGCGGCATGAAGCATCCGCACCGAATCGATCCGGCGGACCGACCCGATGCTGCCCGTATCGAAATCGGCAGAGATGGTTACCTGCGCCGCAACATTTCCCCAAACGCCCGGTAGTGCGACGGCCAATAGGACAATTTTTATCCACAACGCCTTCATAAACGAAAATTTATGATTTCGGCTCCGAGCCGGGAGCGCCCGTTTCACAACAGCATTTTCCGCAACTCATCGCAGCTCCGCTGCGCTTCGCGGTGACGGAACAGAAAAGTCGAAATACCGAATGTACGGGCGGCTTCGAGATTCACCGGACGGTCGTCGATAAAAAGGGTTTCGGCCGGATCGAGCGAATAACGATCGAGCAGACGACGGTAGATCTCCGGCTCGGGCTTCACGACCTGCTCTTCGCAGGAGATGACCTCCCCGTCGAAACAGCGGTAAACCGGCATCTTGCGCAGGAAGTCGATGAACTCCCGCGACATGTTCGACAGCACATATAACTTATAACCGACCCGTTTCAGGTCGCCGACCAACGCACGGGTTTCGACGATCTCCTCCTGCCGGTCGATCGCATCCCGAATAAAACGGGCCGTGACCCGCTCATCGCACGCCTTTTCCCGGCTCAATATACGGACGACCTCATCGAGCGTAAGGGTGCCCCGGTCGTAATCCACCCAAAATTCCGGCATTTTCTCCGCATGGATGAACGCGAAGAACTCCATAAATTCCGGCTCCCACTTACGTGGATCGCGCCCGAAAACCACACCTCCCAGATCAAATACGATATTTTTCATACGGCAAAGATAGTGAAAGGTGAGAGCAATCGTGCGGGCTTGCACGCAAAGATTGCCGAACCGCCTCCTATCTTCTGCAAAGATAGTGAAAACCGAGAGAAAACGGGAACTTGTTTACAGTTTTCCGAGGCGCAACCTACGTAAAATCGTACAAGGCACGGGCAAATTAAAATATCGCTTCCGAACAAAACAACCTTTTCATCTAATTTTTTAGTAGATTTATTTGCACATCTAAAATTTTAGTACTAAATTTGTAGTAAACCAATAAAAACACAATGAAAACAGACAATACCACCCTCAAAAAACTGACACGCGGCGAAGAAGAGGTCATGCAGATCCTCTGGCAACTGGGCGCAGGTTCCATCAATGATCTCATCGCCGCAATGCAGGAGCCCAAACCGAAATATACGACCATCGCCACTTTCGTCAAAATACTCGAGAACAAAGGCTACGTCGGACGTACGGAACGGGGCAAAAGTTACGAATACTACCCGCTCGTTCCCAAAGAAGAGTACGCCAAGACGGTTGTTTCTTCGATATTGAACTCCTACTTCGACGGGTCGTTGGCCCAAATGGTTTCTTTCTTCTCCCGGCGAGAAGACCTTTCGATACAAGAAACCGAACAAATCCTCGCCATCATCCGGCAAGCCCGACATAAAACCGACAAGTCATGAAAGAGATCGTCCGATACATCCTCGAAACAGTCGTTTGCAGCGGCATACTGTACGGCGCATACCTGCTGTTTCTGCGCAATTGCACGGGGTACCTCGCAGCACGGCTCTGCCTCACGGGGTCGCTCCTCGCGGCGGCTCTCATTCCCTTGCTCCGAATTCCGGTCTGGCCGGGCAAGGTGATTTACGCCACCGCAGGCACTCCCGCCAAAACCACCTTCACCGCCCCCTCCGTTTCCGCCGCCGCGTTCGATTACGAGGCAGCGATATGGATCGTGTACGGTTGCGGAGTACTTCTTCTACTCTCTTCCATGTTCCGGCAAGCGCTTCTGATCCGACGCCTGCGACGACACAGTACACAGGAACGAATCGGACGTATCGTATTGGTACGCCCTACTGCTCAAATCGCATCGTTCTCCTTCTTCCGCACGATTTATATCAGCCGCTCCGTCGCAGAAAAAGACATTGCGGCGATCTTCGCCCACGAAAAGAGTCACGTCATCCACCGCCATTCGCTCGAACGGATCGTTATGGAGAGCCTGAAAGCCCTGCTGTGGTGGAATCCTTTCGCGTGGCTCGCAGCACGCGCACTTACCGAAGTGGAAGAGTTCGAAGCCGACCGCGACGTACTCGCCGAGGGGCACGACACAGGAAATTATCTGAAAACCATCTTCACGCAGCAGTTCGGTTACAGTCCGGACGTAGCCGACGGTCTGTCCAATTCATTAACCAATTCATTAACAAAAAAACGAATCCAAATGATGACAACGCCTATGAAGAGCAGATACGCTCTGCTCCGCCTGATCGCAATGCTCCCCATCGTCACCGGCCTGCTGGCAGCTTTCGGATTCACCTCCAAAGCGGCAGAAATCCGCATCCAGGACAAATTGCCGTCAGCTTACACCCCGACCGACCCGCCAGCGGAAACCGCCGAAAAAACCGCCTCCCCGGAAAACGAAGACTACGACCTACTGCTCGTAGTCGATGGGGAAGTCACCGATTTCAAGACGGATCCCGTCACCGGCCTGCGCTCTCTTACACTTCCCAGTGGTACCTATAGCATCGTAGGAACAGAGAATCTCACGCCCGAAATGCGCGAGAAATACGCCGCCTATCTTCCCGGAAAGGCCGCCGTCTTTTTTTACAAAAAAGACACGACAGGGAAAGCTTCGAAAGTCCAAATACGGGATGAAACCGCTTACTCCCAGATCGCCGTCTGCAATGCCACGCTCGCACTCGAACAGACAGAACAGATGCCCTCATTCCAGAGCGGAGATATGAAGGCTTTCCACAACTGGGTAAACAGTCAGATTCGTTATCCGGCGGAGGCTTTCAAAAATAACCTCGGCGGGAAAGTCGTAGCACAATTCACTGTCGATCAAGCCGGCAGCGTCGGCGACATAAAGATTTTGCAGTCCCCGGATAAATGCTTCAGCGATGAAGTGACCCGGATACTGGAATCCTCGCCGAAATGGACACCGGGCCGCGACGAAAAAGGTGACGCCGTAAAGGTCAGTCTCGTCATTCCCGTCGATTTCCGAATGACCGCAGAAAAGCCTTCGGAAAATTAACAGGACTCTTTACAACCCCCGCAGGACAAGAATCCCTGAATTGGCCGGGAATTTTCCGATCCATACCCTTGTCAAGCAGCTTCTACCAACAAAAAAGAGGTTACGGTTTACACCGTAACCTCTTTTTACATCAGAATATAGACCTCTATCAGCTGCCGAAATTATCGTAAAGAATATTCTCGGAAGGCACGCCCAGGCTGTCGAGCATCTTCACCACCGACGAAATCATCATCGGAGGACCGCACATGAGGTAAATATTGTCCTCGGGAGCCTGATGGTTCTTCAGGTAATTCTCATACAGCACGTTGTGCACGAATCCGGGCGTATATTTCACTCCGGCGGCATCCGCCTGGGGATCCGGACGGTCAAGCGCCAGATGGAACTTGAAATTCGGGAACTCCCGCTGGATTTCGAGGAACTCATCCATATACGGCACCTCCTTGAGCGCGCGGGCGCCGTACCAGAACGATACGGGACGCGAAGTCTTCTCGGTCTTGAACAGGTGCATGATGTGGCTGCGCATCGGTGCCATACCTGCACCGCCGCCGATGAATACCAGCTCCTGCGTCGCGGGCAGGTTGTCAGGCAGGAAGAACTCGCCGTAAGGACCCGAAATCGTCACCTTGTCGCCCGGCTTGCGGGAGAAGATGTACGACGAGCAGATACCGGGATTCACCTTGGCGAAAGTACCCGTAGCCCGGTCGAACGGAGGCGTGGCGATACGGATGTTGAGCATGATGATATTGCCCTCGGCCGGATGGTTGGCCATCGAATAGGCCCGGAACGTAGGTTCGGGATTCTTGGTCACCAGATCCCACATCTTCATCTTATCCCAATCCTCGCGGTAAGGCTCTTCGATGTCCATGTCGGAGAATTTGATGGCATCGTACTTCGGAATGTCGATCTGGATATAGCCGCCGCTGCGGAACTTGAGGTTCTCGCCTTCAGGTAATTTCACCACGAACTCCTTGAGGAAGGTCGAGATATTGCGGTTCGAGATCACCTCGCACTCCCACTTCTTGACACCCAGCACCGACTCCGGCACGTGGATCTTGAGATTTTCCTTGACTTTCACCTGACAGCCCAAGCGCCAATGCTCCTTGGCCATCTTGCGGTTGATAAAGCCCGTTTCGGTCGGCAGCAGTTCGCCGCCGCCCTCCAGCACCTGACATTTGCACATGCCGCACGAACCGCCGCCGCCGCATGCCGACGGCAGGAACACGTTGTTGTTGGCCAGCGTCGAAAGCAGCGTGCCGCCGCTCTCGGCGATGAGCACTTTCTCCCCGCCGTTGATGTCGATGGTGACATCGCCCGAGGTGGTCAGTTTCGCCTTCGCAAAGAGAAGCAACCCCACGAGAACCAGGGTTATCACCAGAAAGGCAACGATCGCTATGATAATTGTTAACGTCATCTTTTTATCTCTTTTAAAGGATTACAACTTGATACCCGAGAAGATCATGAACGCGATACCCATCAAACCCGTGATGATGAATGCGATACCGGGACCCCGGAGTGCAGCGGGAATCTGCGAGTAGGTCGTCTTCTCGCGAATGGCGGCCATCATCACGATCGCCAGCCACCAGCCCAGACCAGAACCCAGACCATAGACGATCGACTGCCAGAGCGAAGTGATCTCCAGCGCATCGACCTTTTGCTGCATGAAGAGCGAACCGCCCAGAATGGCGCAGTTCACGGCGATCAGCGGCAGGAAGATACCCAACTGATTATAAAGCGTCGGCGAGAATTTCTCGACGGCCATCTCCACGAGCTGCACGAAAGCGGCGATCGTGGCGATAAAGACGATGAAAGTCAAAAAGCTCAAATCGACTCCCGGGACCAATACATCGGCTTTGAGGACGTATTCGTACAAAAGGTAGTTCAGAGGCACGGTCATCACCATCACGAACGTAACGGCCAGACCCAGGCCGAGGGCCGTCTTGACGCTCTTCGATACGGCGATGTAGGAACACATGCCGAAGAAGAAGGCGAAGACCATGTTGTCGATAAAGATCGACCGGATAAAGATATTCAATGATTCCATACGTTACCCTCCTATTTTTCCTGTAAATCCTTGTTGTGAGAACGATGTACCCAGATGATGCACCCTACGATGATCAGCGCCATCGGCGGAAAGAGCATCAGACCGTTGTTGGAATAACCGCCGCCGTTGGCGATGTACCAGTTTTCGGGAACGATCTGGTAGCCGAGCAGCGTTCCCGAACCGAACAGTTCGCGGAAGAAGGCCACGATCACCAAAATCATACCGTAGCCCAGACCGTTGCCGATACCGTCGAGGAATGCGGGCCAGGGCTTGTTGCCCAGAGCGAATGCCTCCACACGACCCATCACGATACAGTTGGTGATAATCAGACCGACATAGACGGAAAGCTGTTTGGACACTTCATAGACGTATGCCTTCAGTATCTGGTCCACGAGAATCACCAGCGCGGCGATCACAACCAGCTGAACGATAATACGGATACGCGAAGGCACGCCCTTGCGCAGGCAAGACATCACCATACTCGAAAAACCGGTCACGACGGCCACCGAGAGGGCCATTACGATCGCCGGCTTCATCTGCACGGTTACCGCCAGGGCCGAGCAGATACCCAGGATCTGCACGATGACGGGGTTGTTCGCAGAGAACGGACTGGTCAGGTATTTCAAATTCTTAGCCGAGAAGATCGACTCCTTTTCATTACTCATGGCTCTCGTTTACGTTTTGCTGGTTAGACACTTCCGAACTTGCAGCCTCGTTCGCGGCAGCGGGTGCCGACTGTGCTGCGGCCTGATGCTGACTTTCGAAGTAAGGCAGGTAAGCCGACAGGCAATCGCGGAGCATGGCCGTCACGCCGTCCGAGGTTTTCGTACCGCCCGAAATACCATCTACCTCGTGCTCGGGATCTTTCGCACCGCCCTTGCGCAGGCTGACCGATACGAACTCGCCGCTCTTGAACAGCTTCTTGCCGGCGAAATGCGCCTGGAACTTAGGCGTGGCGATCTCGGCACCGAGGCCCGGGGTTTCGCCCTTGTGGGCCATGACGATACCCGACACGGTATCCATATCCTTTTCGAGCGCCACATACCCCCAGATATCGCCCCAAAGACCCATACCGATCAGCGGAATGACGACGCGACCGTCTTCGGTCTGAAACAGAATAAGACGCTTGGCATCGTAATTATCGCGGATATTCTGGTTGGTGGCGAGCATCGCGAAGACCTCCTTGGAGGGAGTTTCGGTTTTCACGCCGTCGGCATCGAGGACGAAGGATTTGACCTGGTTGTCGAAATCGGCCAGCGCCCGGTCGAACTCCTGCGGATTTTCGTCGGGGCTGTACCCGAGCGACTGGAGAATATTGCTCTTCTTCTCCTGCAACTCGTTCTCCGCCTGACGCTTTTGCAACGAGAGCGAAGCCACGGCCAGCAGAGTCGCCACGATGACGACCATGACCGTAGAATAGACGATGATATAAGTGTTGCTGTTGGGATTGTGCATCCAGCCCTTTTTCCGGCCGGACCGATCCTCCGTAAATGCCGACGAGGAAGCCTGGCAGACGGGGCAGGTATCGGGTGCGGAGTTACCTTCGTGGACATGTCCGCAAATGCTGCATACGAATTTTTTCTTTGCCATATCTCCCCTATTTTACCAATTTAACACGTTTCTTCCGGCGCGAGATGCTGGACTCGACCACGCAGTAGTCCACCAGCGGAGCCAATGCGTTCATGAAGAGGATCGCAAGCATCATACCTTCGGGATAGGCCGGATTGACCACACGGATCAACACGGCGAGCGCACCGGTGAGGAATCCGACGATATACTGGCCCGTACGGGTCTGGGCCGACGTGACGGGATCGGTGGCCATGAACACGGCGCCGAAAGCGAAACCGCCGACGATCAGATGCTCCCAAGCGGGGTAGGTCGTCACGCCGAGTGCCTGGAAAAAGTATCCCATTGCCAGGCCGCCGATAAAGACGAACGACATCGTGCGCCACGAAGCGACGCCCGTAAAGAGCAGAATCGCTGCGCCGATCAGAATCGCCAGCGTCGAAGTTTCGCCCACGCAGCCGGGAATGAATCCCAGGAAAGCGTCCGCCGTCGAATAACTCATCGCACCGCTCGTAGCGAGTTGTTCGAGGGCCGTAGCACCCGAGACAGCGTCGTCGGCGAACCAAACCTTCTCACCCGAAATAAAGGGCGTGTAGGCGAAAAACACGAATGCACGCGCCACCAGCGCGGGATTGAAGACATTCATACCCGTACCGCCGAAGACCTCCTTGCCGAAGATGACGGCGAAAGCCGTACCCAGCGCGATCATCCAAAGCGGCGTACCGACCGGCATAATCATCGGGATCAGCAGACCCGACACGAGAAAACCTTCATTGACTTCGTGTCCGCGCTTCTGGGCAAAAAAGAACTCGATGCCCAGACCGACCACGTAGGAAACCACGATCATCGGCAGCACCTCGAGGAAACCGAACCAAAAGGCTGCCCAGCCGGTCATACCCACCTGATAGCCTGTATTGTACATACCGAACAACAAGGCCGGCATCAGCGCCACGACCACCACGATCATCGTACGCTTCATATCGTTGCAATCGCGGATATGGGCTCCTCTGCTCGTGGTCGTATTCGGCACGAAAAGGAACGTTTCGAACGCATCGAAGGTCGATGCGAGGAACGAAAGCTTGCCGCCTTCGGAGAAGGTCGGCTTGATTTTATCTACGAATTTTCTTAAACCTCCCATCGTTATGCCTCCTTGATCATTAAGTTAATACCGTCCCGGATGATCTGCTGCATCTCGATCTTCGAGGGATCGACGAATTCGCAGAGCGCGAAATCCTCCTCGACGACCTCGTAGATGCCGAGGTTCTCCATCTTGTCGATGTCGCCCGCAAGAATCGCCTTGAGCAGGTAGGTGGGATAGATGTCCATCGGTAGGTATTTGTCGTACAGTCCCGTTACCACGAACGGGCGCTCGCCGCCGTTGAGATTGGTATCCAGGTCGTAAACCTTCTTCGGGCAAAGCCATGAGAAATAGGCCCTGGAAACCGAAAACTTGTTCAGACGAGGCATCGCCCAACCCAGCAATTCATAATGGTTGCCTTCGGGAATTACCGTCACCATGTTTGCATAAAAACCGATGAAACCGTCGGCCGGGGTCTTGCGTCCCGTAAGCACGTTGCCCGAAATGATGCGGGGATTGTGGGTCGAGGGCTTCAAGTTGTCCTTAAGCACCGAAGCCACCGGAGCACCGTCGATAAGCCGGTAGTACTGGGGATTTTTCACCTCGGAGCCTGCGACCGCGATGACTTTGGTTCTATCGACGCGCCCTTCGTTCAGCAGGCGGCCGATGATGGCCAGATCCTGAATATTCACCGTCCACACCCGCTCGTCCTTGTTGATCGGATCGACGTGATGAATCTGAACGCCTACATTACCTACCGGATGCTTGCCTGCAAACGTGTGGATTTCGGCCCCTTTCAGAGATGCCATTTCGCCCTCCGCACCGGCACGCACGCCCAGATGGACCTTACCCGAAGCGAGCTTGCGCATCGCTTCGATACCCGTTTCGAGGTTCCGCTTCTCACCGGCCAGCACGAAATTGTAATCCGGAGCCAGCGGTGCGGAATCGAACGTCGAAACGAAAACGGCCTTCGGTGTGTCGCTCGGATCGGCGATGATACCGTAAGGCCGCTGGATAATCATGGGCCAAAGCCCAGACTTGAGCAAAAGATCGATAATCTCTTCGCGGGAAGCGGTTTGCACATTCAGCTTGGCAAACTCTTCGTACATCTGGGTCGCATCGGCCTGGACCGTCACGTTGAGAATGCAACGCTTCTCACCGCGATTGATCGCCGAAACCGTACCGCTGACGGGCGAGGTGAAAACCACCCTTTCGTTGTACTTGTTGAAGAACAACGGGGTACCCGCCTTGACCCGGTCGCCGGCTTTCACCAGCAACTTGGGCGTCACACCCTCGAAATCGAGAGGCGACACAGCGTACTCGGGAGCGAGCGGCAATTTGACCAGCTTCTCCACGGCCTTACCCTGAAGATTGATGTCGAGACCTTTGCGTAATGTAATGATTTTCGACATGGTTAATAAATGGTTGTTTTACAGATAATTATTTTGCATTGAGTTTTCCAGGCAATGTTTGTTAGCGCAATAACACACTAAATCGCGTGCGAAGATACGATTTTTTCCGATACGAACTGCAAAGAGCGGCCTGATTTTTTTAATCGACTGAAAAATCATAACTTTGTCTTTTCAGAGCGATCCGCATTATGAAATGCAGCATAGTCGATATCCACACGCACCGTCCCACCGGCAAGGCTTTGGAGCCCTCTTTCGCAGGGATTCATCCCTGGCAGGCGGAAACACGGCGAATCGAAGAGATCGTCCCCCGGTTCGGCGAAGTCGATCTGGTCGGCGAGATCGGCCTGGACTATGCCGGCACGGTCGGCCGGGAGGCCCAGCTCCGGATTTTCCGCGAACAGCTCGACTGGGCCGAACGGCTCGGCAAACCGGTCGTGCTGCACTGCGTGAAGGCCTTCGAAGCGGTCATGCGCGAACTGGCTCCCCATGCGCTGCGGGCGGTGATCTTCCACGGCTTCATCGGATCGCCCCAGCAGGCGGCCGAAGCCGTAAAAAGAGGCTACTACCTCTCCTTCGGGGAGCGGACGTTCCGCTCACCCCGCACGGTCGAAGCCCTGCGGCGCACGCCGGTCGAAAACCTCTTCGCCGAAACGGACGAAAGCGACGTGCCGATCGAGGAGATTTACCGCCGGATCGCCCAAGCGAAAGACCTCGACCCTGAACTGTTGAAATGCGCGATATACCGCAATTACAGAGAGATATTCGAACGATGACTGACAACTGGCTCGAAAGAACGGAGCTCCTGCTGGGAGCGGAAAAACTCGAAAAACTGCGTGCGGCCCACGTGCTGGTCGTAGGACTGGGCGGCGTGGGCGCCTATGCCGCCGAGATGATCGTCCGGGCAGGCGTGGGACGTATGACCGTCGCCGATGCCGACACGGTCAATCCGACCAATATCAACCGCCAGCTGGTGGCCCTCCACTCGACCGTCGGACGGCCCAAAGCCGAGGTGCTGGCCGAGCGGCTGCGGGACATCAACCCGGCACTCGAACTCCACGTAGTCGATAAATACATCAAGGACGAAGAAACCGACCTGTTGCTCGACTCGGCACGGTTCGACTACGCGGTCGATGCGATCGACACCCTCTCGCCCAAGCTGGCGCTGATCCTGGGGGCGCTGAAACGCGGCATTCCCCTGGTCAGCTCGATGGGCGCCGGAGCCAAAACCGACCCCACGCGGCTCGAAATCGAGGACATCTCCCGCACCCACCACTGCCCGCTGGCCCACATGCTGCGCAAACGGCTTCACAAAGCCGGAGTACGCAGCGGCTTCAAAGCCGTATTCTCCGCCGAACCGGTACGCGAAGGCGCGACGATCCTCTGCGAAGAACAGAACAAGAAATCCAACACGGGCACGATCTCCTACCTGCCCGCCCTCTTCGGCATAGGCTGCGCCTCGGTAGTCGTCCGGGGAGTGATCGGAGAGCTGTAAGCGGACCGCAACAGCCGTCCCGCGTACAAGAAAACCGCTCAAACGGCTGTCGGAACGGATTTATGACCATCCAGAAGCGGTTAGATCCGTTTTTCGAAATATTATTATCTTTGACATAGCCTCGGTTAAATAGGCTGCGCCTCGGAAAACGGGAACAATTCCCGTTTTCTCTCGGCTTTTAGTATCTTTGTTTTTAAGATATGAATCGGACAAACTCAACCAAGTTTGGCTTAGTGTCCATCTTTTCGTATCTTTGACTTCGTCTTAGATACTCCGCCTCGGCAAAATGCAAATAAAAATTGCTTTTGCGCTCGGCTTATTCGTATCTTTGCAAAACAGCGGCGAACGATGCGAACAAGCATAGCCGAGGCAGCTCCGTAATCCGCCGGTCACGACAGATGGACGATACAGTCCGCAAACGAGATCGCCCGTGTCCGGTCCGGAGACAAGCCCGCCGGCTGCGACGCGGAACCTACGACTGTTCCGTCGAGGCCCCGGCAATCCCGATCCGTACCGGAAACTGCGGAAACACCTCCGTTTCCCGTACCCGGTACCACCACGGATCCGCAGACAATGGTACAAAAAATGATGGTCTTATTCGGCGAGGCCCCTGCTTCGGCGGATGCACATACCGAAACAAGACCCGAAATAAAACCGCAACTATGAATATCGTATTTTTAGATGAGTACAGCCTGGGAGGAATCGACCTCTCCCGCATCAAGCAACTGGGAAATTATACCGGCTACGAAAAAACGACGCCCGGTGAAATAGCCGAGCGTTGTATCGACTCAGACATCGTCATCACCAACAAGGTCCCCCTGC